>Ga0224508_10000377_pt1 | contig 44378 bp, 34 predicted proteins | sample SF_Jan12_sed_USG_4_FD_170157 | JGI IMG/M metagenome (GOLD analysis project Ga0224508, IMG submission 170157) | Sediment microbial communities from San Francisco Bay, California, United States - SF_Jan12_sed_USGS_21 | ecosystem: Environmental > Aquatic > Marine > Sediment | place: USA... | reverse complement strand
CTGCTTCAGCAATACGTACGCTGGCTGACCAGCTTCCTGACCGGCGATTTCGGGTTCAGCTTCTCCCGCCTGCGGCCAGTCAGCGAGGTTCTTGGGGAGGCCCTGCCGAACACCCTGTGGCTCGGTGGCGCGTCGCTCGTGGTGATCTTCACGGTCGGGTGTGCCGTCGGAGTGATCCAGGCCGTGCGTCAGTACACTCGAACGGATCACGTCCTGACGTTCTTCGCCCTCTTTCTCTACTCGGTCCCGACGTTCTGGCTGGGGGTCATGCTGGTCATGTGGGCGTCTTCGGACGCGTGGCTCGCCGCAGCCCTGCCGATCTCCGGAATGCAGAGCCTCGACTACGAGACCCTGGGGCTGTGGAGTCGCATCGTCGATCGCGCGCGGCACCTCGTCCTGCCGACGGTCACGCTCGGGCTGGGGTCAGCGGCCGCCGTCGCGAGGTACATGCGCGCACAGACGCTCGAGACGCTGGATCAGGACTATGTCCGGACGGCCCGCGCGAAGGGGTTGAGCGAGCGTCGCGTGATCCTCGCTCACGCGGTGCGGAACGCCCTCCTTCCGATCATCAGCCTCGTCGGCCTGTTTCTTCCGCTCCTTTTCGGCGGTGCCGTGGTCGTCGAGTACATCTTCTCCTGGCCCGGCATGGGACGGCTGATGTACGACGCCATCCTGGCACGCGACTATCCGCTCGTGATGGCCGCGAGCTTCCTGTTCGCCGCACTGGTGATCATCGCGAACCTCGTCGCGGACGTGCTGTACGCAGTGGCCGACCCGCGGATCCGCTACCGATGAATGCCACGTGGATCGACCGGGCGCTCCCCGGCGCGCGCGGTCTGAGCTCGCGCCCACTACGGTCGGGCCTGCTACTCGCAGTCTGGGTCGGTCTTTGGGCGCTGGCGATCTTCCGGATCGACCGAATCCTGGCCACCCCGGCATCGGGTGCGCCCGACCACTGGATCGCCCTTCTCGCCCTGGTCGGTTCGATCGTGGGGCTTGCGCGGTTCGCGCCATCCCGCCCCGAGGGAGACCCCGGCGCGCCCCTCGAGACGTCCGGCCAGTGGGGCCTCGCCTGGCGGACCTTCCGGAGACACCGGACCGCGATGCTCGGGCTGTGGCTCGTCGCAGGCCTCGCACTGGTCGCGCTGCTCACGCCCTACATCGCGCCCTTCGACCCGGCCCTCCAGGGCGACGACATCGTGGCGACCCGCTTCCAGCCCCCTTCGTTCGAGCATCCCATGGGCACGGACCGGTTCGGCCGCGACGTGTTCAGCCGGGTTCTCTACGGGGGCCGCGTGAGCCTCGGCATCGGCGGCCTCGCCGTCGCGATCGCGGTGACTCTCGGGTCGCTGGTGGGAGCCGTTTCGGGGTATCTGCGCGGCTGGGTGGACGCCCTGTCGATGCGCACCGTCGACCTCCTCCTGAGCTTCCCCCGTCTGGTTCTCCTGATCACGATCGTCGCGCTGGTTCAGCCTTCGGTCCTGATCATCACCCTCGTGCTCGGTCTCACCGGCTGGATGGGCACATCGCGCCTCGTTCGCGGCGAGGTGCTCTCGTTGCGGGAGCGGGAGTTCGTACAGGCCGCGAAGGCTCTGGGGTTCGGTGCTCCACGCATCCTGCTGAGACATATCCTCCCGAACGTCGCGAGCCCGATCATCGTGGCCGCGACGCTCGGGATCGGGAACACGATTCTCGTGGAGGCGTCGCTGAGCTTCCTGGGTTTGGGCGTGCCGCCCCCTGCGCCCAGCTGGGGCCTGATGGTGGCCGCGGGCAAGGACGTGATGCTGGACGCCCCATGGATCGCGCTCTTCCCGGGACTCGCGATCGTGGTCACGGTGATGAGCTTCAATCTGGTGGGCGACGGCCTGCGGGACGCCCTCGACCCGAGATCCACAACGGGGCTCGCGCCATGACCGGATCTCGCCTCGCATGACCGGACAACCGCTGCTTCGGGTTCGCGACCTCGCGGTCCACTTCGCTTCCGAGACCGCTCGAGTCGCTCGCGCGGTGGACGGAGTGTCGTTCGAGCTCCACGCGGGGGAGACCCTGGCGCTCGTGGGGGAATCCGGGTGTGGGAAGTCGCTGACCGCCCTTTCACTGGTTCGCCTGGTGGACGAGCCGCCGGCCCGGACGACAACAGGGTCGAGCATCCAGCTCCACGGAGAAGAGCTCGTAGGCGCCGAACCCGCGCGGCTGCGGAGAATCCGAGGTGGTGAGGTGGGCTTCGTCTTCCAGGAGCCCATGACCTCCCTCAATCCGGTTCATCGGGTGGGTCGACAGATCGAAGAGGCGATTCTGGCGCATGACTCCGTCCCGCGCGCCACGGCCACCGCGAGGACCCTGGACCTCCTGTCGCGCGTCGGGCTTCCAGAGCCGGACACGGCTGCCCGCGCGTACCCGCACGAGCTATCGGGCGGCATGCGCCAACGGGCCCTGATCGCGATGGCGATCTCCTGCGGCCCCTCGGTGCTCGTCGCCGATGAACCGACCACGGCACTGGACGTCACGGTGCAGGCGCAGATCCTGGACCTCCTCGCATCGCTCCGCGACGAGACGGGCATGGCGCTCCTCCTCATCTCCCACGATCTGGCGGTGGTCGCAAATGTCGCCGACCGCGTGGCGGTCATGTATGGCGGGCGAATCGTGGAAACGGGTCCTGCGCGACGAGTGCTCACCACGCCCGCCCACCCGTATACCGAGGGCCTGCTGCGAGCCGTCCCGACGATCGACGACCCGCGGGGTCCACTCGCCGTGATCCCCGGCCGGGTGCCTTCGCCCACCGACTGGCCGAGCGGGTGCCGTTTTCACCCGCGCTGTCCGTATGCCTGGGACCGGTGTGCTGGAGAAGAGCCGCCGCTGGACGGCGGGCTGCGGTGTTGGCTGGCCAGCGAGCCCGATCGCCGTGGCTCGACCGGATACGCGCTGGTCACCCGATGACGACCGACCGGCCCAGCCTCAGGGCAGAGGGGGTCACGCGCAGGTTCGGTGGGGCGAAGGGCACCCTCGCGGTCGATGCCGTCTCGATCGAGGTGCGTCCCGGGGAAACCCTGGCGCTGGTCGGCGAGTCGGGCAGCGGCAAGACGACGCTCGGTCGTCTGCTGGTGGGGCTCGAGGCGCCCGACGCCGGAGCCGTCACGTACGGGGAGACCGCGCTCGCGCGCATGACACGAAGTGACCTGGTCGCGTTTCGGCGAGAGGTCCAGATCGTCTTTCAGGATCCCTACGCCTCGCTCAACCCGAGGCTGACTGTTCGATCGACGCTGGCCGAGGTGCTGTCCGTCCACCGCATCGCCCATGGCTTCGACGCGGAAGATCGCATCGCTGGTCTCCTGGAGCGCGTCGGTCTCGATCCGGCGTCGGCGGACCGCTATCCGCACGAGTTCTCCGGAGGGCAGCGACAGCGGATCGGCGTCGCCCGCGCACTCGCCGTCGAGCCTTCGATCATCATTGCCGACGAGCCTGTCTCGGCCCTGGACGTGTCCGTGCAGGCGAAGATCCTCGCACTGCTCATCGATCTCCAGGCCGACCTCGGGCTCGGGTACCTCTTCATCTCCCACGATCTCGCCGTGGTGCGGCGGGTGGCCGACCGGGTGGCCGTCATGCGGGCCGGCCGGCTCGTGGAAACGGGGGCGGCGGACGCCGTATACGACACGCCGTCCGACGACTACACGCAGGCGCTTCTCGCCGCGGTTCCCACCCTTCCGACGGCGACTTGACGGCCCCACAGGCCCCGTCTAGCTTGGTCCGGCCCGACCCCAGACGCGGTGTAGCGCGACGGGGACGGGCTTTGAAGGATGCCATGTAAACCAGACCTTGGAGGGCCACTTGATCGCTTCGACACTCTGGGCGCTGCTTCAACAGACGCCGCAGTTGGGCGAGGGCCAGTCCCTTCGGTTGGACGAGATCTGGGAGGCGGGGGGGTTCATGATGTGGCCGCTCGGGACGTGTCTCGCGATCGGCCTTCTCATCATCGCGTGGAAAGTCGTCGACCTGCAGTTGAAGGGTGGCAAGAACAAGAAGCTACTTCGTGAAGTCGACGAAGTGATCGCACAGGGCCGTCTGGACGAGGCGCTCGCCATGTGCAACGACTCGGGCGCTCCGGCGGCCAACGTCCTGAAAGCCGGTCTCGCCCGGTATCAGGAAGGCACCGAGCGTGCCATGCAAGCGATCGAGAACGCCGGCGCCATCGAGGTCGCGGGGCTCGAGCGCGGCCTGGTCTGGCTGGCGACGCTATCGAACGTCGCGCCGCTGCTCGGCTTCCTCGGTACGGTGATCGGGATGATCATGGCCTTCCAGGCGATCGAGATCGCCGGCGAGGTCGAGGCCACGCTGGTCGCGGGCGGGATCAAGGTTGCCCTGATCACGACTGCGGCGGGTCTCACGATCGCGATTCCGATCAACATCTTCCATAACTACTTCGTCACGCGGATCGACCGAATCGTGATCGACATGGAGGAGAGTGCCCAGCGCCTGATCGATGCTCTGCACGAGCGTCAGGCACGAGCGGGTGCGGTCGCCGGCTGAGCCACCGACCCCAGCGGCGCTCGACGAGCGCCGAAGCGAAGCGATCTCCGACGGCCCGCCCACATGGCGGGCCGTCGGCGTTTGAGGCAGGAGCCGAATCCGGCGCGGGCTCTCACGTCGTCCGCGACCCCCCCCGGCAACGTGCCTTTCGACTCCGGTTGCCAATCGGCTACTCCATCCCCGAGTTTTCAGTACTGAACCGTTACGGAACCCGCTGCGGCGCCTGATCGCGAGGCGGGCTTCTTCCCGAGACAGGAGGCTGACATGGGTCTGCGACTTCGCCGACTCGGTCGCGTTGCGGGCACCATGCTCGCGCTCGCGCTTATCTTCGCGTTTCCCACCGAGACCCTGGCCCAGAACGGCGGCATCGCCGGAATCGTGCGGGACCAGGCGACGGCCGCCCCGCTCGGCGCCGTTCGGGTGGAGGTGGTGAGCTCGGGCGGAGCGGTCGTGGCCAGCGGGATCAGCGGACCCGCCGGAACGTTCCGTCTGAACGAGGTCCCGGCCGGCACGTACACGGTACGATTCACCGCACCGGGGTGGGCCACCTCGACGCTGACTAATCAGACGGTGACCGCGGGACAGGTCACCTCCGTCTCGGGGACGATGGGGCAGCAGAGCTATGAGTTGAATCCCCTCACCGTCACGGCCTCGAAGACCGAGGAGAAGGTCCTCGACGCGCCGGCATCGGTCGAGGTCGTCCGACCGCTCGACATTCAGGAGCGGCCGGCTACCACGATCGTCGAGCACGTGAAGGGGCGGACGGCGGTCGACGTGATCAACACCGGTGTGCAGGGCAGCTACGTGGTGATCCGCGGCTTCAACAACATCTTCTCGGGCGCGACGCTCACGATGACGGACAACCGTATCGCGAGTGTCCCGTCCATCCGCGCGAACATCTCGCACTTCAATCCGACCACCAACCTCGACATGGACAAGGTGGAGGTCGTGCTGGGACCGGGATCGGCCCTCTACGGCCCGAACGCGGCGAACGGCGTGATCCACACCATCACGCGATCGCCGATCGACGATCCGGGTGCGAGCTTCTCGCTCGCCGGGGGACTCCGCCAGCAGCAGTCCTCGGCCGGCATCGACTCTAACGACGAGGGGCTCTTCCACGGGGAGGGGCGCATCGCCTACAAGACCAGCGAAAAGTTCGGCTTCAAGGTCTCGGGGCAGTACTTCGACGCCACGGAGTACCTCTTCGTCGATCCGATCGAGGCCGAGCAGCAGGGGATCGCGAACGCGTGCATCGCCGCGGACTACAGTCTGAACGAACCGGCCTGCATCAATTTCGCTCAGGGGCTCGACCTCACGAACCCGGCGGACCAGGAGCTCCTGCGGCAGAGCGTCGACAACGTGTCCGGCGGCCGGAACAACAGCCTCCAGCGCTGGACCGTCGATGCGCGAGCCGATTTTCGGCCGAACGAGGACACGGACATCATCCTGTCCTACGGCCATAACGAGTCGATGAGCTCAATCGACCTGACCGGGGTCGGCGCCGGCCAGGTGGTCAACTGGGGCTCCGATTACGTCCAGGGCCGGCTTCTCTACAAGAGCTTCTTCGCCCAGGCGTTCTTCAACCAGAACAGCAACGACGAGACCTATCTGCTGAGAAGCGGGCGGCCGCTGCTCGACAAGTCGAACCAGTTCGTCACACAGCTTCAGAACAGCAGCCGGATCGGGGATCGGCAGCGCCTGATCTACGGGGCCGATCTCCTGATCACGACGCCCCGGTCGGAAGGCACGATCAACGGACAGTTCGAGGACGACGATCGGACCACCGAGATCGGCGGATACGCGCAGTGGGAGTACGCGTTGAGCCCGAAGGTCGACCTGGTGGCGGCGGCGAGGTTCGACACACACTCGAGGCTCGAGGACCCCGTGTTCTCGCCCCGCGCGGCCATCGTCTACAAGCCCGATCTCGCGAACACGTTCCGCGCCACGTTCAACCGGGCGTTCTCGACGCCCAACACCCTGAACATGTTCCTCGACATCTCGAGCGGCACCCTGCCGCTCGGCGGCCCCTTCCAGTACGACGTGAGGGCGACGGGGAGCAGCGAAGTGGGTCACCTCTTCATGCGGGACGCGGGCGGCCGCGCGATGCACATGTCCCCGTTCGCGCCGTTGCTCGGCGCGTCGAAGCGCGATTTTCTGCCCACCACCACGCCCCAGCTCTGGGCCGAGGCGGTCGCCGCCGTGAGCGCCGGGGACCCGCTGGCAGGGATCCCGCTCGGCCTCGTCGCCGCGCCGACGGAGGCGCAGGTGGGGATCCTCGCCCTGACGCTCGATCCGAGCCTCTCGCCCGGGGATCCGGCGACCGCCGAATGTCCGGCGCCTCCGTTCTGCTTCACCCCGGGCGGAGTCGACGGAGTCGAAGACATTCCGCGGCTCAAGCCGACCATCACGAACACGCTCGAGGGCGGGTACAAGGGTCTGGTCGGAAGCCGGCTACTGCTCGGCGTGAACGCATGGTGGAGCCACATCACCGACTACGTGTCGGCGCTCCAGGTGTCGACGCCGAACGTGTTCCTGAACGGCGCGCAGGTCGGACAGTACCTCGTGCCCCAGTACCTGGGGCTCGTGGGGACCGTGTTCCCCGATGCCGCGACGGCGACGGCTGCGGCCACGGCGACCGCGGGCGCGATCGCCCAGCTGCCGCTCGGGGTCATCACGCCGGAGAGCGTCGGTGGAACCGAGCCGGCGCTGGCCCTCGTGTACCGCAATCTGGGAAGCCTCGATGTCTTCGGTGCGGAGCTCGCGGCGACGTTCATCCTGAGCGACATCTTCGAGTTGTCGGGGAACCTCGCGCTCGTCGACAAGAACGAGTTCACGACGACGGGTGACAATCCCGAGATCGTGCCGCTCAACGCTCCGACCTGGAAGACGAACGCCGCGTTCCTCTACCGAAACCCGAATGCCGGTTGGAACGCGAACGTCAGGTTCCGGTCCCAGAGCGGGTTCCCGGCCAACTCCGGCGTGTACATCGGGGATGTCGACGGATTCACCGTGTTCGACGCGGGAGCGGGCTGGAGGCTTCCCGGCATGCGTGACCTGTGGCTCCAGCTGGACGTCATGAACCTGTTCGACAACCAGTATGCGAGCTACGTCGGCACGCCGACCATCGGTCGTATGATCATGGCGCGCGTGCGCTGGGACTCGGGCCCCTTCTAGCTCGGAAAGCCGCCGCCGAAAAAGTGGCGGCGAGGACGCCGGGGGTCGAACTTGAGAGACGGCCCGTCGACATGGGTCGGCGGGCCGTTCGTCATCGGGGCGGCGGGATGTGGAAGGGGAGCCTGTGAAGTCGTATGCCAGCGGCCGTCCTGGACGGCCACGGGAGGCCGAGCACATGGGACGGACGATCCGTCTGATCTGCCTCGCCGCGCTTGCGGCGATCGTCGCCCGACCCGCGGCGGCTCAGGACCCCGATAGCCTGCGTTCGATCGCGCCGCCCGCCTCGGCCGACGGGGGCACCGGCGGACGCACGGACGCCGCGGTCGTGTCTCGCGTGAGAGCCCTCCTCGAAGCCGACATGCCGGTCACGGCGAGCCGAACTCTCGCACGAGAGCTCTCGCTCGGCGTGATCGAGGGGTTCGATGCGGTGATCCTCGCGGCTCGGGCGCATGCGGCGCAGCGATCCTGGGCCACGGTGAGGCGCTTGCTCGTCGGTCGCGACTGGACCGATCCAGAGCTCGAGGCCGAGGCGCTGCTGCTCCTGGCCCGAGCGTACCGCGGACTCGACAGCGCGGCCCGGGCGGTCGAGACCTACGAGGCGTACCTGGCCGGAGCTCCCGACCCGGTCCCGGCGGTCGTCAGGGTCGACTTCGCCCGTGCGCTGCTGGGTGCCGACCGTCCCGCCGCCGCGGCCGCCGAGCTGGCTCTCGCGGCCACCGACCACCCCGACATCGCTCGCTGGGCGAAGCTCTCCCGGCTGAACTCTCTCGTTCGGGCGCGGGATACGGCCACCTATGCTCTGGCCGACACGCTGGCGCGCACGCCCCTCGTTCCGGCCGACTCCGCGTGGCGGGCGGCGGCCGAGCTCGCGTTCGCGCTGGGGCAGCCCGAACGCGGCCTCGCCTTCGCGCGGAAGGCGAGCGACGGCGTCTGGCGGCTGCTGGCCGAGGACCACATCGCCCCGCATCTGATGGCGATCGGCGACACGGCCGGCGCGACTTCGGCATATCGTGTGGTGATCCGGCGGGGCCGGGCGAGCTCAGCGACCGGCGAGGCCCTGCTGGCGCTCGACGGCTCGTGGCAGACGCTTCGCGATGTCGGAGAGTCCGACGCTCGCTCCGGTCGTCCCGGACGCGCCGCACGCCACCTGGCGGCCGCTCTCGAGCGGGCCCCCGTGCGCGATCAACCCGGGATTGCCCAGTCGCTCGCGCAGGCCCATCGCGCGCTGGGTGATCACGCGCGGGCGCTCGAGGCGGTCGGTCCCTGGCTGGACCAGCGGCCCGCGTCCGCCGAGCAGCAGGCAACGCTCTGGCTGATCGCGGCCCGATCGTACGCTTCCCTGGGAGAACGAAGCGCCGCCAGCAACGCCTACGACCGCGCGGCTTCCGGCTCGGGGAGCGACGCGGCCCAGGCCGCCTATCTGATCGCCGACAGCCACCACGATGCCGATCGGCTCACGGCGGCGCGCGCGGCGTACGAGCATTCACACAGCCGGTTCCCGTCGTCGAGCTTCGGTTCGAGGTCGCTGGAGCGCCTGGCGCTTCTGGACTATCACGAGGGCAGGTTCGGCGAGGCACGTTCGTTGCTCGAGCTCTACCGGCGTCGATACCCCGAGGGGACCTGGTCCCAGGGAGCGCTGTACTGGATCGGGAAGACGCACGAGGCGCAGGGGGACTCCGCGTCGGCTGCCTCCTTCTATGCGCAGACCCTCGCCTACAACCCGCTCGACTACTACGCGATCCTGGCCGGCCGCCGGATCGATCGGGACCACTGGGAGCTGATGAACCTGCGGGAGTCATCCTCGCTTCCTGATCTCGCTCCGGTGTACGCGACGACGCTCGACCGCATGAACCACCTGCGGGATCTGGGTTGGGTGTGGAGAGCACGGTGGGAGTACCGAGCCGTTCGCGAGAGGGGTCCGCGCGACTGGCAGCAGGTCCTCGCGTTCGCGAACGCCCTCAACGCAAATGGCTGGACCCAGGAGGGGATCGCAGAGGGTTGGCGGGCGAAGTCGAGGCACTCTGGCTGGACTCGACCGCTCCTGAGGGCGATTTACCCGCTGCCCTTCCCCGAAGCGCTGGCGCATGCCGCAGCGGAACGAGGTCTGTCTCCGCACTTCGTGGCCGGCCTGTCGCGACGGGAGTCGCTGTTCGACCCCGAGATCCGATCCGTGGCGAACGCGATCGGTCTCATGCAGCTCCTTCCGGCAACGGCCCGCGACGTCGCGCCACGGGCGGGTCTTCCTGAATACGACCGGTCCCAGCTCACCGTCCCGCAGGTGAACCTGCTTCTCGGGACCCGCTACCTCGCCGATGTGCTCGGGCGGTTCGGCGGGCGTCCCAACGCCGGGATGATCTCCTACAACGCGGGCCCGCACCGGTTCGTCCGCTGGCGCGAATTCCCCGAGTTCCAGGACGACGAGACCCTCGTGGAGCGCATCCCGTTCCGCGAGACTCGCGAGTATGTCAGGGCCGTGACAGAGCTTACCAAGATCTACGAGTTTCTCTATCCGGAGCTGGGTTCGACCGTCCCCTGAACGATCTCGATCGCTTCGAGCCGCCCCCCGGACGCCTTCCAAGAGCTCGCTCAACGCCCGAATTCGTCGTACGGAACCCGTCGCACACGCCATAACAGGCCTGCAACAGGTGGCTCCGTTGACGGCTCCGAACACGGCTCGTAGCATAGAATCGACTCAGCGCCGAAACGGGGAATAGCCCGCCCGGGACCCCCCATTTTCGGCAGTTTTCTCGTCTCGAGCAGTGCGCAGGGGAGGCAGGATGCCACAAGGTCGCGTGAAGTGGTTCAACGACGCCAAAGGGTACGGCTTCATCGAGCAGCCCGACGGCGGTGCCGACGTGTTCGTGCATTACTCGTCCATCGAAATGGACGGGTACAAGACACTCGCCGAGGGGATGGAGGTCGAGTACGACTTCACCCAGGGCGACAAGGGTCTTCATGCCGTCAAGGTGACGAAGCCGGCCTGACCCGACCTTCCGGCGCCCCGCCCGACCAGGCGGGGCGCTCTTCCCGCACCTGCCGGCTGGCCGGACAGCCGTTCCCTCCCCACGTTTCAGCCATGCCCCGAATCGCCACGTGAACGCGCCCCCTTCAGATCGTCGCACCCTGTTCCTGCTCGACGGATACGCGCTGATGTACCGCGCGTTTTTCGCCATGATCAGCCGCCCGCTCACCACGTCGAGCGGAGAGAACACGTCGGCCCCGTACGGGATCGCCCGGTTTCTCATGCGGCTCACATCCGATTACCAACCGGACTATATCGGGGTCGTTTTCGATGCCGGCGACAGCCAGCGTGGCGAGCTCCTCCCCGAATACAAGGCGACGCGGGAGCGCATGCCGGACGAGCTCAGGGCCTCGCTCGTGCGCTGTCGCGAGATCTTCGAGGCCTTTCGGGTGCCGGTTCTCGAGGCGCCCGGGTGGGAAGCGGACGACGTCATCGGGACACTCGCCACCCAGGCGGCCGGGGCCGGGCTGCGCACCGTCGTCGTGTCTGGCGACAAGGACTTCCACCAGCTGGTCGATGAGCACACCCTGCTGCTGAACCCGGGTCGTGGCGGTCCGGCGGGCGTCGATCAGGAGTGGGTGACGCTCGAGAACGCCGAGGAGCGGCTTGGGGTCCCACCAAACCGCGTCACCGACTACCTCGCGCTCCTGGGCGACAGCTCCGACAACGTCCCGGGCGTGCCCGGGATCGGGAAGAAGACCGCTCCCGATCTGATCCGGAAATTCGGGGACCTCGAATCTCTGCTGGCACGCGCGGAGGAGGTGACGGGCACCCGGGCTCGAAACGCGCTGCTCGAGCACGCCGACAGCGCCCGGCTGTCCAAGCAGCTCGTTACCATCCGCATGGACGCGCCGGCCGTTCTGGACCTCGATCAGCTGGCCGCGGAACCGATCGATTACGACCGCGCGCTCGAGGTGTTTCGGGAGCTCGAGTTCCACAATCTCGTTCGGGACCTCGAGACCTCCGGCGCGGGTGGGCCGAAGGAGGTGTTCGAGCCGGAGTGCCGGCTCGTCGCCGACATCGACGGTCTGGCGGCCGCGCTCGACGAGATGTCCTCTGCCACTCGTCTCGGGCTCTGGGTCGTTCACGGCGGGGCGCCGACCGGCCACGCCCTGGTCGGTCTGGGTCTGAGCGATCGGCCCGACCGCGCCTGGTACCTGTCGTTCGGGCATCGTCCGCCGGACATCGCGCGCGACGCCGACGGCAACCCTACGCTCATGTTCGAGGTGGTGGAGGCGCCCAACCTGCCGCCGCTCGAATCCGGCGCCTCGGGCGCCATGCAGCGACTCGTGTCGTTGCTCGAGGGTCCGGTACCCAAAATCGGACACGATCTCAAGGGAGTCTCACAGGCCCTGCACGGACAGGGGATTGGCCTGGGTGCCATCACATTCGACACCGAGCTCGCGTCATACTGTCTGGACCCTGCCGCCCGGGACCGAAGCCTGGACGTGCTGGCCCCGGACAAGCTCGGCGCGGAGCTCGTGTCGCGGACGTTGGTCACCGGAGCCGGCCGCACCGCGACTCCGATCGAGGAGACGGACGCCGAGATCGCGATGACCTACGCCGCGCCCCGTGCGGCCGTGGCGCTGCCACTCGCCGATGCGGAGGACGAGGAGCTCGAACGGGTCGGCATGCGAGCGCTTTGCCGCGAGGTCGAGCTCCCGCTCATCCCGGTGCTGGCGTCCATGGAGCGGGCAGGTGTGGCGATCGACCTCGACTTCTTCGCCATGCTCGCCGAGCGCTTCGAGCGAGAGATTCGCCTCGTGCGTGAGGAGATCCACAAGATTGCGGGCGAGGAGGTGAACCTCCGTTCGGTCCCGCAGCTCCGGACCCTCCTGTTCGAGAAGCTCGAGCTCCCCATCATCAAGAAGACCAAGACAGGCCCGTCGACAGACGAAAGCGTCCTGGAGGAGCTGGCCGCTCAGGGGCACGAGATCCCGAGGCTCATCCTCGAGCACCGCGAGCTGGACAAGCTCGATGGCACCTACGTGCGCAAGCTTCCCGGCCTCGTGGACGAGAACTCGCGCATTCACACCCGATATCACCAGACAGGCGCCGTGACGGGCCGTCTGTCATCGTCGGACCCGAACCTCCAGAACATCCCGATCCGATCTGTCCTCGGGCGGGAGATCCGGAAGGGGTTCGTCCCGGCGCCCGGACACATGTTCGTCGCCGCCGACTACTCGCAGGTCGAGCTTCGGGTGATGGCGCACCTGTCGGGTGACGAGGCCTTCGTGGAGGCGTTCCGGGCGGACCGCGACATTCACCGCGAGACGGCCGCGAGGATCTTCGGGATCGAGCCCGACGACGTGACGGGCGCGATGCGCGAGCAGGCGAAGACGATCAACTTCGCCACGATCTACGGGCAGGGGCCGTTCGCGCTGGCGGCGCAGCTCGGCATCAGCCGCGACGAGGCCAGGGAGTTCATCGAGCAGTACTTCGAGCGGTTTTCGGGGGTGGCGGCCTACCTCGACGAGATGAAGGAGACGGCCCGTACCCGGGGCTACGTCGAGACACTTATCGGACGCAGGCGCTACATCCCCGAGATCCGATCGAAGAACCCCGGGCAGCGAGGATTCGGCGAGCGCACCGCGACGAACTCGCCGATCCAGGGGACGGCCGCGGATATCATCAAGCTCTCTATGATCAGCCTGCACGACCGGCTGGCCGAGACCGGCACCCGCATGCTCCTGCAGGTACACGACGAGCTCCTCTTCGAGGCGCCCGAGGACGAGATCGAGGCCGTGTCGGCCCTAGTTACAGAGGAGATGGAGGGTGCGATCGAGCTCGACGTGCCGCTCAAGGTTGATCTCGGAACAGGCGCAAGCTGGTACGACTGCAAATTCGACCACTGATCGCCGCGGGAGGCCCGCTGAAGCACGCCGCTCCAATCGCCCTCTTGCTATCGGTTCTTGCCGGCTCGGCCGACGTCCGAGCCCAGACGCCGGATAGCGATGGCACCTCAGCCGGCACCGTCGTTGCGAGCGCGCTCGTGGGGGGGTACTCCGGAGCGATCCTGGGGGCGGCGGGCGCGATCATTCCCTGCAGCCAGACATACGAGGGACCCTACTGCGTTCGCGCGGGCGCGGTCCTCTCCGGGGCCGTCGGCGTCGTGAGCGCGGTTCTCATCGGCGTGAAGGACACTGAACAGATCAACGATCGATTCGCGGGTGCGGGCATAGGGTTCTTCGCTGGCGGTGGAGCGGCCCTGGCGCTGAGCACGTTCATTCAGCGCTTCGAGCCACGGGATGCGCTCGCCGTCGGCTTGGTGGGAGGCGCGATCGGCGCTTCGCCGGTCGGCGCCGCGATCGGTCTCGGGGTGGGTTCGGCCGTCGGATTCGTGCTGTGGCGAACCGTCCCCGGATTCGAGATGCCGGATGCCCTCGGTGCGGCCCTGGCGGGTCTGGCTCTGGGCGGGCTCACGGACTGGGCGATCTCGGCGCTCCATGCGGAGCGGCCCGCCCCCGCCCAGGTTTTCTCGCTCACGGTGGCGGTTCCATGAACGGCACGAGCCGGTTGGCACGAGCCCGGGCTGCGGTCGGATCCATGATCGTGGTCACCTTGGGGGCCGTCGTCATCGCGGGCTGCGTCCCGTCCCACACGGTCTCCCGATCGGTAACCGCCGGCCGTACCTGTCCGGAGATGACCGACCAGCGGGGTTTGGCAGAGATCTCGTGGTACCGTCCGGAGCACGAAGGCGACGCCCGTCAGCTCGAGCGCTGGTGTCTGACCGTCGGGGCTCCGGTCTTCGTGCCCGAGCCCACAGCCGGGCGGCCGGAGGAGCACCTGCCGACCGAGGAGAACCCGGCCCCGCTGCTGATCTCGACGTGGAATCCCAACGCCGGCGCGGGAGAGATGCTTCGCTTCCTCGGGGACGAGTTGGGCCACGCGTGCGACGATCCCTCGACATCGTCGGACCGTCACTTCGTGTTGCTGCTCCAGGAGGCGCTTCGGCGGGGCGCCGATATCCCGAACCCACCGGTGGGAGACCCCGCGATTCCCGCCACGGTCGTCGAGTCCGACCGCCCCACTCCGCGTCTCGACGTCGTCGAGGTCGCGCGGCGCTGCGGCCTGTCTCTGTTCTACGCGGCTGCGGCCCGCAACGGACCCGACGTCCGGGATGGCCTGCGGGAGGAGAAAGGGAACGCGATTCTCTCCACGCTGCCACTCTCCGACCCGGCGGTCGTCGAACTTCCCTTCGAGGGGGCCCGACGGATCAGTGTCGTCGCGACCCTCACCGCCCCGGGTGGCGCGACATTGCGCGTCGCGAGCGTCCACTTTCTCAGCACGGCACGTCCGTGGCGGATCCTGACGACGGGCAACGCGTCCCGCTACCGTGAGGCGTCCGGTCTTCTGGACGCGCTGCGCACCATCGAGTCCGAGCAGGGGGAGATCCCGGCGATTGCCGCGGGAGACCTGAACACGTGGTCTCAACGGGAGACCGCGCTGCGGCACCTGCGGACCTACTTTCGAGACTCCCCGCCCCCGCTCGAGCAGCCCACGAGGGGAGGCTTCCCGACCGACCACATCCTGTTCCGCGGGACGGGCTCCCCGGCCGAGCGAGTCGTCACGGGGTCGTATGCGCGCGTCGAGGGCACCTACAACTCGGACCATCACCCCCTGATCGCCCGGCTCCGTCTGAGGTGAACCCCGTGGGGTCATTTGCTACGCGGACCAGGCTCCGACCTCAGGCTCCCCCGCGGCGTGCAGGTCATCCGGAGAGCCCCTGTACCACAGTGCGGCCGCCCCGCATATTCGCTATCCACGCCCGCAAGAAGTCCCGAGAGGGCCGGCGGCGGGCGTCTCGGAACCCCGATTCCCCCGAGAGGCACGCGGCCTGACCAGAGTGAGTTAGCGAACTCTCCGGTGAGAGTTCGACCAGATTCCGACATACTACCGGAGGAAACCCGATGAGAAGGACCCGCAAAGCGGCGTTGCCAGCAATATTGCTGGGGACGTTCGCCTGCGCCCCCGTTTCCGAGGGGCCGGCGCCCGAGTCCGAGCCGGAGTTCGGCGGGACGATCGCCCGCGCGTACGAGGATTCCGAGGAATGGTGGGCCGATCCGATCCGGCCGAACGAGGACGCGCCGAACGTCATCATCTTCCTTCTCGATGACGTCGGGTTCGCCCAGGTACAGAGCTTCGGAGGCCTGATCGAGACCCCGAACATCGACCGGCTGGCCGAGAACGGCCTCCGGTTCAACAACTTCCACACCACCGCCCTGTGCTCGCCGTCGCGCGCGAGCCTGATGGCCGGGCGATACCCGCACTCGATCGGCCTCGGGAGCCACGCGCTCACGGCGATGGGATTCCCGGGCTACAACGCGATCATGCCGGCTTCGGCGAAGTCGGTCGCGAACTACCTCAAGGAGGCGGGATACGTCAATTACGCGCTCGGAAAGTGGGACCACACACCGCTTTACGAGGTATCGCAGGTCGGACCGTTCGACCGCTGGCCGAGCGGGGAAGGGTTCCAGCACGCCTATACGTTCATGGCGGCCGACGTCCACCAGTTCGTGCCCGTAATGTGGAACGACCACAGCCCCGAGCCGTACCGGAGTTCGGAGCATCTGGACAAAGATCTGGCGGACCGGGCCATCGAGTGGATTACCGGTCACAAATCGCTCCGGCCGGAGGACCCGTTCATGATGCTCTGGGCCTCGGGCTCGATGCACTCCCCCCACCACGCGCCGCGCGAATACATCGAGAAGTACCAGGGCGCGTTCGACATGGGGTGGGATGTCGCCCGGGAGCAGATTCTCCAGAACCAGATGGCGTTGGGTGTCGTTCCGCCGAATACCGAGCTCACCGAGCGAATAGATGTGATCCCCGCATGGGACTCGCTGACCGACGACGAGCGGCGGCTCTATGCCCGCCAGATGGAGGTCTTCGCCGCGCAGATGGATCATGTCGACCACCAGATCGGTCGGGTGGTCGCCGAGCTCGATAGGGTCGGCGAGCTGGAGAACACCCTGATCTTCGTCACCGCCGACAACGGTGCGAGTGGGGAGGGCGGTCTCGCCGGAACCTTCAACGAGACCTACGTCCTGAACGGTCTTCAGACGCCGTTCGACGCGAATCTTCGCCAGTACGACGCCTGGGGCGACGCCACGACGTACCCTCATTATCACGCTGGCTGGGCGATGGCCGGCAACACGCCGTTCCGGTACTTCAAACAAACCGAGCACCGTGGCGGGCAGCACGACGCACTCGTCGTTCACTGGCCGAACGGAATCCAGGCTCGCGGCGAGGTGCGTGACCAGTATCACCACATCTCGGACATCGCTCCGACGATCCTCGAGGCGGCGGGTGTCGAAGTGCCCGAGGTATACCACGGCGTGGCACAGCAACCGATGGACGGCACGTCGATGCTCTACGCCTTCGACGACGCGGACGCGCCAAATCGAAAGGAGCGCCAGTATTACGAGATGTTCGGGAACCGCGCGATCTGGGTCGATGGATGGAAGGCAGTCACTCTCCACGCGAACCGGATGCCCTGGGAGCTGAACGTCACCTTGCCATTCGACCAGGATGAGTGGGAACTCTACCACGTCGCGGAGGACTTCTCCGAAGCGCACAACGTCGCTGCCGAGAACCCGGAGAAGCTCGAGGAGCTCATCCAGATCTTCGATGAGGAGGCCTGGAAGTACAACGTATACCCGCTGTACGACGACATGGTCGACCGGATCGGAAAGCAGCAGAACCGCCTGTTCGGCGATCAGACGGAGTTCGTCTACTATGCGCCCGGTGCGGTCCGCATCGCCGAAAAGGCATCCGCCCCGGTCAAGGACCGATCACACACGATCACCACGACGATCGACCTGGACGGCGGCGAGGAGGGTGTCATCGTCGCGGTGGGCGGCATGACCGGCGGGTTCAGCATGTTCATCCAGAACGACCGACTGGTGTTCGACTACAACTTCCTCGACGGCGTGCACTACGTGATGGAATCGCCGCCACTTCCGACCGGCGAGACAGAGCTCAGGTTCAACTTCACACGGAGCGGGGACTTCGCGGGGACCGGCGAGCTGTTCGTGAACGGCGAGAAGGTGGGTGAAGTCGACATGCCGGCGATGCATATCAGCACCTACTCGCTCGCCGAGACATTCGACGTGGGTCGGGACACGGGCACGCAGGTTTCGCGTCGCTACACGGATCCGTTCCCCTTCGACGGGGTCCTCGACCGGGTGACGATCACCCTGAATGACTGACCACCGACACCTCGTGCCTTGAAGACCAGCGCGACTCCGGGGCGCCCGCGGGCGTCCCGGGTCCGAAGGAGTTGGTGTCGTGCTGGGAGCGCGCACAGATTGCTTTCCAAGTTGGCAGAATCGAAAAGGGAGGCACCCATGCCGAAGGCGTGCGTGAAAGTTCAGGGGATGCGGTGGTTCGTCGCGGCCCTCGCGTTCCTCATGGCCAGCGGCTGGATCACGGATGCGCGGGCTCAGGAACACGAAGCCGAAGAGGGTCACCATCGCCCGAACGCGCTGGGCGTCTTCTTCGGGGCGGCGACTCACCTCGCTACCGACGAGCACGAAGCGGAAACCGGTTTCGCGATCGGGATCGAGTACACCCGGTCCCTGACGGATCGCCTCAAGGCCGGAGCGCTCGCCGAATGGGCGTCGACCGAGCGGTCGCGCGACTTCGTGTTTCTGATCCCGTTTCTGTATCGGACAGTCGGCGAGCTCTTCCTGGTGGTCGGTCCGGGCATCGAGCTCGTATCTGGCGAACATGAAGAGCCGGCTGAAGTGGAGTTCCTCGCGCGTTTCGGCGCGGTATACGAGATCGAGCTAGGGCGCCTCGTCCTCGGTCCGCAGTTCAACGCCGATGTCGCCGGCGGGAAGTGGACGCTGGTCTACGGAACGACGGTAGGGGTCGCTTTCTAGGATTGGAATGCTAGCCTCGAAGAGCGGTCTTCCCGCCCCGGCAGTGCGGCGGACGTGCGCGGCACTCGCGCTCTGCGCCGCCTGCGGACCGTCCAATCCTCCCGAGCCCACCTTCACGGGCGGCGCCGTTTGCGCGGAGTGCCACACGCCGGAGGCGGACGCATGGGCAGGGTCGCACCACGACCTGGCCATGGACGCCGCGACCGATTCGACCGTGCTTGGCGACTTCGACGACGACCGCTTCGTATCGGCCCGGGGTGACACGACCGTCTTTCTCAGAGACGGCGACTCGTACCGAGTCCGCACCCGCGGCCCGGATGGCGAGCCCGTCGAGTACGCCGTGCCCTATGTATTCGGGTTCGACCCGCTCCAGCAGTACCTGATCGCGTTCCCGAACGGGCGTTTCCAGTCGTTCAACATCGCCTGGGACAGTCGGCCGGAGGCCGAGGGTGGACAGCGCTGGTTCGACCTGTACGCGGACGATCCGCCGGCCCCCGGCGAGGCGCTGCACTGGGCTGGCCGGGACCAGGTCTGGAACTACCAGTGTGCGGAGTGTCACTCGACGGATCTCCAGCGCAACTACGACGCGGCGACAGACAGCTACTCCACTACCTGGTCCGAGATCGACGTGTCGTGCGAGGCCTGCCACGGCCCGGGGTCGGAGCACGTGCGACAGGCGGAAGCGCTCGAGCCTTCCGACGACGGGGCGATCCTGTCCCTCCACGTCTCGGAGACGTCCGACTGGCAGTTCCCGCCCGGCGAGACGGTTGCACTTCGGGACGGAGGCACCGACGTGAGCCCGCAGGTCGAGGCATGCGCGCGTTGCCATTCGCGCCGGGGGGCGATCGCGTCGGAGTACCAGCATGGCCGACCGGCCCTCGAGACCCACCGCGTGGCGCTGCTGGACGAGGGCCTCTATCACGCCGATGGACAGATCGAAGAAGAGGTGTACGTATACGGCTCGTTCCTGCAGAGCCGGATGTACCGCGCGGGTGTCACGTGCACGGACTGCCACGACCCGCACACCGCCCGCGCGATCGCCCCGGGCAACGCGCTCTGCGCACGGTGTCACCTCGCCTCGGCGTACGACACGCCGGAGCACCATTTCCATGAGATGGGGTCCTCCGGCGCCGAGTGCGTAGAGTGCCACATGCCGTCGACGACCTACATGGTCGTCGACCCCCGGCGGGACCACTCGCTGCAGGTGCCGCGGCCCTCGGCCGCCGCCGCGATCGGGGCGCCCGACGCGTGCACGCGCTGCCACAGCGATCGCACGCAGGAATGGGCGGCAAACGAGATCGCGGGGCGTTACCCGCCCGATGCCCCTGCCGGCCACGTGGCGCGGACGATGTACGCCGTGCGGCAAGGCGATCCCCGTGCGGCAGCGGACCTGGCGACGATCGTGACCGACACGGCTGAGTCCGACATCGTCCGGGGGTCTGCCGCCTCGTTCCTCGGACGACTTCCGAGCCCCGATACCGACCGCGCACTCCGGGCGGCGCTGCGCGATGCGGCTCCCCTGGTCCGGCTCGGCGCGCTCGGCTCACTGGCCGGACCGGTGATCGAGACACACTGGCGCTTCGCGTACCCCCTTCTCGATGACTCGGTACGCGCGGTGCGTCTCGAGGCGGGACGACGACTCGCGGCAGTTCCGCCGGGAGTGCCCGACCCAGAGCAGACGGCCGCGATCGAGGCCGGCGTAGCCGAGTTCGTGACAGCGCAGCTCGTGAATGCGGAGCGCCCGGAGGCGCACCTCAACATCGCCGCGGTAAGAGCGGCCCGTGGCTCGGCACCCGAAGCACTCGAGGCTCTGGAGACCGCGCGCAGCCTCGATCCGTCGTTTCTCCCGGTGTACGTGAACCTCGCCGACCTGTATCGGGCGGTGGGAGACGAAGCCCGGTCGGCCGCTGCGTTACGCCAGGGGCTCGAGATGGCCCCCGATGACCCCGCCCTGATGCACGCGCTCGGACTGGCCGAGATCCGCGCGGGCAGGACCGGGGCAGCTGTCGACCTGCTTCGGAGGGCCGCCGATTCCGAGCCGGACAACCCCCGCTACGCCTACGTGTACGCGATCGGCCTCAATTCGTCCGGTCAGACGGAGACCGCCGTTTCGACCCTTGAGGCGGCGCTTCGGCGGTCGCCCTACGATCGAGACATCCTCTTCGGACTCGCGACCATAAGCCGAGACGCCGGCCGCACCGATGAGGCTTTGCGGTACGCCCGGAGGATTGCGGCACTCTGGCCGTCGGACCCGGCTTCGTCGCAACTCGTCACGGAGATCTCGGAGATTCGCAGATAAGCGGGTGATCAGCCCGCGAGGTACCGCGGCCGGCATTGTGGCACGGTCGGCGGAGGTCGTATTCTCGCCCGGCATACCTGGGACCCCGATACAGGAACCACACCACGTGCACGCAACCGATCGCTGGCGCGCCATGAGAACTCTCGCACGAAGGCTACTGAGGACAGCTACGGCCGTCACCCTGCTCGCACTGGCGGCACGGCCGGCGGTCCTCGCCGCTCAGGACCAGCGCGCCGTACCCACCCCGCGCCAGGTCTCGCTTCTGATCTACGTGATCGATCTGGTCGCTGTAGACGGGGCCGCGCAGACCTTCTCCGCCGATGTATTTCTGGCCGCCCGTTGGAACGACCCCTCCCTGGCAGATCCCGGTGGTGGAGTCCGGACGTTCAGCAGTAGTGAGGTCTGGACGCCCGCTATTGTCGTGGTGAACGATCGAGGCGCCTCGAGCTCGCTCGATGACCAGGTACAGGTGGATGCCGAGGGAAACGCGCAGCTCACCAGGCGCTTGACCGGCGACTTCTCCGTGCCACTCGATTTGCGGAAATTCCCTCAGGACCGACAGCACCTCGCCATCTGGGTGATCGCTCCTCCGCTCGGCGGCGAGCTCATCGAGCTCACCCCGGACCGCACGGCGACCATACTCAGAGGTGACGAGTTCTCGATCAGCGACTGGCACCTCGGGCCTCTCACGATCGAGTCGCGCGAATACACCGACACGCCGAATGCCGCTCCCGTCTCCGGTGTCGCTCTCACGATCGAGGTGTCGCGGAAACAGGGGTACTACCTGGTGCAGATCCTCCTGCCGCTCTGCGCGATCGTGCTCATGGCCGGCGTCGTTTACTGGGTCGACCCGACGGTCGTGGCGACGCGAGTCGGCGTCGTCGTCACCACGATGCTCACATTGATCGCCTACCGGTTCATGCTCGGCGGGCTCGTCCCGAGACTCTCGTACCTGACACGCCTCGACTGGTTCATGCTCTTCTCGACCTTGCTCGTCCTGGTGACCATGATCGCGATGGGTGCCACGAGCTATCTGATCAGAGCAGGGAAGGAAGAGGCCGTGGCACGGATCGACCGGCTCGGTCGGATCGGCGTCCCCGCTACACTGGTGATCGTCACCCTGCTGATCTGGGTGTTCTGATCACCGATCGACATCGCTCGGGCTAAAGCGCAGCCAGTCCTAGACGACGTCGTCAAGCAGGAAGAGATCGGTCAGGAGCGCCCGAATGTGTAGTGAGGCGTTCAGGTTGTCGATCATCTCCGAAGGGATCACGTCCTGGGCGGTCACCAGGTGGACGGCCGCGGCCGCTCGCGCCGCATCGGCGGATGTGATGTCGGTTACCGCCCGGTAGAGGTCCGCCGGCTCCAGCCCCTCCGTCTCGATGATCGAGTCGAGGTCGGCGGCGAGCGCGTCGAGCGCCCCGCCCATCTGCCCGAGAAACTCGCGCAACTGCGCGCCGACTTTCGAGGCTTCGTCGCTCTGCGCGCCCTGCGCTGCGTACGCGAGAAAGAACTCGTAGCCTTTCTCGATCGCCTCGATGTGGGCCTTCAGATGTTCCCGGTTCAAGCGGGCGCCACCGCTTCGGGGTCCCCCTGAGCGTCCGTCCCGCCGGAACCGCTCGGGGCGGCGACCGGCTTGGCCTCTCCCTCCAGGAGCCACTTATCGGGGTCGTAGTACGTCAGGTACTCCTCGCGGGTGATCCAGCCCTTGATCATCGAGCGGGTCATCCAGCGCTTCTCGGGCCGGATCGCGAAGTAGATATGGGCGATCACCAGGGTGATCAGGCCGACGCCGCAGAGCCCGTGAAGGACGAACACCAGCCCCCACGTCGAGTCGGAGAGGAAGTACGGGTTGCTGGCCCAGAACCAGGTGTCGATGCGGAACATCATCAGGAGGCCCGTGATGATGACGCCGATCCCGGTGATCGAAGCCGCGTGGTGGAACATGCGCTGGTCGTTGTGATACTTCGCCATTCGAGGGTGCGGGACCTTATCGCGGCTGAAGAACCGACCCACCGCCGTCTTCATCTCGCCGAGCTCCCGACCGCCGATCCAGACGGCTCGCCAGTCCTGACGGAAGAACGAATCGTAGATGTGCCACAGGACCAGAAGCGTGAGCGCGACGCCCGCGATCCAGTGGATCGTCACCCAGGCGAACTGGATGCCCACGAGCGGGAAGAACGCGGTGACGAGCAGCGTGAGCATCGAGGCGGCCATCAGCCAGTGGTACGTCCGCGAGGACCTGGAGTGACGCTCGACCTTGTCGGGCACGGGTGCCGCTCCGGCCGGTCCCGGCGTCATCCCCTTCTTGCCGCCCGTGGCACCGACGTAGACGGCGTGTACGACCACGAACGCGACGCCCGCGAGCAGCGCGGCCCAGATGAGCCACCAGGCGACCCCGAGCAGGATGTTCTCCCCCCACGGATTGGCCGCGGTTCGGAGGATCTCCATCAGGCTTCACCCCGCACGGCACGACGCACGAGGTTCCGCGTGAGCGGCAGCTTGAAGTCGTTGTGCCGCAGAGGTCGGGAACCTCGGATCGCCAGCTCACCGGCGGCGTCGATGGTTCCGTCGCTCAGGGGCTGGCCCCGAACGATGTTCTCGACGTCCGTGAGTCTCACGGGTGTCGGGGCCACGCCGTTCACCGCGATCCGCGCCCGCTCGATCGTCCCGCCGGACACGAACATCGCGGACGCCACGCTGGCGAGAGCCCAGTCCCACGACTGGCGGTCACGGACCTTCTCCCAGTAGAACCGCGCGCCGGCCCAGTCGCCCGGAATCCGGATGGACACGAGCAGTTCGCCAGGCTCGATGACGGTCATTCTCTGGATGTCGATCGCCGGACCGACGAAGAAGTCCTCGGCATCGACGATCCGCTCGCCACTCGACCCGCGGATCACCATCTGCGCGTCGAGCGCGATCAGCGCCGGTGCCGTGTCGGAGCCGTTGACCGCCACGCAGCGGCTCTGTCCCATCACCGCATGCTCGCGGTTCATCGACTTCGGCGTTCCGGCGTAGCAGATGTTTCCGCCCGCCCGGTAGCAGGGCCAGCCGCCCCGGTAATACCAGCAGCGCGTGTCCTGAATCAGGTTTCCGCCGAGGGTGCCTTGATTGCGGATCTGCGGGGTGGCCACCTGAGAGGCCGCGTCGGACAGCACCGCGAAGTTGTCGATGATGTCCGCGTGTCGGGCGACCTCCGCGAGTGGAGTGAGCGCCCCGATCTCCAGACCGCCAGTGCCACCGTTGATGCCCTTCAGCTCGGACACCGAACCCAGCTCCACGACCGCTTCGGGCCGCTTGATCCGGTCCTTGAACCAGTCCAGGCTGTCCAGCCCTCCGGCGAGGACCCACGCCTCGCCGCGGCCGTACCTGTCGAGAATCTCGATCGCCTCGTCCACGCTCGTCGGCTGGAATAGCTCGAAGGCGGGAATCATGTCGCGAATGACTGCCATCGTTCCGCCTCCCCTAGCTGTGGATTTCCAGTGGACGGTGCGGCTGGGCCCTGCCAGCCAGCTCCGCGAGGATCACGTCCGTCGTGAGCGGGATCCGGCAGAGGCATTTTCCACCCAGCGCATCCGCGATCGCGGACGTCACCGCGGCCGACCCGGCGCCGACCGGCGGTTCGCCGATCCCCTTTGCCCCGACGGGCGTTTGGGGATCGGGCTCTTCGACCGCGACCCAGTCCATCTGTAGCGGAACGTCCAGGATGCCAGGTGGTCTCGCCGTGTAGAGACGGTGTGCGAACGGCACGCCCCACGTCGGGTCGAACACCCACTTCTGGCTGCGGGCCTGACCGAATCCCTGAATCGCGCCGCCGTGCAACTGCGCACCGAGGCTCCGCGGGTGTACGACCGTTCCGCAGTCCGTCGACGCCAGATAATCGACGATCCTCACGTCGCCGGTCTCGACATCGAGCTCGACCTCGGCGAACCCGACGACGAACGACCACGTCGCTCCCTCGTGCGAGTAGTTGTCCCTGGCCACACCCATCAGGCCCTGACCGGCGAGCGCCGTCGCCGAGGGGACCGTATCGCCGTGGAGGTCCTCGGGGAGCTCCTGGCCGGAGTACTTTCCGCCGAGCTCGATGGCCCGTTCGGCCGCACGGGCAAAGCTCATCCCGCGCCCGGGGCTGGAGCTGGCGAACACTCGTCCGCCGCCGACGTCATAGGAGGCGGGAGACCCCCCGAGATCGATCGCCGCGATCTCCTGGAGCTTCTGCTTCATGTCCATCCCCGCGGCGTGGTTCGCGCGGGTGTGGGCGTGTGTCGTCTGGCTGCCGGCCTGCACCGAGCTTCTCGGCAGGTGCTGGGACGAGTCGCCCCAGATGATCGCGCACCGATCCCACTCGAGACCGAGGACATCCGCTGCGGCGCGACCGGTGTCGGCCATCGAGTGGGTACCGAGGTTCCCGATGCCCTGGTGGATGTGAAGAACTCCGTCGGGACGGAGGACCAGCAGCCCATCGAACCCGGAGGACCCGCCGACGAACGGGCTGAGCCCGATCCCGACCCCCGTAACCTTCGTGCCGTTTCGCTCACCGGAGCGAGTCTTCCGGCCGTCCCAGTCGAAGCGCTCGGCTCCAATGTCGAAGGCCTCGCGGACGAACGCGCTCGTGAGCCGTCCCCGATTGGCGCCGAACTCGGCGTCGTGGTCGGGAGCGTTCAACTTCCGGATCTCGAGCCGGTCGATGCCCAGCTCGCGCGCGGCCTTGTCGACGATCGGTTCGAGCATCGCGACGATCTGCGCGCCACCGGGGGCACGTTGCGCCGACCTCGGTGGCGTGTTCGTGTAGACCGTGAGCCCACGGAACCGCATGGCATCGGGCTGGTACATCAGGTCCGCCACGCCGGCCGCCGTCAGATGATCGCCCGATCGGCCATAGGGGCCGTGATCCTGGACGATGTACAGATCGATCGCTGTCATCTTTCCGTCGCTCCGGAACCCCATCTTCGTCCAGGCCTGGAATCCCGGCCGACCGCGCCCGATGTAGTTCTCTTCGTAGCGGGTAATCCGGAGCATCACCGGTCGTCCCACCTTCTGTGACAGCAGGGCGGTCACGACGTAGATGGGCGCGCCGGCGATCTTGGAGCCGAAGCCCCCGCCGCAGTACTGGCCCACGAATACGACGTCGGACGGGTCGAGACCCAGCTGGCCGGCGATCGCGCCGTGTGTCCGCTGAGTGCTCTGCGTCGAAGCGTAGATGTGGAGCTTCCCGTTGTCCCAGTACGCCATCGAGCTCCGCGGCTCCATGGGGTGATGGGTCAGCGACTGGTGGACCATCGTGTCCTCGAGGACGAGGTCCGCCGCCGAGAACGCCGGGTCGAGCTCGCCGTGCGTCCATTCGTCCGTGTGCTCGCCCATCGGCAGCTTGCCCTCATCGAGCGAGGCGAAGTCCGCTTCGGTCCACTTGAGTTCCTGGACCGTCATGCGGTTCCGTCCCTCCTCGTCCTCGGCGAGCCGGGGCACGTTGCCTTCGAGTCGCGCGTTCGGACCACCCGGACGCAGGCTGTCGAGCGGGTCGATCGCGAACGGAAGCGGCTCGAAGTCGACCTCGATCGCCTCAATGGCCTCCGCGGCCGTCGTCTCGTCCACGGCGGCCACAGCGAGCACCGGCTCGCCCACGTACATGGGCTCGTCGGTGAGCGCCCGTTCGGGTGCCAGCCCGCGGCCTTCCGGAAGGTCCTCCGCGCGGAGGATGCCCAGCACTCCGGGCATGGCGAGCGCCCGGCTAGCGTCGACGCTCCGCACTCGCGCGTGCGGCATCGGGCTCAGAAGAAGCTTGGCGAAGACCATCCCGTCCGCTCGGAAGTCTTCGGCAAATTTGGCGCGGCCCGTCACCTTGGCGACGAGATCCGGCGGGATGATGTCCTGACCGATCAGTGCCATCTTTCGCTCTCCCCCTTAGACGGTGCGTTGCCGGGCGTACTCGGCGGCCCGCATCGCGGAGTTGAGGATCTTGTTGTAGTCGCCGCAGCGGCAGAGGTTACCGGAGAGCGCGACGGCCGCTTCTTCACGCGTAGGATTCGGGTTCTCGTTCAGCATGGCGACCATGCTCATGATGAAGCCCGGGGCGCAGAACGCGCACTGGAAGCCACCTTCTTCGACCACCCCCTGCTGTACCGGGTGGAGCGTCCCATCGGGTCTCTCGAGGCCCTCGATCGTCGTGACCTCGCGCGCCAGCACGGTGTGGGTCAACACCGAACAGCCGTAGTGGCTGATGCCATCGATCAGCACGGTGCAGGCGCCGCACTCCGCCCGATCGCAACCGAGCTTGGTGCCCGTCAACCCCAGCTTGTATCGGAGCGTCATCGCGAGCGTCTCCTGGGGAAACACATCGACCGAGCGTTCCGACCCGTTGACGTTCAGCGTGACGAGCCGCGGGAAGCTCGACTTGACCACCGTCCCGGCGAGCGCGTTCGACGCGCGGAACAGGTAGTTCGAGGAGGAAACCGCGGCTCCGGCGGCGACCACGCCCTTGATGAAGCTTCTTCGGGACGGGCCTGAGGAAGGAGTGAGAGTGATCTCTGCAGCACTCATGAGAGCCCTCAACGTGGGGAGATCGGCGTGCGCCCCCCTGCGGGACGCAATAACCCGTCTGGAATCCTTGCATCCGGGCCGGCGGCTGACAAGGCGCGGGTCCGCCAGCCACCCGGGGGAAGTGCGCCCTAGAGGACGTTCCAGAACAGCGGGTTGATCGTCAGGAAGAGGGTCCAGTCACCCGCCAGAGCGTCGTCCGGTCCGGCGCTTCCGATCCCCCTGGCGACTTCGATTCGAAGGAGGTCGTAGAGGACGCCGAAGCCGCCGCCGAGCGACCCGCGCACCACCTCGGTGTCCCCGACTCCGAAGCGCTCGGCCGCCGCCGCTCCCGCGAGCACGGATTCGGCCCAACCCACGGCGCCAATCGCCCGAATCGTGACCCAGGGCCAGGCGAGCGATCGGGAGATCTCGCCTCGCCAGAGGGCCACTCGATCGCCGCCCCAGCTGCGAAAGTCGAACCCGGGCAGGGTGCCCCGCCCGCCGAGCAGGAACAGCCGCTGCGCCGGGAGGGTGCCGCCGGCCGCTCCCAGCGCCAGCTCGCTCGACCAGGCCCAGGGGCCGCCGAGCCGGTCGCGCTTCGCGAGCAACGACAAGACAGCACGCGAGTACCCGAAGTCGCCGATCGCGGCCGTCGCCCCTTCCGCATCGAGACCGAGCGACCAGCGCGCCCCGATCGCGGCCCCGAGACGCACATCCGCCGTGAAGTCGAGGGAGACCAGTGTCCCATCGTCGATCTCCCTGACTTCTCGGAGCCCCCGACCGGCCGCGAAGATCGACTCGGCGACGAGAAAGCCGGAGGTCTGCCGCGCGACCGCGAGACCCGCCTCGAAGTCGACACCGCCGTCGGTTCCGAACGACACCCGTCCCCCGTCCTCGAAGTACGGGTCCGAGTAGTCCTCCCCTTCGACCACCAGGCCGACCGACTGTCCGACACCCGAAGCGACGGCAAACCACCCGACGTCCGCGTAACGGTGTCCGAAGCCTACCAGCTCCGCTCTCCAGTCCCCGAATCGCCGGTCGAACGAAAGCGTCGCTGTCGCCTGTTCCGCGCCGGCCGCGTAGCCGAGCCAACCGGCGACAGATGACGCCTCGTCCAGACGAACCTTCGCCCCGCCACCGACAAGCGCCCCCTCTGCCCGACGGAGCCTCAGGCCGGACGAGGCGTTCGGAAGAGAGAACTGCAGTCGCTGGTCCCGTTCGAGCGACCACGGCTGAACCAGCGATCGTGCGTTCCGCACGGCGAGGTCCAGCTCCTCATCGGAACGCTCGCCCGCCTTGAGCGGGCCACCGTAGAGCGGCGATTCCCACCACGGAAAGGCCGCGAGCCGGTCGGGCGGGAGGGTCGCGACGCGGTGCCCGGGCGCGATCCTCCACTCTTCCGCAGGATCCAGGTCGTAGTCCTGCACGACCAGCCTCGTCCGGATCACGCTCTCGAGCGGAAAGTCCAACCACCTGACGGAGCGGGTGATCTCGACGTGCTGCTCGGCCGGCAGCCAGTATCGGCCCTCCCAGAGCGCCGATCTGAGATCGAGCGTGATTCTCTCCAGCTCGGGGTCCCGGTACGCCGAGGCGGTGAACGTCAGCGCCATCCTGGCGATCGCGCCGGTCTCCCGATCCACGAACACCGAACCCACCACACCGGGCCGGGCCTCGTTGCGCGGCCGTACGTCGAGCCGGTATACCCGCGACGTCCGGTCCCGGATTCGGATCTCGAGCGAGTCCGCCAGCCGGTACTGGTACTCCTCTCCCGCGCCGCGGGAAGCCGGGTGAACGACCCCCCAGACCTCGTCGCCGTCTCCGAGAATGATGCGGTCGCCGAAGTTGTCTAGCACCAGACTCAGGTGGTCGATGTGGTAGCGAATCTTCGTCGGAAGCCTGACCTCGTGACGACGACCCACGATCGTCTGGATCGCGTTTTGCGGCGCGTGCCACCGTATTTGAAGCGCCACCTGGTCCGCCCGGACCACCTCGCGCTCTCCCATGAAGTCGCCCAGGAAGTAGATGTGTCCCTGGGCGGTGGCCTCGAACCGGGACAGCGCGGTGTCAGCGAACGCGTGCTCCCGAGCCTGGATCGCACGATCCACGATGGCGAGGGTCGTCGGGGTGTCCCACGCGTCGTCCTGCGCCGCGGCGATGGCGGGTGCGCAGATCGCAGCCGCAGCCGCGGCGACGAAGGCTCGGGAGATCGTTCGGGTCGTCGGGTTCACCTTCAGGAGTACCGACCGCGGAGGGCGTCGTTCCGTCGTGCCGGACGGACGATCAGCTGAAGAGGTCCTCCTGCGGATCGGCTTCGTCCCCGGCATCGACGACTCCGCGGAGCCGTCGAATCCAGTATTCCGCGTCGAAAGAGCCTTCGTTCTGAAGCATGCGGCGTAGGACGGGCGACAGATCGCGAAGCGCCTCGACCAGGTCCTCCGCGATCGAGCCGATCTCGGCGGCGCGCACCTCGTTGGGCATCGAGGCCATGTCCTGCAGAATCGAGCCTTCGGATCGTGAGGCGATGATCGGCTCTTCGAGCGTAGACGTATAGACGGCCGTCCGCCGCCCGGGTCCCCGTTCCTCCTCGATGCGAACGAGCCCGAGAATCTCGTCCGAACGCCAGTACTTCGCGTAGCCGAGATGGATCATCCGGTCGCGTCGAATCTCCACGATGCCTCCACCGATCAGCCGAAATCTCTCCCCTCCCATCTCCACGCCGACCCTGCCCGGAACCTCTCCGACGGGCCGGTCGCGCGTCAAGCTCCCGCGAGTTGATTGCTGGTTGACTCGCCGGGCGACCATGTTGCACGCCCCATGACGAGAGCCAGAACGATCCGTGACCCCCTCTGGGGGAACATCCGCGTCGAAGCCGACGCGGCGGCGATCCTCGACTCCGCCGAGTTCCAGCGGTTGCGGGGAGTAAAGCAGCTGGGATTCGCGCACTTCGTGTACCCCGGAGCCGTTCACTCGCGTTTTCTGCACGCCCTGGGCGTGTATCATCTGGTGACCCGGGCGATCGGATCACTCAGGGGCCATGGCGCCCTCGAGATGCTGAGCGCCGAGGAGCGTACGGCGCTGCCGCTCATCCGCCTCGCCGCCTTGCTCCATGATGTCGGGCACTATCCGTTTTCCCATGCGATGGAGGAACTCGGGCCCGACTCGATCCCCGGACATCACGAAGAGGTGGCCGCACGGTTTCTCGAGGCAGACGCGATCCGGCACGTCCTGGACGGCTACGGCGAGCGCTCCATAGCGGCGATCGGTCAGATCATTCGCGGTGAGTCGTCGCACCCGCTGCAGGGGCTGGTCGCCGGATCCCTGGATCTGGACAAGATCGACTACCTCCGACGGGATTCGTTCTTTTGCGGGGTCCCCTACGGCGCGGTGGATGTCGACCGCATGGTCGACTCGTTGACCCTGGCGCGCGAGGGCGAAGACCGACCCTACGAGATCGCCGTGACCGAGAAGGGCCTCAGTGCGCTCGAGACCCTCCTGTTCTCGAAGTACCAGATGTTTCGAAACGTCTACTGGCACCATGCGGTGCGGGCGGCGACAGTCGTCTTTCGCAGGCTGATCGAAACCGCCCTGCGGAACGGCCTTCTGGCCACGGAAGATCTCGCCGGCCCCACCGATGAGGAGCTTCTGGCGATGATCGGCCATCGCATAGAACGCACGGCGGGAAGCGAACCCCACCCCGGGTCCACCATCGATCGTGTAAGGACACTGCTCTCGGCTCTCACCCACCGACGCTTGCCGAAGCGTGTGATCGAGCTATTCGGCGACTCGTTGCCCCAGCGCGTCGGGGCATGGACGTCCGATCGAGACGATGTCGTTGTCGCGGTGGAGGACCGACTCGCGGCGGATTGGGGGCTCGCCCCTGGTTCCGTGGTGCTCGACTACCCCAGCAAACCGGGGATGATGGACCTGAACCTCCTGCTGGTGCGCCGCGACGGCGGCGTTCAGCGGCTTACGGAACGGGGCGCTCGCGGTCTGATCGATCTCCCGAGACTCGGGAAGGCGCTCAACCACTCCGCTCGTGTGCTGAGAGTCTTCGCCGCGGGCGACGTCGAGACTCGAGATCCGGCGCCGCTCCTCGAGCTGATCGAGTCGTCACCGGCGGAAGTGGAGCGCCGTTTGGAATCGCCCGACCCGCTGCTGCCTTAGTCCGAGCCGGCCTCAGCCGCGTCGATTACGATGGCGGTGACGTTGTCGTACCCGCCCGCCTCGTTGGCGGCCTCGATCAGGTCCGCGACGAGCTCTTCCGCGGCGGTTTCTCCGATCAGGAACTCACGGATCTCCGACTCCGGCAGCATCGACATCAGGCCGTCCGACGCCAACACGAACCGGTCCCCCTCCCGCGCCTCGCCCTCGAAGAGGTCGACGTGGACATGCGGGTTGGTGCCCAGTGCCCTCGTGAGAAGGCTCGACCGGGGGTGCAGGCGCGCCTCTTCGTCGGACAGCCTTCCCTGGTTCACGAGCTCCTGAACGTAGGTGTGGTCCTCCGTGATCTGGTGGACATCACCATCGCGAACGAGATACGCGCGGCTATCCCCGACATGCCCCACGAGCCACCAGCCGTCGTTCGAAAGCAGGAGGGCGGTCGTCGTCGTACCCATGCCGGAACGCTCGGGGTGGCTCTGACCTTCGATCAGGATCACCTGGTTCGCGTCGGCGATGGCGAGTCGAAGCCGTTCGCGGGCCACGTTGATCGGAGATTCGCGCGGGAGCAGTGCCACGCCTTCCGTGGCGCAACGGACCGCCAGCTGGCTCGCGACCTCCCCCGCGGCGTGGCCTCCCATGCCGTCGGCGACGATGAAGAGCCCGGGTGGGCTGTCGGCGCCGAACGAGTCCTCGTTCTGCGTGCGGACCCTGCCGACGTTCGAATCGGCGAAGTACCGCCATTTAATAGAAGGGGTCAACAGGCCCGCGTCCGTTGCCTACGTCATGTCGTCCCGCGCCCCCCGATTCAGTGATCGGGGACCACGCGAGTATGCGTCCGAACAACCTCGTCCCGCCGAGATGCGCGGACAAGTGGGGCCGTATCGGAGCCCGGGACGGGCGTCTTGGGGGTCCCTCGGATATTTGCGGTGCCCGGAACCCCCATCTAGCTTGCCGAAACCGGACGGAACCCGAGCTAGCGAGCACGGTCACGGCCCTGAGTGATCACATCAAACGGTCGTAGGTCGAAGGACCCGGCGGATCGGATGATGACCTCCCTCGATATCTATCTCGAGGAGCTGAGCCGGTATCCCCTGTTATCGCCCGAGGAAGAGCAGTCGGCCGCCCGGAAAGCCCGCTCCGGCAGCCAGGACGACCTCGACGTTCTCGTTCGATCCAACCTCCGTTTCGTCATCTCCGTCGCCAAGAAATACCAGAACCGCGGGATCGGGTTTCTCGACCTGATCCAGGAGGGAAACGTCGGGCTGATCACGGCGGCCCGGAAGTTCGATCCCGATCAGGGGGTGAAGTTCATCAGCTACGCGGTGTGGTGGATTCGACAGGCGATCCTCGCCGCGCTCGCCAAACAGGGGCGCTCCGTTCGTCTGCCGCTCAACCGCGCAACCGAGCTGGCCCGCGTGGTTCGGGTGCGAGCGGAGCTGCGTCAGAAGACCAACCGCGAGCCCTCGGTGAGAGAGATCGCGGAGCTCGCCGACCTCACGCCGGCAACCGTGGAGATGCTCCAGACGTTGACGGTCGCCGAGCTCAGACTCGACGCACCGGTCGGCGACTCGGAAGACAGCCACGTCGCGGAGAGGTTTCTCAGCGACGAATCGGGCCTCGAGGAAGGGGTCGAGGCACTGCTGCTCAAGCAGCATATTGCCGATGCCCTGCGGAGCCTGCGGCCGAGAGATGCGCGCGTCGTCAGGCTCTACTACGGACTACAGGGTGAGCAATCTCACACGCTCGAGCAGATCGGCGGACTGCTGGGCGTCACGCGTGAGCGCGTTCGGCAGCTGCGCGATCGTGCCCTGCGGGAGCTCAAAGAAGGCGAAAAAGGCGGCGCGCTGGCGAGCTTCGCCGCCTGAAACGGCGCGTCGCCACGGTCCCTAGCGGAGATCCAGTCGGTCCACCGTCGGGCAGGTCGCGGGTTCCGTCCACGACACTTCACGGTCCTCGCCTTCAGCAATGACGCTGAAGGCCAGACGGACGCTCGCGGCGTCATAGCGTCGAACGACGTCGAGGCGGTAGTCGCCGATCGTGATCCAGTCTACGTAAGCGAACGCCTCCTTGTCTGCGCGATCGCTATACCGGCGGACCTCTTCCCAGACTGGAATGAACCCGCGCGTCGGCTCGAAGCGCGCCATGAAGAAGAGCGACGCCGCCTGATCCCCGGGGGGGCCGACGGCCAGCGAGTCCGCCACCATCCAGGTGGCAGCCATCCCCGCGAGCGTGTCGCCCGGGAGCGCGATCGGCGTGACGGACTGGAGTCGCGCGAGGAACGCGCGGTCGCCGCCGATTAACCGCTCCGCCAACACCGGGCCGGCGACGCTCATGGAATTGGTCGCTCCGACCGGCGCGACCCGGGACGCGTCGTCGAATCCGCTGACTCCTCGCGGCACGGCGAACGCCACGCGCGGTACGTCCTGTCCGGGAACGAGAAGCGCGCGTCCCGTCGCGATCGAGGGGCACCCCGCCACCGGTCCCTCGGCGGGTGCACCAACGATCAGCGAGCCGAGCCGAGCCCCTCGACCCAGAAGGTTCAGCTCGGTGCCAGCCGCCAGAAAGACCGAGTCGAACCGCGCTCGGAAGCTCGGATCATCCGCTTCGGGGATCGAGATATCCCGCAGCTCGAGCGTCCCGGCATCGTCATCCGCTTCGATACCGGCAAGAGGCAGGAGCCGAGCCGACCCGTCGCTCGCGAGCCTGACGGCGTAGAGATGCGGCCCCTCGGGCAGGGCGATTTGCTCCGGCTCCAGCTGCTCCTCGACGACGGCGGTCGTATCCGGCGGAGGCGCGGGGTTCTCGAGAGCGATGTCCGATCCGCCCCAGTCCACCTGACACCCCCAGAACGCGACGGCCGCCACAACCGCGAAACACCTGCTCGATCTCGACATGGGCGGTACACTAGGAGGCGCCTGATTCCCGAGCAAACCCGTTGTACACACCCGATCGAAGGTCCGCCTTGCCCGAAATCGGCCTGTACCAGCATTCGGACTGTGGCCGCCACGACACCGGCTGGAGACACCCCGAGCACCAGGGTCGGCTACGCGCGGTCATGGATGCCCTCCACCGGGCCTTGCCCGAGCTGCATGAGCATGTCGATCCCGTCGTCGCCACGCCCGCCAACCCCGAGGTCGCATCGGTCGCGCACTCCGAGCGTCACGTCACCCGCGTTCGCGACGCGTGCACGGCCGCCGAGCAACGGGGCGAGATCGTCGAGATCGACCCCGACACCCTCGTGTCTCCGGCCAGCTGGGACGCGGCACTGGCGGCCCTGGGTTGTGCGATCGATGCGGTGGATGGTGTCCTCGCGGGACGTCACGCCGCCGCCTTCTGCCCAATCCGCCCGCCCGGTCACCATGCCACACGCGACACGCCCATGGGCTTCTGTCTGTTCAACAACGTGGCCGTCGCCGCGCGACGAGCCCTCGATCATCCCGAGATCGGACAGGTCCTGATCGTGGACTGGGACGTCCACCACGGAAACGGAACCCAGGACATCTTCTACGAGGACCCGGACGTCTTCTATGTCTCCCTCCACCAGCATCCCTTCTACCCGGGTACCGGGGCGGCAGCGGAGCGTGGAACGGGCGAAGGTGCGGGAACGACACTGAACGTGCCGCTTCCAGGCGGGCTTCCGGCCGAACGATACACGTCGGCCCTGCTCGACGCTGTCGATGAGGCTCTCGAGGCCTTCAGCCCGGACATGGTGATGATATCCGCGGGCTTCGACGCCGGCATCGATGATCCGTTGGGGTCGTTCACGCTCACGTCCGACCACTTCGCGCACCTGACGAGGGAGGTGGTCGCACGCACGCGATCCACCGCGGCCGGCCGCGTGGTATCGGTTCTCGAGGGCGGTTACAATCCCGGCGAGTTGGGCGGGAACGTGGTGGCGCACCTGCGCGCGCTGGCCGGACTCGCCACTGCCTCAAATCGCCGCTGACGAAACGGGAGACCGAATGGGCGCGAACCTGAGCCCGGAGTTTGTCGAGACCGCCCTCGAGGGGCTGACCGAGCACGAGATCGACGCCTGGCTGCTGTACGACTTCCGCGCCAAGAACTCCCTCGCCGCCGACCTGTTGGGTATGCCGGAAGGTCAGAAGCGACGCTACTTCGTGCTGCTGCGACCCGGTTCCGCGCCGCTCGCCGTAGTGCAGAAGATCGAGGTGTCCGGCTGGGCCGGCTGGCCCTACGAGCTGGTGAGCTATCTGAGCTGGAAGGAGCTCGAGGACACGCTCCGCAGTCGGCTCGACGGCTGTGCCACCGTCGCGATGGAAGTGAGCCCGGGCGACGGGATCCCCTATATCGATCACGTGCCCGCCGGCGTCGTGGAGCTGGTCGAGTCGGTCGGCCCTCGGGTCGTGAGCTCGGTCGACCTGATCTCCGCCACGGCCGCCCAGTGGAGCCCGCGCGGTCACGAGCTCCACCATCAAGCTGCCGAGCTGATCGCGCGAACGGCCCGATCGGCGTTCGAGCTCGCGGTGCGGGCGGCCGGTCTCGAAGCGGCTCCAGTCGTCGAGACCGTCGAGGGCTTCGACATTGCGGGCGAGCCCACCCCGGTCGATGAGCACGATCTCGCGGAGTGGGTGCGCGGACACCTCGAGGCCGGCGGGCTGACCGGCGCCGACACGATCATCGCCGTGGGACCGAACGCGGCCAAGCCGCATTACACCCCCGAGGCCGGGTCGTCGCTGGCCTTCGAGCCCGGCCAGGTCTTCATGGTGGACCTGTGGGGCAAGACGGCTGACGAGCCCGACGCCGTGTATGCCGATCAGACGTGGATGGGTGTGCTCGCCCCGACCCCCGACGCAGACGTCCTGGCCGGGTGGGAGGCGATCCGTGACGCCCGCGACGCCGCAATCGAGACGATCCGCCAGACGCCCGATGTGACCGGAGCGGACGCGGACCGGGCCGCACGCGCCGTGCTGATCGAGCGGGGCTTCGAGGAGGCGATCTTCCACCGCACCGGTCACGGGATCGATCGCGACATCCATGGTGTCGGGCCGACCCTGGACAGCATCGAGATGCGAGACGACCGGCGGCTCGTGACGGGCGTCGGGTTTTCGGTCGAGCCGGGAGTCTATCTCGAGGGGCGGTTCGGCCTGCGCACCGAGGTGGACGTCTATATGCGCGAGGATGGGCCGGAGGTGACCCCGTCCGGCGTTCAGACGGATCTCTGGCATACCGCGGGGCCCGGATGAACGTCGCGTGGGAGAAGGTCACGGTAGAGACGAAGCACCCGTTCGGGATCAGCCGGGGCGTCCGTACCGGCGAGGACTTGATCTGGGTGCGGCTCGAGCTGGATGGCGTCGAGGGGTGGGGCGAAGTCGACCCCTCCAACTACTACGGAGAGACCCCGCACACGGCGGTCGCCGCGCTCGAGCATCTCGCCGGCCGGATCTCGGAGATCGAGGATCCGTTCGAGCTCGAGGCTATCGAACGCGATCTGAAGACGCTCCTCGGCAAGAATGGGGCGGTGCACTCGTCGCTCAGCTCCGCGCTCCACGACTGGGTCGGCAAGAAGGTCGGGCAGCCGTTGTGGCGGCTGTGGGGGCTGGATCCGTCTGAGGCACCGCTCAGCTCCTTCACGATCGGGATCGACACGCCCGAGGTCATGGCAGCCAAGACGCGCGAGGCGGAAGAGTTCCCGATCCTGAAGATCAAGCTGGGTAGCCCGGACGACGAGATTCGACTGAAGGCCGTTCGCGAGGTCGCTCCCGACAAGGTCCTCAGGGTCGATGCGAACGCCGCCTGGACTCCTCGCCAGGCCGTGGAGGGGTGCGCCCTTTGCGCCGACTACGGGGTCGAGTTCGTCGAACAGCCGCTGCCACCGTCCCGGAACTCCGACCTGCCGTTCGTCCGCGAGCGGTCCAGTCTCCCGATCATCGTGGACGAGTCCTCGATCGTCGCCACGGACATCCCGGGGCTGGCCGGCCTGTGTGACGGGATCAACATCAAGCTGGCGAAGTGTGGTGGCCCAAGAGAGGCGATCCGCATGGTGCACACGGCCCGCGCGCACGGGCTGGAAGTGATGCTCGGCTGTATGCTCGAGACCACGCTCGGCATCGCCCCGGCGGCCCACGTGTCTCCCCTCGTCGACTACGCCGACCTCGACGGTGCGGCGCTCCTCAAGAACGACCCGTTCACCGGGCCGCACCTCGACGCCGGGCGCATCGTTCTCGGCGCCGAGCCCGGGCTCGGCGTCTCGCCTGCCTGAACGGTCCGTCTTCTGATGTCCGTTTCGGTCCGATGACGCGAATCAAGGTCTGCTGCATCCGGGACATCGGGGAGGCGCACACCGCGATTCGACTCGGCGCGACCGCCCTGGGGCTCGTCTCGGAGATGCCCAGCGGACCCGGAGTGATCGAGGAGGCGTCGATCGTGTCGATCGCCTCGGAGGTGCCATCCGGCACGGACACCTTCCTGCTCACCTCCCTCACGGATGCCGGAGCGATCGCGGCGCAGCACGGCCGGCTCGCCACCACGACGCTACAGCTTGTGGATCAGGTCGGGGTGTCGGTCCTCACGGAACTCCGTGATCGCCTGCCCTCCGTCCGCCTCGTTCAGGTCATCCACGTGCGCGGGCCCGAGTCCCTCGATGAGGCGATCGGCGTGGAACGCCATGTGGACGCCCTCTTGCTGGATTCCGGGGACCCCGGCCTCGACGTGAAGAAGCTCGGCGGAACGGGCAGGACGCACGATTGGGACGTCAGCCGAAAGATCGTCGAGGCGGTGAATGTCCCCGTCTACCTTGCCGGCGGACTGAACTCGGCCAATGTCGGCGATGCGATGGGCGCGGTACGTCCCTACGGCCTCGATCTGTGCTCGGGCGTTCGCACTGGCGGCACGCTCGATCCGATCAAGCTGGCGGAGTTCATGGCGTCGGTGAGGGCGGCCGGCGACTGGTGATGACAACGGGCATGCGCCGGATCCCGAGCCTCGCCCATCCACGACCCCGCAAGGAGATGCCATGATCGCCAAAGGACAGCCGCCACGCCGTCTCCTTCCCGTCGCGTCGTTCACGGCGGCATATCTGGCTCTCGCTCTCGTGGGCGCCGTCACCGGCGGCAACGCCGAGTTCATCTTCTACATCGTCGTGATGCTCGTACTCGTCGTCGCGGTCTGGGGTGTGGATCGGGTGGTTCGGCTCTCCTCCGGGGCTCTCTGGGGACTCAGCATCTGGGGGCTCGCCCACATGATCGGCGGGCTGGTGCCCGCCCCAGCCGGCTGGCCCACCGCCGTTCCGGAGGGAGCCGTAATCTACAACGTCTGGCTGATTCCGGGCCGCATCAAATACGACCACCTGGTCCACGCCTGGGGCTTCGGCATCACGACCTGGGTCTGCTGGCAGGGTCTGGGTGCGGCGATGCGCAGACGGGGGGCGGTCTCGACTCCGACTGGAGGAGTGCTCGTCCTCGTCGCCGCGGCGGGGCTCGGCTTCGGCGCGCTGAACGAGATCGTCGAGTTCGCCGCCACGCTTCTCGTGCCGGAAACGAACGTGGGCGGGTATCGGAACACGGGGTGGGATCTGGTCGCCAATCTCGTAGGGGCAACCGTCGCCGTCACGCTGATCCGGCTTGGCGCCGGACGAAACTCCAGCGGTTGAACGGTCCGGCCGTCAGGAGACGGGCACCCGGGCCCCGTAGAGACAGGAGCGCTCGAGCACGTCGGACTCGGCACGCGCGCACTCCTGTCGTCTCCCGGCCTCGGTGGCCTGAAGGGTCCCGATCTGCTCGCCGAGCGCCTGGTTGCAGCGCGCCTTGTATTCCTCTTCGATCGACGTGCAGAAGCGGAACGCGTCCTCGGTAGTAGCGGTCAGGTCCACGTAGTTCTTGACCAGGCCCACGTAACAGAAGTCTCGGAACTCAGGGGGGCTCTGCCGGCACGCCCGAAGTCCGTCCTCGTGGTCCTGCAGCGTGTAGGCGCTGATGTCGCGCCCGAGGCTCTGGAAGCACGTCTTCCGCCAGCTCTCAGGCGCTCCGGCGCAGCTCTCCGCGGCATGCCCGAAGTCCTGTCCGTTGTGGTGGAGCATCGCGGAGGTCTGCATGAGATAGCAGGCCGTCAGATACCGGACATCGAGGATCGAACAGGGATAGTGGGGATCGTCCGCCCGCAGGGGCTCGAAAGGTTCCAGGTCCTCCGCGGTCATGGCCATCGCCATGGCGTGCTCGTGCTCGTCTCCGGCGTCCGCCGCCGCCCGGGTCTCCGACGCGAGCTCCGTCGCCACGTGATGGGGGCTGATCGCGGCGACCACGTTCTCCATGAATACGCCGCCGTAACAGGACTCGCGGTCCCAGTTGTCCGGGAGGAAGTCGCAGTCCTCGAGCGCCCGTGGCAGGTGATGTCCGTAGAACATCGTGAGCCCGTGACCCAGCCCGTGCAGACACTGGAACAGCTCGAATCGTTCCTCCCCCGAGCTCTTGAAGGGCTCGCAGAGCGTCGTGACCGACTCCTCGTCCGGCGCCCCACGCGCCATGAAATGCGCCTGGATCACGCCATGGTAGCAGCCCGACTGAAACAACTCGGTGCACTCGGCGAAGACTTCGGCCACGGGACGATCCGGGTCGAAGTGGGCGATCCCGATCGCGTGCGTGTAGACGTGCGCCTCACGCTGAACATCCACGTCCGCCGCGGCGATCCCCGCGAGCATGTCCAACGCCGGACGCACCCCCGATGCCTCGAGCTCGGCGAGGAGGCGTTCTTCGTAGCAGTCCTGGCGGGCGGCCGCGCCCTCCGTCGAACACGTCTCCACCGCGGAACGAACCGACGGATGCGCATCCCCGGATACCCGACCCAGGTCACTCCCGCAGCCCAGCCCGGGCGCTGCGACGATCAGCGCGAGAAAAACCAGTGGCCTCTTCATGACGAAAGGATAGCCCGGTACCGAATCCCCGCAAAATCGACCAGGTTGCCGAATGCGATCGATGCACGAATGACCGTCGTCGTGACCGGTGCGACCGGGCACGTGGGCGCCAACGTCTGCCGCGGGCTACTCGGGCGGGGTCTTTCCGTACGGGCGCTGCACCGGTCCAACACGGCTCCTCTGGCGGGGCTCGATCTCGAGCGTCGGGAGGGCGATGTGCTGGATCCCGCCTCGCTCGACGCGGCGTTCCTCGGCGCGCGGGCGGTCATCCATCTCGCCGCCCGCATCTCGATCGACGGCGATCCGGACGGCAGCGTGTGGCGGACGAACGTCGAGGGCCCGCGGAATGTCGTCGACGCATGCATGCGTGCCGGGGTGGAGCGGCTCGTGCACGTGAGCTCCTTTCACGCGTTTCGACAGGACCCGATCGACAGGCCACTCACCGAGGAGCGATCGCGGGTAGGAGCGGACGGCTACGTGTACGACCGTTCGAAGGCGGCCGGTGAGCGCGAGATCGACCGGGGCGTCGCCGCCGGTCTCGAGGCCGTGATCTTGAACCCCACCGGTATCATCGGGCCGTTCGATTTCGGGCCGTCGCTCATGGGATCGGCGATACTCGACATGTACCACGGACGGATGCCGGCTCTAGTGCCGGGTGGCTCGGACTGGGTGGACGTTCGCGACGTCGCGGGGGCCGCCATCGCTGCCCTTGGTCGCGGTGACGCCGGGGACAGGCATCTTCTCTCGGGTGGTTGGACATCCCTCCGTGACCTGGCCGCCCTGGTCTCCCGCGCCGCGGGCCGACGCCCACCGCGAGCGACCGTCCCGGGTCTGGTACTTCGTGCCGGTCTCCCGCTCGTACGAATCGCCGCCCGCGCGGGCGGAGTCAGCCCCGTCTATACGCGGCAGTCCCTGGACGCCCTCACCAGGTCGAGCCGGGATGTCCGGCACGATCGGGCGAGCCGAACGCTCGACTTCGCTCCACGCCCGCTGGAGGAGACCCTCGCGGATGCACTCGAGTGGTATGGCTCGGTCGGGATGTTGAGGGCGTCGAACGAGAGCCGGCGATCGTGACGGACGTGTTCACGCGGGTCGTTTTCGTCTGGACCGCGATCGGAGCCGCAACGTTCGTGCTGCTCCTGAAGGTGAGAGCGCCCTACGGCCGGTACCTGCGACCGGGGTGGGGTCCGACCCTCCCGCATCGCGTCGGCTGGATCGCCATGGAAATCGTCTCGCCCGCCGCCCTGGTTGCGGCCTGGCTCTCCGGCTCCGGAGGAAGAGAGGTCTGGGCCGTGCTGTTCGTGGTCCTGTGGCTGGCGCATTACCTGAACCGTGCTCTCGTCTTTCCCTTCGTCAGCAGGTGGGGCGGCCGGCGCATGCCCGTGGCGATCATGGCATCCGCGATCGTCTTCAACGCCGTGAACGGTGGGCTAAACGGCTGGTGGTTCGGTCACATTGCCGCGCCCTACCCGGACGGGTGGGCGACCGACCCCCGGTTCGTGATCGGGCTGTCGCTCTTCGTGTGCGGAGCGACCATCAACATCAGGGCGGACGCCACGCTGAGGGGCCTTCGAGCGCCCGGCGAATCCGGCTACCGGATCCCGAGAGGGGGTCTCTATCGATTCGTGTCATGCCCCAACTACCTCGGCGAGATCGTCGAGTGGGTCGGGTTCGCCGTCCTCGCCTGGTCCCCGGCGGCGGCCACGTTCGCGGTGTGGACCGCCGCGAACCTCACGCCCCGCGCGCTGTCCCACCACGCGTGGTATCGAGAGACGTTCGATGACTATCCCGAGAAACGTCGCGCGCTGATCCCCGGCATCCTGTAGGCAAAAGAGATCCTGTAGGCAAAAGAGAAGGGGTGCGACGAGAACGCTCTCCGCACCCCTCTCTACCTGCGAGCGCCGTCACGAGGGTCTCATCTCCCCGGACGTGCCACTCCGGACTCAGGCGGGATCGATATAGATGTTCACCCGCCAGTTGCTCATCATCTCCGGGTCGTCGTCGTGGCCATGGTCATCGGACTTGAAGTCCTCACCCGGCCCGTATGTCCCGATCCAGCCCGCGACGGGGCCGGAGAACTCGCGGCGATAGTTGTCGAGGTGGTCGTTGGCGGTCAACGTGTCGAGCTCCTCGCCGAAGAGCTCGATGACGAGATGGTCGGATACCGTACCCTCGAAGATCGACCACTTGATGATCTCGCGGTTCACGACCGGCTGGTCGGAAATCGAGATGTGTCCGGTCGCGGGATAGCGGCTCTCGTGCTTCTCGCCCGGGAGATTGTCGCTCGTAACCACGGAGCGGAACACGAACTCGCCCTTCTCCTTGAAGGCCGGCTCGAGGTTGTCGAGGATCTGGACCCACTGGACCGTCACCTTGATCCGCTGCCCGTTTCCTTCACTCATCGGTGCTCCTCCATGCGTAGCTCGAAAATCGGTGGAACAACTTGCGATCCGCGCCCGGAATCAACAAGAACCGGATCGACAGGAACCGCCGGGCGCATGGAAGAAAACGGTCAAAGCAGTGATTCCGGATCACGGTCGATCTCCACTCGCAGACTACGGTCCGACCGCCCCCGGTGTGCGGCGAGCGCCCGGAGGACCGAACCGAGCGGGCCGGGCGCGTCGGCCTTGATCAGGAAGTGCCAGCGCCACCGGTCGCGGAGTCGGTCGATGGCGCAGGGGGCCGGTCCCACCACCTCGACCGCCTCCACGGAGCGCTCGGAGACCAGAGAGCGCGTCCACTCCGCGAGGGACTCCGCCGCCTCCGCGACCCGCTCCTCGCGCAGCCCCGAAAGAACGATGTTGGCCAGACGTCTGTGCGGCGGATACCCGGGCTCCTCCCGATCCGCCAGTTCACGATCGGCGAATCCCACGTAGTCGTGCTCCGCCGCACGCCCGAGAGCGAAGTGAAGCGGCCGCGAGGTCTGGACGAGCACTTCCCCCTCGTGTTCCCCCCTGCCCGCGCGGCCCGCGACCTGCTCGAGGAGCTGGAACGTCCGTTCGCTCGCCCGGAAGTCGGGGATATGGAGCCCGACATCCGCGTTGATCACGCCGACCAGCGTGACACCCGGAAAGTCCAGCCCCTTTGCGATCATCTGGGTGCCGAGGAGCAGGTCGAGCCGGCGGTCGCGGAAGGCGTCCAGGATCTCCGCGTGGGCCCACTTCGAGCCTGTCGTGTCGAGGTCCATTCGAGCGACGCGTGCCTGGGGAAACAGCTCGGTGATCCGGCGTTCGACTTGCTCGGTGCCGACCCCGGTGAAGCGCGGATCCGGGGCGCCGCAATCGCCGCATTTGACAGGCGGAGGCGCCTCGAAACCGCAATGGTGGCAGACCAGCCGCCGCCTGCGACGGTGGTAGGTGAGCGTGACAGAGCAATTCCGGCAGCTCCAGACGTTCCCGCAGGCCTCGCATTCCACGAACGTCGCGTACCCGCGCCGGTTGAGCAGGAGGATGGCCTGCTCACCCCGTCCCATCCGGGCAGAGATCGCGTTGCGGAGGCGCGGCGAAAAGATGAGCGGTCCGCGTTCTCCCGGCGCCGCGTCGTCAGCGTCCCGTCGCTCGTCCTCGCCGGCGGTCTTCAAGTCGACCAACTCGACCGAGGGCAGCCCGTGACCCGTCACCCGCTCCGGGAGCTCGAGAAGCCGATAGCGACCCCGACGGGCGTTCTCCCAGCTCTCCAGCGCCGGGGTGGCCGACCCCAGGACACACAGACAGCCCTCGATGCGCCCACGCATGATGGCGACCGACCTCGCGTGATACCGCGGTGTGTCGGACTGCTTGTACGTGCTCTCGTGTTCCTCGTCCACGACGATCACGCCCAGATCCCGCATTGGGGCGAAGACCGCGGAGCGGGCCCCGATCGCCACGCGCTTCCGCCCCTCGCGCAACGCCCGCCAGGCGTCGAAACGTTCGCCGTCAGAGAGCCCGGAGT
>Ga0224508_10000376_pt1 | contig 44454 bp, 39 predicted proteins | sample SF_Jan12_sed_USG_4_FD_170157 | JGI IMG/M metagenome (GOLD analysis project Ga0224508, IMG submission 170157) | Sediment microbial communities from San Francisco Bay, California, United States - SF_Jan12_sed_USGS_21 | ecosystem: Environmental > Aquatic > Marine > Sediment | place: USA... | reverse complement strand
GGACGGTGAATTCGTGACCGACGGAGAAATTATCGCCGCCGAATTCAACAACAACGGTCGTACCTACCGGGCCATTCGCTTCATCGACGACAGCGGCAGGACTGATTATTTTACGCCGGACGGCCACAGCGTACGCAAGGCATTTATCCGCGCGCCCGTCGATTTCACCCGCATCAGCTCCAACTTCAATCCGCGCCGCCGCCATCCGATTCTCAACACGATTCGCGCCCACCGCGGTGTCGACTATGCGGCACCGCGCGGCACTCCTATTAAAGCTGCAGGCGACGGCAAAGTCATATTTCGCGGCAAGAAGTCAGGGTACGGCAATGCAGTAATTCTGCAGCATGGTGGCAACATCACAACGCTTTATGCGCACATGTCGAAATTTGCAGCCAAATCGAGACTCGGTTCGCGCGTTCGGCAGGGACAGACGATCGGGTATGTGGGCGCAACCGGACTCGCGACCGCCAATCACCTGCATTATGAGTACCGAATTAACGGTGTGCACCGGAACCCGCGTACGGTCGAGCTACCGCAGGCAAATCCGATTGCCGAAAAATACCGCGACCGGTTTCTCGCCACGGCAGCCCCGATACTCGAGGAGCTGGAGCGATTCAAGAACACCCAGCTGGCTACCGTCGCGTACAGCAATCGTTAGTCGGCAACGAGTTTAACGATGGGTGACCTCTACATCGGCCTGATCTCGGGCACGAGCATGGACGGCATCGATGCTGCGCTGGTGGAGTTTGACGATGCGTCCCTGAATATCCTGCAAACCCGCGCACACGATTATCCAGATGCCCTCAGCGAACGGTTGTCGGCCGCCATACAGGAACCTGAGACCTGTACCATAGATGACGTTGGCAGTCTTGATCGGGCCATCGGGGAATGCTTCCGCGATGCCGCCAACGCTTTGCTGACCGACGCGGGCTTCGATGCGAGCGCGATTGCCGCGATTGGCAGTCACGGGCAGACGCTGCGCCATCAACCGCAAGCTGCAGAGCCGTTCTCGCTGCAAATAGGCGACCCGAATGTCATTGCGACCGGAACGGGCATTACGACGGTCGCGGACTTTCGTCGCACCGATATGGCCCTTGGCGGCGAAGGGGCCCCGTTAGTGCCCGCCTTTCATGAGTGGCTGTTTGGCGCTGCCAGACCATTGCGAGCAGTGCTGAATATCGGCGGCATTGCCAATATTACGGTTATGCCCGGGGGCAGCGGGGCAACGACGGGATTCGACACGGGGCCCGGCAACACGCTGCTCGATGCCTGGACGCGCAAACATCGCGCTACGAGCTTTGACGCGGACGGCAAGTGGGCCGCATCAGGAACCGTCAACGAAAAACTATTGACCAGACTGCTCGCGGATCCCTACTTCTCAGCCACACCGCCGAAGAGCACCGGCTTCGAATACTTCAATCTGGCCTGGCTCGGCCGGGCCTGTCCCGACGACCTTGACCCGGCCGACGTGCAGGCAACGCTCTGCGCGCTGACGGCCACGAGCATCGCGGACGCGATCCATGCCGCTGCGCCGACCGTTGGCGAACTCCTGGTCTGCGGCGGTGGCGTGCACAACTCCGAGCTGATGCGGCAACTTGGCTCGCAGCTGGCCGACGTCCCGGTTGCCTCGACGGCGACGGCCGGCCTCGACCCGGACTGGGTTGAGGCAGCGGCATTCGCGTGGCTGGCAATGCGGCGCTTACAGGGTCGCACCGGCAACCTGCCGTCCGTTACCGGCGCGAGCCGCCCTGCCGTTCTTGGCGCCATCTACTTGGCCGCCTGAACTGCGCCTCTGGTAACAAAACGCGAACGCTGTCGTTGCTATACTAATTCGCCAACCCTGACAGAGACCCGAATGGACGCGCCTGCACACCCGCCAGTCGATCGTTACATCAATCGAGAGCTCAGTCTGCTCGAGTTCAACAAGCGCGTCTTGGCGCAGGCGCTCGACCCGACGGTGCCACTGCTCGAGCGGCTGCGCTTCCTGTGCATCACCTGCACCAATCTTGACGAGTTCTTCGAGATACGCGTGGCGGGTCTAAAGCAGCGCATCGAGATCGGCGCTTCGACTCTGGGTCCGGAGAAACTGACCGCGCAGCAAGTATTCGATTCTTTGCGAAACAGCATGCTCGGCATCGTCGAGCAGCAGTACCAGCTGTTGAACGACGTGCTGTTTCCCGAGCTCGCCGGCGCCGGCGTGCGATTCGTGCAGAGCGAGCACTGGACCCCCGAGCAGCAGAAATGGTTGCGCAACTACTTTCGCGAGCAGGTAGTGCCTGTCCTGACACCGCTGACCTTCGACCCGTCGCGACCGTTTCCGCGCATACTCAACAAGAGTCTCAATTTCATCGTGCGGCTGCAGGGCAAAGATGCTTTCGGTCGACGGCGACACCGCGGCATGGTGCAGGCGCCGCGATCTCTGCCGCGAATCATACGTTTACCCGAGCACCTCAGCACTCCGGGCTGTCATGATTACGTGTTCCTCTCGTCGATCATTCGCGTTCACGTAGATGAGTTATTCCCCGGGCTGAACGTTGGCGGTTGCTATCAGTTCCGCGTGACGCGCAACAGCAACCTCTATGTCGACGAAGAGGAAATCAGCGACCTCGTGGATGCGCTCGAGGGTCAGCTTGAGGCCAGCCGATATGGTGCCGCTGTCAGACTCGAGGTCGGCCATCAGTGTCCGGAAGACCTGCTGCAGTTCCTGCTCGATCATTTCCGGCTCGCCGAGCACGATATGTACCTGGTCGAAGGACCGGTCAACCTCAATCGCCTGTCAACGGTGTGCGATATCGAGGATCGGCCGGAGCTGAAGTACCCGATCTTCACCCAGGGGTTGCCCGATGAACTGCGCGGCAGCGAGGATATCTTCGCGCTGCTGTCAAAGAAGAACGTGCTGCTGCATCATCCCTATCACTCGTTTGCTCCAACTATTGATTTCATCAGATCGGCATCAACTGACGCGAACGTGCTCGCGATCAAGATAACGCTTTATCGCACGGGAGCGGACTCGCCGATCGTCGACCTGCTAGTCAATGCGGCGCGGGCAGGCAAGGAAGTAACGGTAATCATCGAGCTGATGGCGCGTTTCGATGAGGCGGCAAATATCGCACTCGCCAACCGCCTGCAGGAAGCCGGCGCACATGTGGTGTACGGACTGGTCGGGTTCAAGACGCACGCCAAGATGGCGCTCGTAGTGCGGCGCGAAGCAGGAGAACTCGTTCGTTACGTGCATCTCGGTACCGGTAACTATCACCACGCAACAACGCGAATGTACACCGACTACGGCTACATGAGCAGCAGTAAACTCCTTGGCGAAGACGTACACAAGATGTTCATGCAGTTGACCAGCCTGACCGAGGCTCGCGATATGAATCGCATGCTCGCTTCGCCTTTCAATCTCTACGACGCACTGCTGACAAAAATCAAACATGAAGCGGATCACGCGCGAGCCGGAAAACAGGCCCGCATCATTGTCAAGGTCAATTCGCTCAACGAGCCAGGCATCATTGACGCCTTGTACGAGGCGTCGGAAGCTGGCGTACAGATCGATATGATTGTGCGCGGCATTTGCTCGCTGCGGCCCGGCGTCCCCGGCCTCTCGGAAAATATCCGGGTTCGTTCCATTGTCGGCCGGTTTCTCGAGCATTCGCGCGTCTACTACTTTTACAATGATGGCGACGAAGAGTTCTACTGCTCGAGCGCCGACTGGATGGAACGTAATTTGTTGCGGCGCAACGAATCCTGCTTCGAGATTCGACAAAAACACCTGGAAGAGAGGCTACGGCACGATCTCGAACTGTTCCTGGCCGACAACTGCCAGGCATGGGTCCTGCACGGCGACGGCAGTTACGAACGGCTGACGCCGGGCGATGATGAGCCCGTGAATGCGCAGGAAAAGTTCTTACAATTGCTCGCCGCGTCTAGCTGAAGCTGATCTCGTAATCCACGTTCTCGAGGAATCCGCGCTCTCTCTCCAAATCGGCGACCGTCAATGGGTTCGACTGCAACCACGCCGGATCGAAGCAAAGGCTGAGCGATTTCTTGGTCACCGTCAGGTCGACTTTCGGCATATCGAACTTGCTGCGACTGCGGTTCAGCAATACAGCAAGCCGCAATAGCATGGACAGTCGCAATGCGCTCTCGCGCCAGGCGCGCGGTAACTGGCGCAGCAGGCGCGTCCCGATCTGGTAGCGCTGACTATCGATCAGGAACGCCAGGAAACGCTGCTCGGCACGCGGAAACCCGGGCATGTCTGCGTTCTCCGCGATATAGGCACCGTGGCGCTGAAAGCCGTCGTGCGAAATGTCCAGGCCGATCTCGTGCAACCACGCCGACCACTCGAGAATCTGCGCAGTCAGCGGCGAATCCAGCTGCCAGGGCTCACGAACCTGCTCGAGGAGCATTTTGGCGGTTGCGGCGACACGCAGGGCCTGCGGCATGTCAACGTTATACCGCGCTGCCATTGCCCGCACGGTGCGCTGCCGGGCATCCTCGTGCTGCAGGCGACCAAACAGGTCATAGAGCAGGCCCTCGCGCAAAGCGCCATCGGAGATATGCAGCTCGTCGATGCGCAGTGCGCTAAAAAGTTCCGCGACGATTGCGAGTCCGCCGGGCCAAACCTGTGCGCGAGGTTCAGATAATCCGCTCATCGATAGTTCGCCGATCGTATCGAACTTGAGCACACGTTCGATCAGCTCCTCGACCGCATCCATCGTCAGTCCGTGCGCTTCGATCAGCCCAAGCTGGCTCGCCACGAGTTCGGTGGCACGCAGCGTGCCGGATGCACCGATTGCCTCTATATCTTCCGCTTCACGGAAAAAAGCCTTGATCGGCCGGAGTTCCAGTCGCGCCGCAACCCGCGCCTTATCAAAGGCATCATGGCTTATGCGACCATCTGGAAAAAATCTCTCCGTCATCGAGACACAGCCGAGGTGGACACTTTCGAGCGCGCGAGGCACCGGACCCCGGCCAAGAATCAGCTCGGTGCTGCCACCACCGATGTCGAGCACCAGGCGCAGACCATCGTTTAGCGGCAGGCTGTGCACGACACCCATGAATATGAGCCGCGCTTCCTCGATGCCCGAGATAACCTCGATTGGATGGCCGAGGGCAGCTTCGGCCCTGGCCGCGAATCCCGAATCCTCTCGGGCGCGCCGCAACGTGCTGGTGCCGGCCGCGCGGACACTGGCCGCGTGCATGTCGCGGAGTCTTTCGCCGAAGCGCGACAGGCAGTCGAGCGCCCGGTCGCGCGCGGCATCGGACAGATCGCCGGTGGTGGAAAGGCCCTCAGCAAGGCGCACCGTTTCGCGCAGGCGATCGATGATCGTGAGCTGCCCGTGGCGCAGCTCGCCGACCACCATATGAAAGCTGTTTGAGCCGAGGTCTACGGCAGCGATGACCTCGGGTGAGGATTCAGACAGTAAAGGACGATCCACAACCACAAGTGGTCGTCGCGTTGGGGTTGCGGATGATGAACTGCGCCCCTTGCAAATCCTCTTTGTAGTCGATTTCCGCGCCCATCAGATACTGAACGCTCATCGGGTCGATGACGAGCGTCACGCCCTGGTTGATGACCTTGCTGTCCCCTTCTTCGATGGCCTCATCAAAAGTGAAGCCATATTGAAATCCCGAGCAGCCGCCGCCGGAAATAAAAACCCTGAGCTTGAGCTCCGGGTTCTGTTCCTCTTTTATGAGTTCGCCAACCTTGCTCGCGGCCGCGTCGGTGAAGACGACTGGCGGCGGTGGAGCCATTGCGGCGACGCTGGATGTTTCCGACTGCATTTTCCCGATTCCTTCTCTAGCCTGATTATGGCGACTCGGCGGCAAAGCCTGCCGATTTGTCGATGCGACTCGCCTGCTCGAGCAGCGGCACATGTCCTTCCGGCTGGTGCACGAGCTTGCCGTTTATCTCGGCGCCGCTCGCCATCTCGATCAGATTGTAATACACATTACCTATGACGCGCGCCGTCGGGCCAAGTTCAACCCGCTGACTCGCGAAGACATCGCCGCGAACAATGCCGTGTAACACGACATAAGGCACCGTCACCCCGCCCTCAATGGTGCCATCTTCGCTGACGCTGATGGCCGAATTGCTGTCGTTATCCGCGGTAACATTGCCTTTGACGGTCCCGTCTACATGGCAGCCGCCTTCGAAATTCACGTCCCCGCTTACCCTGGTATTCGGTCCAACCAGCGTATCCACGACGGTATGCCTGCGATGTTTTCGACCAAACATTAACCTCTCCCGGGCGCCTCTAAAGGCGGCCCTTGTTCTTGATCAGCCCAGACTCGAAATCCAGGCAAAGCTCTCTTCAATACTCGCTATCGACCGCGTCCGGGAACGTACTTCGATCTTGATGCGCTCCGGGGCGAAACCGTCCGGCAGAATGATTTCCCGATCGAAGTCCTGGAAATAGCGAAACGAAAACGCCCAGCTGCTGTCAGCATCCTCCGGCAGCAACTCCGAGTATGCATAAGACGCGGGCTCGCCGTCGCGTGTTCCCTCGACCGTCAGGCTGACATCGCCAGTCACCTTGCGATCATGTTTCAGGGACTGCACAAGTATAAGGCGCACATTGTACGTGTGTTCGGCACTGCCACGACTCAATTGGAAGTCCTGCACGCGCAGTCCCGCGGCGCCATCTGCAGGGGATACAATGCCACGGTAAAATGCGATCGCGTCGGTCTGTTCCTGAATCTTGGCCTGCAAAGCCGTCAAACTCGCTTCGACGTCATTATAGGCTTCGCGGTCGATATCGCGGTGCGTCTCCAGCAATGCTACCTGTTCCTTTAAGGATACGATCTCTTCCTCGAGCTCTTCGATGCGATTTTCGAAGACCTGACGCTCTTTGGCCGCGTCGACGATATTGTAATTGGCCTGGATCCGTCCAAACTCGAATACCAGGTAGCCGCAGACAACGACCATCACGGCAAGCACGACGCGCATCGTAATCGTGCGCCTGCGGCTATGCAGCTGTAACGGGGAGTGTCTGCGCACAGGGATCGTCTGCCGGTCAAAAAGAACTTATGGTACGCGGTGGCCCGGGCAAACAGAAGCCGGATTCGTCGCCCGGGCGAGCATGGCGCGTGACGCGTTTCACAGCTTTGGGCATGATACTGTCATGAGCAGCTACTATCTCTGGCTCAAGGGCCTGCATATCGCGTTCATGGTGACCTGGTTTGCAGGTCTTTTTTACCTGCCGCGGCTGTTCATCTACCACGCAGAGGCTGCCGATGCGCCGAGCCGCGAGCGTTTCTCGATCATGGAGTTCCGCCTGTTTGCCATCATGACGATCGGTGCGGTGCTGACGGCGCTGTTCGGGCTGCTGTTGCTCGGCATCAATCAGGCATTGCTGGAAATGCGCTGGTTTCAGCTCAAGGTACTATTGCTTGCCGGTCTGTTTGCTTACCACTACCGTTGTTATCGCTGGATCAAAGTACTGCGGGCCAGCGATGTAACTCGGGACTCGAAGTGGCTGCGTTGGTTCAACGAGATACCGGTTGTGTTTCTGCTTGGGATAATTCTGCTCGCCGTCGTCAAGCCTTAGTCCGCCGGCTCACGAGCCGCCGCGATGTCCTTGTCGAAGACGGCGCGCCAGCGCTTCGGCCACCAGCGCGGCCGCGGCGGTAAGCCCTGCGGATACACCGTGGATCCGAGTTCGTGCAGGGCTCGAGCATAGACGCGCCGCTTGAAATAGATGACTTCGTTTACGGGCCGCCAGAAATCGACCCAGCGCACCCTGTCAAACTCCGGCTCGTCACCACGATCGAAGCGCAGCATGTCGTCTGAAGAAAGCAGGCTTAACATGAACCAGCGCTGTTTCTGCCCAATGCACAGAGGCTTGCTGTTGCGACGTACGAATTTGCTCGGCAGCCGATAGCGTAGCCAGTCCTGGGTCGCACCAAGCAGTTCGACATGCTCTCGTTCAAGGCCGATTTCCTCGCGCAGTTCGCGGTACATCGCGTCCTCGGGGTCCTCGCCCGCAAGCAGTCCGCCCTGCGGGAACTGCCAACCTTTTCCGCCGGTCCGTCCGCCCAGCAGCAATTTGCCGCTGCTGTTCGTCAGAATGATGCCGACATTGGCGCGGAATCCTTCTGCGTCAATCCAATCGTTGCTCATTGCAAGCAATACTAGAAACTCTTACTGCCATTTACTTTACACCAATCACCCGCATTGATTAGCCTAATCGTTCCTCGCCACGTCGGAATGACGGGTATTTCCGGGAGAGAGCCGCATTGAACACCAGGCGCCCTGTTGGCCTGTTCGCCGGACTCATTGCCATTGCCGCCGCGACGCTGTTCATAGCCCTCGCTTCAGGCAGCGCCGATATTGGTCTGCTTGAAACCCTCGACGCCCTGCGTGGCAGCGCACCGGCGACGACGACATCGCTCGTTATCGAACTCCGGCTACCCCGCGCGCTGACAGCGTTCGCGGTCGGTGGGCTGCTGGCGGTCGCCGGCGTTCTGATGCAGGTGCTGCTGCGCAACCCGCTTGCCGAACCCTACATACTCGGCAGCTCCGGCGGCGCGGCAGTCGCCGCGCTGCTGGCGATGATTTTCGGCTTTGGCAGCCTGGTGGTCGATTTCGCCGCGTTTGGCGGTGCCATGGCCGCCACGCTGCTCGTGTTCGCGATTGCGCACGGCACGGGCAGCTGGACGCCGGCGCGACTGCTGCTAACCGGCGTCGTACTCGCGGCCGGGTTCAGCGCTGCCACGACGTTGCTGCTCGCGCTAAGCCCGGAACAAAACCTGCGCGGCATGTTGTTCTGGCTCATGGGCGACCTGAGCTTCGCGTTCGAACCCGGCCGCTTGCTCGGCCTGCTGGCGCTATTAACGATTGCCGGCACCCTGGCCGCACGCCATCTCAACGTACTGTCCCGCGGCGAGCTACAGGCGGCCATCGTCGGCATGCCGGTTGCCGGATTTCGTCATCTCGTGTTCGCGGCTGCGGCGCTCGCCACGGCACTGTCAGTAACGACGGTCGGGGTAATCGGATTCATCGGCCTGGTCGTGCCGCATATTGTGCGGCTGGTGGCGGGCAGTGACCATCGCATTGTCGTGCCCGCATCGGCCCTGGCCGGCGGCAGCATGCTTGTCGTTGCGGACACGCTGGCGCGAACAATCATGGCACCGCGACAGCTGCCGGTCGGCGCGCTAACCGCTGCCATTGGCGTGCCGCTGTTTCTGCTACTGATGAGCCGCAGCCGGGACAAGCGCTGAACACCGGCTAACGGTAGCGTGCACGCTCGGCGAGCTTGATCGCTTCGTCGCGATTCCACGCCAGCACTGCGATGTTTCGGCGCGCCGAATCGTCGATGAGCGCGGTTTGAACTACCTGCTTGCTCGCTGCGCGTCTGCTCACCGGATGAGACCGCGTCGTCGCCGCATGTTGCGTTTGCCTCGCGGGCATCAACAGCCACTCGACGAGCGCGGTGGCGCCGGCTGGGTTGCGCGCGTGTCGGGCGATGCCAATCCCCTCGGCATTGGCGTAAGCATTAGCCGGTACATGCACCGCAATATCCGATGCCGTCTCGCCACCGCGGTGGCTTGCGACGGCGGTGCTCGACGCGATGCCGACTCCGCAAGTCCCGGAGCGCATAGCTTCGATCAGGGCGTCTTCGTTGCCGAATACGGGCGCGGCCAGATTTACCATCCAGCCGCGCACGACAAGCTCGGCCGGTTTCACCGCTAGCGCGTCAATCATCAACGCAATCACGGCCTGGTTGATGGCATGGGAAGACGACGTCAGGCACAGCCGCGCGCGATAAACCGGCTCGGCAAGCGCCGCATAATCGGATAGTTCGGATTTGTCGAAAACGTCAGGATCATAGACGAGAACCGCGCTTCGATAGCTGACGCTTACCCAATAATCGTCGGGATCGCGCAGCCATCCAGGCACTTCCCCGGCTATGAACTTTGATTGCAGCGGACGCAAAGCGCCCTCTTGGGCTGCGCGCCACAAGCCCGAGACTGTCGGCGTCCAGAGCAGATCGGCTGGCGGCGAGACGCTGTCAAGAATGACATCGTCAACCATCGCCGCCGCCGCGCCGTTACGCACGATAACTGGCACCCCGGTTTCCCGAGTGTAGGCATTCAGCATGCCGGGCAGGTAAGTCTTGTCCTCGAAGGCGGCATAAACGACAACAGGCTCGCTGCGCGAAGGTGCTACGGGCTCGTCACCTTTGTTCGCGCGCTCGCCGCAGGCCTGGAGATGCGCAACACTTAATGCCAGGAGAGCGGCCGCGCGCAGACGGGTCATCTTCATCAGGCGTCTGCCGCAACCCGAACCTTGTCTCTGCCCGCGGATTTTGCGCGGTACATGGCGACGTCGGCTCTTGCAATCAATGTATCGCCGAGCGTCTTCAGGTCGTCGGCGTCCGGACCCGGACTTACGCCGGCAATGCCGATCGACACCGTGATCGAAACCTCCTCGCCGCTAGGTAAGGCAAACGGGGATGCCGCAACCGCATGGCGAATTCGTTCCGCAAGGCGCTCACCCGAGCGATTGTCGGTGCCTGGCAGTAGCACCATGAATTCCTCACCGCCGTAACGCGCTGCAACATCGCTTGCCCGCACCTGCGACTCGATCCGGTTCGCGAGCTCGCGCAGCACGGCATCGCCGGCAGCGTGCCCCCAGGTGTCGTTGATGCGCTTGAAGTGATCCGCATCGAGCATCAGGCACACGATATGACTGCGATCGCGGCGCGCTCGGGCAAGCTCTTCCTCGAGCCGCACCTGCAGGTAGCGGCGGTTGTGCCAGCCCGTCAGCACGTCGGTGAACCCGCTACGTAACAGCCGCGCGCGGTTGACCGCGTTTTCAACGCAAAACGACGCAATGATGCCGAGATGCTCCAGAAAATCTGCCGCGTGATCTGCGGTGAATCGTGTCGCGTCGGCACTGCCAAGATTGATGCTGCCAATGAGCTTCTGGCGGAAGGTCAGCGGGATCATTGCCACACTGGCAAGCGCCACGGCCGCCGGGAACAGCAGCTGATGGTCGCAGGCAGCATAGCGACCCCGCCATGGCTTGCGAAGCGCCACGTACTGCGGTGCCATGCCGGTCAATGACTCCACCATCACCAGGTTTGCAAAGCTCTCGGCAGGTGTGCCCGCGGCAAGCAACAGATGGCGCATATCGTGGTCCGGATCGCACAGCACGAGGCTTACTTGCGACAGGTCATAACTTGCCCGCAGCCCGTCGGTTATTTCCTTGATAAGCCCGCCTAAGTCTTCGGCCTGCAGCAGCCGCAGCTCGCGCTGTTGCGAGTGGCGCATTTCCTGTTGCCTGCGCGCGGCTTCCGCGGTCAGCTCATCGAGCCGCCTTTTGCTGGCCTCATTGCGGGCCATGAGATCGTCCGCAGATTGCATGCCTCGGAGTCCCTCCTTCGGGAGCTGCTTCTTTTACCAGAAACGCGTTCGGCCGTCGCCCGAATAGTCCGCGCTTTCTGTTCAGTTGCGCAGCGCCAGGTATTCCCGGCCCTGCAGCATTAATTCGACGAATGCGTCCTCATCACCTTCCGTGACGACATCACGGATACGTCGCGACGCTTCACACAACGCGTGCAGCGGATCGAGCCCGAATTTATTCAGGTTCTGGATTTCGAAGTACATGCGCGGATTGTCATTGGCGACGGCCTCTGCAACAAGCAACTGGGCATCAAACGTCGTTGACGACAGTTGCGCCAGTTTCGGTGCGGCTTCACCGCTATCGGCAAGCGCGGTAAAGAATGCAATATTCAGTGCGTGTGACAAGCCAAGAACGTAGGCGATCAGCCGATCATGATCTTCGAGGCTCATGTCAATCTGTTCCGCCATGGTCGAAGCAAACAGCTCCTTCGCCGCCGCCGTGGCCTCCGGAACGCCGGCATCGCAGAAGATCACGTGGCGACCAGACAGGAGCCGCGTGTCTGGTCCATACATCGGATGTATCGAGGTAACCTGGCAGCCCGCCTCGCGCAGTTCCTGCAGGCCGTCCAGCAAGGGTGTTTTCAGGGAACCGATATCGAAAACCAGGCCCCTGGGTTTGAGCACAGCCAGCTGCGCAAGTATCCGGCCAGACACCGCGATCGGCGCCGCGACTGCGATGACATCATAGTCGACCCCCGCATCGGTCCAGTTTTTGAAACCGCCCGGACCTTCGTCGACCTCTTTGTCCGCCACTACCGTGGCAAACCCCTGCGATGCGAAGAAATCAGCAAACCACCGACCCATCTTGCCGGCGCCACCAATAACAAGAGCGGTCCGGCCACCCCCTTTGCCCTCAGAGATCACGCGCTCGCGTTCCTGGCTCGCCAGCGACGACTGGATCAGTTGTCGCAACACGCTTTCTGCGAGGTCCGGATCCAGACCCAGCTCTTGTGCCTGTGCTCGTGCCATACCGAGGACATCTTTTTCACGCGCGTAGTCACGCGTGCCGCTGCCCTGGGATTGCTTGGCGCGTCCGATTTCGCTGACGATGCGCTGCCGTTTCGCGATCATCTTGACGATCTTGCGATCAACATCCGACAGCGTATTGCGGAGTTTTTCTAGGCTCATCCGATTTTTCTGTGGCGCCCGAAAGGGCCAAAGGAGAACTGTATTACACGAACAGCCGATAAAGACAAGTGGCTGTTTTTGTGGGTTTTATGCCCGGGAGGGGTGTGAGTGACCGGCGCCGGTACTGTTGCAGAGCCAACAATCATGCGAATATCGCCTGTAAGCTATGAACGACAACCGTCTACGGAGCATTTGAACAATGAAAACACGTGCCGCCGTCGCCTGGGAAGCAGGCAAGCCTCTCGAGATCGAAACCATTGACCTGGACGGTCCCAAGTCCGGCGAGGTATTGCTTCGGAACGTGGCAACCGGTGTTTGTCACACCGATGCATTTACCCTGTCCGGCGAGGACCCCGAGGGCTTGTTCCCGGCGGTTCTCGGCCACGAAGGGGGTGCCATCGTCGAGGAAATCGGCGCCGGCGTCACGTCGGTCAAGGTCGGCGATCATGTGATCCCACTGTATACCCCCGAATGCGGTGTATGCAGTTTTTGTACGTCCGGCAAGACGAATCTCTGCCAGGCAATACGCGTCACCCAAGGACAGGGCCTGATGCCGGACGGCACCTCGAGATTCTCGGCGAATGGCAAGACGGTGTATCACTATATGGGTACTTCGACGTTCAGCGAGTACACGGTACTACCCGAAATAGCGGTGGCAAAAATCAGCCAGGAAGCACCGCTCGAAAAAGTCTGTTTGCTGGGCTGCGGCATCACCACGGGCATCGGCGCCGTCCTGAATACAGCCAAGGTCGAAGCGGGCGCGACGGTCGCTGTCTTCGGTCTCGGCGGCGTGGGCCTTAGCACAATCCAGGGCGCTACCATGGCCAAGGCCAGCCGCATCATCGCGATTGACATCAATACCGACAAGTTCGAGCTGGCGACGCAGCTCGGAGCCACTGACACGGTTAATCCGAAAGACCACGACACGCCAATACAGGAGGTCATCATTGACATGACCGATGGCGGCGTCGACTACTCCTTCGAGTGTGTCGGTAATGTCGACCTGATGCGCTCGGCGCTGGAGTGCTGCCACAAGGGTTGGGGCGAATCGACGATCGTCGGCGTCGCCGGCGCCGGCCAGGAAATCTCGACGCGCCCGTTTCAACTCGTCACCGGACGGGTTTGGAGGGGCACCGCCTTCGGCGGCTGCAAAGGTCGATCACAGCTGCCCGGCATGGTCGAGCAGTACATGAACGACGAAATCAATATCGATGATTTCATCACTTTCACGATGCCGCTCGAGGACATCAACAGGGCGTTCGACCTGATGCATGAGGGCAAGAGCATCCGCTCAGTCATACATTATTGATGACGCGCCACACAGCGGCGACAGTCGGTCGTGACTAAAGTCGCCGTCGCAACCACGTCGCAACTGGCCGCGGACGCGGCGGCTCAGGTTGCAGCAGGTGGCGGAAACGCGGTCGACTGCGGGCTTGCCGCGGCACTGCTGGCGATGAACACGGAACCGGGCGTGTGTGCGCTGGCCGGCAGCGCTTACATCACGGTCTGGGCGCCCGGCCGTGATCCCGTCACGATCGACGGCAACACCGCTATTCCCGGGATCGGGCTCGACGTGGCAGATCGCGGCCACGGCGCGAGCAGCGTAACGATGGACTATGGCGGGGGTATCACGACGCTGGTCGGCGCGGGCTCGGTCGCAGTCCCTGGATCCCTGGCAGCAGTGGAACGGGCATGGCAAAAATTCGGCCGGGCGAAATGGCGGGATCTTTTTGCGCCGACCATCACTGCCACGCAGAACGGCTTCCCGCTCTCCGCCGCTTGTCACTATTATCTCGGTTACTCTGGAGAGAGCATCTTCAGCCGCAGTGACGACGGCTTTTTCGCGCTGCATGGCGATGACCACGCGCTACGCGAGCGCGGCAGCCTGATTGTCGTTCCGCATCTCGCGGATTCGCTGAACACCATTGCCGCTGAAGGCGCGCGCGTTTTTTACGAGGGCGAACTCGCGGCGGCGATAGCAACACACGTCGGCGAATCCGGCGGTGCATTGACCGCGGCTGACCTTGCTCAGTATCGCGCGATCGAGCGGCCGTCTCTGACGGTCGATGTCGGACACTGGACCATTGCCAGCAATCCGCCACCAGCTATCGGCGGCTCGACATTAGCGGCGATGCTGCTTGCTTGCTCAGACATGCCGCATCGGGAGTGGCACAGCGAATCCCTGGCAAGACTGATCGACGTGCAGCGCGCCGTCCTGGACTATCGCAAGCAGCGGCTGGATCTGGCGGACGATGTCGAGGTAACGGTAGCCAAACTGCTCGAATCCGTCCGCAGTGGCCAACTGCTCACTCAATGGACCTCGTCGTCGACGGTGCATACGTCGGCGGTCGACGAGGATGGACTGGCATGTGCCGTAACCGCATCGTCGGGGTACGGCTCAGGTGAAATAGCGGGGGGCACTGGTATCTGGCTGAACAACTGCCTCGGCGAAATCGAACTCAATCGGCACGGCCTCGAGGCCGGCCCGCCCGGCGCGCGGCTGCCGTCCAACATGGCACCGAGCGTTGCCCGCAGCGGCGACACGATTCTGGCGCTCGGCTCACCCGGCGCCGATCGAATCACGACGGCGATGCATCAGTTCCTGGTCAATCATCTGCAGTTCAGCATGCCGCTCGAAATCGCCATCGCGCATCCGCGCGTACACGTCGACACCAGCGGCGACCACGAACGCCTCATGGCGGAGCCCGGCCTCGACCTGCCGGCCGTCGATATTCCAGTGCACATCATGTCGAAGATCAGCATGTACTTCGGCGGCGTCGCCGCCGCCCGCTTCGACAACAATGCAGGCTTCGACGTCGCCGCCGATCCGCGGCGCGCGGGCGGCACCGTTATATTTGACGGGTGATCCGCCGCCAACGCTCTGCTAGTCTCCGCCTGACGCGCGCAGGCGAGCGCGACGGGTAATACTCGGAGACGATTGTGAGCGACCTCTATGCTGTGAAGCGATTGCCGAAGGAGCTGCCATCGGACCCGATGACCTGGGTCGAAGACTGGCTGAATGAGGCCTTCGACAAGAAAGTACAGCGTAACCCCCACTCGATGGCCTGTGTAACCGTTAACGAAGACTCGCGACCGGCGGCACGAATGGTCTTGTGCAAAGAGATCGTTGCCGACCCGGGCTATGTGGTTTTCTACACCAACTATAAGTCGGATAAAGCGCGACACCTGGCCGATAATCCGCACGTTGCACTCGTGCTTCACTGGGACGCGCTGGGGCGACAGGTACGCATCGAGGGAGAGGCGGTACGCTCGCCGGCTGCGGAGAGCGATGCGTACTTTGCGAGTCGCGACTGGGTCAGCCAGATAGGCGCCTGGGGCAGCGATCAGAGTTCGCCGCTGGCCTCCCACAGCGCGCTCGTTGCGCAAATTCGCAAACGTGCGATCAAGCTCGGCGTCAGCGCGGCAAAGAATCTGCACGAGATTGCGGCATCCGATCGTCCCGTTATTCCGCGCCCCTCGCACTGGGGCGGCTTTCGTGTCTGGGCGCGACGGGTCGAACTTTGGATCGAGGGCAGGGACCGGATCCATGACCGCGCCCGCTGGGAGCGCAACCTCGAGCGCATGGATGACGATACGTTTTCGACCGGCGAATGGACGAGCACCCGGCTGCAGCCCTGAATGACACAACCCTCATGACCGACTGGCTTCCCGAAAGACGCATTGACTGCCCGTTTTGTGGTGAGAGAATCACTATCGTGATTGACGCGTCGGCCGGCTCGCAGTCCTACATCGAGGACTGCCAGGTCTGTTGCCAGCCCATGCAGGTAGTTATCGATGTCGAAGGCGGGGAACTGCTCTCCGTCGTGGCCGGGCGCTAAATGATAAGACTATGCCTATGCTTGCTGCTGCTGTTCACGGCGAGCACTACGACAGCCCAGATAACGCTGACAGAAGGCACCAATTTCTCGGTTCACGCAGGCCGCGACGGGCGCGTCGTCATGGATCTACTGGACCGCATCTGGATCGTGCCCGCAAGCGGCGGCGCCGCCAAAGCCGTGGTAAGCGGGCCGTTGCCGGCGCGGCGGCCGCGCTGGTCCCCGGGAGCCGACACGATTTTGTACCAGGCGCGTGCCATGAGCCAGGACCAGCTGTGGCTTTATGATCTCGACACCGATTCCGCGCGCAGCCTTAGCGACGGTCGCTTTTTCGATCAATACCCGAACTGGCACCCGGGCGGTGAGCGCATCATCTATTCGTCGGACCGCAGGGACAGCGGCTTCGACCTCTGGGAACTCGATCTCGTAACCGGCCTTACCTGGCGCGTGACGCATAGCGACGGCGACGAAACCGAGCCGGCATGGTCGGCTGACGGCAGAGATCTTGTCTATATCCATCATAGCGACGATCGATGGTCGCTCGTGCTGCGGCGACACGGGCAGCCGGACCGTGTGCTCGAGTCCGCCGCAACCCGCTTGTCGTCACCCGCATGGCGTCCCGACGGCAGCCTGATCACTTTTTTGCGTCACAGCGATGTCGGACTGTCGATCGACATGGTCATCCTGTCGGATCCGCCGCTGATTCGCGAGATACTTGCCGGCGAAGATCTATTCATCGCTCCCGTCACCTGGCGCGGCCGGCAGCAAATGCTGTATGCGGCCAATGGTTTGATACGCAAGCGCGATTTCAACGCCTGGACCTCGACTACGATGCCGTTCCGCGCGACCCTGCCGCGTCAACGTCCACCGCGAAGCGTCGCAGAGCGGCGTCGCAAGCTGCCGGCGACTGACATGCCCGGCGGGCAACTGGTGCTTCGTGCCGCGCGGTTGTTCGATGGCAGCGGCGGGTACCGGCACAATCTCGACATCGTGATCCACGGCGGCCGCATCGCTGCCGTGGAGGAGCGGCGCGACCGGCCCGGTGCCATTGTTATCGACATGGGCAACGTGACGGCAGTACCCGGCTTCATCGACGGTGCTGCAGCGCTTCCCGAAGTCACCGACGCTTCGCTCGGTCCTTTGCTACTGTCCTTCGGCGTGACGACGGTCGTCGCCGAGCACCCGAACGGCGCGCTGCTCGACCGGACATGGTCGGGCGAGAACTTGCCGGGACCGAGAGTGCTTGGCAAGGGTTGGCAGCTCGATCTCGACTGGGCAGCTACGATGGTCTCGGGCATGTATTCGCTACCGACATCACCGCTTGGGATTCGTTATCAGGACCTGCAGCTTGGCGGTGGCGGCGGTCCAACGACGATGCTCTCCGGGATTGCAGACGCACGCACCGGCGGGCTGCGTCCGTTGCTGGCGTCACGCCAGGCGGCACAGCTCGAACGCTATGCACCTGCTGCAGCGCGACGATTCACGGAGAAGCCTGAGCTCGAGGCCGCCGCCGCCGCCGTTGTACTCGGCAGCAGGGCAAACGGACTGCAGCCCGGCATCGCATTGCACGCCGAGTTACTGGCACTGGCAGAAGCCGGGCTGACTGGCGAGCAGGCGCTCAGAGCCAGCGGCGTTAATGCCGCCACCGCGCTCGGGCTGGATCGGCAGCTGGGGCGTATCGCAGCAGGTTATGCGGCCGACATCGTGCTCGTCGATGGGGACCCGCTGGCGGGGATCGAGGATGCGCAAAACGTCGTCGCCGTCGTCCGCAACGGCCGGTTTTTCAGCGCTATCGGGCTGATCGAGCGCGCCGAGGGCGCAAATAGCGTCGAATAAATTGACAAATCGGGCGAAAAACAACCCACGAAGAGATCCAGATCGCTAATTTGACATAAGCGGAGCAGGCTGTAGACCCCGTCATCCCCGGTCGGACCCCAATATATGGCACAAAAATGTTCTATTTCAACCAATTAGCGAATGTTGCTTCGCAATCGCTTGACGTGCATCGCATCAATTGCGTCGATTTTTTTTACAAATCGAGTCGATTTTTGAGCAACAGGACAGATCGGGCGACGGTAAGTGCTTGTGTGGCGCTGCGCGGCCGGGGGTTGGCACAGGAATTGCTTTTTATAATCTGCCCAAGCGAAGTGTAACTGCTATTGGTAACGTAATAACGGCTACAAACAGGATTTAGACGCCAGAAGAAAAACAACTCTAATAATAATAAGATCCAGATCCAATAATAATAATTTATTTGTATCCGGTTACTGAATTCGCAGTTACCTCTTTTGATAAAAAAGAGAATTTAACCCCGCCGCTCACGCCGCGGGGTTTTTTATTTACAGGTGCGGCACGGCGTTGCATCCTTCGGAGCGCTTGCGGCAACCTCGTGCCCGGCATAGGCTCATCCTATTGGTTATGGAGAGCGTCAATGCGCCGAGCTTTTCTGATTACGCTTTGCCTGGCGCTGGCCGCTTGCGATGGCCAGCCAGAAAACTTCGAGGAAGCGACGATCGCGGATCTGCATGATCGTATGCATCGCGGCGAACTCAGCTCGGAGCAACTCGTCAGCTGGTACCTCGACAGAATCGACGCCATTGATCGGCGCGGTCCCGGGCTGAACGCCGTCATCGAACTGAACCCCGATGCGCTGATGACCGCCCGGGCGCTCGACGAGGAATGGCAGGAGTCCGGCCCGCGCGGTCCCATGCACGGCATCCCGGTGATTCTGAAGGCCAATATCGATACGGCAGATCGCATGCACACGACAGCCGGGTCGCTCGCGCTGGCAAACCACAGGCCTGCCGAGGACGCCTTTCTCGTCAGCCGACTGCGCGACGCGGGTGCAGTCATACTCGGCAAAGCCAATCTCAGTGAATGGGCGAACTTCCGCTCGACGCGCTCATCAAGTGGCTGGAGCAGCGTGGGCGGGCAGACGAATAATGCCTACGATCCCGCACGTAATCCCTGCGGCTCGTCGAGCGGTTCGGCTGTCGCGGTAGCCGCCAACCTGACCATGGTTGCCGTCGGCACGGAAACTGACGGTTCCGTGGTCTGTCCGTCCGGCATCAACGGTATCGTCGGTATAAAACCGACGCTCGGCCTTATCAGTCGCAGCGGCATCATTCCAATCGCGCACAGCCAGGACACTGCGGGTCCGATGGCGCGATCGGTACGTGATGCCGCGATTCTGCTCGGGGCGATGACCGGTACCGATGCTGATGATCCGGCGTCCGCCGAACTCGAGTCGGCGCCGATCAGCTATACCGCAAACCTGGCCGCCGATGGTCTCGATGGCAAACGCATCGGTGTGCTTCGCTCCTATTACGGCGCCGGCAGCCATCCCGACGTCGAGGCAATACTGACATCGAGCATTGCGATGCTGAAAGACAGCGGCGCGATCATCGTCGACGAGATTGAAATCGATATTTCGGAAATGAATGACGCCGAATACGAGGTATTGCTGTACGAATTCAAGACGGATCTGAATGCCTATCTGGAAAAGACCCGTGCACCGCTGCGTTCCCTTGCCGAGATCATCGAGTTCAACCAGGCAAACGCTGCCACGGTCATGCCGATATTCGGCCAGGAAATCCTGCTGTTGGCCGAGCAGAAGGGCCCGCTGACGGAAGAGCAGTATCTGACGGCGCTCGCCGACAGCAAGCGCATTGCGCAGGAAGGCCTCGACGAGGCGCTCAACAAGCATGAGCTTGACGCCCTGCTCGCCCCGACAAACGGCCCGGCTTGGCTGACCGATCACATCAACGGCGACAGCTTTAACATCGGCAGCTCATCCTACGCGGCGGTGTCGGGCTACCCCAACATCACGGTGCCGGCCGGCTTCATTGCGGGCCTGCCGGTCGGCCTGTCTTTCATGGGCTCGCCAAACAGTGAAAGGACGCTGATCGAAATTGCCTATGCCTTTGAACAGGCAACGGCTGCGCGCCGCGCGCCCGAGCTCTGATTCGCCTCGCACTGCGCCCTGTTGCGGCCCGTATTTTTGCCGATTCTGCGACCTGGTCTATGCTCGCAGGCACGCAAAAATGGCCTAATAGGGAGCTTGCGCCTGCCGGACCCGACAACACGTGTTCAAAGCCATACGCATTACCATCCTGTTGTTCATCCTGTTCTTTGTTGCCGTCAGCACCTGGTTATCGCAGGCGCGCAGCACCGACTGGAATAACAGCCTGTGGGTCAAGATCTACCCGGTCAACGCGGACGGCAGCGAATCCAGCGCCCAGTACATCACCGGCCTCAATAGCGAGGACTTCGGGCCGATCGAGTCATTCATCGCCCGGGAGGCTGCGCGCTACGGCAAGAGCCTCGCTCGGCCCGTGCGCGTGGAACTTGGGCAACAGATCACCGAACAGCCGCCAGAGATAAAAGACGGGTCCGGCGTTTTCGGCATTATGCTCTGGTCTCTCAAGCTGCGCTGGTGGGCATCCGGCACCGCGGGCGAACAGGATGCGATAAAACCCGACGTACGTATCTTCGTTCGTTATCATCACCCGGACGATGAGTTCGTCCTCGATAACTCTGTCGGCATGCAGAAGGGTATGGTCAGTGTCGTCAACGCGTACGCCGGTCACCATTATCAGGGCAGCAACAATGTCATCATCGCCCACGAGTTTCTGCACACCCTGGGCGCTACCGACAAATACAATCCCGCCAATGGTCTGCCGCTTGCGCCGGATGGCCTGGCGGAACCCGAACGCAAACCGCTGTACCCGCAGCGCTACGCAGAAATCATGGGCGGTCGCATCGCGATCGCCGAGCACGATGCCATCGTACCCAAAGGCCTCAAGTACGCATTGATCGGACCGTTGACCGCGAGCGAAATCAAGCTGATCGAATAATCCCGCCGGTCGCGCTTTACGCCCATACGACTTTTTATCGCCGCGCAGCTAGGCTACGCTCGCCGGCATGCGCGCCGATTCCAGCCCACTGCTGTCCTGCAAATCACTCCGCGTCAGCGTCCCCGGGCGCATCCTCGTCGACGAACTCGAACTGTCCCTCGGCCGCGGCGAATTCATCGCCGTGCTCGGCCGGAACGGGGCCGGCAAATCGCTCACCCTGCAGACCCTGGCCGGCCTGCGCCGTCCGGAACTCGGCGGCGTGCTGCTCGGCCTCGCGGACATTTTCGGCTGCCGGCGGCAGCACATCGCCCGCCAGCTCGCTCTGCTGCCGCAGGTCATCGACGACATCTTTACGGCGTCAGCGCTAGACACCACATTGGTAGGACGGCATCCGCATATCGATCGCTTCCGCTGGGAGAGCGCCGAGGATTACAGGATCGCGAGGGAAGCGCTGCAGACCATGGGTCTCGCTGAACTTGCGGAGCGGGATATCCTGACACTGTCCGGCGGGGAACGCCGGCGGCTGGCGATCGCGCAAGTACTGACGCAGACGCCCGACATCTATCTGCTCGATGAGCCAACCAACCACCTCGATCCACAGCACCAACTGGATGCGATGCGGGTCTTTCGTCGGGCGGCGGACGATGGCGCAGGCGTCATTGCGACGCTGCATGATGTCAACCTCGCGGTGCGCTTCGCCGATCGTTGCCTGCTGCTATTCGGTGATGGACGCTGGCAGCTTGGTCCTTGTGAGGACGTACTCAGTGAACGCGGCCTGAGCGAGCTGTTTCGGACGCCAATGGAGTCCGTGACCTGGCATACGCACAAATTGTTCGTCGCCGGCGGGCCCTGAAGCCGTCAGGCAACGTAGCCGGAGAGAATCGGCAAATACTTCCCGTGCAGTGGCGGATTCGCGGCGAGCACCGAGCGCGTCTCGAGCCGTGGCGCAACGCCATTCAGGTCGGTAAACACACCGCCAGCCTCGGTAACGATAACTGACAGTGCGGCAATATCGAGGATATTAACGTCGGATTCGATTACAGCCTCGATCTTGCCCGAGGCCAGCAGATGATAGTGGTAGAAATCACCGTAACCGCGCGTGCGATCAGCCACGGACAGGATCTTGCCCAGCGCTGCCCAGCCGTCGCTCTTTGCCAGCGATGCCAGATTACCGGTCGACACAGCGGCACACTCCGCGCTGTCGATGTCACTAACCGCAAGTCTTTTACCGTTTAGCCAGGCGCCGCGGCCTTTTTCCGCCCAGGCGAGTTCGTTCATCATCGTACCGTTCGAGACGCCGAGGACCAGCTCGCCCATGTGCATGAGCGCAATCTGGGTCGAAAAAAACGGGTAATGCCTGACGAAGCCCTTGGTACCGTCGATCGGGTCGACAAGCCACAGGTACTCGGCGTCGGCACGGCTCTGACCTGTTTCCTCACCGAAAAAGCCATGCCCGGGAAAACGCTCGATCAGGATGTCGCGAATCGCCTGTTCACATTCGACGTCCGCCCGGGTGACCGGCGTCATGTCCTCCTTGATCGTCACCTCGGTTGCACCCGCGTAGTAGCTGCTGCTGATATCAGCCGCGACGCGCGCTGCTTCTAGCGCGGCGTCGAGATGCTCCGAGGCGCTGTTGACGTCGAACGTATCCAAGGTGGTCCCTGCGCATTCCAGCCTGACAACCGGCGCCACTATGGCGGCTCGTCGGCGAAGAAACAAGCGGCATAACGCTGCTTGACAGTTACCGGGTGGGTCCCTATCGTAGCCGGCACATCAGGTGAATCCGGTTAGGCACAATCGGATGAACGGGAAGCCGGTGGCGTGCACTGTCACGCTGAATCCGGCGCTGCCCCCGCAACGGTGATCGAGTTAAACCGTAGCCGCTGGTTCGAAGCAATCGAGCCAGGGCCACTGCGGACCGGGAGTTTTGAGGTCCGCGGGAAGGCGCTACGGAGAGGAATTGATCCGCTCGTCAGCCCGGAGACCGGCCCGGTGTACACGCAAACGGCGCGGCGGGCGCAGATTTGGGCGTGCCATCCGAGCCGTCCTGCCATTCTCTCCGCACCGTTATAAAAATGTACGACAACGCGTGCGGGCGGCACGCACTGGAGAGACACATGACATTCCGCAGCCTCCTGGCGGCATCGCTGTCGTTCTCGCTATTGTTCACTGTACCAGCCTCGGGCGCTGATATGGCCCCGGGCGATACGATCATCGTGACGGCCACGCGCACGGAAATTCCGCTTGACGACGCCACAGTACCGGTAACAGTCATCACTCGTGAGGAAATCGAACTATCGCTTGCCAGCGATCTGGCTGAGCTGCTGCGCTTCGAAGCGGGCATCGATATCGGGCGTAATGGCGGCCCTGGCCAGGCGAGTTCGATTTTTATTCGCGGCACCGAGAGCAATCACACGCTGGTTCTCATCGATGGCGTGCGTATCAATCCCGGCACCCTCGGCGGCGCGGCGATACAGCATATCGCTCCCGAGATGATCGAACGAATAGAGATTGTCAAAGGTGCACGGTCCGCACTGTTCGGCACGGACGCGATCGGCGGCGTCATCAATATCATCACGCGGCGCGCACAGGATGCCTATCTCGAGGGCAGCCTGGGCGGCGGCAGCTTTGCTACGCAATCAGGCTACATTTCAGCCGGCAACCATGGCGACAACAGCGAATTCGGCATCGCGCTGAACTGGCAGTCAACAGACGGCTATGCGCCACGCACCGATGCGGACACAAAACGCGGCTACGACAATCTTTCGGCCAACGTCTATGCGTCAAGAACGATTGGCAACAGCGATTTCAGCGTCCGACATTGGCAAACGCAGGGCAAAGTCGAGTATCTCGATTTCTTCCTGACGCCAGTCGACCAGGACTTTACGAATGCGTCCACGGCACTCGAAGTCAATTCGCAACTGTCGGACCGCGGCACGAGTAAGCTCGTGCTGTCCTATATCAAGGACTCAATCACGCAGAACCAGTCTGAGGACTTCGTCGAATCGGATCGTGTCAGTTTCGACTGGCAGTACAGTCATGCCTTTATGGCGCATACCCTGACCGGTGGTTTGTTCAGTATCGAGGAGACAGCATCGACGCTGTCCTTTGGCTCGGGATTTGAGGAAGACACAACGAGTCGCGCAGTATTCCTGCAGGACCAGTGGACCCGCGACCGGCATCGAACCTTTTTGGCGCTGCGCCTGACAGACCATGAAAGTTTCGGCAGTCGCGTCACCTGGAACGCAGAGTACGCGTTCGAGATCAACGAAGATTGGACCCTTAACGCCGGTCTCGGCCGCGCATTCCGGGCTCCTGACGCAACGGACCGCTATGGCTTCGGCGGGCGCCCCGACCTCGATCCCGAGATCGCCAACGAGGCGCAGCTCGGCTTGCGATACGCACCCAATACGAGTCACAGCTTCGACCTCGAACTGTATAGCAACGATATCGAGGACCTGATCGAATTCGACCTGCAAACCTTCGAATTGGCGAACGTTGACAGGGCCGAAATTCGTGGTGCGCAGCTGGGTTACGAATTTCGTGGCGATAGCTTTGTGGTACGCACCGAAATTGTCAGGCAGCGAGCCGACAACGCGGTGACCGGATCACGCTTGCTGCGCCGCGCCGAGGAAAGCGCGTCGATTTCGTACACCCAGGACGTCGGCCGGCATCGCTTTGGCCTTGCAGTGGTTGCGAGTGGCGATCGTGAGGATTTCGGCGGCGTCAGACTCGCAGGATACGTGGTTGCCAACATCACCGGCCAGTTTCGTGTTAACGACAACTGGAGCGTCTATGCGCGCGTCGAGAATCTTTTCGACACCGAGTATCAGACCGCGGCGAATTTTCGCATGCAGGAACAAAGCGGTTTCGTCGAGCTGAAGTATCACTGGAATTGATGGCGACATACGATGGGCAAACGACTCAGCAAGATCTATACGCGCACCGGTGACGACGGCACGACCGGCCTTGGCGACGGCTCCCGAGTTGCCAAGGATAACCTGCGCGTCGAGGCATACGGCACCGTGGATGAAGCCAACAGCGCGATCGGCATTGTCCTGGCCTGCGAGACGGTCCCGCAGCACGTCGCAGATGTTTTAACCGCCGTGCAGCACGACCTTTTCGAGCTCGGTGGCGAGCTATGCATTCCTGGCCACAGTGCCGTAACCGATGAGTTCATTGGCCGACTCGAGGCCGAGCTCGACAAACTCAACGCAGACCTCCCAGCCCTCGCGGAATTCATCCTGCCGGGCGGCGGCAAAGCGGCGGCGGCCTGTCATCTGGCCAGGACGATCGTGCGCCGGGCGGAGCGCCGCGTGGCATCGCTCGCCGATAACGAGACCGTACGCCCGCAGGTACTACGCTACCTGAATCGCCTTTCCGACCTCCTGTTCGTCGTCGCACGAGTACTGGCTCGCGCCGAGGACGGCCAGGAAGTGTTGTGGAACAGGGACCGGTAGACGAGCACGGGGCAGTGGGACTGAAGGCCCGCGTGTCGGTAGTTCGATTCCGCCCGTGGCCACCATTTCAAATCGGTGTTAACCGGTCACATGGTTTACACCTTTTAATAATTATTGTAATCCCGCCATCGCCAGCGAATCTCGAATCGAGCGCCACCAAGATTAGTGGAAGTGTCAACTTCGGCGGCGCCGCCGTGCAGCTCGGCAATGCGCGCAACAATGGCCAGGCCCAGACCATAGCCGCCAGTCTCGCGATTGCGGCTGTCGTCGATGCGTGTGAATGCCTTGAATACCTTGTCGCGGTCCTCTTCGGGAATACCCTTACCATCGTCTTCCACAGTGATGACATCCTCATTAGCCTGTCGAGCCACTGTAACCCTGACTTTGGAATCGGCGTACTTGAACGCATTGACCAGCAGGTTGCTTAACGCCAATTCCATCAGGCGCGGGTCCATCCGGATCGCTTCGAGCCTGTCTTGAACGCTGGTCGACAGCGTCTTCTCCGACTGCTGGTGCTTCTCGGTAATCCGGTCCAGCCAAGGACCTACTGGCACTTCCTGCCAGTTCATTTGCAGGTCCGGATGATCGAGCCGTGCGTAATTCAGCATTGACGCGATTAGTGAATCGACTTCCTGAACATCATCGTTTAATGCTGCGATATGCTCTTGCGTCTTTTTGTCGGCGTCGTTACCCATAACGGCAAGAGCGAATCGGATGCGTGCCAGCGGCGTGCGCATCTCGTGCGACAGCGCTGCGATCAGTTCCTTCTGGCTCTGGATGAGAGCGCTTAAGCGTGACGACATGTCATCGAGGTTCTTCGCCAGGCTGGTCAGTTCGGTCGTCTTTTCCGCCGTCGAGAGCGGCTTGCGGTAATCCGCAGCGAACCGTTGCGCAGCCTGTGTGATCTGGTTGATATCTCGCAAGAGTGGGCGCAGCCAGACACCGACCACGGCGAAGATCGAGAGATAGAAGATGGGTGGCAAGAGCTGCAGAAGGAGGCTTTCCTGTGACTCTGCAACGGGCCCCAGCCGAATCGTCGCGTCGATCGAATGGGCATAGTAAAGGAATGACGTGCGCCCGCTTTCATCAAACAACGTGGTGATGCGTTCCTGTGGCGCGACGTTGGTGGCGATGTCGCCGCTGCCGAAAAGCTGAACGCCGATACCAATCTGCTCGCCGAGCGCCGCTGCTTCTGCGTGTCGCAGATCCGGCAATGTCGTGGCAAGGTCTCGCTCGATGACCTCGAAGGTCGTCACGAGCCAGCGCTCGTCATCCGTTTGTTGCTTTTCTTCGAGCTTGCCGAAACCGTAGTCCAGAACGATCGCGACCATCAACAAACCGACCACCAGGTATAGATAAGAGCGAAAGAGCAGCAGATGGTGGCGCCCTGCCAGACGCCTCTTCATGACGTATCGCCCCAGGCATCCGGCACCAGAAGATAGCCTTTGCCCCAAACGGTCTTGATTTTCGTGGGTTCGGTTGCGCTGTCGCCGACCTTCCGCCTCAATTTGGATATCCGGCCATCGATAGACCGATCGAGTCCATCGTAGTCGATGCCACGCAGGTTCCGGAACAGGTCTTCGCGGCTGAGAACCCTGCCAGCATTTTTCGCAAGCAAGTACAACAACTCGAACTCGTGTGTCGTCAGTTGCACGTGCTCGCCGTGCAGCCACACGTCCTGGGAAGATTCGCTGATCCGCAGACCACCGAGCTCGATATTACCGCCCGACGCCTGCGCCTTGCCGGCCGATTCCGCACGGCGCAATAACGCGCGAGTACGAGCGAGCAACACCATTGGGTCAACCGGCTTGGCAACATAGTCATCGGCACCGGCCTCAAGACCGATGACTTGATCGATATCGGAGTCGCGAGCGGTAAAGATGAGAATCGGGCCGTCGAAGGTCTCGCGTAGCTGCCGGCAGATCGTCAGCCCGTCTGTACCGGGCAACATGAGATCGAGTAGTACGACACGGGGTTTGGTCGCATCGAAGCGCGACAACGCCCTGTCACCGCGAGTCTCGATTTCCACGCGGAGTCCATTCTGCCGGAAATACTCCGCGGTGAGGTTCGCGAGACGGTTATCGTCTTCAACCAGCAGTATATCTACGGGCTTGTCGGTCAATTGATGTCCCAGACATGACGCGTACGTCGCTTGCGACGTCGGTCGTCAGTGTCCATACGCAGCACCTCAACTGCAACTAAGGCTAGCTTATGTTCGAAATCATCGCTCGTCATCCAGTACCTGAAACTATCTGTTACCGTGCGCTCGTCGCTCAACCGGCCGCTGCGCTCCTCGTTCCAGCAGCGGAGTGGTGACTCGGCCAAATCGTTGAAAAGGCAGTAATAGCCGAGGAGATCGCTCTCCCAGGCGACCAGGAAGGCGATATCGCAAGCAGGCGTTTTTGCGTCGGTGATGCACAGCACGGGCTTGACGCTCAGCCGCATGTCCGGGTCGACACCGGCCTCAGCGACCGCGACCGCCGGGAGCATCAGAACGAGCAACGATAGCAGGCGTTTCATGTCAGCGGAATCGGAAGCCGAAGCCTGCAAAGAAACCGAGCAGGTTTTCGTCTTCGACGAGCGGGCTTGCCGCCGCCTCGTCGTTCAGAATCTCGAACTCCGCTACGAGTGACAGATTCCAGTTCTTGTTGATCTGGTAGCTGAACATGAGTCGGGCGTGCGAATTGATGCCATCCTCGGCTGTGTATGATGGCGACACCAGGCCTGCCTCGGCGTCACGAACGCCCCAGTAGTAGTTGTTGAGATCCGCGCTCTTGTAGCTCAGCCCGAACGACGGCTCGATATACCAGCGCTGATCCCGCCAGCCGTAGCCGTAATTAATGTAGATCTCGTAGCCATTGTGCGTATCGCTGACATCAGAGAAGGCGCTCATCTGCAGATGCCCCCAGTCACCGTCCGACAGAAGTTCAACGCCGAGCTCAATCGCATAATCCCTGTCCGGCACCTTGAATTCGGCGTTTTCGGAAAGCGGCGCTCCGGCGAGGTCGATATTGACGAAACGCGTTTCCGTCTTGCCAAAAAACACGCGGTCGCTATTGAAGCGGCCGACTAGGCTGGCTGTCACGTAGTCATTCGAAACGAAGGTCAGGCCAATGTCACCGTTGTCGAAAAAGAAACGGTCGCCGAACCAGGCGATATCGAGATCGACGATGATCGGAATGTCGTCGGACTGGACAAGCGGATTGCTGCGCAGTCCGTAGCCTAACGCCGCACCCAGACGCCAGTTAGATTCCCTGGCCTCCGGCTGAGCTATGGCCTCATTATCTGCGCCTGCCGTGGCAGCATACGCGAGTAACGCTAGCTGAAGAAGACATTTCCGCATCTGTCCACAGCCTCCGAGAGGCATACGCACGAGGCATCAGTGTGCCAATACTGACCGCCGGAGCCGATAGTAAACATGTATGGATATTGTCAGAAAATGTAAAGCAAGGGGCTTACAATTTTTCACATTCTCACTAAACAACGTCACAGAAACCGGGGCTGCGCAGGATTAGAGTAGTAGAGTAGACAGTATAGGAGAGGACCCATGAAACGCTTGCTCGTAATTATCTCTGCTCTCTCCCTGGTGCTGGTTGCCGGATGTGGCAGCAGTTCTTCATCCGGGCAAGCGCCGCCGGATCAGCCTGTCGGACTGTTGAGCCCGGTCGCCGACGCCGCGGATCTCGAAGACCGAATCAAGGAGGGGCTGACAGCTATCAGCACTACCGACCAACTGGCATTCGCTGAGAACGTGGCGGCCGCCGCGCCGACCACCAGTTTTACGGGCACATACACGCAGGAGAAGGATGTCGACGAGTTCGATGCCGTGCGATACGACGGCGCGCACCTGTATGTGGCGCCGCGCCGCTACATCCACTGCTGCTTCGTGCTGGGCGTGGCGGCACCCGAAAGCGTGACTGGCAGCCGCAATGAGCCCGAACGCTCCATTCGCATCCTGGCCACGGATCCCGCGAACGGCACCACCACGGAGACCGGCACCATTCCTCTGGAAGACAACATTTCCGTGCAGGGAATGTATGTTGACAACGATCGAATGGTCGCGCTGACGGCCGAATCCATCTACGGCAGCTACGGCATGCCCTGGTCTGACGTCGCGATCTGGGCACCGGAGCAGTTGGGCTTTCGCGTCTATGACGTCAGCGATACGTCGAACCCCACACTCGAGGTCGACGCCAAGATCGACGGCATTTTTGTAGAGAGCCGGCGTATCGGCAATACGGTCTATATCGTCAGTCGCTACACGCCCTGGATTGAAGGGCTCCATTACTACGTGACCGAGGCGGCCCAGCAGGTGGACAACCAGCAGCTCCTTGACGCGGTAAGCATCGATGACCTGATGCCGAAGATCACGATCAATGGCGTCACCGAACGTCTTGCTGCTCCCGAGAGCTGCTACGTCCCGACAGAGACTGACGACATAGCTTACCCGGTACTGACCACAATCACCGCGATCCCGGTCGACGACCCGACGGCCCTAACATCGACGTGTTACAACGACGAGGCCTATGGCGTGTATGTCTCGGAGAACGCTCTCTATTTCACCGAGTTGCGTCGCGACACGGCGGCGTCAATGGACACCACGCGCATTCACAAGTTTGCCCTTGCGAATACGCGCGTCGACTATCGCGGTTCCGCTGACATTGAGGGTACCGTCTGGCGCGGTGGCCAGGCCGACTTCCGTATGAGCGAGTACCAGGGGGACCTGCGCATTCTGGCGTCGCAATTCGACAGGACCAGCGACGATTTCGTCGATCACAAGCTCTACATCCTCCGAGAAGCGGCGGGTAGTCCGGACCTCGAAATCGTTTCTTCACTGCCAAATACGCGGCGCCCGGATGAGATCGGCAAGCCGAATGAAGCTCTGTACGGCGTGAGGTTTCTCGCCGACAGGGCGTACGCGGTGACTTTCATGCAGATCGACCCGCTGTATGTGCTCGATCTGTCGGACCCAAGTGATCCGTTTATTGCCGGCGAACTCGAAGTCACAGGGTTCTCGGACTTCCTGCATCCTGTCAATGAGGATCTCCTGCTCGGACTCGGCACCGGGGCCACCGGCGGCGTTAAGCTGGAACTGTTCGATGTCTCAAATCTCGCCCAGCCCCTGTCTCGCGGCAGTACCACTCTCGGCGGGCGGGGCTCGTGGAGCGAGGCGCGCTATGATCGCCATGCTTTTACGTACCAGACGGATGTTAACGGCGTGGACCGGTTTACAATCCCAGCCAATCTTTCGGCTCTCGATGGCAGTTACGCCTTCCTGGAATCCGGCCTGTATCTATTCGAGATTCGTGACAAGAACATGCCTGCCGTGGCCTCATTGAACAGCGTCGGCTCGATCGTTCCACCGGTGGATGGTACGACGAGCCCGATCTACTCCGACCGAAATCGCACGTTCATCCATGGCGACACGGTCTACTACGTTCGTGAAGAGGTCGTGTGGGCGGCTTTCTGGCAGGCGCCAACGATAGTCAACGGCCCGTTCTGATCGGGCTGTTTATCTATCTCAGGTCTCGGCTGACTAGCTCCGACAGAGCTTCGTTGGCAGCTCTTCGAACCACGATGTCCTGATCACCCAACGCTTGATCCAGTAGATGCATCGCGGTTTCCCCACCGATGCCTCTCAAAGCCTCTACGGCCTCTACCCGAAGAGATACGTCGGCTGTGCCCCTGGCCGCTACGCTACATTACTCAGTCGGCGGCAAATGCCCGACCTTTAGCAGCAACAAAGCGCCTTCGTCGCGAGTGAAAGCGCTATGGCTGCTCTGATCCGGATAACGCGCCCAGGTGCCGGCCGGATAAGTGCCATTATCGTCACAAATACTCCCGTGGATGACGAAAAATTCCTCGCCGCCATAGTGCGTGTGCCGCTTGAACGGTGTGTTCGGTGCCCAGCGAATCAAAAACACGCGTTCATCCCCAAACTGGTGCAAAAGCATAGCCTCGAAGCCGGGCGCATATGTAAGCGGCCACTCTGCATCGCGCGTGTCGATGACCACAGACTTATCGTCGTCCTTATCGAACTGATGCAGTTTGACGAAAATGACACAGCCCTGTTCGCCAACACGGGGAGAGTGCCTGGTGCCAATTGGATTCCGGACATAGGCGCCGGCCGGATACCATCGATGTTCATCACCGAATTCACCCTCCAACACAAAAAACTCCTCGCCACCACCGTGCACATGTGCTGGAAAGGTGCTGTTCGGCGCGTAACGCACCAAAGACGTGGCACGCGCCACTTCATCGCCAATCCGATCGAGCATCATGCGCTCGACCCCCGGCATCGGTGAGTCAACCCACCGGTAATCTTCCGGGCGGATTACGACTCTTTGCAAAAAATCCGAGTTTATGTGCATTTGAACCGCCCGCATCGCTCAGCAGATGCGGGCGAATCGGAGAGCCTGTTCGAACTTAACACCTCGATCTAGGCAGAAGCCGGCCAAACAAAATCGGGCCGCAGGCCATCATAAACAGGGCGGCCGTCGTCAGGCGCAGAAGCGCCGGCGGACGCGTCAAAAAATGCATGATAGGTTGCGGGCAGGCCGTCCGAATCGTATCCCATGAGATTCGGCACAATCGCGCGGATGCGTCGCTGTCTGTCATCGAGCATAACCGGTGTACCACAAGTCGAGCACGTGCACAGTTCCAGCGGTCCATCGGGATTTTGATCGTTGAATGGCTGACGATTCAACCCGTCAAGGCCGTCTACCCCCAGATCACCGTGATTGAAGAAAACGACGTGAGTGCTGTCTTGCCCGGTAACGCGTTTGCAGACAGAGCAATGGCAGATGTGGTTGTCTATCGGCTCGTTATCTGCGTGGGTGTGAACATGGTCGCACCCCCCAGCATATTTGTGTGACATGGCGAGTTACCCCTTCTTGTTCGAAAAAATATTCCACCGGTCGGATAGCGATCGATGGCGTTATGCGCCCCAGCCATAAGATTATAGTAGCGATTGGCATCGGCTGCTTACCGTCAGCAACGACGATGTCACGTATGTTTTGCGTGAATGCGATGTGCCGAGTCCTTCACCGTCATGCAAAGCAAGCGACAGACGTCCCTGTAACTATCTGAAAAATATAATAAGAGAGTTTCTAGCCAAGGCGAGCGACGTCACTCTGCGCTGCCACCCGCGGCCGCCTGTTGAGCCGAATCAGCCACAGCGTTACCAGGACGCCGGCAACAGAAACGGCGGCCAGGAACGCGAAGTAATTCAGGTGGCCGGGCATGCCTGGGTTCGCGTCGAGAATGCGACCGGTTACCGGCCCGAAGAACGCCTCCGGCGTGTAACCGATAAAAGCAATTACGGCAACGGAAGCGCCCGTCAGGTGCTTGGGCGTGCGTGTCTCTTCGAGCAAGGCGTAATAAATACCGCGAAGCGCGAAGACCGCGAAAAACGTAATGAAGATGTTGGCGTAGATCAGGTTGAGCGCAGCTGTATCCGGCGTCGCAACTCCCAATACACCGTAGGATGCAACAAGCATGACGAACATCACGAATATCGAGCGCGCTGCGTCGAAACGGTCAGCGATCAGGCCGGCAATGACGCAAGCGACAGGTCGGACGTACGCGCCGTAAGTGGCAAGCTTGGCAGCGTCGATTTCATTCATACCGAGGACCTGCACTGCATAGAGAGAGTAGTTGTCCAGTCCCTTGTAGCCGCAATAGGCACAGATGATAACGGCGGCTTGTGCCCAGATCAGCGGCCTGCGAATCACTTCCGGTACCCCCGCAAACGGGTTGCGATGCGCGCTGACGGACTCTTTGTCGTGTGGCACGAGAAACCATACGATGACGGCGCAGGCGAGCGCTATGAACGAGTAATAAAGAATGATGCTTCTTAGCCCGGCGCGGCGATCGAGGTCTGTTACCAGCGAAGTGGCGGTTGGCAGGTACAGCGCAAGGATACCGACGGCGGTCGCGCCGAAAACTGCAGCGGCCAGTCCCCTGCCGCCGTCAAGAATACCGAACGCCGTGCCCTGCGACGATGCGCCGCCCCAGTCGCGCGTCCCTTTAATCAAGGCCGCCCAGAACAGGAATGAAGTAGTCACTCCCCAGAAAGCATACAGCGCGGTCATCTCCCATACGCCGGGGAACGTCGCCATGTACAGGCCGCCAAAGCCCGTCAGAACCAGCGATACGGCGATCAGCGAGCGGGCCGAATATCGATCCGCAAACGGCCCACCGAAGAAGTAGGAGAACATAGCGGTAAGTCCGTAAGCGGCGAACATATCGCCGAGTTGTGTATTGGTAATGTCGAAGGCTTCGAGCATTGTGGGGCGAAAGAAGCGCTGCGTATGAAACGGCAGGCCGTAATTCATTTCGCCCGCGAGAATCAGCGCCGTAATTCTAAGAAAGCGTGCCACAGCGATCGGATCCTACGAAAACCAAGCTTGCGTTGCCATAACAGATACGTGAAGTCGTAATTGTCATCCCGCGATGACGATATAGCCCCTGGACGGTAAAGGAAAGTCCGCCGTTAGAACGACAGTCGTATACGACCGCTCGGCTGATAGAATAAGAATGAATGAAGACTTTAGTCATAGGTGCCAACGGCCAGATCGGCCGTATGTTTTGTAGCAAGGCCCAGCAGGCGGGATTCTCCATACGCGCAATGGTGCGCGAGCCGGATCAGGCGGCGCAGTTCGAGAAACAAGGCATTGATACAGTGGTGGCGGACCTCGAGGCGGACTTCGACAGTGCTTTGCAGGGTTGCGACCAGGCGGTGTTTACCGCGGGTGCGGGAGGTGCCGGGCCGGACAAGACTTTACTCGTGGATTTGTACGGGGCCATACGGACCGTGGACTACGCCAAAGCGCAGGGGCTCAAGCGCCTCATCATGGTCAGTGCCATGCGCTCCATGATCCCTCAGGATGCGCCGGATTTTCTGCGCCCATACGCCGCCGCAAAGTATGCGGCAGACCACTATTTGATGACTTCGGGGCTCCCTTACCTGATCTTGCTGCCGGGGCGGCTGACCGATGAACCGGCCAGCCACCGCATTCGAACCTTTCATGACGATTCCCTGCCCATCACCGTTTCGCGAGAAAACGTAGCCGAGTGCCTGGTGGCTGCCTTGCAGCATGACGGCCTGCTCAATCAGCAAATTATCCTGCTCGACGGCGACGACGACATCGACGAGACATTCAAAAACGTTGCCGCCGGATGATGACCTCGGGACTGCGCGGTGTAGACGCCCATGAATTCGATTCTGATTCGCGCCTGAGAAAAAGTATTTGATGCCTACCACTATCGCGCTATTTTCTAGCGGACGGCGTCACGGAAATACGGGGCAGCTGATCGACCGTATTGCAGGCGAGTTGCAGATCGAGGTCGTCGACCTAGCAGACAAGACGATCTCACCCTTTGATTATGAACACAGGAACAGAAACGATGATTTCGAGCCGCTGATCAGGCACCTGCTCGGCTTCGACCAGATCATCTTTGCCTCTCCCGTATATTGGTACGCCGTTGCGGGGCCGATGAAAATATTCATCGATCGAACCTCGGATTTGCTCGATGTGCCCGAGTTGCTGGAACAGGGGCGCGCGTTCAGAGGCAAGACGGCACATGTTGTTTGCACGTCGATTTATGATGATGTCTCTGCCCATTTCCTCGGCGCGCTTCGGGATACATTCAGCTACCTGGGAATGGAGTTCGGCGCCTGCATGCACGCGAACTGCGAAGACGGTTACATAGCTTCGAAGCATGAAGACGATGTCAGAATCTTCATCGAACGCGTTCGCAACTGTCGTTCCACAATGTAGCACTCGCATTTTCTGTAGCAACGATGCTGCTCCGATCTGGACGCGCTGTTACAATTCAATCTCCGGTCGCGTGACGTCTCGATGCTGAGTATGTCGTTTCCCTCGTTTCCCTCGTTTCCCTCGGGTATGTCTCAGGCTGACATCGAACAGGAACTGGAGCAGCTTCGGGCGAGTGACTCCGACGTTCGCGCTACATTTGGTGATCGATGGTTAAACGATCGGGGCCTGTTGCTCGACGACGGCGCGTTACAGGTTGCCAAGAAAGCCTGTGACACGTTCTTTACAAAAAACAATTCCAGTTCTGTCATAAAACCATTGGAAGGCGAACTCGTCGCCTGGGTCCTCAACCTGTTTCATGGCGGTTCAAGCGCGGCAGGTGTTTTGACCAGCGGCGGCTCGGAGAGCCTGTTCCTCGCAACAGCGGCAGCATTTGCAAAATTCCAGGAGACGAATGGTGCCGGGATTTCATGCGAGGCCGTCATCCCGGAAACCGGTTATCCGACTTTCGAAAAGTACAGCCGCTACCTGGGATACTCGGTCCGGCGGGTACCTGTGGACGAAGCCTTTCGCGCTGATCCGGATGCCATGGACGCCGCGATATCGGACAAAACATTCATGATCCTCGGGTCGATGTCGTCCTGGGCACACGGCGCCTGCGATCCGATACCGGCATTGGCGGCAGTAGCGCAATCTCGCAATGTCTGGCTGCACGTCGACGCCTGTGTCGGCGGCATGCTCGCGCCGTTCGGCCAGGAACTGGGCCGGGAGATCGTGGATTTCGATTTTTCGGTTCCCGGTGTCAACACTATCTCCGTCGACTTCCACAAGTACGGCTATAGCGCGAAAGGCGTGTCCGGATTGTTGTTTCGCGATCGTGCTCTGGCTGAACACCAAACCTTTGCTTTCGATGACTGGGCAGCCGGGTACTATCGTTCGCCCGTGCTGACGGGGACGCGCAGCGGCGGGGCAATTGCATCGGCGTGGGCGGTTGCAAAATACCTTGGCCGTGACGGCTACATGCGACGCGCCGCGCAAGTATTTAAAGCACGCGACAAAATTGTGGCTGCCGTCGAATCCAGTCCGGACCTTGCATTGTTGGGAGGGGCCGATCTCGGCACTGTCGCAATCGGCAGTGATACGCTCGACATATTCGCCGTTGCATCCTGTTTGGGCAGTGCCGGGTGGAGTGTCAACAGCCTGACCGCCCCGGACGGTATCCAGCTTGTTCTGGGCCCGGTTATCGATACGCATATTGATGCGTTCACCGAGGACCTGGGAAGAGCTGTCGACGAGGTGAAAGGCGAAACTGGTAGCCAGCCGGCCCGACAGGTTGTCTATTCTGATGAGATTGCCAGCGGGCCGGGTGCTCTTTGCTAGCGCTCGAGAAACACAGCTCCGGCCGCGCGCTGCTCGCTATCGGTATCGGCATTTTGTCGATACTGGCCGCGTCATGCGAAAAGCCGACCGAGGAATCGGGATTATCGCTCCTGGAATGGAACGGCTTTCAGCACCCGCAGTATTATCCCGAGTATCTCGAGAAGTACGGCAGATCACCAAACTACACGTTCTTCGCCCATACGAACGACGCGTTGAAGCGCATGCGGTCCGGGCTCAAGGTCGATCTCGTGCATCTTTGTACGGGCCAGATGCAGGAAGCGAAAGACGAGGGCCTGATCACTCCGATCGACACGGATCGCGTAGGCCGCTGGGCCGAGATATCTCCCGAGTTGCTGGAGCTGCCGGATGTGCGCATCGATGACGAGTACTGGCTCGTACCATGGGAGTGGGGTTATTCGACGGTCGGCTACAACCCCGAACTCATGAAGGTGGACAGCCCGAGTTTCGATATTTTTGTCGACCCCCGTTTCAAGGGCATGACCGCATTACCTTCGGACACCGAAGTGAATCTGTGGATCGCCGGGATAATCGACCGCTGGGAGGACCCGATGGACCCGGCCGAGGACGAAATGCAGGCGGCTCCCGAGATATTCCGCAAGATGCTGAGCAATGCACGCTTCATCTGGACCGATAGCACGCAGCTCGAGCAGGCCTGGGCTTCTGGCGATGTCGGAATCTCGTACATCTACGGCAGCGCGTCACGCCGAATGGTGAAAGAAGGCCTGCCCGTTGTCGTGATCGAACCGCTGCTGACGTGGATGTGCGGGCTGTCCCTCAGCACCACCGGCGTTGCTTCGGAGCAAGAAGCATACGACTACATCAATGCAATGACGGATCCCGCGAGCGGCGTGGCGCTTTTCGATGATTACGGCTACGGCCACGTCAATGCCAATACGGTGAAATTGATTGATGCCGATCGTGTCTTTGGCACCGGGATTGACGACCCGTCCGCCACGTTTGCACGCGGTGTGTATTCGAAGGCTCTGCCGCCCGCCAAGAAAGCCAGGTTGTTGCAGCTTTGGTACGAGGCGCAGGCGGGCCTCAACTAGTCGGTGGTGAGATGGGTGCCAATTCACCAGACCAACCCCGGTGCGACAATCAATCGACACTGACTGACACAAGCCTGACCAGGCAGATTAGTAGCATGGTCAGGAATGTCACCGTCATTCCCCCGCAGATCGAGAACCCGCTGCCGCTCGAACCCGTGTTCGACGCCGCAACGGATTTGCATCCAGGCCTGCTCGAGGCCCGGCCGAAGTTGTACATGCTCGAGGAGCAATTTGGCTACTCAGCCGGTGAACTCGAGCATTGCGCATCGAAGGTTGGCGCCTCGTCGCCCATCAAGCTGTTGTCGAAAACGGGTTTAGAGAAATTCCGGAGGCTCGTCAGGCTATTCAGAGAGCAGGGCCTGGTGGTATCGGAAAAGAGCCCCGACCGCGATGCAGCCCGGGGCTGCACCTACCACTCCATGTTTCTCTGCGACTTCATGAGCGACTCGACGGTTCTGGACTACTTTTCCAGGGTTGCCGGGATCAAGTTGATTCCGCTTCCCATCCGCTACAATCAGATCCAGATCAATATGCTGCCAGCGTACGATCCGGATGCAGAGGAACCGGGATTTGGTACGCATATCGATTCGACCAATTTTGCATGCGTTTTGGATATTACCGAAGATCGGGGCATGCAAGGCGGGGCGCTGCAGCATGCGTTAATGACCCGGGAGCAGTTTTTCCTGCGTTCCGGTTCCAGTGGCAACGTTGCCTATGCCGAGCTGCACATGGTTCTTCCTGAGAATGAGTTGCTGACTACCCGGTTTACCGAAGAGGGTTCGGCGGTATTTCACCAGGGAAGCCTCGTCCCCCACCAGGTTGAAAACGTCAGGAAAGTGAACGGTATGCGCGATACCGTGGCCTTCACATTGCACCCGGCAAACCCGATGGTTCGACGTTTTGACTTCTTTTCGACTGCCTCCACGTGGAAAATCCGCGGCATCAAGGAAGACACTGGCAACCTTCTTGTCGAACTGGCGGACAGGAGAATCGAGGCGATCAATGGCGCCCTGCGTCTGGTCGAGGACATTGCGGGCATGGCCGACGCCATTGGACCGGAGCAGCTGGGTGAGCTTCGGGCGGGCCTGCAAAATTCCGGGCAGCTAAAGCGAACAGCAGAGCAGTTCCTCATCGACCTGGCCAGCGGTGTCGAAGGCATCAGCTGCCCCGACGATACGTTCGAGACCCCATCGGTTTTCGACGTCAGCTACCAGGGCCGGTACGCATGATATGCCCTCTCCAACCTGTCGATGATCTGTTCAACTGGCTCGATGCCGACGGAGAGCCTGATCGCCGACGGCTCACAATACCCGGGAGCGGCAGGTAAATATGAGGCGTATCGCCGTTGTCGGAGGCGGCGTTTCCGGGTGCAGTGTCGCCTGGCATCTGCAATCGCGCGGGCTGGGCGATGTTCATCTGTTTGAACGAGACCAGCTGGGGTCTGGAACGACCTGGCATTCGGCCGGCCTCATCGTATGGAATCCACAAGGTGACTATGATGCGCCGGTCCTTTATCTGCTTGATCTGATCGCGCGGCTAGAGAAACAAACCGGCCTTTATTCAGGTTGGCGCGAGACCGGGCGCTTATATCTTGCACGCGACGCCGCGACCATGGACGGGTTCTCGAACTTTGCCACGATGTCGCAGGAACGTGGGGTTGATGTGCGCTTGCTCACGCCGAAGGAAGCCATTGACTATCATCCTTTGCTGAATTCTTCGGCACTGCAGGGCGCCTGCTACAATCCGAAGTCAGGCAATCTCAACCCGGCGGGCCTCGTTGAACTTTTTGCACGCTCCGGCAAATCGCTCGGTGTAAATATCCACAAGCATGCCCGGGTCTCTGAGCTTGCCACTGAATCCGGCCGCATTAACGGCGTAGTGACCGGCGACGGCGAAACGCTGGCATTTGATGATGTGGTTGTGTGCGGCGGACTGTGGTCGGCGGACCTTCTTGCAAAGCTGGATATCGTCCTTGCGCAAGGTGGATGCGAGCATATGTACATCATATTGGACATGCCCGAACGCCTGCCTCCGAACACGCCGGCCTTTCTGTCATCCGCGGATCTGATCTACGGGCGTGAGGAGGTCGGCGGCCTTCTGCTGGGCTGTTTTGACGCCGACGCCAATGTAATTGATGTCGCCGGTCTGCCGGATCCGTTTTCCTTCACGCTGCTGAACGATAACTGGGACAAACTCGCGCCGTATTTTGAAGCCGCGGCAGAATTCTTCCCCGTGTTGAATGACGCCCCTGTCCGCAGCTTTATCAACGGGCCGGAAGCGTTCACACCGGATGGTAATCCCTTTGTCGGGGCCGCAAATGGGGTAGAGGGACTGTGGCTGTGCACGGGCATGAACTCCCATGGCGTTACCATTTCTGGTGCCACGGGCCATATTATTGCCGACCTGCTTGAAGGTACGGAACAACGGTTCTCTACAGATCATTATGCGACGGATCGATTTGGCGAAAAGGCCCGAGACCCCGCATGGCTTGAGCAAAGAATCTCTGATTCACCAAGCGGAAACTACTGAGGGTGTCGGCTACAGAGGCTAGTCCTCCCGCAAAGCCTGATCGAGGCTGTCGATGATCTGTTCGACGGGCTCGATCCCGACAGAAAGCCTGATCGTCGACGGTTCGTAATCTTTACCAAAACATGCCCTGATGTGCAGGAAGCTCGTGGTCACGTCTCCCATGGAGCCGATGTGGGGGATCTCCGGAGAAAGGTCATCGACGAAGCGGCTACAACCGTCTTCGTCCCGCGCCAGATCAAAGGTAATCAACGCGCCGAAACCCCGTTCGTCGAACATGCGCTTTGCCAGGTCGTGATCGGGGTGTGATGAGAGTCCCGGGTACCGGACTTCCGCTACGCCCCGGTGGTTGTCGAGGAACTCCGCGATCTTCATGGCAGACGCATTTTGTTGCGCGAGCCGCAACGAAAAAGTCTGCAGCTGTGACTTCAGCCGCCCGGCGTCGTCCGGGCTCAGCACCGATCCGATCGTGTTGCGATGCGTAAGAAGGCGGGCATGCAGATCAGGGTCATGCACACAGACCGCACCGGCCAGAATATTATTATGCCCGGCCAGGTACTTGGTGCCGCTGTGCACAACCAGGTCGGCGCCGGCCTCCAGCGGGTGGAACAGGTAGGGCGTGCCAATCGTGTTGTCCACCACAACGTGCGCGCCATGATGATGCGCAGCTTCCGCGACCGCGCGGACATCGATAATATCCAGCAACGGGTTCGAAATCGGCTCGATGAAGATCAGCGCGGGTGGTTCGTCCGATACTGCGCTGATCAGATTGGCCGTCGTCGAGTTCTCGCCGGCGGGATCGGCGAACCTGGTATTGGTACCGCGTTGGTTCTGTAAGACCGCGGTAGCGTACTCTGCCGTTCCACTGTACACATCGGCCGGGAAAACCCACGGTCGACGATCTTTCGGATCGTTAAAAATGGACAAAGCGACATTGATCGCCGCCATGCCACAGGGTGTCAAAAGGCATGACCGGGACCTCTCGACTGCGGCGACCGCACGTTCGCAATCAGCCACGGTCGGGTTTTCGCGCCTGGCATACGAATACAGTCCTTCGCCGAGGGGCGTTGTGAACGCGGTTTCCGTTTCGTCCACGCCACCAAGGCGGAAGCCGATCGTTCTGTCTATCACGGAATCGGACACGACTCCTCCTATGCGTAACTATGGATTGCTGCCGGCAAACGTATTCCGGATGTGTGCATCGCTTCAGACATACCTGAAGTCGTAGCGATCGGCACGAGAAATGACGTGGCCAACCGATGGCGACGGGAAGTGCGACGTCAGAATCAGCGTGTCGGTGTCGCTGTGCGCCTCGAGAAAGTCCTTGCGAGTCGTGGTCGCCAGCGCAGGATCGTAGTCGAAGTTGCATCTCCACTCTGGTTCAGCCAGCTGTATCGGGCTGTGAATCAGGTCTCCGCACATCGCCGCACGATGCGGACCGGATTGCAGATGAATCGCAACGTGGCCCGCCGTGTGGCCAATCGTCGGTTCCAGCCAGAGCTCGTCGTCGAGCGCATAGTCCATGTCGACGAGCACGGCCTGTCCCGCCTCCATTATCGGCAGCACATTGTCGAGAAACAGCTGGTGGCCCTCGGCCCCCGACGGCTCATATTCGTCGCGCGCAAATACGTACTTCGCATTCGGAAAGGTCGGAATCCAGCGGCCGTCAACAAGGCGCGTGTTCCAGCCACAGTGATCGGAGTGCAGATGGGTGCAGAATACGAAGTCGATATCACCGGGTTGCACACCTGCTGCCCGAAGGTTGACCAGCCAGGCTTCGTTCTGGCGCCGGTGCCACTCCGGCGGATCCGCGTACGCCTTGTCGCAGCCGACGCACGTGTCTATGAGGATCTTGTGGTGCCGGGTTCGCACGAGGTAAGACAGGACCGGCATTACCAGACAACCCGAGCGCGGGCACAGCGCTCTCGGCTCGAGCCATTGGCGGTAAGGCTCGACAGCGTCGGGCGTTGCCTCGTCGAACATGTCGGACGGCAGATAGACCGGAATATCGTGTTCGACGATACGCTGGACGGTAATTTCACCAATATGCAGCACGGCCGCAAGCCACTTCACCGAGGGAATGACAGTATAGCGTTAAGCAATTCCGTGCTGAAAGCAGCGGCGTCCATGTAACCGGTGCCACTCCTCGTCTGCGCAAGTGTGCAACTGTCCGATCCCTGCAACGCGCAGGAATACGATCGCAAACCCCGTCCTGTATTTGCGGGCCAGGTGATTAACGCTAAACTGCCAGGCTCCCGTCCGGATACGACCAAAGGGGGTCTTGCCGTCAGCAGCCCACGTCCAGCCCAGACTGCATTCGACCGCGCGCTTGATCGTCTGCGCGTGGGAGAAATCGTAATCGCGGCGCAAATTTGCCGCGAAGAACTCGGCAGGAACCCTGAAAACGACAAGCTCCGTACTCTGTACGGAATGGTGCTGGTGCGGCAAAACAGATTTGCCGAAGCGGAAACAGAGCTTCGTGATGTGCTGTCCCGCCGGCCAAAAGTTGCGAATGCGAACCGCGAACTGGCGCACGCGCTGATCTCACAAGGCCACAATGAGGAGGCGATTCGCCTCTACGAACGGGTGGTCGAACTCAGGCCCGACGACCCCGCTGCTTATCGCAACCTGAGCATGGCGTACAAGATGCTCGGGCGCACGAACAATGCCTACGCGGCGCTCGAAGCGTCATTCAAGCTTGACCCGGGCAGCAAGGATCTTGTGAGCGCCGTCGAGTGTTACCGTGCGGGTGACTACGCTGCCGCCGAGAGCCTGTGTCTCAATGTCCTGCGTGATGATCCGGGAAACTTCGATGCGGCACGCCTTCTCGGCATGTTCGCTGCGGAGATTGGCAATCGCAAGCTGGCCATACAGATGCTGCGTAAAACGGTCGAATTGCAGCCGCGGTTTTTTGGCGGATACATCGAGCTGGCTGCTGAACTCATGGAAAGCGGCGATCCGGACGAGTGCCACGCGGTATTGCAGGAAGCGATAGATTTGCAGCCGGAAATGGCATTGCCCCGCGCAATGCTGGGCAATTTCCTTAACAAAGTCGGGCGATTCGAAGAAGCTGCCGAAGTCTTCAAGACAGCGCTGGAGAAACAACCTGATCACGGTGCGAGCCTTGCCGGCCTGGGCCACTCGCTGAAGACCATCGGACGGCAGGAGGAAGCGGTCGAGATTCTCCGCAAATGCATTACCACTTATCCGGCATTCGGTGAGGCGTACTGGGCACTTGCCAACCTCAAGACATATCGTTTCAGCAATCAAGAAATCACCGCGATGGAGGCAATGGTCGACGACCAGGAGCTGGCCGAGGAGACGCGCGCCAATCTGAATTATGCGCTCGGCAAAGCCTGCGAAGATCGCGGCAACTACGATCAGGCGTTCGATCGATACGACCGCGGAGCCAGGCTCAGGCGGTCGAACGTACGCTACGATCCCGTGCTTACCGAGACCATTCATGACGAGATCATCGATACGATTACGCCTGAAGTTCTGCAACAAAACAGCGGCTTCGGCGATCCGGACCCGGCACCCATTTTTATTGTTGGTTTGCCGCGATCGGGTTCGACGCTGATCGAACAGATCCTGGCAAGCCACCCCCAGGTCGACGGCACACACGAACTGACCGAACTGCCGCGCATCATAGAAGCGATCAATCAGCAGAGACCGAACGGTGACAGCTACCCGAGAGCATTGCTGCATTTTGGTGAAGAACTGGCGACGATAGGGCGCCGGTACATTGCCTCGACTCGAAGATATCGTGGCGCTGCGCCGTATTTCACGGATAAATTGCCGGGCAATTTCGAAAGCGTAGGGCTTATTGCGCTTACCCTGCCCAACGCCAAAATTATCAACGCGCGTCGGCACCCGCTGGATGCTTGCGTGAGTTGCTACAGACAGCTGTTCTACGAGGCACAGACGTTCACTTACGACCTGGTGGAACTTGGCGAGTACTACCTCGAATATCAGCGCATGATGGATTACTGGCATAAGATCCTGCCGGG
>Ga0224508_10000375_pt1 | contig 44573 bp, 38 predicted proteins | sample SF_Jan12_sed_USG_4_FD_170157 | JGI IMG/M metagenome (GOLD analysis project Ga0224508, IMG submission 170157) | Sediment microbial communities from San Francisco Bay, California, United States - SF_Jan12_sed_USGS_21 | ecosystem: Environmental > Aquatic > Marine > Sediment | place: USA... | reverse complement strand
CCTGAGCGTGATTCTCGGTGTTGTCGGCGGCTACGGGACCTGGCTCTTTACGCGAGTACCCGCCGCAGCGATCCTCGGTGTTGCATTTTTTGCCGCGATTCCAATTATGAAGATCCGCTATGACCGCACCTCACGACTGGCAAAGTTCGAGGAGCAGCTGCCGGATGCCATTGACCTGATGAAACGTGCTCTCAGGGCCGGGCATCCATTTACGGCTACCCTCAAGCTCGTGGCAACCGACATGGACAAACCGATTGCCGAAGAGTTTGAGATGACTTTTAACGACATCAGTTACGGAAGCGATGTTCGACGCGCGATGCTCGGATTGCTGGAACGAGTTCCCAGTATTTCGGTAATGGCGTTGGTGACGTCAATATTGGTTCAAAAAGAAAGTGGCGGCAATCTTGCCGAAGTGCTCGAGCAAATTGCGAAGGTAATACGAGGACGGTTCAAGTTCTACCGTAAAGTTCGGACTTTGACTGCTGAGGGCCGAATGTCGGCCTGGGTACTTTTGCTCGTACCCCTGTTCTTATTTGCAACGATCTGGGTGACGACACCCACTTACCTGCCGATCCTGGTAACCGATCCGCGTGGCCACAATATGATCATTTACGGTTGTATTTCCGGCGTGCTGGGCATCGCCTGGATTCGCCGAATCATTCGTATCGAGGTCTAGCTCAATGCAAGCCATTATTAATCAGATCGTGGATGTGGTATCCGATGCGGAGTTCTCGCGACAATTAGTCGTGTGGCTGTCCGCGTTATCGGTATTCGTTCTCGTTCTGGGCGGCGCCGCACTTTTAATCTATTATTTTGACCCGGTACGGCGTCGAGTCGGCGCTCTGTCTGGCACCCCGCGAAAGAAAGAACATCTTGGAGCCAATGCGGCCGCGTCGGCCGTCGCGCCGGTCGCTGCTTTCGTTCTTCCGCAGGACGAGTTAGAACGCAACGAGGTGATGACGCAGCTACATCGCGCCGGGTACCGGACGGCCACCTCGCTGCAAGTCTTCTACCTCATCAAGACGCTTCTGATGTTGGTTCTGCCGCTAATCGTCGTTGTCGCCGGCAACTGGATCGAAGGTCTAACAACCAGGGACGTGTTCATTTACGCGATGTTTGCAGGCGGCGTAGGAATGCTTCTACCCAACTACGTTTTACACAAGCTTGTAAATAGGCGGAAGATGGCGCTGATGCATGGCTTCCCGGACGCGCTCGATCTGCTGGTTGTATGCGTCGAATCCGGCCTTGGACTCGCCGCAGCCATACAGAGGGTTGCGGACGAACTCGGTGTCAGTCACCCGGAATTGGCGCATGAGCTATCGTTGGTCAACGCCGAGATTCGCGTTGGTGTGCAGCGCGAGCTGGCACTCAAGAACCTCGCCGATCGAACGGGCCTGGACGATATACGCGGATTGGTCAGTTTGCTCGTGCAGACCATGCGCTTTGGTACCGGTGTCGCCGACGCACTTCGGGTGTATTCCGAGGAGTTCCGCGACAAACGCATGCAAAAAGCCGAGGAACAAGCGGCAAAAATGGGTACAAAGCTCGTTTTTCCGCTGGTACTCTTCATGTTTCCGATCTTTTTTATCGTGGCAATCGGTCCGGCTGTGCTGCGGATCATAGACGCATTCAAGCTATCGTGATTAAGTGACGGTTCCGCCGGTCGAGAGCTTCTATCGTGCGCCGAACAACTAAATCGACAAGATTGTTAATTGCAGCCCTGGCATGGCTGCTCGGCGCCTGCGCCAGTACGCCGTCAGAATCAACGAGCGCGCCGCCGTATACCGATGATGAACTTCGCAACACCGATCTCGACCTGATATTCGCGACGGAATTTCCGGTTGCCAGCAAGGAAGACGCGCTGTCACGAGCGGAAATGGCGCGGACATCCGGTGAAATCGACAAGGCACTGTTCTTCTACGTCAAGGCGCTGAAGTTTGACCCGGAAGACGCCGAGCTGCTGGCGGCGATCGGCAGACTACACCAGTACCAGGGTAACAACCGGCTAGCCGCGCGCGCCTATTCGCTGGCGCTGGAGTCGCGTCCGGAATTTCCCGAGGTCCTCGAGGCACGTGGGCTTATCCTGTTAGGTCACGATGAAGAGGAGCAGGCAATCTCGGACCTAACGCGTGCCGTCGTGTTAAATCCCAACGCCTGGCAGGCCTACAGTGGCCTGGGGCTGTTGGCTGACCGCAAAGGGAATCATACCGAGGCCATCGCCCATTACGATGCGGCGCTCGCCATCAACCCGGATTCGGGACCGGTGCTGAATAATCGCGGGTTTTCAAAAATGCTTGCCTACGATTTTATCGGGGCCGAGAAAGACCTGAGCAGGGCAGCAAATGAACTCGGCCACCGGCAAGCATGGGTTAATCTGGGGGCGTTTTACGGAAAGCTGGGCCTTTATGACCGAGCCGTCGAGACCTACGAGAAGGTACTGCCAAAACCTGAAGCCCGAAACAAAGTGGCCGAAGCCTCCATGGCGAAAGGCGATTACGCGGAAGCCGAGCGGCTCCTGGAACAGGCAATCAAGTTGTCGCCCGCCTACTTCCAGGAAGCGGAAGACAATCTGGCGCGTATCCTGCAACGGAAGGGTGGCTAGGGCCCGGTTGCGCACCTTACTGGGGGAACACGCCTCGCGCGCGATTAAGCGCCGCCGCAGGGTGGCCAGAGGCCGCTTCTACAATCGTTACGGCACAACCTTGGTAGCCGGATTTGAATAGCGGCTCTCGACACCGGCTGTATTAAACGACGTGCCGACAAACTCATAGGTTCCGGATGGGATGTTCTCAACGACGTATGTCGTGACGCTCTCGTTGTCGATTGTCACCGAGTCCGTGTAATCACCTGGTGTCGTACCCCAGTAAAGTCTGTAGCCATCGAGATCAACAAGGGCCGACCCGTCCTCGTTCTCCGTTGGTGCCGTCCACGATAGAGTCACAGAACCAAAGGTCGTGTCTTTGACTAGAATTGCGAACGGACCAAGGCTGGTGCTTTCGCTTCCGTCCGTCACTGTGATAATGATGTTTGAGTAGGTGCCTACATCGCCCGACTGCGGCGTGCCGGTGAGTTCGCCCGTGGACTCGTCGAATGACGCCCATCGTGGCAAACCCGTGATCGAAAAAGTCAGCGCGTCACCATCCGGATCACTGGCGTTCGGGGTGAACCGATAGGTTCGACCCGCGGTAAATTCCAGGTTAGGAGAGCCACTAATTGATGGCGCAGAATTGGTAACGGTCTCTTCGGTGGACTTTGAATCCACCTCGTCCATCAGGCATCCGGTTGCGAGAAAGGATATCGCTGCACACAAGATTGCAACGTTAATCTGACTACTGGCCCCCTTCATGGGTCTTCTCCTGCCTTTCCGTAGGCGAGCAAACCGATGAGGAATCAATAGAGTGGAAACAAAGCCTGTTCCAGCATGATCATGCTGGCAGCCAATTCTTAACTGGCAACTCCGCTATCTTAGGCTAATGCCCGTAGACCGGTGGCTTTGCGTCCCAACCTTTCGATTGGTTTGCCCTGTTTTCAGTAAGCTGAGTACACCATTTTTTTGCCGACTAAACCGAGACCGGCATCATGGTTTAGTCGACTAAGCCCTGATCGTCAGATTGATCAGGATTATGTTACTTGCGAGCGCGCCTTGCTGTGGGAGCGCCTTGCACCCCGGAGGACAGGTAGCGCGCGATTTTATCCCTCCCCTGCCGCGGCTAAGAGCCGCTCCTGCATAGGTTACAGCACAGACTTGGTCACCGCTTTCGAAGGGCGGCTCTCTACTCCGGCCGCATTGAATGACGTCGCGACGAACTCGTAAATTCCGTGCGGAATATGGTCCACCACATAGGTCGTGATGCTCTCGTTCTCGATCGTTACCGAATCAACGTAATCTCCGGTCGTTTTGCGCCAGCGCAATCGGTAGCCATCGAGATCGGTCAAAACGCTACCGTCTTCGTTGTGTGTGGGCGCTGCCCAGGAAAGGGTAACTGATCCATAGCGAGCATCGCGTACAATAATTGCAAATGACGGCAAACTGATTTGCCCGCTACCGTCTGTGACACTAATCGTAACGTTCGAATACGTGCCAACGTCGCCTGGTTGTGGTGTACCGCTTAGTAAACCACTAGACGTATCGAATGAGGCCCACCTCGGCTTCCAGAGGATTGAAAAGCGCAGATTGTCACCGTTAGGATTACTGACCGCAGGCTTAAATGAATAGTAGTCGGTCACCATGACCTCAGAAGATGGGTTTCCGCCTATCGCCGGTGGCAGATTACCGATGATTTTCTCAGCGGTCGCAATGGACTCTACTTGTGTCAGACAGCCGGTCCCGAGTAAACAGGCTGCAAATAGCAGGGCGAGGTTGCGTATAGATCCAATGGTGACCTTCACGAGGTTTTCCCTCGCCGACCTGAGTCGACGAGCCAAGTGGTTCTTTTCATGTTGTAAAAAATTCCTGACTGATTATGAACGCGCTAACTACCGATCAAGTTCGGCCCTTCCTTCTGCATAATGTGCAGCCCGCAGGCTGGCGATTCCGCGTTTCGTGATATCGATTTACGCCAATTCTTGCGTACAAAATTTGCGCCACGATCATCGGAAACGCGCGGAGATTAGCACTCAAATCTAAGGAAAATAATGTCTCCAAATAGCGACTATTGTCGAGTGACAAAGCGCCGTGTGCGAGACGTCGGTGAAGCCAACTTGTCAAACCCATACTGCTACAGCATTCCCGGGCACCCGATGATGCCTCCATCAACGGGGAGGACGGCGCGTGTGGCGTATCCGGCCGCTCCTGATGCCAGGAAAATCGCGGTGCCGCCACATCAGCGGGCTTGCCGATGCGCTATCGTGCGTGACCGGCGGGATCAACGCGGGACATCAATCCATGGCGGTCGGCCAGTTTTGATGACTCGGCCGACATCACAAAATCACGCCCGTTCGGCTACGGTTTTCACTACAATGACGGGTCCGAAAAAGAAACCACGAGTCCGGAGAAACACATGAAAGGTGACACCACCGTCATCGAACATCTGAACAAGGTGCTCAAGAACGAACTGACCGCCATTAACCAGTACTTCCTGCACTCGCGCATGCTGAAGGACTGGGGACTCAACAAGCTCGCCGATTACGAGCATCACGAGTCGATCGACGAGATGAAGCACGCCGATCAGCTGATCGAACGCATCCTGTTCCTCGAGGGCCAGCCGAGCATGCAAACCATGGGCAAACTCCGGGTCGGCCAGGATGTCCCTGAGATCCTGCAGTGCGACCTCGACATGGAACTCGATGCCCTGCCCGACCTGAGAGCCGGTATTGCTTACTGCGAGGCACACAAGGACTACGTCACCCGTGATCTGTTCGATGCGATCCTGGTCTCCGAAGAAGAGCATGTGGACTGGCTCGAGACGCAGCTCGAACTCATCGAAAAAGTGGGCGAGGAGAACTACCAGCAGTCGCAGATTTGATCCGCGGGGCATCACCATGTGCGCCGGTCCCGGCGGGTACTACAATATGTAAAGAAAACCGACACTCAACATAAGATCGGTCCTCCAGGCCGGCCGCACGGCTTGTCGTTTTGTCGAAAAAGTTTACATATGTACTGGCCGCTCGGCCTTAAGTTATTGATTTTGCTTGCTCTCTGAAATTGGCATGCAAATTGCTTCATATAGACTGAAATTAAGAATTTTTTACTTGAGGGAATGACAATGAAAAGCATTATGCGGTTAGCAGCCATTGCAACGCTTATGTTCGCAGGTACGGCCTCAGCGGATCTGATTCTGGTCGGCGAGAACGTGGCTGATGGCGGCAATAGTAACCCGGATACTGAAGTAGGTATTGTAAACAGCACCCTCGGATCCACAGTTGTGTTTGACTGGAGATGCGAAGCGGACCTACTTGAAGGTTGCCTGGAAGGCGTCGGCGACGTAAGTGGTGGACTTTACAAGGTGTTTCCTTTTGTTGACACCAGTCCTGCCACGAGCGAAGTTGAATGGGATCTCACGGGCACTGGTTATATGCTTCTTGCAATTGTCGCAAAAACGGCCGGTTCACTGAATATCTATGAAGTTAGCGGCGATATGGGTTTAACAGGCACAGGAACTGTAATGTCTCCTGACGGGATAGACTCGATCTCGCACATTTCGTTTTTCGTGGGCAAGGGCGAGATCACGGTTCCCGAGCCCGGCACACTGGCGCTTCTTGGCCTCGGCCTGATCGGCATGGGCGTTGCTCGCCGCCGGAAAGTCGCCTAACGCAACATTTGATCTAATAACAATAATAATGAGAAAGGCTCGCATCTGCGGGCCTTTTTTTTGGTATCGTCCCGGAGGATTTGACGGCCTCCTTCGCTGCTCTCACTTCGAATTCGAGCTCCAACCCGAACGACTTGGGACGTTCAATAGCAGCAGACTCGACGTAAGCAGGTTTGTCGCTGGGGTGGCGGCTCGATTGAATTAGCCTCTGAGCCGTTTTAGCAGCTGCGTAGCGCGGGGCCCGAGTGCAGACTTCAGGGAGTTCTTTCTCTTCACTTTCTTTCGAATCTCGGCGAGGGAGTCGTTGTCCTGGAGCTCAACTTCTATAACGGTAGGCCCACATTCGCCCATCGCTTGCCGTAACTGATCAGCCAGCTTGACGTCGGCCCGAACATGTCGGATCCCCAGTGAATTCGAATACTCCGCCAAATCGAATGGTTCGAGCTTAGTCGCGGATTCGTGCCCGTACTCCTGGATCTGCTGCAGCCGGATCTGCCCCAGGGCACCGTCCCGGAAAACCAGAACCGGCAAAGAGACAGCCTCACGTTTCGCTGCCAGCAGCTCGGCCCCAACCATCAACAGGCTGCCATCGCCTATCAGAGCCACAACCGGTCGATCCGGAGCCGCTAATGCTGCCCCGATCGCTGCCGGGAGCCCAAATCCCATCGATTGGAAGTCACTTGGGAAAATCAATCCTCGTGGGCTGAGCACATCGAAATGTGTCCTGGTGAGGATTTGATGGAGTCCAGTATCGGTCACAATAATCCCGTTATCCGGCGTACCTTCCCGAATCTGGCGAAAGAGTGACCCGCAATTGCCTGCATCGTTCCATGAGGGTTCGCACAGCACTGACTGTCGTGTCGCCGACAACTCCTCGCGGCAACCCTCTATGTCGGAACTTGGCCATGCTGGTTTGGCCTCTGGCGATTTTGCTGGCAGCCTTTCGCACACGGTGCTCAGAAAATCACCGACATCCATGCATAGCGACCAGCGGGCCGGATAATTCTTAACAAGTACGTTACTGTCTGCATCGACGTGCACAAGGTTCTCTTCGGCAAGCGCGACTGTGAATCCGCCCGTGCCGTTGTGCGAAAAGCGGCATCCAAGCGAAATGATGACGTCTGCCTTTTCCAGAAACCGGTTGAGGACGTCGACATCATCGCTAAGGAGATCCGCCCTTAGACACATAGGGTGGTCTTCCCGGATAACCCCACGCGCCGTTGGCGTAGTGAAGAATGCAGCGCCGGTGACGTCCAGCAACTGCTCCAGGAGTGCATCGTGATCGAGGGTGCCGCCGCCGGCCATGACGACAGGCCGCCTCGCCTGTGCCAGGAACGCGACAAGCTCGTCGGTTGGAACAGGCGAATCGGATTGCCCCGCCGTTGCTTCGACATTACCCGTACTTGAGGTCCAGTCTTGCCCCAGGACGGCGGCTGCCACCTGCAGGACAACCGGCCGCGGCCCGTTTGCGGTAGCCGCCGCCCAGGCTTGTCGCAGGGTCTCCTCGAGCGACTCCAGCTCGTCAATGTCGAACACTTTGCAGCCGAGAGCCGTCGCTATTTCTCGTTGCTCAATAACTTGCAGGTCGTTCTTGTAGCCTCGATCGGGCGGTTTACCGGTGATAAACAGGACCGCCGTCGAATCCAATGCTGCCTCGGCCAGTGGCGGCACCGACCACGCGAATCCGGGACCGTTAATCGCAATGAAAACTCCTGGCTGTCCGCTAGCACGGAACCACCCGTTGGCCATGAAACCGGCAGTTGTCTCACTGGTCGCCTGTACCGCATGAATCTCGCTTGATCTCAGCGCCTCAAACAGGCCAACGTTCTGGGTGCCCGGAAGGCCAAATATACAACGCACTCCCAAATCTACCAGGCTGGCTACAAGCGCGTCGGCGCCATTGTATATTTCACGTTTTCCCATGCGCTGCAGTAACTTCCTCAATAGACGGGCCGGCGCTATCGCCGCCGCAAAGCCCGGACGGGCGCCGTCAGGCGACTGCCCCAGCGGTACCGTCGAGTTGACGGATAAGACAATACGAAACACAGACGCAGGTCACCCCCAAACTGACTTTTGAAACGAGTAACGCTATTCAGGCTCGCATCAGTCAGGTCATTGTGCGTATAACCTAGAGCTGCCAGATGTTCAAACGCCTTCCAACGAAGAAAAGCATTGGCACCAGTTTTCAAATACTGGCCATCGGCGCAGGCGCTAACGGTTTCGCATACCGGATGATCGCCCGCCAGCACTAGCTGAGCGGCGATTGACTTACCGTCCGGCAGGCGGGCATGAAAGAGCTTCGCGATACCTTGCCCGTGCAATTCTTTGAAATAATCCGAAAATTTGTTTCTGGGCAAGTAGATTGGCGCACCTTTGCGGTAGTGCGTCTCTTCGTGCAGACGATAAAAGCTCTCGAAATCCTCGTCAACGCTTACTGACAGCCCCTCGTTCTCACTGCGCCGGATCAGGCGCTTCAAATTTCTATCCACGAGATCCCACTGCCGCTCGAGATCTGACAACGGCACCATGTAGGTGTAAGAGGGTATGGCCTGCCAACCACGTTGTAAGAAAGCTCGGACATCCACAAATGGCCAGCGACATTTCAGGAGAGTCTTCGCATACGCTTGAGATTCGATATACGCAGCGACTTCATCGATAATCTTAATTGTATTAGACGCTCGCTGCGATGGGTACTTGGACTCGCTATCCGCAAGCACGAAGCCATTGTATTGCAGCAGTAGCCGCGGCTCCAAGATCCAACCCCAACGAGTTGACCTCTCGAACAGCGCGACGCCCCCAACATATTTGCCATTAGCGATTAAAGCCAGTACACGAAAACGGCACTCCGTCATTCTAGCGAGAACATCGAGGTACTTCGTACAAATGTAAACGCTGCCGGTTGGACAGGATGCGACAAAGCGATCCCACCCGTCGTACTCGGCTTCATCCAGGATTCTTGGCTCTACATTCAAGCGGCAATCTTCTCACTTACTCGCGCCAACTGCCTACGTACACGCCCGCTCGCCAACTTGTAGAAATTACCCACTGCCGGCGCAGGATCTAACCACGAAAAGACAGGTTGATACGATCGAAACCAGTCAAAAATCATGACAAAGAACGCTACGATACTCCGATCGTCGTTGTTTCTAAATGCTTCCCAATCGTAAACCGGGTATGTGCCTCTTTTACCTACTTTGTAGGGCTGTTGATCAGGAATTGGCAAGTCCAGCGCATCGGCGTAGGCGGCACGGCAGACACTCAGTCCGCATCGATCCGCATAGTCAATAAACCACCAGGGCCTGCAGTTGACTTCGAGGATCTTGAAGAGTCCATCGCGATCGTCCAACTTGAATTCCGCGCTGAAAATTCCATGGAAGTCAGTGTGGTCGAATAAAGTGTGCAGAGTGTCCAGTGCCGGCTGTACCGACGTCAGCTGGACAGTAATCATGTCAGTACTGTTGCCAAAATCCGGAGGATACATTTGCAGGCGTTGCCGAGCCAGAAACTGCGTGACCGATCCATCTTTCGATCGATAGCCGTCAATGAAATAGTGATTTGTTGGCGGGCCAGGTACGTACTCCTGGATTATCATCTCAATACCCTTATCCCACGCCGCCTGCACTTTGTGAAAGGCATCGTCGGCACCGCTGACAGAGAACGCTTTGACACCAAATGCTGTAAAAAACGTCAGCGAATCATGGGGTTTCAGAAACGCGCTGTCGAAGACACTGTCCGGAATCTGCCATGCACCCCTGTCCCGCTGCAGGAAAAAGGATTTCGGATGCGGCAATTCACGCTCCTCCAGCACCGACCTGAAGCGATTTTTGTCGACCATCAAATCGACTACGTCAGAACTCGGCGTCCATCGGCGAAAACGTTCGCTGGCTGCCTCGCCAAGCCTTGATACCGACTGTGTCCAGGAGTCAGAGCAAGGCATCAGGACAGCGGAATCCAATCCTGTTGACTCCAGCCATTCTTCGAGCGCAACAGGTCCGAGCACATTCGTCGGCCAGTTTTCCAGAGGCTTATGGAATCTTGACAAGCCCGCGATATCGGACCGGTCCGCAGAATATACGACCTCAATACCGGCACGATGGAGAGAACGAATTGTGCCGAGTGCTGTTTCTCCAGTACCGAGAACAATCGCTGGATACTCACTTTGTTGCTGCATTAAATTGGTGTTCCTACTTGGACTTCGTTTCTTCGATCAATATAAACGATTCATACACATTTGCGGGCTGAAAAGCATCTCCTGGGATGACGATCGCCATTGTCGCAGCCCTCCAAGCCCCAAGTAAATGCAAATTTGGAAACCGACGTCCTGACATCGAAAGATCCGCCCTCTTGAAGGCATGACTGGCATGTGACATATCCTTGACCGTCGGCACAATCTATCGCTATGCCTCCGGTGTGAAGTCGGAAACGGATGGCGTCACCGATTGGATCGGCTGCTGCTCCGATCGTCCGACTAGCACTGCCGTTGCGCCTCAGGGTCCCCTGAGAACGGAAATCAGCGGCACAAATACTCTGGAGACTTCCAGGTGGGATGCCCAATACATAACATAATCGGCATACGCAGTCGGCATACGCGATCGGCGATTGGCTCTAAACTACGTCCCGTGATCGATTATCATGATGAGCAGCTGGAATATTGCGATGCATCGCAGGCTACTGAGTCTTTCTGGGACACGAAGGCCGAGCGAAGCAATGGCATTACGCACTTAGCTGTGGGTGAGGACGATCCGTGGGCAAGTCGCTGCATTGACCGGGCACAGCGGCCCATAGTTCGACGGGCGATCAAATCTATTGCCGACGCACTCGGTCAAGGAGAAAAGCGGGTACTCGACCTCGGTTGCGGTGTTGGTCGCTGGATTCGTGACCTGACTGAGCGCTTCGCGCATTACGAAGGGGTCGATATATCCAACGCGATGCTGGAGATCGCTCGGGAGAAACATCCACAGCACCGGTTTTCGAAGTTAGAGAACATGACCGTGGATATCGAGGACGAGTTCTTTGACTTCGTGCTGTCGATTGCGGTGCTGCACCACAATTCCTATGACAATCAGAGCAAAATGCTCGCCGAGGTGAACCGAGTAATTCGGCCGGGTGGCGAATTGCTCATGTTCGAGGCAATCGGCCAATCTACGGATCAGAGCGTCGCGGTCTTTTACCCCCGTTCATCAGCCGACTGGATTGCTCTTGCCGAGCAGAACGGCTTCGAATTCGTTCGCAAGACCGGAACGGCCTATTACATCCTGGCGGATATGGTGACTCGGATTATCGGGTCGCGGAGCTGGCTCAAGACGTGGCTCGGCCGTACCTGTCTATGGTTCGATTCGATCTTAACGCCATTGATCTCAAAAGTGTTGCCCGAACGCTTTCACATAAGGTCGTTACTGCGGTTTCGGAAAGTGGTGAGTGACAGAACGGCCAAGGGTATCGAAAGCCTTCATTCCGCCGAAGTAGTGCGACCTGTATATCAATCCTGAGGACTGTCGCTGCACGTGACCGTCAAACAGACACCGAGCCTAGCCTTCATCGTCGAGAAAAACGGACCGCCCAATCGCCAACGTACCATAGAGAATCACGAAGACACACAGCACCTCCAGGATCTCTTCAATTTTGCCGATCGCGACAATATCTGAAGCCGCTGCCAATAGAAATAGCACGAATGCAGCCACGAAATATCGAAGTGTGCCACGTGCCTTGAGAAGCACGTTTCGGAAGTAGACGATAAATGCCAACGCAAAAAATCCGTACGATGCCACTATAACGTCATCAGGCCGATGAATGCCAGGAATCCGCATCAAGAATTGCATATTGTGCCCCAAGCTCTCGTGGATCCCGAACAATTCGTCCGAAGCCAGGTAGATCGCACCGGCAAACAAGACAACAAAAAATGGAAATACTTTGTTCTCGGACTGCCGTCGACGATGGTACTCGAGAAACGCGAATGTCAAAGCGATAAACGCAATACCAAACAAAACGACCGACACCAAAACATCATCAGAAGGCCGCACCTCAGGTTCCGCATAAAAATCGAATTTGTCGAACAAGCGAACCTGATAAATCGTTCCACCAGATGTGTACTCGAGTAACTCACCTTTTTGAATGACTTCGTAATTCTCAAATACGACGTTAATTACGAAGACGGCCAGTACACCGGCGATTAGAAGTGCACCTGTCTTGGCAATTTGTTGGTTTGTCATTAACTACACCCCGGCTAGAATTATAGGTCACAAATACCAATCGTCCAATCTTCGAGCAGAGCCACGGCCCTTACAAAGGGGTGAGTACGATTTGTAACCCATGCATCCAGCGTGGACCCGTGTAACAATGGCGTCACCAACGGGATTGATCAGCTGCTACGCTGCGTCGACTTCGGCGTCCGTCGGCCGGCGTTGCCGGCCTCGGGCCGAACCCTGGGGTTCGATTTTTCCCTTACATACTGTTGTTAATGCAAAATTGCCCACCGTTGGTGGGCAATTTTGTATTAATGGCGTCCCCAAGGGGATTCGAACCCCTGTTGCCGCCGTGAAAGGGCAGTGTCCTAGGCCTCTAGACGATGGGGACTTAGAACTATTTTCCGTTGGAACCTGGTGGAGCTAGGCGGGATCGAACCGCCGACCTCTTGCATGCCATGCAAGCGCTCTCCCAGCTGAGCTATAGCCCCACGGAGCGAGGGACTTTACGGACACGCGCTGGTACTGTCAAGGACCCCCTCCGCTACAGCGTTTTATTCCTGAAATCAATCGCTTGTGAACTACATTGTCGCGGCCCGCTCGTGGAAGCCCTCGGCGACATGCACCGGATCGGAGCCCTCCGAGGGGTCCGGCCAGGCTAGCCGACGCAGAACGCGTTCGTCGAGAGCTTCAACGGCAAGATGCGCGAGTATTGCCTGGACCAGCGCTGGTTCGCCAGCATCGAAGACGCAAGACCAATGATCAATGACTGGCAACGCCATTACAACAATGTCATTTTTCCAAACGCCGTGCAGAGCTGTGAAGACGACCCGCGGTCGGCCGAATTCCTGCCAAACCGGTGGTTTTGTTGCACCGCAGGGTGGCCAACACCAAACATGCTGTGCATTTCAGGTTCAACGATCGTTACGCGTCACCCTAGAGTCCCATCAGCGAGAAGTCGACCCAAGGATAGTACTGCTTCATCGCCGTAATCCGCTCCCGCTGCGCCTCGTTCAAACCGCTTTGTCCACGGCCGACAACGCCCTTGTTCATTCGCATATCCGCCGGGCGTCGCTGCATCATCTCCACAGTCGATCGAATATCCGCCTCGGAATGGTCAATTTCGTAAAATGCAAGCACAGCACCGATGCCCGCCACCCAATCGACAACGAGATTCTCATATGCTAACCAGAGCGCTTCTATGCGTTTATCGCGAGTGGCGTCGAACCACGAAACGTAAAAGTTGAAGTACCAGGGAATCGCGTACGTAATCAAAAAGTCATATTGTTCGTCTTCGGGAAGCGTAGTGAAATGCTCGGTTGCGTAGAGGGATGGGAAAAATGCGACCCCCTCCTTCAAGAGGTAGTCGCGAATGCTAATGATGACATCGAAAATATTTCGCACCAGAATCACGGGACGAATACCGAAACGACTGAATAGATCTAGATTCGGCCCTGTCGCCCTCGTATGCTGTTGCGTAACAGTGGACCGATTATAGTTGTCAACCAGCTTGGGCAGATAGAGTTCTTGTTCGTTGCGCTCGAACCCGTAAGTCATCGGTTCATAATCAAATCCCGTAATCTGGGCGATGTTTCTTGACAAAAAGGTTGAACCGCTCTTGGGCATTGCAGAAACGAAAATGAATTCACCGCGACCGCGCAATATTTTTCGTGCTCTAAGAAGAACAACCAGTCCAGCTTCCGATTTATGCGTGGCCTGAATTGCCGTTCTTGCATAATTGAGCCCAAGCTTCAATAAATGCGCAAGCTCACCCCTCGGCGGCTTCTCGGGCCGAGCGGCACGACTGTGGCTTTCATGGCCTTGCTTCTTCGCCATAATGGCTCACTTCCGGTAGCCTTCGAAGCAGCATGTTAGCTGCAACCTCGTCCGATAAACAGGGTGTGCTACCGTTTGACCCGATGAAGGAAGGTCTCGGCGTGCACTCGGGAGTTCTCAGCAGCATCTTCGGGAGCGGGGCCCTTATCCGGGATCCAGCTTGACGAGTCAGTACCTCCTAGCCTGTCTCCCGAACCTGTTCGTCCAGATACTCCTCAAGCCATGTCTCACCGCGAAAATGCTTGTATTGTTCGGACCGCAAGCTGTCTGCCAGGCGCCCCGACGGCAATACAACGTCGTCGTAGCTGATTACCTCGTCCTGCTTAATATCGCGCTTCAGGCGGCATCCCGATACGATACCTTCCGGGAGATAGCGCTTCTCGCTCATCTCGTCAGCATTTACGGCCTCGCCGTACGTCATATACATGCCGTAGTCGTCGAGTATTTCACCGTTTGCAAGGTCACGTTTTGCTACGGCGCATACCTCGACGACCGGACCGCCAATGGGCGGTGCAAGCTCGTCGTTGAACAACGCAACTCGAGCAATTGAGCCCGGCGTTTCGAAATGTACAAGGTGATAGGGAATCCAGAACGGGTACAGCGGGCCTTCACCCATCTTGTACAGGTTCAGGTAGTGGCGTTGTTTCGGGTCATCGTGCTCGGCCAGGCAGTAGACTTTGATTCCGGGCGGACCCACCGTGTAATCGACAACACCTCCGAGTTCGCGCAGCTCGTCCAGGTCCCAGAGCTTGTGGACTTCCATGATCGAATCCGGTGCCTCGATCCCGCGGGACATGCCGCGTGACTGGACACGGAATCCAGTCGCATTGGCGACGATCGATTGCTCGAAGCTGATCTTCGATCCGTCTGCAAAAGACGTGACCATGGCAGCGTTCTGTCCCCACCGCTCAGCCCATTCCTGCTGGGTTGTCGGGTTTCTGTAACGATCCTGCAATCCTTTGACATTGCCGATCAGTCGCGGTGTGAAGCCAAGACCCCTGACCCAGCGCACCAGGTTCATTTGCACACCAGGCTCGTCACCGTCGCACGCAGAGAGAATCACCCCGTGTTTCTTGGCGTAGACTCGCAGGATGGGGCCGATCGTTGCATCGAGTTCGGCATTCATCAGCACGACCGACTTGCCGTTTTCAAATGCATCAAGAACGACTGTCGCGCCAAACTCGACCGAACCTGTAACGTCAATCAGTATATCGATCTGCTCTGAGCGACATAGCAGGAACGGATCTTCTGTGACGACGCCTTTGCCCTTTTCTATCGCCGCGTCAAAAGTAGCCTGGGACTCAGCAACGACGACGTCGTCAATGCCGGAGTAATTGTAGACGTGCTTTGCTCTCTCGACATCGCGGTTCTGCACTGCGGCCATCTGCATGCCCGGCGTGCTATTGACGATCTGATTGGTCAGGCCCTGCCCCATGAACCCGGCACCGATCATGCCGACTCGGACCGGACGGTTCTGGTCGGCTCGTTGCTTCAGCGCATTATCCACGATAATCATATTTCTGCTCCTGATCGGAAATAGTGCCAATGCGCCGTCTGTAATACGGACGGGACATTATATGCTCATTCGGCTCTTGAGCTCGGGCTCGTACTCGTCCAGCAACTGCCACTTGCTGTCTTTCTCCGAGATCTCCTCCACAGGCAGCGGCCACTCCAGCCTGAGCCTCGAATCGTTGTACATAAGTCCGCCCTCATCTTCCGGAGCGTAGAACTCCCCTACCAGGTAACTCGTCTCCGTGTCATCCCTGAGAACCTGGTAACCATGCGCGAACCTCTCGGGGACGTATAGCGACCGATGATTTTCTGCGGTTAATTCGACCGCGATGTGATCCAGAAACGTCGGGCTCTCCGGCCGCAGGTCGACGATGATGTCAACAATGGCTCCCCGCGTGCACCGGACCAGTTTCGTTTCAGCCTTGGGCGGAAACTGAAAGTGCATTCCGCGAAGCGTGCCCCTGGTCTGGTTATACGCAACGTTCCCTTGCGCAATTGCAGGCTTGAGCCCGTGTTCCGCGAACTCGTGCTGGCAAAAAGCGCGGGCAAAAAAGCCACGATTGTCACCCAATCGTTTGACATCGATAATGAAGGCGCCGCCAAGCCTGGTTTCCGTAAAGATCATAATCGTCCTTTTCCTGAGGCCGGGTTGGAGGTCATTCTTGCAACCGGTGACCGGGTACGCATTCCAGCAAGTTTTCGCGCCTATGGATCGATGCTCCTTTGGAACCCAATCTTGGACCATCTTGGCATAGGATTTTAGTAGTATTTGTCAAAAGTGGGCAATGGATCGATTTTTTCCTGGTAACGTCTTGAGAAGATTTTCCCCTGGCCCGTCTGAGTCTTGGGGCAATTTAGAGAAATGAACATTTTCGTAACAGGAACTGATGGCTACATCGGTGCCGTGCTGGTCCCATTCCTCCTGAAATCAGGACACCAGGTTACGGGCCTGGATACCGGCTACTACAAGGACGGCTGGCTTTATTCGCGACCCAGGTCCGGATTCGAAAGCCCCAGAACAATCGTGAAGGATTTGCGGTTGATCGTTGCTGCCGACCTCGACGGGATTGACGCGATCGTTCACATGGCAGAGTTGTCGAACGATCCGCTGGGCGAGAACAGCCCGGAGATTACGACGGAAATTAATCACCTGGGATCCGTAAACCTTGCCGAGACTGCCAGGAAAGCCGGTATCGAGCGATTTGTCTACACGTCGTCATGTAGCGTCTATGGCGTCTCTGACGCTGATTTCGTCGACGAGACCAGCGAGACGAACCCGCTGACAGCCTACGCGAAATGCAAAGCGCTTGTTGAGCGCGACGTCGGCACGCTGGTGAACGTGGACTTCTCACCGGTGTTCCTTCGCAATGCGACTGCGTACGGCGCATCACCCAGAATGCGCTTCGACATTGTGTTGAACAACCTGATGGGGCTCGCATGGACCACTCGGCAGATCGCCATGACAAGCGACGGCTCTCCCTGGCGGCCTCTCGTCCATGTAGAGGATATTTGTCGAGCAATATTGTGTGCGCTGGAAGCACCATCACGGACAATCGCCGGCGAGATATTCAACGTAGGGGCGACGGAAGAAAACTACAGGATCAGGGATATCGCGGGTATCGTGGCGGAAACGGTTCCCGAATGCGAGGTGACAATGGGCCCGTCCGGCGGGGATAATCGCAGTTACCGTGTCAATTTCGATAAGATTAAAGACAAACTCCCCGGGTTCCAATGCCAGTGGACCTTGCGCGATGGGGCTGCAGAGCTTAAAAGCATTTTCGAGCAGATCCAGATGGACAATGAGACTTTTGATTTTCGTGCCTTCACAAGACTGAAACAATTGACGTACCTGACGAACACCGCACAAATTGATGAGCGATTCTACTGGAGATACTGAGGCACTGATGGAGATTCTAAATTGAAGGTAGTCATTTTTTGCGGTGGAATGGGGACACGGCTCCGGGAACACTCGGAGACAATTCCGAAACCCTTGGTACCGATCGGCCCGATGCCCATTCTCTGGCATCTCATGCGTTACTACGCACATTTTGGGCACAAGGAGTTCATCCTGTGCCTGGGTTACAAGGGTGTTGCGATTCGGGATTTTTTTCTAAGCTACAACCCTAACCTAACGCGCGATTTTTCGATGGTGGGCAATGGCGGGGGGCTTTCACCGGCGAAAAGCGATATTGCCGACTGGACGATACGGTTTGTTGACACGGGATTGCACTCAAATATTGGACAACGCTTAAGAAGAGTTCGGTCCTACCTCGAAGACGATGAGCTATTTTTGGCCAACTACGGCGACCAGCTGTCGGATCTTCCATTGAACGAGCACATAGAGAGATTCGAAAACTCAGGCGCTACCGCAGGATTTGTTGCTGTTCAGCCATCGCAAAGTTTTCACCTGGTAAAATGCGACGACCAGCACCGTGTGACCGGCATCGGATCTGTTGAATCCAGCGATATCTGGATCAACGGTGGCTTCATGGTATTGCGAAATTCGGTCTTCGATTACATGAAAGATGGCGAGGAGCTCGTCCAAGAACCTTTTGGACGGTTGCTTGACGAAGGCAAGCTGTTTGCATATCGGTATCGCGGCTTCTGGAAAGCGATGGACACCTTCAAGGACAAAATGACCTTTGATCGAATGTGGGGCCGGGAGGAGCTGCCTTGGCAGGTCTGGCGAAACTGAGTCTCGGTGACGATGCGTCGCGCAACCAGGTCCTTGTACTTGGCGCCCATTGCGATGATATCGAAATAGGCTGCGGTGCAACGCTTGTTGACCTCGCCGAACGATCACCTGACCTGCAGTTCCATTCAATCACCTTTTGCTCCGATCCAGCTCGCGAAAAAGAGTCCCGTCGAGGTCTGAGCACGCTTTTGGGCGAACAGGCTGACTTGACGATGGATTTCGGTGGCCTCAGGGACGGCTTCTTACCGTACCGGGCCGAGGAAGCAAAACAATTTCTAATCGACAAAACAAGGGGATTGTCCCCGTCCCTGATCTTTACGCATAGCCACAACGATCTCCACCAGGATCACAGGTTCGTCTGCGAGATCACCCGCCAGGTTCTGCGAGACGGTTTGGTGCTGGAAATGGAGATTCCCAAGTACGATGGCGACCTGGGCCGGCCCAATATTTACTTTCCGGTTGCGCAGCGTGCGGTGGAACGGAAGATATCGACCCTGATGAGCTGCTATCCGTCGCAATTGAAGAAGCAATGGTTTACGGAGGAAACATTCGAGGCAATGCTGAGACTAAGGGGCCTCGAATGCAAGGCAGACACCGGGATGGCGGAGGCCTTTTACGCTTCGAAAATCATAATGTCGTGAATCATTCGGGACGCCTGAGCTTTCACCGGCGGCAATTAAACGGAGGAATGAGGAAGCCTGTATTCCTGCAACCAGTGCCGAAGGCATCAGCCGGCACTGGCGGCGACCCTCTTCTCGATCAAACCGATCGCGTGGTCCAAGCGATCGATCGTTCGCTTCTGCCCAACCAGCCATAACGTCACATCAATTGGCGGAGATATCGAGCCACTGGTCACAGCTACCCGGATTGGCTGGCCGATTTTACCCATGTTGATCTCGAAATCTGCAGCGACCTTCTCGATGACCGCTTGGATCGCCGACTGCCCCCAATGACTCAAGCTCGCCAGGTGCTCCCTGGCAGACTTCAGCGGCTCGAGAATCACCGGTCTCAGGTGTTTCTTGGCGGATTTTTCATCAATGACATCGAAATCCTCGTAGCAATAACGGGCGCTGGCGGCCATATGGAGCAGCGTGTCGGCCCGCTCATGAAAACCTTCGGCTATATGAACAGGGTCGGGCCCTTCAGACGGGTCGACGCCTGCCTTGATCAAATACGGCCTCAGCCGGTCGCCCAACTGCCCGACCGGCATTCCGATCATGTGCTGCTGATTGATCCAGAGCAGTTTCTCGGGATTGAACGACGACGCCGATTGATTGACGTCCTTGATGTCAAACAGTTCGATCATCTCTTGGACTGAAAAGATCTCCTGATCACCGTGGGACCAGCCGAGGCGAACAAGGTAATTAAGCATCGCCTCCGGCAGATAACCCTCCTTCTCGTACTCTCGAATATCCACCGCACCGTGACGCTTGGAAAGCTTGGCACCATCCGCACCCAGAATCATCGGCAAATGGGCATAGACTGGAGGCTCAGCACCCAGCGCGGTCAGCATATTCATTTGCCGTGGCGTGTTGTTGAGGTGATCGTCGCCGCGGATTACGTGAGAAATTTTCATGTCATTGTCATCAACGATAACAGTGAAATTGTAGGTTGGCGTGCCGTCGGACCGCACAATTATCAGATCATCGAGCTGGGAATTGTCAAACACGACATTGCCCCGAACCTCGTCATTGACGACGACCTTCCCCGCCAACGGGTTTCGGAAGCGTACTACTGGACTTACGCCCTCAACCGATTCATCAAGGTCCCGACACTTGCCCGAATACCGAACTCGCTCGCCTGCCGCCAACTGCTTCTCTCGAAGCGCAACAAGCTCATCCTTGGAACAATAGCAGTGATAGGCTTTCCCGTCGGCCAACCATCGATCCGCGACCTCACGATAGCGATGAAAACGATCGGTCTGCAAGAGGGGTCCCTCATCGGCATCCAAACGCAACCAAGTCAAACCATCGAGGATGGCCTTCACGTTCTCCGGAGTGGAACGCTCCCGGTCTGTGTCCTCTATGCGCAGAATGAACTGGCCGGCATGCTTCCGCGCATACAACCAGCTGAAGAGCGCTGTACGGACACTTCCAAGGTGCAGTACACCAGTGGGGCTTGGGGCAAATCGAGTACGAACAATCATCTAATTCTGCAACAAAACTGAATATGGCGGCAGATCTTAACAGAAGCCAACGTCCGGAAAGCGTGTATGACCAGAGACTGTAGATTTGCATCCAAAAGTTACCCTCTAGAACCGGGTAATGGAAGGCGCGACCACCACCGCCATATCCTCGAGATCGGCAACAACAGTTAGGACAAGAGCAAAGATGGCAGTATTGTTGTCGACTTCGACTTTTTACATGCGCCGACGAATTATAGACCCGATATCAATGACTCCCAGAATTAGGGCCATCCAAACGCCCAGGAAAATATCCCATGCAGTAAGGCGGATTCCGGCACTCTCTAATGCTTGACGTTGAAAATCGAAAAAACTCTTGCCAAGAAGCTTTAGTACTCCTTTTCCCACCGCCCTGCGATGGCGCCAGCGCAGCCTGTTCCCTATGGCGCGGCACTCCTTGTCCGAAAGTACTTCAGAGCCGTACTTTTCGACCATAACGCGTTGCAGCGTCACATCAGAGCCATAGCCGTCCCAGCTGGCGGTTATCGACTCAGGGTATTCTCGCGATACTGACAACACCTGATGCACGAAACCAAACCGTCCATCCAGCAATATTCTGAACGCAGCATCCGCATCTGCGAAAGGGCTATTCTCCGCGTAGAAATTCTCCAGTTGACTGATTTGGTTCATTCGGTATAAACAGGTTGTGGGGCTGCCAAGAATGTAATTTCCGCCAAAGAAATATCGCTTGCAAACGTCCTTCCCGTCAAGATTGCGTTCTCTAAAATCCAATCCGTCAAGAAATACTCTATTTTGCAGAACGGTGTATGCACCCACGATAGCAATTCTCGGGTCCGTCTCTGCGATCGCAACCATTTCATTGAGACAATTTTCATAGATGACATCATCAGCCTGCATAACCTTGCAGTAATCAAATTTGGTGTCAATGTGCCTTAATGCGCGGTTGTAATTCGGCATTTGAGGAAGATGATCAGTGCACGCAACGACTCGAATTCTTTCGTCTTTTTCCTGGTAAGACCTTGCGATGGCTAAGGAATCGTCGGTGCTTGCATTATCGACGATCAAGTATTCGAAATCCGCAAACGTCTGTGCCAGTACGGATTCGATGCACTCGGAGAGAAACTCTTCCGTATTGTATACCGGCGTTACAACGTAGACTCGTGGCTTTCGTTTTTGATCCATCTGTAATCCCGCATTTATAGTCGCGTCTGGAAGTAGACATTAAGTTGCCAATGCCAGCCTTTGAATTGCGGTCATACCTCCGTTGGCCGTATTAGGTAGTTACAACAAGCCTATCATCGGTATCCGGAAATTAGCGTTCATTCGATTTCGGACTTACACGAACTTCGGCAAACGGTTTTTTCGCGCCACGTTCTTTGACCGTCGCGCCAAGCGAGTCTGCCCATCGTTGCGCAATAGTCTTTTCGTCCTCCCTTTCAAAGTCATCGATAAGAATAATCGCGCCATCGGCCAAGTAGTCCTTCATAATCGGCAACATGCCATATCGCCCGCCATGACCCGAGCCTGGTGGTCCGTCGCAAACCACGAGCGCAAAGTCCCTTGGCATCTCCGCAAGCGGCGGATCGTACCAAGCGTACTCCCCATAATCTATCAATGGATTTACGCACAAATGCACGGACGTGACTCCGATCCTCGTGATTTCGTTCGAGACTCTCTCGCCCCACTCCGTGTGGTGCTCAAGGGTCCACACTTCGCGACCCGTGTTGTCTCCAAGAACACCCAGAATGATCGTCGATAGACCAGAACCGCATTCCAAAATTGGTCCATCCGATCGGTATATGCCCTCGATCGTTGCGATGAGATATTCGTCCAGCGCGGACCAAGACGCATTGCCCCAGCCGTAAATTAATCGGCTCAGAACATCGCTGCCTGGATGTAAGCAAGACCGAGGTTCGCTTGTGAACTCTCTGAGCGCCCTGTCGAAAACCCATTGTCGATATTTTCCGACAAAATACCGGCGTACCTCGCCTAGGCGTGACATTTATGCATCCTATTATCTCCTCAATCAAATAACAGATATCTAGGCGTCAGGCTAGCCAACATTTGTGCGTACATTAGAAAAGTCCTCGTTGATATTGGAGCCTAACCCCTTTTGAGACGGCCACGAATCAGCTCCCACAATTCTCTTTCGGCACCAACTGGGCGCCCTGAGGCGACCCAACTCACTACTAACGAAGCTGAGAAGACGACGACTCCGATGACAACGAGTTCCAACAGCACGAGGGGGCCAGCCCCCCCGTGGTCGACCAATGCAGGTTGACCCTGTTGCAGGACTGCGGCCATAAGTACAGACGCTGTCACGGGCCGCCATACGCAGATTGCGAGGTCCCGCCACCCAAACCCTATCTCTCGCCGAACCCCTGATATTAGCATTGGGACAGTGATAAGTGATCCGAGCAGCGTCGCGTACGCAACACCGACAACCCCAAGCAAAGGAATTAACAATGCGGCTGTCGGCAAGGTGACCACGACTGACACCAGCGTCGCGTGCGAGAGTAACCGCGGGTTTCCCCGGGCCAGCAGAACCGGTCCGAGGGCAAATCGCGTTGAGACTATCACACCGGCGAATCCCAGCACTGAGAGGACCGGCGCGGCGTCACGCCAGTGTTCACCAAAGATGACAGGCACGAGAATATCCGCTAATGCATAAATACCGAAAGCCGACGGAACTGAGATCAGCGCTGTTACACCGAGAACTCGAGATAGAATGTTCCGCAATCGTTCGGGTTCGTTTGATACGGTAGCAAAGCTCGGAAACAAGGCTCGATTTATTGGTGCAAGCAGCTCGGTAGATGGCAAGTATGCGAGTTGTCTTGCGATTCCAAATATTCCGACAGCGGAGGCGTCTCTCATTCGACCAAGCAGTATCTCAACACCGTTGTTGAAAAGAAACTGCAGACTATTGGAAATCAGAATCCATCGCGAAAATCCGAACAGATCGCCTAGTTTTTCGAGAGAAAATCGCGGGCGGAATGGCTGCGCTACGTGGGAATATATCAAAGTCAAGATTTGCGACGTAACCATCCCGATCACAAGCGCCCAGTACGATCTCAAAAAGTACGCAAATGTGACCGCCACGATGGCAGACGGTAGTTTCGGCAAAACGAAGTATAGAAAATCGCCCTTAAATTGAAGCGATTTTCGGAAATTGACAACACCAATATTCTCGAATCCCTTTGCCAAGCTGAGCATAGAGAACGCGTAGACGACATTTTCAATTCTTGGATCGGCAAAAAACCAGGCAGCCGGCTTCGCAACGGCAAACATAATTGCAGAAATCAAGAGACCGACCAATATATTGGCCGTCCAGGCCGAATTATAATGCTCGTCCGTTGGCGCGTCGTAATGTATTAGCGCCGAATCAAAACCGAACTGTCCCAATACGCTAATAAACGCGTATGCGCTTCCGGCCAGTGCAACAACACCGAAATCACCAGGCGTGAGCAATCGTGCGAGAAACACGGTCGACAAGAGCCCGATCAGATTGACACATATCCGCATAGCGACCATCCAGGCCGCACCCTCGACTGTTTTCCTCTTTAAGCTCAAAATTTCCCTGCTAATATTACGCTGACTGCTACGCAGCCTGACCCTATATATGTATCGCATTCGATCATAGCTTCGCCCACAATTCAAAAGAGCCGATGGCCCGATGTCTCAGTCTTAGAAAACCATTACGCACTTGCCGCGCCTGCAATCCGGTTGGAACGCTGACATAAGAAGAATCTCAAACATTGCTGTAACTCGAAGTGACACACGCTCACTAATACGAAATGTTCGAAAACAGGAGGACGTCAATATGGACCCGGCCGGAGGTACGCCGCAACCGCAACGGTCAAATCTATGATAAGAGGAGATAAGGCAAGCAAATCGTTATCACATATTTAACTTCGAGACGACCCATCTATACTTTCCACTGGAAGCTCGCGGAATGTCATCGACCCTTTCGAAGTCAATTTGCATTTCGCTACCAAGTCGATCGCTCAGGCCTTTGCGCAGACCATTTACAACATCGTCAAAATTGCCTTCACGCAGCACGATCAAGACGCGAAGGTGCTCGACATCCTCTTGGATTATCTGCGATTTTTCCACCTGGCTGAATGGCTTGAACGGATGTGTCAAGATCGAGGGAGAGATTTCGCGGCCATCCGCAGTCCGCACCATATCCTCTGACTTGGTTGAGACGTTTGACATGAGCTGCATGCGGCGGCCGCATGTACATTGCCGATCCGAAAACGCTATCTGATCCGAAACCTTGTACCGAATAAGTGGCATCGCATAATTGGTAAGTCCAGTACCAACGAGACTGCCTGTACGGCCGTGTGCAACCTGGATGCCACTCTCATCGACAATTTCGTTGATCGAGTATTCGAAATTCAGGTGCTTGTTTCCGCCCTGGCCGCATTCGGTGCCGAATGCTGTTCGTTCCGCCAATCCGTAAAAATCGTACAATTTACATTCGAATACGCGCTCGATCAGTTCACGCTGATGCTCATACAATGTCTCGGACGAGGTGAGAGCCGCCTTCATCGGAAGTCGCACGCCACGGCGGTCCGCAAATGCCGCAAATGTCGCTAGTGTTGAAGGGTACCCTTCGATGTACTCGACTCCATGCGCCTCTAGCTTCTCTGCAAACCACTCAAATCGGTCCGCCGAAAGGTGGAACGAAGAAAGCCATAACTGATTCAGCGGCTTAATAAAATGACCGAATGGTGGGGCTGTTTTGGTCGGTCTTACTACGGTTCGACCTAACAAGAACGCCCCGCAGTTTATCGGGCTCAACCCGGCCCACCTTTTCTGCCTCCAATCCACCGCTGCGGTAAAAATCACGTTATGTCTTGAGTACCATAGGTCCAGTGGCGACCCGGTTGTTCCCGATGTGTGCCCATGGACTCGCCGAGATGAGGCAAAAGCAGTACTCAAGAATTTCTGCGCGTCGGACCGGATATCCACCTTGTCAATAATGGGAAACTTGCGAAGATCCTCCAGCGAGGTGATATCTTCAGCACCTAAGTTGGCCGACTTCGCCCAGGCGTTATAGAAAGGAACTGAATCAATCGCGTGCCGGGCAAGGCTCAAGAACCGTTCTTCCTGGTATCCTTGAATATCTTCAGCGCCATACCACTGCGATTCGTCGAGAAACGCCTCCAAACTGCGAAATTCGTCCCCGAATCGCTGCTTTGTCAGTCGACGCCCGTATTGATTCAGTAGGATACTCTGAATATATGCTGGTGAATTAAGATAAATTCTCTCGGCAACTGAGGACATCGAATGCTTGACTTCCTACCAGATTGAACCAAACGATCGGAATCTCTCAATTCCGCCGCACGAGGCGAACCACAATTTATCACAACCTCGGTTTGGGTGATTCCGTTGTGACGGAATGTCGCGCCGAACCATCCCCGATTGTTAGCCCGCTCGTCGGCCGGCCATTCACCTTATGCCTGTTGGCGGCAGAGGCTTTGTCACTGCAATTGGGCCATCGAACGAAACGCGAATGGAAATGTCATCGAGCCAAATGAAGCCACCAATACCAGGGCAGCTGTCACCGTTTGCACACATCTGCGGATACGCTTTTCCACCGAGACCAGCCCAGGCGAAATCGTAAGTCAAGACACCGTCGCCTGGTACCTCACTCGCAAAACTCATGTTATCGACTCGATCAGCCAACACGCCATCTACGAATACTTCGAAGATACCGTCCGAACAACTAGGACATGAGTTCTGCTTCATATGAATAGTGTATTGCCTCCACTCAGTACACTCCCTCTGGAGACTCGAAATTCTTGCCGACGAACAGGATCCGTCGCGAGGATTCATATCTACATCGAGATAAGTAATTTCTGAGATCAGCTTGCCTTCCCAATGAAACCCGGTATGACTAATGTATATTACTCCGTAGACCGGTGCTCTCTCATTGGAGCGCTTCAAGTGCACAAACTTGGCCTTCTTGTGATAAGTGCCCCAATCAAAGTCGTCACTCAATTTCATCCAGGCCGTCCAATAGATGCTGTCACCATCATAAAGCCCCGACCCGTTGGGCGTCATTTTTGCATCGCATCCGACATCGTGCTGCACGTCGCGAAGCTCTTGGCGCAGTGAAGCACTCCCGTTTCTTTTCGTATTTGGATCGAAAATTGATCCTCCTGTCAACTTTGAGCAGCCCGAATTTGAGCCATCGACCTCATAATCTAGTCCGTCCGCATCCCAGAAGAACACCTCCCTGTCTGCGGCACCAACACTTGGGGAAGCAAGAATCGAAAAAACGAAGGCTAGCGCGCTCAGCTTAGCCAAATAATTCGTAAGAGACCCCGTCACCGCCGCTACGGTTGAACAAATTGAAAAACTCGAATCCACCGGATACCCCTTGGAGAACTGCAATTAGTCGATTGGTACGTCTGTTAGTTCCCGCAGACAGTACTATGATGGCCAAGAGTCGACGATAGTCAAGCGACTAGCCCGTAGATCTATAAGTGCCTCAGACTAATGCTGTATTAAGACAAATTCGGGCTCGTCACCCCAATCATTTCCCATTAAAGACTCCTGTATAAATCGCGGAGTTGGCGGCCTATTGATGCATAAGAGTACTCCTGAACCGCAAGGGACCTTGCCGCCACTTCCAGCCGCTCGCGTAGATTCGCGTCGTCAAACACGCGTTCGATTTGCGCGCAAAATTCTTTCGGCGTTCTGGCCAATAATACATCGACTTCATCTTGCAGGTTGATCCCATCAACTGCATGCGGATGAGCGACGATTGCTTTACCCATCGCCATGGCGTCTAGTATCTTGAGCTTTGTGCCGCCACCATCACGAATCGGACAAACGTATACCTTGGCGTTGCTTACCATCGGTCTTATGTCGTCGACGAACCCGTGCACCCGAAACCGGCCATCGTCTTTAGCCAAAGCACGCAATCGTCGGCTTGGGTGCTTTCCTACAAGTTCGAAAGAAGCTGTCGGCCTGCGCTTGGCCAGAATCGGCCAAACGTCCGACGCGAAGTACTCCATCGCATCTCGATTTGGGTACCAGGATAATCCACCGACGAATATCATTGAGTCTTGATCGTCGGTGGCATCCTTCGGTTCAAAAAAGCCCGTATCTACACCGTTTGGAATCTCGACCGCCTGCAGTTCGCTGTCGATTGCTAACAGGCGATTCGTGTCTTCAGGCGAGCAGGTCAAATGCAAAATCGCTCGTCTACACTCGCTCCGCTCATAGTCTCGGAGGTATCGTGCTTCCCGAGACAGATACCATTTTGAAAGCGGATTGCTCGCCCTGCTCGCTCGGACCTGGACCATATCGGATTCGATATTATGATGGTTGATCACGAGCTTGTGAGTTGACTGATACGGCACATGTTGCAGCATGCTGACCGTATCCAGGTGAATTAGGTCAATCCCCCCGGCATTCAATTCGGAAGAGACATGATTCATGAATTCCGCCGAAGCGAACCAGTCAACTGAATAGGGCCTACCTCGAAAAAGAGATGTCAGTCCAACTTCGTACTTTCTCGCTTTCGAGTCGCCGATATTTGCCTCAATTAGCACCAGCTTTGCGCAAATCCTGCCAAGCGCCGCCCTGCACTCATTGACCCCGGTCTCGACATCATCATACATCCCTGCAAGAACATCTCTGCGAATTGGTGCGACCAGCGTAATTTCATGCTCTCGAGCTAACTCGACGAGCATGTTGTACGATCTGAGCATCATCCCGCCTTTTGGCGGATAGGGAGGAAAGTGGCCGATCCAAAGTATCCTCATGTTACGCCGGCCGAAGTAGGACTAGCGCCCACTGTGTTCGCCGCATCCTTCGATTACACTTAGGTAATGAGATTCGGTATTAGACAACCAGATTTCAGGCATAAACTCTTCACGAGCTCGCAAATAACCGTGATAGGCCAGCTTCCCACGGAGATTCTTGTCTTTGGCTAGTCGAATAATTGCTGCTTGAAGATCCTCCACGTTTTCTGGTTCAACGAGTATTCCGTCGTGCCCGTGCTCGATGACGGTCGGAATCCCACCAACCCTGGTCCCGATCCGGGCTTTGCCGGCAGCCATCGCCTCGACCAGCACTCGGCCCATCGCCTCAGTTCGAGATGCCAATACGAAAATGCCGCATCTTCCAATAATTTCCGGCATCTTATCGTGTGACACGGGAGGAAGGATCGCAATTTGTGGATGACCTTTTGTCATCTTCAATAACTCGTCCCGATTTGGATAATGTCCTACTATCTCCAGCCTCCAGCCGGGTATTGAATTTGCGCTCACGAGAAACGCAGATATAAGAAGATCCATACCCTTCACGTGCATGGGGAATCCGACCGATAAGATCGTCTTTTGGTCGTCGATATTGCGAAATTCTCGTGTGTTTACGATATTCGGGTATGCGCGCACTACTTGGTTTTTTAGTCTCAAACCCAAATTCTGTAACTGCGACGCATAAAGCAGCTTAATCCCGTCCGATAGCCGAAGCACACACTTCTCTGTTCCAACGTAGAGCTTCCGCTTGAATTGCCGCACGAGCGGATTTTCGACTTCCAAATAGTTCGCGATATTTCCGTAGTCGCCGTTGACTTCGACAAAGACCTTGCTGCAGCATATGCGCGCGACAAAGACTCCGACTAAACCAGACCGCAGAGGGTCATAAGTAACCACAAGGTCTATATGCGGGCCGTTTCGTCGACGTCTTGCAATTTGCAGGGCGGCGGCCAAATAGCCGACCAGGCCACCGATTCGGGACCGGCGTTGCTTTATGGCAACAACACTGAATCGGCCAATTTTTCGCAGCCAAGAGACGTTAGAAGTCGTAATCACCGTACCCTCGAATCGGCAGGAAAGATGTTCTAACCTAGATTGAAGCTTTTGGTCGACGCCGTAACTTGGCCCGGGGAGCAGAATCAGTATTCGGTACATGGCGACTACCCCGACGCTCCAATTTGGGCACGCATGTTTTTCTTGCCAAGGTCCGATACGTCTCCTCTGATTATTGACGCACAGAACGCGAATCCGATTAAGAACCAAAAGACTGGGTAGTACAAAATTGAGATAAATATTCCTGTTGCAAGGTACCCCACCAGAGAAACCAGTGTCGCGCGCGCGAAAAGCTCGACCAGAGTTTCATGCCTTCCGTCAGCGCCTTGCTTACCACGCGACAATCCTTTCTTAAGTTTCTTCACGATTTCCCAGAGAATTAAGAAGAATATCGCTGTGCCAATAGCGCCATGTTCCGGGATCAAAGTGAAGTACAGCGAATGCGCCGCGCGCCCACCGTGAAGGCGGCGTTGTCCTGGAACATAGTCATCACTTTGAAGTTCATATTCTATTACGCGCCATGGATAATTACCTGTGCCAACTCCTACTATTGGATTGTCAACGAACATATCCCAAGCGACACCCCATTGATATAATCTTCCCTGGCGCGTCTCATCTTCCGTATCACCAATCGACCGTATCTCAGCCCGGTAATCTTCGGGAATTGCGAAAAAGAAACAAACTGCGAACAAGATTATCAATAACCCATTGCGAACGCGCTCTTTTGAGAACCAGACTAGTGCCCCAGTTGTCACGATTAATCCGACAAAACCTCCACGAGAATTTGTCACGACTACGCCTGCCGTAATGACGACCGCTATCACCAGGAACGCCAGGCGTTTGAATCTTGAAAAATGTGGATCTTTGCGAACGAAAAATGCATACGGCAGCGCCGCATTCAGTGCCAACGCGAGGTCATTTTCGTCGCCCAGAAAGCCGCCGGGCCCACGCCCGCTGTGCAGCAGGCCATATATCGCAAGATAGCAGTGAACGATGATCCAGAAAAACACCAGGTTCCTGAGCCGCGATTCGCTTCTAATGATCAGGCACATTGGAACAACAGCAGCCACCAGGTACGTTGTCATTATTAGCGAGTGCTGAAATGCATAAAAGTTGTTAACAGCGTGAATAACGCCGAACCAGCATAGCGCAATAAATGCGATAAACAGCCTGATACTTCGGTCCTTGAAAACGTCGCTATGCAACCGGGACAACGAAAAAATCCCGAGTATGATCACGCAAAATAACGCCGGACGAACAATGCCAAGAATCGGGTAAATATCTTGGGGTCTGAGATATTCGATCGTCAGGTAGATATAAAACGCGACGACGATGCCTCTGGCGACACCATCACCCTGGGATCGACTCGCCGCTGGCCGGTTCCGCGCGAGCGGCTCACCTGTTGTCACCGACCTCCCTTGGTCTGGATTACTTGGTCGGGACATCGAGTTTCTTCAGAAAATTGCGGTTCTGATGAATTCGGGAGAATGACGAAACCGGGGTCTGTCCTGAACGCGGCGTCGCGCTGATCACGGTCATATCATCGTACAGTCCACGAAGCCGTTGACAATTTTCCGCCGTGCTCTGATCGGATTCCACGACGATGACGTTGTCTATGTTGTGAACAAGTTCGAACGTACTGGAGCCCGGCTCAGTGACCAGGAGCATCTTCTTGCCGCTGGCCAGGTAGTCGAATGTTTTTGCCGGTATCTGATCGGGCTGTCCTTGCGCGAGGTTGACGAGAACCGAGAATTTATCGGACAAGGCTTCAATCTCTTTTGCCGAAACACGGTCCCGTACATGTATGACGTCTTCGCAGTCATTAAATTCGATCCACATGTGCAGAGATATGTCATTCCATGTGTCACATGAACCAACGAATGTCATAGAGACCTTTTTCCGGTCTACATCCTCCATCTCGACAAGCGCCTTTATCGCTTCCAGTAGCGGAAATGGATTACGATTAAGGTACAAGGTTCCTGCGTACAGCATATCCAGCCTCCCCGACGGTTCGGGCGGCGGCTTGAGTTCGCCATCATAACCATTGTAAACGACGTGGACCTTTTGGGATTGGCCAGGATATCGGTTGCTCAGCATACGCTGTATACCGGGAGACGTGACAACGACCGAATCCGCCCGGTCAAAACAGTTTCTTTCGGCCGCCTTCTCCAGCCTGTCCCGAAGCTTGGTGTTGTTCAATGCGGTTACGTCCGGGTTTCCTACCCACGGGTCCCTGAAATCCATTACGTAGCGGCAGGTATGAAGCGCGGCTGCGAACCGGCCGACGATGTGAGTAACAGACGGAGGCCCGGAGGAGATTACAATATCGTAGCGGTTTTGGAAACGATCGACGACAAGCCGAATCATGGAAAAGAGCGCCCAGAATTTTCGCGAACCAAACAAACTGTGCATCGCAATGTATTGATGCCGCAGTCGATCTCGAAGTGACTGGTTCTCAATGTATTCAACGTTTTGCCGTTTCGGCCCAGTGCTATTATCCGCGTCCGCTTCAACAATGCGCTGCGAACGGTAAACTGCCTTCATATTTTTCCATAGCCAATCGAGCATGCTCGGCGGCTGCGGAGCCCTCAGGATGCGGAGACCATCCAGGCGCGAGCCCAGGTCATCGTCTCGCGGCGCATGTCTTCCAACGGACGCCCCCATGCCGGTAACGGCGTGGCCATGCTCCGCCATGAATTTCAATAACTCAGATGGTCTTTTCGCACCAATCGAAGCGTCAGGATACAAGTGGTAAGAGACTAGCAGTATGTCTTTCTTGTCATCCTTTATTTGCGGATACTCGCCGGGCGCGTCTCGCTGGCTCCGCACAACATCCAGCCCGAACTCGTACGGCGATACATACCAATCGTTGATCGGTATTCGAGGCAACTCCATCGGTCTACTTTCACCGCTGACCAGACCGCCGAAACACGAGGATGAAGATTCAAATCCGGCCTCTTTTGCAATTCGCCTGGCCGTTTCTGTAATGTGCTCCTTACCACCGTACGGAAACGCGAAATGTGAAATCGGATGTCCGAGCTTCTCTTCTATGATTCGCTTCGAACCCACTATTTCATCGCGCGCGCTCTCTTCTGACCTTGATCGAAGATTCGCGTGGCTAACCGTGTGGGCTCCGATTTCAAACCCGCGATGATCCAGGTCGATGATTTCATCCCACGTCATCCACTCGGGAATAACATTTGAGTTCTCGTCCCACCAGGGTACCGTTTGAGAATTGATGAAATTTGTCGTAATGAAAAAGGTCGCCGGCAATCCGGCGCGTTCCAGTTCCAACGCTGCAAATGTGTAGTTGTCTTTGTATCCGTCGTCGAACGTGATGGCGAGCTTCCCGCCAACGTCTCGATTTTGCCGTATATCAGCGACCAAATTGCTGAGTGAGACTACTTCAAAATATTTCTTGAAGTAGTGACAATAACTACGAAACAGTTCCGGCGACACTTGAATAGAATTATCTTGTCCGCGTTCGCCGATCGTGTGAAATGCGACGATGGTGGCTTTATCCCTCAGGAATCGGCGGTGCAAGCCGAATCTGAACACGGCACTGCCGATCGCGCCCTTCACAACTCCGCGAATGGCTCTACGCATGTCGCTCGCTCGCCACACGCATTGTCCTGGCATAATTTTGACACATGGTTCCGATCGTAAAGGTCTGCGCGGCTTTCGCCCGCGCGGCATGTCCAAAACCGATGCGCTTTTCCGGTCTCTCGATTAGCTTGGATAATTGTCGAGAGACTGCTTGCGCATCACCCGGCGGGACGATAAACCCGGTCGTGCCATCGCTCACTAGCTCCTTGTTGCCACCGACATCTGTGACAACCGCCGGTAAACCTGCTGCCATGCTCTCCAGGACGCTGATTGAAAGGCCCTCCGAATCAGAGACCTGCGTGTAAATATCGCTTTCAGATAGCAGCCTCGCAACATCATCGCGGTGACCGAGAAATCGAACGGAATTCCCCACTCCCAGCTCCTCGGCCTGACGCTGCAAATCTCCCAGCAGCGGACCATCGCCGACGATGACAAGTTCGAATGGCGACCCCTGGTCTAGCGAAGCGACAGCATTCAACAGGACATCCAGTCGCTTGATCGGAACAGCGCGCGCGACCGTAATGAGTCGTACGACGTCAGAACTCGTCGCATTCTCGCAACGCGCCTCGTAATGATCGATGTCTATTCCGTTGTAAATTCGCGTCATACGCCGCAATCCGTAGGAATTCGTTACTTCCTCACACATGGCATCACACACTGCGACTAACTCACAACCGGCATTCTGTGCCCAGCGCAGATAACGCACGTTCATGCCCGTCTCTGTCAGAGAGTAAACGTCGTGTATCGTGCCAATGCATGGTATGCCCGCCAAACGTGCCGCAATGCTGCCGGCGAATATTCCGCCCAATAGGTGACTGTGTAATAAACCGACATCATAATCTTTCAATATCGTCCGAAACTGTGACAGAAATACCGGAAGCGCAACTATGGATTTATAATAACGGGCGCTCAATACGACGCCATCAAGCCCGGCAGACTTGATTTGTTCAGCCAGCCATGGGTTTCCGAAGTGGAACACAGTCACCCGAATTCCATGCTTCGGCAGCTCGCTGGCAAGGTTTAGCACGACGTTTTCTGCGCCGCCCGGGTCCATGGAGTCGATAAACTGGCCGACGTGCAATGTGAGCTGCTCGTCTATTGGTATCGAGTCTGTCATCTTGCTGAAGGCGTCCAGGTCGTAATTGACCGGCCACGGAGAAAATCCCAACCAGCTCGAAGAACGGCCAGATTGGCCACGACAAAATACAGCGGCAGGCGCACCAGTGTGAAACGTGCAGCCGATGGCGCCAGCCAGCCAAGCAATGATACTGAGTAGAAAACGATTTGACCTGCTAGTGCCAAGCGATAGAAGGGATGCTCACCACTCAGAACCGCGCTGACTGGCAACAATAGGATCAGGCACCATGGAACGATCCAGCGAAACAACTTATGACTCCAAACCTGAAAAGCAAACAGTCCATATTTAAGAGGATTCAGAATAGACGGCACCACAGCAAGCGCCCGCATGCCACGTAGCACGGTTCTGATCTTACGTCTGAATTCCTTAGCAGAATCCGCCAGATCCGGATAATAGCCGATAACATCTTCAGCGGAAATCGCCGCAAATCCCGCTTGGAAGCAGTTTATCGCAGTCATCAGGTCACTGGGGACCGACGTTAGCCAGTTGTCGCGGCAGATCGCCGCTCGAACAGCGAAGAAGGACCCGCTCAACCCTATCAGGGACGACACACGACTTTCCTGTCGCCTGAGCCACATCTCGTAACGCACATACGCACCTTCGCCCGCCGGCCGCCCCTCCCGATCGACGAACTGATCAACGCTCGACAAAGCGCCGACTCCGGGATCGCGAAAATGCTGCTCGATCTTTTGCAGGACATTGCCCTGCATTGAAGTGGACACGTCAGTAAATACCAGCAGGTCACCCTGTGCCTCATGAATCGCCAATGCCTGTGCCGCCTCTTTGCCTTCGTGCCGGTCATTGCGTACCAGCTTCACGCCGCGGTCGGTGTATTCAGCGACGATGTCGTCAGTACGATCGACCGAGGCGTCGGATGCCACAATGATCTCCAGCGATCCCGCATAGGGTGGCAATGCCAGCAAGTTATCTATCTTGGCACCAATACCTGCCTGTTCATTGTGCGCTGTAACTATGATCGATATCGGGGGCCACTTTGCATCGGCAAGCAGCGCTGAGGTCTCTCTGCCGGCAGGCAGTAACCAGAGCACCAGCGGATAGATGAAGTAGCTGTAGCAGGCCATCAACAACAATAGCCAGAAGCATACCTGCAAGAAAATATCCATGAAATCTATGCCTAGCCTAAGTTGTAGAGTGCTGTATTCTAAGCAATACAAATCATAGCAACTGTCTAATGCAAATACTTGGAATGCCTCACAAATCACCATGCAGTTGGCAATATGCGCAAGAAAACCTCTTTATAATACTGGCTGTTTAGATTGCCGCAGGTCTGTTCATTGACTCACCGATCCGGATTCCCACCACCGCGCATCATGCACGTATTATCCGGAGATTTGTGGGCCGGTGCCGAGGTCATGGCGCACACGCTCCTGCGTGAACTGGCTCACAATTTTGACGTCGCAGTTCACGCAGTGATTTTGAACGACGGCGAGCTGGCCACCCGTTTGCGTCGCGACGACATCGAGACGACTGTGTTCGATGAAACCCGTATGTCTACGTGGCAGATATTCAACCAGCTGCAGAGACTTGCCGTTTCGTGGCAGCCAGAGCTGATCCACACGCATCGCAAGAAAGAGAACATACTTGGTAGCCTGGTAGCCTGGCGCATTGGTGTAACGTCACTTCGGACTGTTCACGGTTGGACCGAATTTCCCCAGCTGGGCATGAGTCCCGCCAAACACGTTTCCCAATACCTGGACCGGCAGTGCGGTCGTTCGCTCCAGAAAAAAGTCGTGGCGGTATCCGGCGAGCTAGGCACTCGTCTCGAAACCGAGTTCGACAGCGACAAGATCTGCGTCATAGAAAACGGCGTAGATATCCGACGGGTAAGGAAATCCGCCAACAGAGGCGAAATCTCATTGCCGGGAAACCCGGCGTCCAGACGTGTCGGTATCGTAGCCAGACTCGTGCCAGTCAAACGACACGACCGATTCGTCAGAATTGCGGCAGAGCTTATCGACATGTCTTCTGTTGATTATGAGTTCTACATTGTCGGCGACGGGCCGGAGTTTGCGGCAATCCATGCTTTGGCAGGCGCGAGCAATTACGCTGACAAGATTCACATGCTAGGCTTTCGCAGTGACGTACTGCAGGTGATCGACGCGATGGACGTAATTGTTGTTACCTCGGATCATGAGGGCATTCCGATGAATGTACTTGAAGCGGCAGCACTCGGCGTCCCGATAGTGTCAACTCCGCTCGCGTCCATCGAGGCTATTCTGGCGAGCGGCGCCCCGGGTGCAATTACCAGAAATAACTCCGACGAAGCGCTACGGGTAGCGATTGAAGAGACATTGACCAGCGTGAGAGCCAAGAATCTGACAGCCCTGGATGAGGAATGGAGGTTCTCCGCGAGAAGTATGGCAGGTCGATACGTGGCGCTTTATGACCAGCTCTTGGCCGCGCCGTGAGCAATACAGGCACATCGGAAATCGTCCGGCCGGCCTCAAAGGAATCGGAACACGAGATCAGAACATTCCTGGCTAACAACGATGCTTCTCACTATCGCCAATCATTCGAGTGGATGCGGATTATGGGCGGGAAGAACTTCCGGCTTTTTGTCACGCGAGAGAATGGTGTCATAAGTGCGGTGTCCTTCGTTGAGATCCTCCGTTCGCGACTTCCGTTCCTCTCTGACGCGCGAATCGCTCGCGGCCCCGTGTTCAGGGACGAGCGCGCACTTATCTCACACCTTGCTGGTCTCGAGGACAAGCTGAACGTCCCTCTTTTCGCGCTGAGAATAAGTCCCTTCGTACCACCGGGATCAGTTTCGTTACCCCATTTCTGGCGACCTGTACGCAACTCGAGCTTCTACTCGTCTACGCTCGTTTTCAATACCCGGAAAACGGTCGAAGAGCTCTGGCGCCAATTACGCCGATCGACACGGACTGCGATAAACAAGAGCCGGACGGCCGGTTTGAGTGTGATCCGCTGCCGTGAGGCCAGTCAGTTTGCCGAATTCGTTACGCGATTCAACGAATTCGCAGAGCGGCGGGGAATAGCCCGAATCGACGCCTCCATATCTTCGGGACTGGCTGAACATTTTTCCGATCGGACGTTGCTCCTTGAAATTCGCCGCGGCCAGCAGCCCCTCGCCGGTGCGCTATTTCTTCGTAACCCCAATGGCCTCGTTTATGAATTTGGCTGGACGGCACCGCCATCCGAGCGCGATAAATTGCCGCTCATGCATAGACTGATCTGGGAAGCGATCGAATATTGCCGAAAGGAAAATTATTCCGAGCTTGATCTGGGCGGGTATTGGGTCGCCCGAGGGCCAAAAGACCCGATCAATTACTTTAAGCTAGGATTCTCGAAGCTGCGACGGGATTACATCCTCGAGCATGAGATCGTTTTGTCTCCGGTTTGGCATAGATTTCGCCAGCTCCTTCGTCAGCTCTTCCGCTAAATCGTACCTTCGCTCGACAACCGTTCTTTTATGTCGGTGTCATGTCTTTTATAGTTTCCTCAATAACCCGAAAATCACGGCCTCTCAAACGTGCGTGTACCGGAAGCGTGACCAATCGTTCCGCGATGTCGCTTGCAATAGGAAATCGTGAAATTTCCGAGCCTGCTCCTACACCCTCAATCGCTGGTAAGGCCCTGGCATACATTGGCGTCGCGCTAATTCCGTTCTCCCGCAGAACATCGATGCAGTAGTCACGTTCCTTTCGGCAGCCCATGAGCAGGGGCATCCGCAATAGGCGATAGTCGGAAGCGGTATCTCGGTCGAAAAACAGAAATGGAGAGCCGTCGGCGCTGCAGACGTCGCGCAACACCCGCATGAGCTCTTCTTGCTTATTATCGAATGTTTGCCAATACCAGCGTATTGCTTCGTTGGCAATTGCGGCGAACTCCTCCTGCGGGGTCTCCAGCATCTCGAGAGGTTTGTAGCGAGTGTCGCCTATCCGATCTCCCAGAAGTAGTGCAAGCAGCGAATAAAACCGGGGCTGCAGCGCCGCATTGTAAATGTCATTGACCAGGCGAGAGACAGTCTGGGGCCGTTGCGGCAGGTTCCGGGTTACCAGGTCGAAACACTGTGAAAAGCGCTGATTACGCTTTGAGGATACAAGCGCTGCGCCACCGCCTTGCAGGTAAAGCGGCTTACCCCTTCCGAAACTGTAGATACGAACATCCGAATCGGCATCGGCGTCGATCGATTCGGGCGTTTGTAGAGATTGGGCACAGTCCCGCACGCATACGGCATCGTGTTGGTCGCACGATCGACAGATTTCATGCCAACGCTCCGGCAGGCCGAACAGGTCGACACCGATCACCGCGACGATTGCCGGGTTTGCATGGAGTACAGCGCGGAGCGCAATGACGTCCATCCCCAATGATTCTGGTTCGAGGTCGACAAAACACGGCTCGGCCCCGGCAAATCGAGTCGCAGCGACGAGGTCCGGACATCCATACGCGGGCATGACAACCAGCGGTTTATTCACAGGCCGCATTTTGATTGCAGCCTTCAGAGCCGCGGCAAGTGCCGCCGTACCGGACGTAAACCATGCGGGCCGCCAGTTCTCCAGCGCAGCAAATCCTGCCGGCCTTGTCCCGGGTCGTCCCAGTACCGTCTTGTTTCCGACCGGCGGTTGCAGGTACATCATCATGTTTACCCGGCGTGGCTAAACCAGACCGCTGATTCGGGCCTTGAATGACCGGATCGTACCCGAGTTTCCCTCGTGAAGGGTGACACGCCTGAGTGCGTACGGGTCGCAATCGGATCTGTTCCAGCCATCGGCCGTCGTGCAAGCGCCGATATACTGTGTTTGCACTCGCTCCGCGGCCTGCTTCGATACGTCACCGTTCGGATAACAAAAAAGTTTCGGCGCCGAGCCAGTATTTTGCTCAATAAGGCGGTATGAGCCGCAGACCTGGCGATCGACTTCTTCGATATCGAGTCCTCCCCCCAGTCGCTTGTGGTCAAGGGTATGCGATCCGACAGAGACGAGCCCCGAGTCAATCATCTCCGACAATTGGCGCCAATTCAGAATATCTGCTCCTTTGTGCATCGGTGAATATCCGGACTTTTCGATGACATCAATGTAGTGATGGATCTCCTCGTCCTTCCAGCGCTTCGCCCGTTGGATCAATGCGCTGATCCGCTCCGGCGAGGCCGTCCCGAGACTGGCCTTTTCCCGAGAAACCAGATCTGTCAACCAGCGTCCGGCGTGGTTACGAAGATATGGGGATTTGTGTTCGCTTGCCCTGACAAGCCGGGCAAGACGTTCCGGCCAAAACTGACGAGATGTGCCCGCCATGCCGGCAACCAGGAAAATTGTCGCTCGCGTAGAGAACCTCTGCAACAGCGGAAACGCGAACTCGTGATTATCATGCCAACCGTCGTCAAACGTGATCGCACAGGCTCTCTTCGGTAAGTCCTCACCGGCGCCGGCACGCGATACCCATGTTGCAAGATCAACGACTTCAAAATCGCGATTGAGCAGGGCCAGGTGAGACTCGAAGGTGTCCTCGAACACGAACATGCCTGGCTCCACAATGTCCAGCTCGCCAAAGTCCCTTGGCAGAACTCTATGGTAGGTCAGGACGAGCAGGCTGCCTGAGGCATGGAACAATCGGTGCGCATTGCTGGCGGCCACCGCCTGGTCACGAATATCTTTAGCGAGCGATTTAAATGACAACGCGGAAAACCTAAGGTAGGTGTTTGACGATCGATGGCCCAATCACTCTGGTAATCGACAGCGGAAGGTGGCGCCAAACTTTTATCGCAATATCGTACTTTCCACTATGGGGATTCAACCCCGGAAGCTCGTCGGACGACCCGAGCCAATAGTGCCAGTGGAACTGGGTGGGCTTCGCGCCCCATTGTTTCTTGAACCTGTAGGTCCCTGTGTCGACCGTGGATCGGCCAAAATCGAATCGTTTGGAACCGGCGGCAATAGCTGAGCGCAGAGCTTCCCAATAGAGCAGCATGTTTATGCTAACGGGATTGAACTTCCGCACGGTTGATGCCCATGGAATTTCAGTCATATTGTTCGCATGTATCAGAAATGCAGCAGCCGCAGGCACACCTCCAATATCGATCACAATTATTTCGCAGTTCTCGGAGAAACGATCAACTAAATCCCGGAACATTTTTTTTGAATAAACCGGTGTGCCAAGATCACGCATATTTCGGCTGAATACCGCGTAAAACTCGCCAATTAACTCACTGCCGCCTTTTCGGGTCCGCGGGTCCTCACGGAGCGGCCTGCGAATTTGTGACCTACGCTTCGAGCCCAACGACTTGGAAAGTTCGTCTTCTGAATCAGGGAGCTCCAGGATCATCGCCACCTTGTCTGTTCTACCTGGCCATTCCGGGAACGGAGATAATTCTCTCGACTCGATATGGTCGACTCCAATCGCAGCGCCGAGCTCAGCTGCTTCTTTGAACAGCTCTTTTCGGACTTCCGGCCCGTTTGAAATCGAACCACCATAATTAAAAAATGGCACGGATATTAGGAAATCGCCAAACAGGAGACTCTTCAGGCGGACGAGTGGGAGAACACCAACTATCGAACCATCATTCGCAAACGCGGCCAAGTAGTGGCTTTCCTTATCCATGGCGTCTTCAAAAAAAGAACGCCAGGAATATCGGTGATAGAAGCTCCCCGACCCTGAGGATTTAACGTACGCATCCCAGGCTCGCGCTTCCCGATCAGTGACAGACTTTACAATCACGCCCAATGTCTCAGACGCCTGGCAGGGCGGTCAGCTCTTCGAGCTCTCTGATCTGTACGGTCTCAAACGTCCCAGACTCGACAACCGAGCGCATCGTGCCGAAGTGAAATTCTCCTAGCAAACGCCTGAGTCGCGGCTCGAACCGATGCAAATTATGATAATGCCTGAAACGTGACTTCCAATTTGTACGGACCCGAGGTTGCTCGGGGTCGATCTCCCAGGGGTGAAGATAAAATGCGAATGGTTGTTTGCGCGATTCGTTTATCTTGCGCATACCCCATCTCGAAAACGCGTAAGGAAATATGCGAAAGTATCCTCCACCGCCAATGGACACATTGTGCCCAAGAATGCTAATGGTGGATGGCGGAAATTCCATGAGTGACAAACCGTTTCCGAGCTCCAGCCGGTACGGCGAGACTTTGGCACCCGGAATGCCGTAGAGATCGTGGCGCGCCGGAACGATGCTCGCATCATAGGCAAAACCCGTTTCCGCGATGACGTCCAGAGCCCAAAGAGATCGATCGGTTACGGAGTAGGACGCAGCGCGATACCCGTGCACGGGGGTGCCGGAGACTTGCTCAAGAACATTCTTCGCACGTGCCGTTTCTGCAGCAAACTCGGACCTGCTCTGATCGTATATCAGCTTGTGGCTGAAGCCATGGCAAGCAAGCTCATGCCCGGCATCCACTATCTTTCGAACAAGGCCTTGGTGCCGCTCCGCGACCCAGCCCAGTACAAAAAACGTCGCGCGAATGTCGGCCTTTTCGAATATCTCAAGGATGCGATTCGTATTGTTGTCAACACGTGGCTTGATCGTATCCCAATCAGATTCATCGATTGCGCTCGCAAGTGCCGCAACCTGGAAATAGTCTTCCACATCAACCGTCATCGCGTTCGTAATTATCTCGGTTTGCATCGGTGTACTTTAGGTCGATCTCTGGTCGACTAGAGCACCGCATAGCTGATCGACAGATCGGCTCGCGTCTCATCATAATCGAAGTCAGCCGAGTCGCTGTCCCGCTGAAGCTGCCGGGCGCTGAGCGATAAGCTGAATTTTCGGCCCAGTCTCGCTCTGAAAGACAGTCCAAAAGTCGTGTCGTCGTCAGCGCGGTCTACAGAGTCATAATCTCGACTCGACAATGATGCGAACGCAGAAATACTCATCGATTTGGATAATTCGCGTCTGACCCTGAAACGAGCTCTGAAGGCTTCACGATCCAGGCTCGTCGTTGTCTCGTATTCCTCAGCGAACCACGAACCGGATAAATTGATGTCCGTGCGTCCAAACGACTGGCTGTAGCCGATGCTTACGTAATCATTCCGGAAAATATCGCCGAAACCCTGGATATCGAGAGCACCAGTATCGAACAGAAAGTCAGAGGGTGTCTCAGACTGGAGTTGCTGATCCAACCGAAAAATGTCGCCGTTGGTCGCGTACTTCGACCCCGCGCTCAGGCGAAGCGTTGCGCTTTGCGTAAGAGCGCGCCGAAAGGCAAGATCCAGCAATAAGCCGTCACCATCCTGACCGCTACGCTCGAAATAATTCCAGCCGAGGTGAATTGACCATTCGTTCCTGGAGTTCTCAGCGTCAATACCGACGAAGGCATTTAGCTGGTCAATCTCCGGCAGGAGCTGATCCTCGTCGTATTCGACCTGGCTACCGCCCACGTTCAGGCTCACGGTTCGCGCGGGCCCTGTTTGTCGTTCCAGCGACAGGCTTCCCTGAAGTCTCGTGCTGTCCAGCGGCCGCTCTTCGTAGTTTGCATCCCAATAGCTGACGCTTGTGTTTAGAAACGTACGCGAACCAATCGGCAGGACGAGAGTCGGACCCGTTGATACGATCGTGACGTCTTCCCTGTTCTGAGGCGTAACCGCCCGAAACGGATTGACGACCTGCTGTCCGTGGTTGGCGGAGAAATTCCAGAATAACGTCTCCTCAGCCAGGAACCAGTCAAGGTTGCCTACCAACCGGCCGATAGTCTCGTCGTCAAATATACCGTTCTGATACTGGCGTCGCTCGACACTACCGCTCGCCCCCACCCTATATGACCTCGACCGGCTGTCTGCCTTGAAATCCAGGCCAACTTTGTACACCGTTTCATCCTGCTCGCCGTCCGTGGTCAATCCAGACGAGCGCGATATGTTGTCCGAGCGTTCTGCGCCAGTGAATATATTGATTTCGGCGTCGTTAGACTGAGCCTCGACAGAATTCATCAAAATCAGTGACAACCCTATAGTCAATGCCATGTTTGTATAGAATAATTTCATGTTCTATTCCTGTTGGGAATCATGCGATATTCGTTCGCCGGCAGCATAGCCGTAATAACCGCCGTAATACTCAGATCCCAGCTGGTTGCGCGCCTGGTTTAGAACGAGGTTGACGGCCTTGTCCCCTTCCAGCATGTTAACGGCATGCAAAACGGCGCTGCGCGGCGTCTTGCCGGCACAGACAACAAGCACAACCTGCCCAACCAGTGTCGACAGCACTTTTGATTCGCTCGTGGAAAGCAAAGGCGACGAGTCGAAGATAATCACGCGATTCGGGTCCTGGGCACTCAAGGCCTTGATTACGCGCTCCATGCGGTTGCTCGCGAAAAGCTCCGTCACGTGCCGATGCATTTTTCCGCAGGACATCAACGACAATCCCTCGACATCAGTTTCGATAATGACGTCGGAGAGATCCAACTCGGAGTCTCGCTTTAGGATGTCAGTCAACCCCGGCTGCTCGTCGATCCCGAAAAGCCTGGAAGCATGGGCCTTCGCAACGTCCCCATCCACCAGCAACACGGACCTGTCCTGTTCGCTGGCAATACTCAGCGCCAGGTTGACGCAGGAAAAGGTCTTTCCGTCGCCGGACAAGGCGCTCGTAACCAGGATCAGGTGACCGCCCTCGATCTTGGTTGCGCGCTTGCCGAAAGCATGCGCAACCAATGGGCGCTTGATTTGACGAAACTGATCAATGATTAGCTGTTCTTCGTCGTCGGGGGCGATAAATCCTGCGTCCCGTAGCGACTCGCGGCTGACCTGCACCGATCGAGTCGAGACTGGCGAGTCAAGCGCCGCGATCTCCAGCGTGTCGTCACCCAGTGCCTCTCCCGAAGGCCCTTCGCCTTGGCCTTTCTGTTTATCTACAAGAACACCAAGCCGAGAAATGTCCTCGCCCGGTGTCTCCTGGTGACTCGACTTTTCGATATCACGAATGGCTTTCTGAATCTTACTCATAGGGACGCCAGCTTCCGAACTTCAGAGCCGACCTCGATGCCGGCCTCTTTAAATACGAGCAGCAATACAGCTGCCACAAGAATCATCGCGGTTGCCGACGCAAAAACGAGCAGCTCTTTGCGCCGCTGGTTTCGGTGCCTCGACTCCCAGGCCATACTTACGCAGCCCAACACCGGCAATTCCGTGAATCGCCGCAGGCCGTTAGCGTCGAGAAAGACAGGCCTTAACTGATGCAACAGGTACGCCACGCCGGACCCAACGCCAAGACCGGCCAGCGTCAGTAATAGAATCAACTGAACTCGCATCGGGGAGACCGGGTTGCGACCCACGCGCGGCGGCTCCATCGTATCGAACGTGACATTGTCCCAGCCCAATCGTTTGCGGCGCAGCTTTTCCTGCTCGTACTTTGCGCGCATATCGGCATAGACATCACCAATCTCTTCATAATCGCGCGTCAGCTC
>Ga0224508_10000374_pt1 | contig 44576 bp, 41 predicted proteins | sample SF_Jan12_sed_USG_4_FD_170157 | JGI IMG/M metagenome (GOLD analysis project Ga0224508, IMG submission 170157) | Sediment microbial communities from San Francisco Bay, California, United States - SF_Jan12_sed_USGS_21 | ecosystem: Environmental > Aquatic > Marine > Sediment | place: USA... | reverse complement strand
AGTACATAATTTGGGGCTCAGATGAAGAATAGCGAACAGTTATGGCCATAGACTCGGTGGTTGTTGTGGGGTTGTGATGCCCATTGTCGTCTTCATCTTAGGATCTGTTGCGATCGCTTGGGTTTCGAGGGCGTCGCTTAGCAAGCCTCGGTCACACGGATTCCCGCGCTTTTTCGCCTTCGAGGCTATCTTCGCACTGCTCATCATCAATGCCCGGCACTGGTTTGCGTATCCTATAGGGATACAACAAACAGTCTCGCTACTTCTTGCGCAATCCATAATCCTGGTTGTATGGGGAGTTGTCCTTCTACGCCGCGTGGGGAAGTCCGTAGCGCCCTCCGACCAATCGCCGGTGTTCGAATGGGAAAATACGGAAATGCTCGTCACGACCGGAATCTACCGATACATCCGACATCCCATGTATTCCTCGCTGCTGTTCCTAGCTTGGGGCGCGCTTCTGAAATCGGTTACGGAAATCACGCTTACTCTAGCCGGTGTAGCTACACTGGCCCTGATCGTGACTGCCAAAGTGGAAGAGACAGAGAACTTAGATCGATTCGGAGATGAGTACCGAGACTACATGCGGCGGACACGCCTTTTCGTGCCTTTCTTGCTCTAGTCGCAGACAAGAATGAGCGAATTGCAGGGCCAACAAAACGAAAGACCCAATTAGCACCCTTTGAACGGCTGGTTCTGGCCGAAAGCTGCCCGTCATATTGGCGATTTCCGCGATGTTTGAATGACCGCTTTCGGCGAAAGCAGACATCAAGTCATTGACTGAAAAATGTCGCCCGCAAGGCGAGTTCCTACAGATAAACCATCAATCCAGAATGACATCCCCGGAGATGCCATTACTCTCCATCATGGCGCGCAGGTTTTTCAGTGCGTCGAGTTGAATCTGTCGCACTCGCTCACGAGTGACACCGATTTCTTCGCCGATTTGCTCGAGCGTCGAGCGTCGATGCCCGTGCAGACCAAAACGCCTCTCAACCACGGCGCGCTGCTTTTCACCCAACTCGCAAACCCAGTGATCCACGATGTCATGTGCGTAGTCTTTTTGCGCGCAACGCGAAGGATCGGCATCTCGCCTGGCCTTGAGCCTGTCGACGGGACTGTAGCCTGCATCCGAAGTTCCCGCGCGAATCGTCACACGATTGTGCAGTGACAACAGACGCTCGACGTCGGCGACATCACGATCGAGATATTCCGCGATGTCGACGGCCGTCGGCTCATTGTCCCGCTGCTGTCGCATGCGCCTTGCAGCACGCAAGCACGAGTTAATGTCCTTGATGATGTGAATAGGCAATCGAACCGTACCGGACTGATTCATGATTGCGCGTTCAATCGTTTGTCGAATCCACCAGGTTGCATAGGTTGAAAAACGAAAGCCACGCTCGGGATCGAACTTCTTGACAGCGTGGATCAGGCCGAGATTGCCCTCCTCGATCAGGTCCAACAGTGGCAGACCACGATTGAGATAGCGCCGGGCGATCTTGACAACCAGGCGCAGGTTGCTTTCGATCATGCGCTGGCGCGCAGACTCGTCACCCTGCCGAGCGCGTCGCGCAAAGTGCTTTTCCTCGTCCGCAGTCAAAAGCGGCGAGATTCCAATCTCGCTGAGATACAGTCGCGTCGGATCGCGCGACTTCACCGCGACCTTTAGTTTTTGACTCTGCCCCACAGAACCCCCACTGTGTCGCCGGGAGCGATGCAGTGAATCCAGACTTGAGTCGCGTTATCTCGCCGACAGATACTGTCGCGGGTTAACCGGCTTGCCATTGCGCCTGATTTCAAAATGCAATCGCGCCTTGCGTTCCGGCCCCTCACCCATGGTCGCTATGCGCTGGCCTTTCTTTATTGTCTCGCCTTCTTTCACCAGCAACGACGCGTTGTACCCGTAGGCACTCAGGTAGGTGTCGTTATGTTTCAGAATAATAAGCTGACCGTAGCCGATCAGTCCACTGCCGGCATACACAACGCGCCCCGATGCCGCAGCATTGATAGCCTGACCGGTTTTGCCGTTTATCAGCACACCGGTTCCGGTACCCGGTTTCCCGCCGAATTCGACGTTTATCGTGCCCCTGGTCGGCCATGTCCAGGGCGGCGGTGGCTGCGTCGGGACTTTGGGCAATGTCTGCGGCGTTGGACGCCGGCTGGTTTTTGTCGAACGCGACGTCATTCCTGACGGCGGCGACAAACGGATCACCTGACCTGGGTGGATCAGCGAACCATCACCAAGTCTGTTCCAGCGTGCCACATCGATTGGGTCCTTGCCGTAACGCCACGCGATCGAAAACAGTGTTTCGCCGCGGCGTACGATGTGTGTGTCAGGCTCGGCGTAGTATCCAGATCCCGAGCCACAGGCCGCGATCGCCAGTGCGATGCACGCAACAACAACATGCGGACCCCGTCGTTGTCGACGTGCTGCCGGCATCAGCCACGGACCATGAACCAGGCAATTGCAATCGCCACCAGAAGCGCTACACCCCAACCGATCCACTCGACATACTTTCTGAGTGTCGATTCGAGTTTATCGCCACCCAGAACAACCAGGCCCGAAACAAGAAAAAACCGCGCGCCACGACCGATCACGGACGCGACGAAGAATGCCGGCAGATTCAGCGCGGCAACACCGGCTGCAATCGTGAACACTTTGTAGGGTATCGGCGAAAACCCGGCGACGAAGATGACCCAGACGCCATAGCGGTCGAACCACTCGCGGCTGGTCTCGTAGGCCGCCCAGTAGTGAGAATCCGCGAGCCAGGGCTCAATGAGCTCAAATGCACCAAGCCCGATAGCGTAACCCGCAACTCCACCAATAACGGAAAACACCATAGCAATAGTTGCGTAGCGCCATGCGCGTGATCGCTCGGCCAGGCACATCGGTGCCAGCATGACATCGACCGGGATCGGGAAGAACGACGACTCGGCAAAGCTCAATGCACCGAGATAGCGTTCGGCGTGCCGGTGACGCGACCAGATGAGAACACGCTCGTAGAGCGGCCCGAACAGTTTCACTGCGCGCATACCTTGACGAACAATCGCTCGTGCTTTGACAGTGAGATTTTCATCCTTGTATCAATGGGACGAAGCTCACGGCGCCCAATGAAACCTCTTCAAAATGATCATTTCGACGCGCGACAAGCAAAAGGTCCTGGAAACCCGGCGGGCCGACCGGAATCACCATGCGACCGCCCGGTGCGAGTTGTTGCAATAGCTTTTCGGGCAGCTCCGGTGCAGCTGCTGTCACGATGATGCCATCGTAGGGTGCGTACTTGGGCCAACCCTCCCAGCCATCACCAGGCCGAAACTGAACGTTGTAAATATCCAGTTGGCGCAGCCTCTGACGCGTTTTTTTCATCAGTTCCGGCAATCGCTCGACCGTGTAGATTTTTTTCACGAGCGGAGCCATGACGGCGGTCTGGTAACCGCAACCGGTGCCAATCTCGAGCACGGTCGCTCCTGCCAAATCCTCGAGCAACGCCTCGGTCATTCGCGCCACGACCCACGGCTGACTGATCGTCTGGCCCAATCCGATCGGCAGAGCCGTGTCTTCGTAGGCTCGACTCGCGAGCGCCTCGTCGACGAACAGATGCCGCGGCACCTTGCGAATCTGATTGAGCACGGCTTCGGAGCGAATGCCGTGATCTTTGAGCCGTTGCACGAGCCGGTCGCGTGTTCGCGCCGACGTCATGCCAATCCCCTGCCGTGCGTCAATCACGCTGCAGCCAGTCCGCAACTTGCGTCAGCGCCTCATGCCGCGTCAGATCCACCTTGAGCGGAGTAATCGCCACCGCACCCTGGTCGATTGCGTAAAAGTCCGTGCCCTCGCCGGAGTCCTGACCCTTCCCCGCCGGCCCCACCCAGTAGATCGTTCGGCCGTGCGGATCCACTGACTCCACAACCGGTTCCGACTTGTGTCGAAATCCGAGCCTGGCGGCCGTCACGCCGGTGAGCTCGTCGTAGGGACGATCGGGAACGTTCACATTGAAGATGAACTCCGACGGCAGGGAGTATTTCCCGAGCCGCGCAACCAGTTCGGTGGCGACCCGCGCAGCCGTGTCGAAATGTCGATGCCCGACCAGCGACACCGCAATCGTCGGCAAGCCGAGAAAGCGCCCTTCCATCGCGGCTGCAACCGTGCCTGAATAAATGACGTCATCACCCAGATTGGCGCCGTGATTGATACCTGATACGACGAGGTCGGGTTCTTCGTCAAGAAATCCCGTCAGGGCAAGATGCACGCAATCCGAGGGCGTACCGTTGACCCGGTACCGATTCTCGGCCACACGAGACACTCGCAGCGGGTCGTTGAGGGTCAGCGAATTGCTTGCCGCGGACCGATTGCGATCCGGCGCGACCACGACGACGTCCGCGATGTCGCACAGGGCGTCGGTCAATACATTGATTCCGGTTGCGAGGTAGCCGTCGTCGTTGCTAACGAGGATTTTCATACGGGCAGTGAGACTCAGAGGATTGGCGACTAGCGACGCGCTCACTATACTCAATGTTCACCGCACACCATAGCCTGAGTACGCCGCCTTGAGCGATGATGACACAGACATTTTCCGCCGCGCGATGTCCGGAGCCAAACCGCTGCGCTCCGGGGAGCGCGTCGCCGAACCACAGAACAAGCCAACTCCGAGAGCGCGGTTTACACGTGCCGATGAGGAAAAGGCCCTCCGTGAGAGTCTCGAGGCCGACATCGATACGATGCAGCACGGTAATGCCGACAGCATGCACTTTCATCGGCAGACGGTCGGCCGCCGCACAATGCGCAAACTTGCGCGCGGTCGGTTCAGTGTTCAGGCCGAGATCGATCTGCACGGCATGACGGTTGCCGAGGCCAAACCGAGGCTCTCGGATTTTATCGACCATTGTGCGCAACAGGGCCTGCTTTGCGTCCGCGTCGTCCATGGCAAAGGCCTCGGTTCGGGCCATAAGGGGCCCGTACTCAAAAACAGCGTCAATGCCTGGCTTCGAAAGTGGAACACGGTTCTGGCGTTCGTTTCCGCACGGCAGGTCGATGGTGGTACCGGCGCCGTTTACGTCCTCTTGCAGAAACCGTAGCACAACGTCTAGCCAGCATCGTCGGGACGCAGGTTGTGCGAGGGGAGCTGTTCATCGGAAGTAAAGCGCAGCGCAGCGAGCCATGAAGATGAGCAGCTACCGGAGCGCGACCTGCGTGTCTGCTATCTCGCGCAGCACGGATGTCGCGTACGATCCCCCAGGTAGTTCGAACTCGAGCCATAAAGCATCATCTTCGATCTGCCAGTGAAGATCCTGAATTCGAAGTCGCAGTGGGCGGCTCGAGGCATCGACGCCGGCCTTCACTAATCCGTCGCAGAGATCGTGGTGCGGAGCTGTCACAATTGCTTCCAGTTGTGCGACGTCTGCACCGGCGAGTGGTGTTCCTCTGCCCCACAGGGTTCCCGTCGGATGAATGTCGAAGGCAGCGCAGCGTTCCTCGAGGTCTGACGTAAGCTCGTCGACAGCGAAGACGCTGCCCGAGCCATCCAGATTCGCAAGTTCTCCCGGGAGAATTCTGCCCCAACTGCCATCTCGCACCCGCAAGTCGAGAATCTCGTTGAACAGAAATGAGCGAACAGCCGAGATCGCGATGCTGCGCTTGTTGCGCGACAGATGGCGGCCGTGAAACACGGATCGGCCGAGCTCGATGTTTGCGCCGCCACGACCAAAGCGTTGCGCACCGAAGTAGTTCGGCACGCCACTCAATTCTATTTGCGCCATGCGTTGTGCAATGCCGTCCTGATGGGTGGCAATACCCTCGTAGCGCAGCGCAATGCGAAACGAATTGCCACGATGCGCGCCTCTCTTGAGCTTACGTCGATGCAGGCACCGTTCAACGATGCGCACGCCGTCTGCCGCAAATGAGCTCCAATCGGTGCCGCTCACCGATGGACGACGAACGCTAAACCACTGTCGTGTGACAGCATGCCGATCCTTGAGTCCCGCGTAGCCTGTGTCGCGGGGTGAGATGCCCGCGTGTTGCGCCAGCTGTTCGGCAACCCAATGCGTATTGGCCCCCGTTTTCTCCACCCACAGCCAGTCGTGTTCACCGTCGTCGCTGAATTCGATGTCGAGCCGCTCGATCACGACGAAATCGTCCGGAGTGGATCGAATTTGAGCAGCAAACAACGTTGGGCCGAGCGCGCGGGCCCAATCCGGGAGGTTCGACAATGGATATCCTAGTGCGCCGCGTCGGCGACGGGCACTACCTGATAGAAGGTTTCTTTTGGACCGATCATACCGAGATCCGTACGTGCTCGTTCTTCGGCTGCCTCGGAACTCTGCTTCAGGTTGATTACTTCAGCATCGAGTGCCTGATTTCGCTCGCGTAACTCCTCGTTTTGCGCTCGCTGCTCCGCGACAGCCGCACGCAAATCGCGGGTCTTGCCAAAGCCATCGCCAGAGAACCAGAGCTGGCCCTGCAACGTCAACGCAGCAACCCCCAGCATCACAAGCATCCAGCGTGAATTCACCAAGCCCGACCCCAACTTTATCGTTACGGCGCCTTAACCGAGAACGCCTCGCGAGCGGCATACGTGCTTTCGCCACCCAATTCCTCTTCGATGCGCAACAGTTGGTTGTATTTGGCAATGCGATCAGAGCGGGACAGAGAGCCGGTCTTGATCTGCGTTGCCTGGGTTCCAACCGCGATATCGGCGATCGTGCTGTCCGATGTCTCCCCGGACCGATGTGAGATCACGGCGCTGAACCCTGCATCCACTGCCATAGTAATTGCATCAAGAGTTTCAGATAAGGTACCGATTTGGTTAGGTTTTATCAAGATAGAATTAGCGATCTTCTCATTGATGCCACGGCCCAGAATTGCAGTATTGGTGACGAACAGATCGTCACCGACCAGCTGTATGCTGCTACCCAGGGCTTCCGTGTGCAACTTCCAACCCGCCCAGTCACTTTCATCCATACCGTCCTCGATCGAAACAATCGGGTACGCATCGGCCAATTCAGCAAGATATGCGCTGAATCCGGCCGCATCGAACTTCCTGCCTTCGGACGCGAGATCGTAGGCACCGTCCGAATAGAATTCCGAGGCCGCCACGTCGAGAGCAAGCAGAATGTCACCGCCTGCTGAAAAGCCTGCGCGCTCGATGGCCGTCATGATCGTATCCAGTGCCGCGCGGTTCGATGGCAGATTTGGCGCGAAACCACCCTCGTCGCCAACAGCAGTGTTCATGCCCTGCTCACGCAGCACACTCTTCAATGCGTGAAACACCTCGGCACCATAGCGCAGCGCCTCCGTGAAGTTCGGTGCGCCGACCGGCAGGATCATGAACTCCTGAATGTCGACGCTGTTATCCGCGTGCGCGCCACCGTTGATGATGTTCATCATTGGCACGGGCATCTCCGTGCTGTTGCCGAGATGGCGAAACAGGGAGATGCCTTTCGCTGCCGCTTCGGCCTTTGCAACGCCGAGCGAAATCGCGAGCAGTGCATTAGCGCCCAGATTGCCTTTGTTGTCGCTGCCGTCGAGATCGATCATGCACTGGTCAACGGCACGTTGGTCTGCGAACTCCTTGCCCAGCAATGCATCGCGTAACGCTCCGTTTACGTTGCCAACCGCTTTGAGAACGCCTTTGCCGAGAAAGCGCGCTTTGTCGCCGTCTCTGAGTTCGACGGCCTCGCGTGAACCGGTCGACGCGCCGGACGGAACAGCGGCGCGGGCCGCGCTGCCGTCTTCGAGCGTCACGTCGGCCTCAACGGTTGGGTTGCCGCGGGAATCAAGAATTTCGCGGCCGTGTATTTCTTTGATTTTGATCATTGGTCTTCCAGGTAGTCGTGTTTTTTGACCGCTTCGTCGAGGGCGGCGAGCGTCTCAAGGAGGGATTTCATCTTGTCGAGCGGCCAGGCGTTCGGGCCGTCACTTAGCGCCTTTTCCGGATCGGGATGCGTTTCCATAAACAACCCGGCAACACCTGTGGCGGTAGCAGCCCGCGCAAGCACCGGAATAAACTCACGCTGCCCACCTGAGGCCGAACCCATGCCGCCCGGCAATTGCACCGAGTGCGTCGCATCAAACACGACCGGGCAGCCAGTGCCACGCATTATCGCGAGACTGCGCATGTCGGACACGAGATTGTTGTAACCGAATGAGAAGCCGCGTTCGCAGACCATAATGGCGTCGTTGCCGGTCGACTTCGCCTTATCGACGACATTCTGCATTTCCCAGGGCGAAAGAAACTGACCTTTCTTGATGTTGACCGGCTTGCCCGCACCGGCCGCACGCAGAATGAAATTTGTCTGGCGACAAAGAAATGCAGGCGTCTGCAATACATCCACAACCTCCGATACTTCGTCCATTGGCGTATCCTCATGGACATCTGTCAGTATCGGCACATCGAGCTGACGCTTGACCTCGGCGAGGATACGCAGCCCTTCCTCCATGCCCGGGCCCCGGAAGCTTCCCGCAGAACTGCGATTCGCCTTGTCGAACGACGACTTGTAAATGAAAGGAATACCAAGGCCGCCGCAGATTTCCTTGAGCGCTCCGGCCGTATCCAGCGCCATCGCTTCACTCTCGACGACGCAGGTACCCGCGATCAGGAATATCGGCTTGCTGTTGCCAGCGTCAAAACCGCACAGCTTCATGCTTCGGCAACCTTGGGTAACTGGCCCTCATGGTGCTTGCGTACCGCAGTGATGAAGCCGATAAAAAGCGGATGACCATCCCGCGGGTTGGACGTGAATTCGGGGTGGAACTGACTTGCCAGGAACCACGGATGATTCGGAATCTCGATCACTTCGACGAGATCGTCGACCGACAAGCCCGAAAACCGCAGCCCGGTCTTCTCGAGCTGATCACGATAGTTATTGTTTACCTCGTAGCGGTGCCGGTGGCGCTCTTCGATCGTCGTTTTGCCGTAGCTTGTAGCCGCCAGCGTGCCTTCTTTCAGACTGATCTCTTGCGCACCGAGGCGCATCGTACCGCCCATTTCCGACTGCTCGTCGCGTTGTTCAATATTACCGCTCTCGGTTTGCCATTCAGTGATCAGCGCGACTACGGGGTGCGGCGTCTTCTTGTTGAACTCGGTGCTCATCGCGCCCTCGAGGCCAGCAAGATTACGCGCGACCTCGATGACCGCTACCTGCATGCCGAGGCAAATGCCGAGATACGGAATGCCATTCTCGCGGGCAAAACGAACGGTCTCGATCTTGCCCTCGATGCCACGGTCGCCGAATCCGCCAGGAACGACGATGCCGTCCATCGTTCGCAGGCGGTCGGTGCCCTGCTGTTCGATATCGCGTGATTCGATGAAGTGAATATTGACGCGCGTACGTGTGTGAATGCCACCATGCATCAACGCCTCGACAAGGGAGATGTAGGAATCCTTGAGGTCCATGTACTTGCCGACCATCGCCACATTCACTTCGCTCGTCGGATTCTGCTTGGCTTCGACAATCGCTTCCCACTCGCTGAGATCAGCCTCGGGCAAATCGAGCCCGAGCTGCTTCGCCACGATGCCGTCAAGGCCCTGCTCATGCATCATCGCCGGAATTTTGTACAAGTCGTCCGCATCGTAAGCAGAGATAACTGCCTTCTCCTGAACATTCGTGAACAACGCGATTTTCTTGCGCTGCTCCAGCGGTAACGGTTGCTCGGAACGACACACGAGAATGTCAGGTTGTATGCCGATCGAGCGCAGCTCCTTGACAGAGTGCTGCGTGGGCTTGGTCTTGATCTCCGAGGACGTCGGGATAAACGGAACCAGGGTCAGATGTACGTACACGACATGGTCATGGCCAAGCTCGATGCCCATCTGGCGAATCGCCTCGAGAAACGGCAACGACTCGATGTCACCGACCGTGCCGCCAATCTCGACCAGACAAATGTCGGCGTTACCTGCGCCTTTCTTGATGCTTTGTTTGATCTCGTCGGTGATGTGCGGGATGACCTGCACCGTGGCGCCGAGGTAGTCGCCCCTGCGCTCCTTGCCGATGACGCTTTCATAAATGCGGCCGGTCGTGTAATTGCTGTGGCGCCCACCGGTAGCCGTACGAACAAAGCGCTCGTAGTGTCCGAGGTCGAGGTCGGTCTCGGTACCGTCATGCGTAACGAATACCTCCCCGTGCTGAAACGGACTCATCGTGCCCGGATCGACGTTGATGTACGGATCCAGCTTGATCATGCTGATCGTAAGACCGCGCGCCTCGAGAATGGCGCCCAGACAAGCCGACGTAATGCCCTTGCCTAGCGAGGAGACTACGCCGCCGGTGATAAATACATACGAAGTCATATGTGGGCCTATGACTGGCGAAAACAACAAAGGGCTGGATCCAAGCACCTAAGATCAGGCTTAGTGCTTTTCTCCAACCCTTGGAAACACGCGCCGTCGTTGGAAAAAGACGGTTTTAAACGTTAACAGAACACCCCTGTGGAAACAATCAAAGACTCGTGAATCAGGGGACGATCTTGCCACTTGAATAAGTAAAGTGCCCCGAATTCTAGTGGAGCGCCGGCCGGTTATGCCACCGAATCGCAATACCCGGCTCGCTGGCTGCGCTGGCCGCAATCCAGAGGTCAGCGACAGCCACGAGTTCACCGTCCGAGTACAACAGCGGCAGTCTTTCCCGCATCCAGGGAACCACACCTTCTTCTTGAAGTAATTTCTTAAGTTTCCGCGTATGTGGTTGACCTAATGGCTTAATTTCCTCACCACCACTCCGATATCGGACCTCCAGGCCGGCTGCAACGACGGTCCGGGCGAGGCCATGTGGTGCACCCGGTTCGAGATTCAACTCACCCAGTCCTGGTTTCAACGGAATGCTGTCCATACCGACTTCGAAGGCCTTCGGCGGCCCGGCATCTGCTGCTTCCCCCGCGTCTGCGGGCAACACATAGATCTTGTCCCGGTAACGACGGATTTCTGCGCCCGGCCATTGCACGACCGGCTGGGCATCGTCACGTGCCGGAATCAGGTCCATGATGACGCTCTGCAACGTGCTCGCTGGCGGTGACGGCAAACCCAGCTCGCGAACAACATAGCGCAGGACGTTGCGTTGACGCTCAGGCGGCATATCGCGAAGCCTGGCGAGTTCAAGGCGATCCGGCCGCTCACCCAAAACCTGGTAATCGGCGTCTGCGAGCTGGTCCAGCAAAGCTGACGCCTCGCCCGCCAGCGAGGCGCTACGCTTCAGGCGACTCGCAACATCCGGCCAGCGTGCTTCGAACCGCGGCATGACCTCATGACGCAGATAGTTACGATCAAATTGCCGATCCTCATTGGCAGGGTCGTCGATCCAAGCCAATTCGTGCTCGGTCGCATAATCCAGTAGCTCATTGCGCAAGACAGACAGTAGAGGACGTACCAGCCATCCCGCGGCCAGCGGCTGCACCTCGCCAATACCGGCAAGTCCCGCCGGCCCGCTGCCCCGCATCAGGTTCAGCAGCAATGTCTCAGCCTGATCGTCCTTGTGATGTGCAGACAGCAACCAGTCACCCGCCCGCAGCAATGACCGGAACGCGTCGTATCGTGCGGTACGGGCCGCCGCTTCGATTCCTTGCCCGGATTCGACGTCAACGTCGACTCTCGCGCTAACGAAGTCGACGCCGAGCGAATTCGCAAACGACTCACAATGCTTACACCATGTCGCGGAATCATCGTGTAATCCGTGATCGACGTGTACAGCCAGCATGCCCGTCTCGTGCGTTGCATGAGACGCCATCAACGCATGTAACAGTACTGTGGAATCGAGTCCGCCGCTGAAGGCGACAATATATCGGTCGGGCTTGCCTGCAAGGTCAGCCAGCTCTGCCAGCTTGCGAAGCAAAGTCTCCCGATCGAAGCTCACGCTTCTTTGAACTGACCGAAGCTGGCGAGACGGCGCTGACGATTTTCGAGCAGCTGATCCACGGATAGCTGGTCGAGCTCATCCAGGTTCTTCAGCAACGCGTTGCGAACCACTTCGGCCATCTGCGCAGGGCCTCGATGTGCTCCACCTAATGGTTCGGGCAGCACTTCGTCCACAAGCCCGAACTTGCTGAGGCTGTCGGCCGTAATGCGCATGGCGTCCGCGGCCTCCTGCGCTTTTTCGGCACTCTTCCAGAGGATCGAGGCACAGCCTTCGGGCGAGATGACCGAGTAAATTCCGTATTGCAGCATCAGCAAGCGGTCGCCGACGCCGATGGCAAGGGCACCGCCGGATCCACCTTCGCCGATCACGACGCTGATAATTGGCGTCTTGAGACCAGCCATCAGAAACAAACTGTATGCAATTGCCTCACTTTGACCGCGCTCTTCCGCGCCAACTCCGGGATAGGCGCCAGGCGTGTCAATAAGAGTCACTACCGGCATCGAGAATTTTTCAGCCATGCGCATCAGGCGCTGTGCCTTGCGATAGCCTTCGGGTTTCGGCATGCCGTAGTTGCGACGAACGCGATCTTTCGTGTCGCGGCCTTTCTGATGGCCGATGAACATGACTGCACGCCCATCGATGCGGCCCATGCCGCCGATTATCGCGGGATCATCCGCGTACATACGATCGCCGTGCAGTTCCTGAAAATCCGGCGCGATCATTTCAAGGTAGTCTTGTGTATATGGGCGCATCGGATGACGCGCAACCTGGGCAATTTGCCAGGCGCTAAGCTTGGCAAAAATACTCTTGGTTAGCGTCTCGCTCTTGCCGCGGAGTCGCGCCACCTCTTCGTTGATATTGATCTCGGAGTCGTCACCAACAAAGCGCAACTCCTCGATTTTGGCCTCGAGTTCGGCGATGGGCTGTTCAAAATCGAGAAATTTCAGGTCCATAAGGCGCAACCCTACATTATTTCCCGGCTGGGTGCGTAGAGCATGCGGACATTTTTGCTGCCCAACAGCTCGGTCAATTTGTCGCGCAATTCACGGCTCGGGCGGACTGCCCACTCCGGCCCGAGGTTCAATCGGGCCGACGCTGTATCGCCGACATATTGCACAGAAACATCGCAGCTGCCTTCCCGATATGGCAACAACAGATCGTGCAGCTTGACGAGCAGTTGCTCGCCCTGCCCATTTGGCGCGAGACTTAGAACCATACTTTTGGCGCGGCTCTCGATGACACGGTCAATATGCAGCACATTCTTGACGTTGACGGTCCAGCTCGCCAGGAAATCGTCATAGCGCAGCGGACCGCTAATCACGACGATTTCGTCTTTCACGAGCAGATGGCGAAATTCCTGAAAAGCCTCACTGAACAAACTAACTTCCATGCGCGCAGTATCGTCGTCGAGAGTCACGCTGACGCGATTGCCGCGCTTTCTTAGATCAGCGATCAGACCGGCCACGGTCACCTCACGACTTGAATGCGCATAGTTGCGCTCGCCCTTGGAAGTCTGTGGCGCCGGTTCGGCGACCAGATCGACAAGCTTACCGTCAACGAAGGACATGGCATCTGCACGAACGGCGTCGAACGGGTGCCCCGTCAGATACAGTCCCAGGGCCTCTTTCTCATTGCTCAGAAAAATACGTTCCGGCCATTCCGTCAAATCGACCGGCCTGGGTGCCTCGACAACCGCGGGCGCTTCTTCGAGACCGAACATGTCGTTTTGACCGGCGGCGGCAGCGCGCGCCTGTTGATCCGCGCTCGCCAATGCTTCGGGGACCTGGTGCATGAGACTGCGGCGCGATTGACCGAAATCATCCATCGCGCCCGCTTTGATCATCGCTTCGAGAGCGCGTCGATTGATCTTATCGTGATCAACGCGACGGCAAAACTCAGCAAGTCCGCTATACGGATCGTTCGATTTGCGTTCGGAGATCAGGTTCTCCACTGCGCCCCGACCGACACCCTTTATCGCGCCGAGGCCGTAGAGAATTGTTTGGGGATCCGACACGCTGAACGCGTATTCAGAACGATTGATGGTTGGCGCCATGAGACGCAACTTCTGTTTGCGACAATCGTCTTTCAGTGTGACAAGCCGGTCGGTATTGTCGAGGTCCGCACTCATCACGGCTGCCATGAACGCGGCCGGATAATGAGCTTTGAGATAAGCGGTCTGATACGCCAGCACGGCGTAAGCTGCCGAGTGTGATTTGTTGAAGCCGTACGCCGCGAATTTCTCCATCAGATCGAATATTCGCGTTGCCGTATGTTGCGCGACGCCGCGTTCGGTCGCACCCGTAATGAAGATCTCGCGTTGCTTCGCCATCTCCTCCGGCTTTTTCTTGCCCATCGCACGGCGCAGCAGATCGGCGCTACCGAGCGTATAGCCCGCCAGCAACTGCGCGATCTGCATCACCTGCTCCTGATAGAGAATGACGCCGTAGGTTTCCTCGAGCAGTGGTTTGAGATCCGGATGCAGGTAGTCGATGTCCGCTTTGTTAACGGCATGCCGATGCGTAATGAAATCGTCAACCATGCCCGACTGCAAGGGTCCGGGACGAAATAGCGCAACAAGCGCAACCAGATCGCCAAAACGATCGGGGCGCATGCGCTTGATCAGATCCCGCATGCCGCTCGACTCGAGCTGAAATACAGCTGTCGTTTGTGTGCTGCGAAGCAATTGAAAGGTTTTTTCGTCTTTGATCGGAATGCGATCGATGTCGAACTGCGCGTCGGGATCGGTCTGGTTCACAATCTTCTCGGCCCAGCTGATTATTGTCAGCGTCTTCAGGCCGAGGAAATCGAACTTGACGAGCCCGATGGCTTCGACATCGTCTTTATCGAGCTGCGTAATGATATGACCGCCACCGTCCTCACAATACAGTGGGGTGAAGTCAGTCAGCTGTCCCGGCGCGATTACCACACCACCGGCGTGCTTACCGGCATTTCGTACGAGACCTTCCAGTGATTTGGCAAGATCAATAATCGCGGCGACCTCTTCGTCATCACGATACATCGTTGCCAATTCTTCAGACTGCTCAAGTGCCTTGTCGAGCGTGATCCCGAGATCGAACGGTACGAGCTTGGCAATACGGTCAACAAAACCGTACGGTTGGCCGAGTACGCGCCCGGTATCTCGTATCACGGCCTTGGCCGCCATCGTGCCAAACGTGATGATCTGTGCGACACGGTCCCGGCCGTAGCGCTCCGCAACGTACTCGATGACACGGTCACGCCCTTCCATGCAGAAGTCGATATCGAAATCCGGCATTGACACACGTTCTGGATTCAGAAAACGCTCGAACAGCAGTTCGTGATGTAAGGGATCGAGATCAGTGATTCCCAGGACCCAGGCAACCACTGAACTGGCTCCGGAGCCGCGGCCGGGCCCGACCGGAATGTCGTTCTCGCGCGCCCAGCGTATGAAGTCAGCAACGATCAGGAAGTAGCCAGGGAACCCCATGCCGTGAATGACATTGAGTTCGGTCTCCAGCCTTTCGAAGTAGGGTGCGCTCACGGCGTCGCGTTCATTTTCGGCAACAGCATCGACCTCGAAAATGCGCTCGAGCTGTTTCTCCAGCCCACGGTGTGCAACGACCGCGAGAAACTCCGCCTCTGTCTGACCGTCGGGTACCGGAAAGGCTGGTAGTACACTTTCGCCAAGCTTGAGATCGAGGTTGCAGCGTCGTGCGATCTCTCGTGTATTTTCGATCGCCTCCGGCACATCAGCGAACAACTCCGCCATTTCTGCCGAACTGCGCAAGTACTGCTGCTCGCTGTAATCGTGTGGCCGATCCGGGTCAGCAAGTCCACGACCTTCGTGAATACACACTCGGGCTTCATGTGCATTGAAATCGCCGCAACTCAGGAAACGCACGTCGTTGCTCGCAACGACTGCAACACTGGTTTGGCTGGCCAGGTTTAGAGAAGCCTGCACACACTCTTCCTCCCCGGCGCGATTGGTCCGAATGAGTTCGAGGTAATAGCGGTCGCCAAATATCTTGCGCCATTCGCCGAGCAGATTCCCTGCTTCTTCAGCGTGTCCGTTAAGGAGCGCATGACCAACATCGCCCTGCAGGCCACCCGATAGCGCGATCAGTCCTTCGCAACTCGCCTGCGTCAACCATTCGCGTCGTGCGAGCGGCTGCCCGCGCACCTGCCCTTCGAGAAATGCCCTGGTCAGCAAAGTCGACAGATTTCGATATCCGGTGTTGTTCTGACACAGGAGGATCAGTCGAAACGGCTGTCCGCTGTCGTCGTCATTGGCGATGCGAAGATCCACACCGATGATCGGTTTGACGCCCGCGGCAAGCGCTTTCTTGTAGAACTTGACCATGCCGAACAGATTGTTCTGGTCGGTCAATGCAACGGCCGGCATACCGTCATCGGCGCAACGGCTCATCAAGGAAGCAATACGAACCGTGCTATCGACGAGGGAGTACTCGGTATGCACGTGCAAGTGCACGAAAGGCGCCGCCGTCATCCTGCCAGCCTCACAGGCGCGAAACTGCGGCGATGTTGTTCACACGGCCCGTACTTTTCTAATCGGGCGCGATGGATTTCCGTGCAGTAGCCCTTGTGTCGTGCGAACTCGTAGTCCGGATACAAACGATCCATATGCACCATGATGCGGTCGCGTGTCGTCTTGGCAATGATCGATGCCGCGCTGATTGCCGGAACTTTCGCATCGCCACCGACGATCGCCTCCCCCTCCACGCGCCGGTCCTTGAGCTGCAAGTCAGGCAGGCGATTGCCATCGACCAATACGCCTCTCGGCACAATCGCGAGGCCGAGAATCGCACGCCGCATGGCGAGCATGGTCGCGGCAAGAATATTGAGTGCGTCGATCTCGGCAGGATCGGCCCACGCGACCGACCAGACCAACGCATTGCTCCTGATTTCAACCGCCAGTGCCTCGCGCCGGTCCGCGCCGAGTTTCTTTGAGTCATCCAGACCTTCTACAGGACGCTCCGGCCGCAATATAACCGCAGCCGCAACGACGGGCCCTGCAAGTGGCCCACGGCCAGCTTCGTCGACACCTGCGACGGGTCCTGCCATTCGAAACAGTTGTGATTGTTGCATCGGCGGTTGTAACGCTAGACGTCTCGTTCTATGTGGCGAGCTCAATGACGGCCTCTGCCGCGCGGTCGTCCGCGCCGAGTGCCAATTCCGTCCGCAGTGTAGCAAATCGCCTACCGATCTCCTCACGTCTTGCGGGATCATCGAGCAGCGCCGCAACCGCCTGCGCCAGGGCCTTGGGTGTTGCATCCTCCTGAATATACTCGGGAATCAGCGGCGTTTCGGTCAGCAGATTCGGCAGCGTGAATACGTCCGTCTTCACGAGCCTGAATAGCCGCAATATCAACGCTGTCATTTTCGCGACCTTGTAGGCAGCGATCGTCGGTTTTCCAAGCAGCGCGGACTCGAGGGCAGCCGTTCCCGACGCAAGTAAGACGACATCTGCCGCAGACATCGCCTCGATTGAGTCGCTGTCAATCAGGCAGAATCGATCCGCAACACCGGCATTGCCAATTTGCTCCTCAATCAACGGCCGTAACTTCGGTGACGCGATCGGCGTGACAAAGCGGATATCGTCCCGAGTCTCAGCCAGAATCGCAGCCGCCGTGGCAAACAGTGGCCCCAAACGAGATACTTCGCCGCCGCGGCTGCCCGGCAAAATTGCGACCACAGGCCCACTGCCAAGATCGAGAATCTCACGCACCGAGTCCGTATCGATGTCCGTCGGCAAACTCGTGGCCTTTGGATGTCCGACGAAGACTGCATCCACTCCATGCGCATCGTAAAGAGTCTTCTCGAACGGCAGAATGCAAAGCACCCGGTCGGCGGCTGCAGCGACCGTCTTGATACGACCTGCACGCCATGCCCAGATAGACGGGCTGACGTAGTGCACCGTTCGAATTCCGGACTTGCGCAACACCTTTTCGAGGCCGAAATTGAAATCAGGCGCATCAATACCGACAAAAACATCCGGCGGTGCAGCTTTCCAGCGCTTTACAAGTGAGCGGCGCAGCCGCAGGAGGCGGGGAATTTCGGCGAGTGGCTCGACCAGACCGAAGACCGCGAGTGCATCTACCTCTTCCCATTGCGTACAGCCGGCCGCGACCATTGCAGGACCGGCGACCCCTTCGAACGTTGCCCCGGGGATCCGCGCTTGAATAGCGCGGATGAGTCCGGCGCCAAGCAGGTCACCGGAAGCCTCGCCAGCAACCAGTCCGATCTTCACGACCCGGACCCTAGCGAATCAGTCCGCGTTCGGAAGATCGCAACGACTCGAGAAACAACTCGAGTTCAGGTTGGGTCTTCGAACGATCGGCGATTTCATCGGTCGCCTCTGCGAGTTTCATGCCCCTGCGATAGACGAGCCGATACGCATCTTTAATATTCCTGATCTGCTCCGTATCGAACCCGCGACGCTTGAGGCCCTCACTGTTTATGCCACGTGGAATGGCAGGGCTTCCTGAGGCTGTCGTATAGGCTGGAACGTCCCGGTTAACACCTGCGTACATGCCGATGAACGAATGTGCACCGATCCTGCAGAACTGATGCACGCCTGAGAAACCACCGAAAATCGCCCAATCACCGACGTGCACGTGGCCGGCGAGCGTCGCGTTATTAGCCATGATCGTCTTGCTGCCTATCATGCAGTCGTGAGCGATATGTACGTAAGCCATAATCCAATTATCGTCGCCGATGACGGTTTCGCCATTGTCTTGCGTTGTGCCACGGCTGACAGTGCAGAACTCACGAATCGTGTTGCGATCACCTATCTTCAACTTCGTTGGCTCGCCGGCATATTTCTTGTCCTGCGGATCGTCTCCAATCGATGCGAATTGATAGATGTGGTTATCCTTGCCGATCACGGTCGGGCCATTGATCACGACATGACTGTCTACTCGTGTGCCGTTGCTTATTTCGACATCGTCGCCAATGATCGTGAATGGACCGATCTCTACATCGTCGGCGATGCTGGCCCTGTCCGATACAATTGCTGAGGCATGAATCACGATGACTCTCCACCCGGTGCGCATATGAGAATCGCCGATGCGACGACCTGTTCATCAACCCTCGCCTCACAGCGATACCACCACATGCCACGTTTCACCTTGTCTGCGTCCACCTGAATCACCAGCTGTTCACCGGGGACAACGGGGCGCCGGAAACGCGCATCTTCAACGCGCGCCAGAAAGTAGAGTGGTTTTGGATCAAGCTCGTCATTACTAATATGCGACAAAACACCGCCGGCCTGAGCCATTGCCTCAACAATCAACACACCGGGCATTACCGGATTCCCTGGAAAATGACCCTGAAAATGTGGTTCGTCAGTGGATACGTTTTTGATGGCTATCACGGTTTCATGCGGCGTGCAGGCGACGATTTCGTCGAGCATCAGGAAAGGATCACGATGTGGCAACAACTCTTTGATAGCATCGACATCGAGCGGATAGGAGTATTCCCTCACTTGGCGTCTTGCTCCAGCTTGCTAACGCGCTCGATCAATTTATCGAGCCGGCGGATTTTTGCGACCCTGCGGTTCCAGTCGCGAACCGGCTCGATCGGAAAATTCGACGCATATGCCCCCGGTTCGGTGATGTTTTTCGACACCATGCCCTTACCGTTGACGACTACATCGTCGCAAACTTCGATATGTCCCGCCATACCGACCATGCCCGCGAACATGCAGCGCTTGCCGATTCGCGCACTGCCGGCAATCGCACATGCCGTCGCCATCGCCGTGTGCTCGCCGATATGGACGTTGTGTCCGATCTGAATCAGATTATCGAGTCTGACACCATCTTCAATAACAGTGTCATCAATCGCTCCGCAATCAATGGTCGTATTTGAGCCTACCTCGACGTCATTGCCGACACGCACCCCACCAAGCTGCGGAACCTTGATCCATCCTTCGGGTGTCATTGCGTTGCCGAATCCGTCCGCACCAACGACCGAACCGGAATGAAAGATACAGCGATCGCCGATCGTTACATTGCGTACGAATGTGACGTTTGCATTCAATCGACAGTCATCGCCAATAACGCAATCCGGGCCAACGATCGCTCCGGGGCCAATATAGGTGTTTTCGCCGATCGTTGCGCCATCCTCAACAACAGCATTCGCCCCGATATGAACCGACTTCGCAATACTGGCCGTCGTCGCTACAACGGCCGACGAATGCACGTCCGGCTTAAATACGGGTCCTGGACAAACGACCGCTGCCATCCGCGCGTAACATGCATAGGGATTGTCATCGACCAGAACGGCTGTTGGAGAGCTTTGGGCGTCATCCGCACGCATGATAACAGCGGCCGCCTTCGTCGAAGCCAGCTGCTTTTTGAAAGCGGAACCTGCAAGAAAACTGAGCGCGTTGGGGCCAGCATTGCAGAGCGATCCGACAGTGTCGATGATGACGTCAGGATCGCCGATCAGTTCACAGTCGAATCGTTCTGCCAGTTCTCGAAGGCTGATCGGCATGCGCCGGACAACGCCAGGTCTATCGAGCGCCAGTCGCCTGGAAGTTGGCTTCCACGGCGCGCAATACTTCCTCCGTAATATTGACGGCAGTGCTTGCAAACAACACACCGTCGCCAACAACGAGGTCATAGCCTTCCTGCGCCGCGTAATCCTGAACCTCCTTCAGCAAGGAGCGCTGCAGCAGACCCAGCTCTTCATTCTGACGAAGATTAAGATCCTCGCGAAACTCTGTTTGCAGGCGCGCTACTTCACGCTGCAAGTCGCGCAAGTTTTTCTCAGCATTGCGGCGCTCTGTTTCGCCCATGACCGCAACGTCTTTCTGCACCTTTGCCGTCATTTCTTCGAACTCTTTCTGCTTTGCCAGAAACTCACGCTGGCGTGGCGCGAACTCTTCCTGCAAAGCATCCATAGCAGCTTTTGTCTGTGGCGAGCGCTCCATCAGTACCGGGATGTTGACGACACCGATTTTCAGTTCCTGTGCGCTGGCCGGCAATGCAAACGCACAAACGAGTGCGATGCCAAAAACCACTCTATACATATGTTGCTTTACAAGACTCATAAACAATCCATTCCTCAAAACGCCTGACCAATCGAGAACTGGAACCGTTCCAGTTCGTCTCCATAATACCTGTCGTTACCCTCGTACTCATTAAGCGGGAAGGCATAGCTGAATCGAAACAATCCCAGCGGCGCCAACCATTGTACGCCAATACCAACTGACGCACGCAGCTCGTCAACTTCCGGCTTGTACAGTATCGGCGACCCGAGCTTATCGGTAAAAGCGACTTCACCCGTGTTAAACACGTTGCCAATGTCGTAAAAGAGGCTCGCACGTGTCTGACCGGCCCATTTGTCCGGAAGCGGGATTATAAGCTCTAGCTGACTCGCAACCAATACGTTTCCACCGTACGGTCTGCCAAGACTGTCGCGGGGGCCAAGATAGGACTCGCGAAATCCGCGCACGGACGTCGGCCCGCCGCCATAGAACTGCTTAAACGGCGGGGCCGCTGTCGTGTCTCCAAGGGCCTCGGAGATACCGAGCTCGGCATTGATTCTGCCGACCCACTTGCCGAACAAGGGGATGTACTTTGTAAAGTTGTAGCGCGCTTGATAGTACTCGACATCACTACCGGGCACAGCCATCGAGAAAATCAGCTGCTGCCGGGTGCCACGGTTCGCAAACAGCGCGCGGTTGCGGCTGTCAAAGGTCCATCCGGCAATCAATTCGATGGTGTCAAACTCGGTACCGAAGAATGCAAAGCCTGCGCCGGTATCCACTACGAAAGGATTACCATTGTTCGCTACCCAGTCCTGGGCCTGCTGCGTACTCGATGTCGACGCCAGTAACTCTGCACTCTGATAATTCAAACCAAAAGACAAGGTTTGAAATTCTGTTATTGGATAGCCGTAGTCGAGCGTCGCACCAGCACTTGTCGTTGAGAAATCGGATGACGCAGACGTAAACTGCGTAATATCACGATAGTTGATACTAATCGTGCGGCGAACGCCGTCCATCGTTCGATAGGGGTCAGTGTGCGACAAGCTATAGAATTTCTGAAATCTACCCGAGACTGCTTCAAGTGCAACCCGATTTCCTGTGCCGAGAAAATTCGTGTGCACGATGCTGCCATTCAGCATGAGTTTTTGCGAATCCGAATAACCGAGTCCGCCGCTGAACTGACCCGGCATGCGGTATTCGATATCGAAATCGACGTCGACCATGTCCGGGCTTCCCGGGACTGGTGTGTTATTGACTTCGACGTTCTCGACATAAGGCAATCGCTGCAATCGAACTTTTGAACGGTCGACCAATCGATTGGAAAGATAGGAACTCTCCATCTGGCGCATCTCGCGGCGAAGCACCTCGTCGTCGACCTCGTTGATGCCATTGAAATTGATGCGGCGAACATAAACGCGGCTCTTCGGATCGACATAAAAGGTTATCTCAGCTTCCTTGGTCTCATGGTTGAGCTCGGGGACCGGCTCGATTTCGGCATTCGAATAGCCTTGCTCTCCGAGCCTGAATTCCATCAACTCGATTGATTGCGTCAACATCCTTTGATTAAAGATCGAGCCTGGCTGTGCCAGCACCATCGCGCGCAGATGTGTTTCAGGGATCACCATATCGCCGACAATCTTGACGTCTGAGATCTTATAAAGGTCACCCTCGTGAAGTCCGATCGTGACAAAAATATCCTTCTTGTTCGGCGATATCGCAACCTGGGTTGAGTCGATGCGAAAATCGGCATAGCCCCGGTCCATGTAATAGGAGCGTAGCGTCTCCAGATCACCTTCCAACGCTTCTTTGGAGTAGCGATCGTCCTGCCGAATCCAGGACAGCCAGTTCGCTGTATCGAGTTCGAAGTCTTCGCGAATATCCTTTTCCTCGAAAACCGCGTTACCGACCAGGTTCACCTGTCGAATCTTCGCGCGGTCGCCTTCCTTAACATCGATCCGAACGCGCACCGTGTTATTGGCAGTGTCAGTGACGGATGTCGCAACTGTTACACCGTACTTGCCGCGGTCGTAGTACTGTTCACGAAGGAAGCTCGATACTTCATCGAGAACCGATTGATCGAACGTCCTGCCTTTTGCCAGCCCGACGTTACGCAGGGACTCCGTCAGGTCTTCGGTCTTGATGTCTTTGTTGCCTTCGATCGTAAAACTTTCGATCGATGGTCGTTCGTGGACTGCGACGATCAGTGTTTCACCGTCACGACGTATTTCGATATCGTCGAAGAGTCCCTGACCATACAGCGCGCGGATCGCCTCCTGAATCCGGATCTTATCGACGGAGTCGCCGATGTTGATGGGCAGGTAGTTGAATACCGTTCCTTCGGAAATTCGCTGCAGGCCTTCCACACGCATGTCACGCACGACGAAACCGTCCTGTGACAACGCCGACATCGGCAACAACAGGCAGAGCAAAGCAAATTTCAAACGCCTGTGCATGTTCTTTTTGTTGTTCCTCATCTGCTGCATGCCGGGCTAGCCCAGTATTCTCGCAATGTCGTTATAAAACGCAAAGCTCATTAATAGAATAAGCGCGAGTATGCCGAACTGCTGGCCAATAACTTGTGACCGTTCTGACATCGGGCTGCCCTTCGCAAGCTCGATTGTCTGGTAAACAATTTGCCCACCGTCCAGTACCGGCACGGGCAGCAGGTTCAAGACGCCGAGACTAATGCTGACCAACGCCAGAAAGGCCAGAAACTCGTTCATGCCGCGTTGCGCCGAGTCACCGGCGAATTGGGCAATATTGATCGGGCCACTGATGTTCTTGATCGATACGTCGCCAGTCACCATGCGGCCGAGCATGCGCAGCGTAAACAGGGTCGATGTCCAGGTTCTCTGCGCGGCCTGCGAGATCGATTCGATTGGCCCGAACTTGCGCAAGTAGAAGTACGCGCCGATGTCGCCGGATGAGCGAACCCCGAGGAGACCGCGCGTCTCGCCATCGACTTCCTGCTCACCGATTACGAGATCGACCACGCGGTTTTGACCGTCACGAACGTATTCGACCGCTACCTGTTTGCCAGCCCTGACGGACACAACGTCCACGAGATCGCCATAACTATTGACTTGCTCGCCATCCACGGCCGCGATGCGATCGCCGATCACGAGTCCAGCGCCTGCTGCTGCACCGTCCTCGACCAGTTCACCGATAACTGCCGGCGGCTGCCATGGCTCAAAACCCAGCCCGTCAAAAAGCGAATTGGGTTCCGTCAATCGTGCCGCATCTGCGCCTACGTTAATCGTGGCTCGTCTTTGGCGGCCATTTTCTGTCTCCAGCGTCAACGGCACGCGACCGTCGGCAACCATCTGGTCGAAGATGTTGACAAGCGTCGACTCCCAATCCGCGGTGTCCACATCGCCTACCGCGACAATCTTGTCGCCGAACTCGAGCCCTGCACGGGCTGCGTGGGAATCCGGCATGACGTTGCCAACGGCCGGCTGCAGCGTCGGAATTCCGCTCAGGAACAGGATCCAATAGGCGAAGATCGCAAACAAGAAATTAAACATGGGCCCAGCCAGCAAAACGGCGATGCGTGCCGGAATCGGACGATGATTAAAAGCGCGCCCCTCATCCTCTGGATCGACCGGTCCCTCGCGGCCATCGAGGAAACGCACGTAGCCGCCCAGGGGAATGGCAGAAATACAGTACTCGGTGCGATCTGCGCCACGAACCCAGGTCCAGATGGGTTTGCCAAAGCCGATCGAAAACCTGAGGACTTTCATGCCGGCCCAACGGCCGACGATGTAATGCCCGTACTCGTGGATCGCAACGAGAACGCTGATCGCAACGATAAAAGCCACCAGACTTGTCAGTGCATCACCCATGGACAACAGGCTCCTCTCGCGATTCAGCCACAGTGTAATGTTGACTGGCAGTTCCCGCTGCAGTTCCCTGAAGTGTGGCCTGCGCCAGGTGAACGACAACTGAATACGCCATCATTGCAGGCCCACCCAGCTCAATCCCAACGCAAACAACGGCGCGGCCGCCGCGACGCTGTCAATTCTGTCAAGCACACCGCCGTGACCCGGAAACAGGCTGCCACTGTCTTTCAGCCCCGCGGTTCGCTTGAACATGCTGACGGTCAGATCACCCACCACGGACAGGCACGCGACAGCCAGGCAAAACGGCACAAATACGGCAAGATCGGTGTCCACCCACAGTGACCGCAGCAAAACCAGCAGCACGACCGCGACAAGCCCGCCAATCACACCTTCCCAGGTCTTTCCCGGGCTGATTTCCGGCGCGAGTTTCACACGGCCGATCGTCTTGCCAGCAAAAAACGCACCGCTGTCGGCAACCCAGACAATTAGCAGAGCAAGCAGCAAAATCATCGGGTCGGCGCTGTAGAGCAAGATCAGCGCCAAATACAACGGCACGAGCACAATCGCACCGACGAGCCAGCGAACGGCGACCGGGATCGGTGTCGGGAACACGAACGCCCAGATCAAAGCAATCAGCCACCAGATCATAGACACCTTTAATACGAGTTCGGCATCGACGGCCAGAAACGAGACTGCGGCGATCAATGCACCGATTGCGATGACATACGTGATCCGGCCGCTGCTGCCCGACAGGTCAAGAAACGCCGACCATTCCCAGGCAGCGGCAAGCATCACAGCCACAATGACGAGCAGCGCAATCGACTCGGGTACGACAAACAGCACGAGCATCAGTGCCAGCAGTGCAATTACCGCAGTAATGATTCGCTGTTTCATCAACTGACTGCCTCTACCTGCTCACCCGTGTGCCCGTAACGGCGCTGTCGCCTGGCGTAGTACTCGAGCGCCTCATCAAACTCCTTTTCGCCGAAATCCGGCCAGAGCGTGTCGCAAAACCACAGTTCGGCATACGCCAGATTCCACAACAAAAAATTGCTGATACGTTGTTCCCCACCCGTTCGAATCAACAAGTCCGGATCGGGCACTTCGCCCAGCTGCAATTGCGACGCGATTGCCGCATCGTCGATGTCTGCGACCGTTATTTCGCCTGCGGCCAACCTTCCGGCCACCTGACGCACTGCCTGAACGATATCCCAGCGTCCACCGTAGGCGACCGCAATGATCAGCCGCAAGCCCGTATTGCCGCTCGTCTGCTTTTCAGCCGCCGCAATCTTGTCGATAAGCCCGGGCTGCAACTGTTCTCGAGCACCTATGAATTCGAGCCTTACGTTATTACGATGCAGCTCGTCGACTTCTCGTTGCAGAGCTTCGACAAATAACCGCATGAGTCTGCTGACCTCGTCGCGCGGCCTTGACCAGTTCTCGCTACTAAACGCGAACAGGGTCAGGTATTCGACCCCGCGCCTGGCAGCCAATTTGACGGTTTCGCGAACCGCCCCAACGCCCGACCGGTGCCCGGCATGACGTGGCAACGCCCGCTTTCTGGCCCAGCGACCGTTGCCATCCATAATGACGGCGACGTGCCTCGGGATGTTGTCATCTGTAGCCATCGAAAAGGATAAGAACCTCCGTCGGAGCTTCTCTAAATTTCCATTAGTTCGCTTTCTTTGTCGGCGAGGACCAGGTCGACTTCAGCGATGTATTTGTCAGTAATCGCCTGAATCTCGTCCTCTGCGCGATGCTCATCGTCCTGGCCGATCATCTTCTCCTTGAGAAGGTCCTTAACATCACTGATGGCGTCGCGGCGGATGTTCCTGATCGCGATTCGCCCGCCTTCGGCTTCGTGACGGACAACGCGAATCATGTCTTTTCTGCGTTCTTCGGTCAGCGCCGGCAACGGCACCCGAATAACGGTGCCCGCCGATGCCGGGTTCAGACCGAGATCGGAATTCAAGATGGCCTTCTCGATGACCGCGACCATTTCTTTCTCCCATGGCGTTACTGTCAGTGTCCGCGAATCCTCGACACCGACGTTGGACACCTGGTTCAGCGGCACCTGGGAGCCGTAGTATTCCACCGTGATGTGGTCGAGCAAACTGGTGTGTGCACGACCGGTCCGCAACTTGGTCAGCTCCTGCTTGAGCGCTACAACACTCTTGGCCATCCGTTCACCGGCGTCTTTCTTGATCTCGTCCAACACGTTCAAATTCCTCTTCTGAATATCGATCCAGCTGCCACCGCTTCGTCTAGGCCGTAACCAGCGTACCCACGTCGTCGCCCGACATCGCCTGCACCAACGCGTTGGCCCGCGTTAGATCAAAAACACGCAGTGGAAGATCGTTGTCGCGACACATTACAACGGCCGTCGCGTCCATCACCAACAGCTTGTCGGCCAGCAACTTGTCGAATGACACGACATCGTAGCGCTTGGCATCGGGGTGGTTGACGGGGTCTGCGTCATACACGCCGTCTACTTTAGTTGCTTTGAGCAGCACGTCGGCACCAATTTCGATCGCCCTCAGGCTTGCAGCCGTGTCGGTTGTGAAAAACGGATTGCCGGTGCCTGCCGCGAGTATCACGACACGACCTTTTTCGAGGTGGCGAACGGCGCGACGGCGAATATAGTCTTCACACACCTCGTGAACTTGCAGTGCGGACATGACGCGCGCGAAAACACCGTGGGATTCCAACGCATCCTGGATAGCCAGAGCGTTCATCACGGTGGCGAGCATACCCATGTAATCGCCGGTGACTCTGTCCATGCCGGCGCGTGCCAGGCCTGCGCCTCGGAAGATATTGCCACCGCCGATGACGATCGCAATTTCCACGCCACTCTCCTTGGCGGTCGCGATCTCCGCGGCCATGCGTTGAATGACGGTTGGCTCGATGCCGTAGTCCAATTCACCCATCAACGCCTCACCGCTGAGTTTCAGCAGAACGCGACGGTATTGAACCGGAGAGTCGGTCATCTTCGGGCCTTCTTTGTTGTCTCAGCCAAACGGTCGCCTGGGGCTGCCTTTGCCCTGCAAGCGGCCGTTGATTCTAGCGTATTCGCAACGCCTGGTCTCTATTAAATCAAAGGCTTAAGAGATATTTCTCAACTTGCGCCTTTAACCTGTGCCATTACTTCTTCGACAAAGTTATCTGCTCGTTTCTCAATTCCCTCGCCAACCTCGAAACGTACGAATGACGTTACTGTCGCGTTCGCGCCTTGCAGAAGTTTGCCGACGCTGACATCGGGGTCTTTCACAAACGGTTGCCCGAGCAGCGTGATCTCTTTGAGGAACTTATTGACACGACCGGTAACCATCTTCTCGACGATTTCGGCAGGCTTCCCGGATTCCTGAGCCTGCTCGGTCAGTATACGGCGCTCGCTCTCGAGCGTCTCGGCAGGTACCCCGGACTCATCGATGCATGTTGGATTGCTGGCTGCCACGTGCATCGCGATATCGCGCGCCAGTGCGTCATCACCGCCGTCAAGCGCTACGACAGCTCCAATTCGAGCACCGTGCGTGTAATTGGAGATGATGCCGTCCGACTCGACAAACTCGATTCGGCGAACACTGATGTTTTCGCCAACTTTGGCAATCAGCTCTGCGCGTGCCTCTTCAACGCTGCGGCCATCGGCGAGCTTCTCGGCGGCAAACGCCGCAACGTCGCTGGTACCTGTAGCAAGTGCCACTGCTGCGACAGCTTCAGCGAACATGACGAAATTTTCATCCTTCGCAACAAAGTCCGTCTCCGAATTCACTTCAACGACAACAGCCGTGTTGCCGTCCTGCGCGATGACAACGCGGCCGTCCGCAGCAACTCGACTCGCTTTCTTGTCAGCCTTGGCCTGACCCGATTTACGCAACACCTCTGCGGCTGCGTCGAGATCGCCGTCAGTTTCGACGAGCGCTTTCTTGCACTCCATCATGCCTGCGCCTGTGCGCTCGCGCAGTTCCTTGACCATCGATGCAGTAATCGACATCTTCTCTACCTCTTAATCTTTGTCAGCGGCTTTCTTGGCCGCTTTCTTAGCCGCCTTTTTTGCTGTTTTCTTGGCCGCTTTCTTCGCTGTTTTCTTGGCCGCCTTCTTTGCTGTCTTCTTTGCTGTCTTCTTGGCGGGTTTTGCTGCTACGGCTTGCTCTTTAGCAGGCTCTTCAGCCTTGGCTGGCTTGGCTTCGGCTGGCTCGGCTTTGGCTTCGGCCGGCTCGGCTTTGGCTTCGGCTGGCTTGGCTTCGACTGGCTTGGCTTCGGCTGGCTTGGCTTCGGCTGGCTTGGCTTCGGCCGGCTTGGCTTCGGCCGGCCCGGCTTTGGCTTCGGCCGGCTTGGCTTCGGCTTCGCCCGGCTTGGCTTCGGCTGGCTTGGGCGTTTGTTCTGCAGCTACGTCGGGCTTGCCCTCGGCTTTCCCGGAATCCTTGGATTCCGATTCCTTCGCTGCAGTTGCCTTTTCTTTCGGCGCAGCCACCTTTTTCACCGTGGCTTTCTTCTTCACGACCGCTTTCTTGCCGGTCTTTTTCTTCCGGCCCGTGGATTTCTTGACCTTGCCGTCCGCGTCGAGCTCGACGAATTCGTCTTCGCCCAAGGCGACTTCCGGCAGTGATGCTTTGCCGTCGAGTACCGCGTCAGCAACCATTCCTGCGTAGAGTTCAATGGCGCGCATTGCATCGTCATTACCGGGAATCACATAGTCCACGCCATCAGGCGAGCAATTCGTATCAACGATTGCTACAACCGGAATACCAAGTTTGCGCGCTTCACGAACAGCGATATCTTCGTGATCGACGTCAACGACGAACAACACATCGGGCAACCGTGTCATTGCCTTGATACCACCGAGACTGCGCTCGAGCTTTTCCTGCTCGCGGCTCAAACCGAGTACTTCCTTTTTCGTCAGGCCTTCGAAACCGCCTTCTTCCGCCATTTGCTCAAGCGTCATCAGGCGCTTCACCGACTGGCGAATCGTCTTGTAGTTTGTGAGCATGCCGCCGAGCCAGCGGTAGCTGACGAACGGCATTTCCGCGCGAGCCGCGTGCGTGCGAACGGACTGGCGCGCCGCGCGCTTGGTACCAACGAACAGTACCTTGCCGCCATCGGCTACGGTCGCCTTGACGAACGCACAGGCCTCGCGAGCCAGGGGCAGGCTCTTCTCGAGATTGATGATGTGGATCTTGTTACGCTCGCCGAAGATGTAGGGTGCCATCTTCGGGTTCCAGTAACGGGTCTGGTGACCAAAATGCACGCCAGCCTCTAGCATCTGGCGCATGGATACGTCTGCCATGTTGTTTCTCCGGGTTAGGCCTCCGAACACCCCATCTCGCAACCCCTTTTCAGGTGGGGCACCCAGCGTGATGTGACGGTGTTCGTGTGGATTAATTGCCTCTAGGGCGCGCGCTTTATACCATAGCCGGTCGCGGCCAACAATGCGCAATATGCAGCGATTTCGCAGATTTTGGCCAAAACCCCGCAAACCCCTGAATTCCAATGACTGTGACGATAAAAACTGCCGCTGAGCAGGACAAGATGCGGGCCGCCGGCCGCCTCGCAGCCGACGTGCTCGACATGGTCGGTGAGCATGTGCTGCCAGGCGTGACGACCGGCGAACTCGATTCGCTCTGCCACCGATACATAACCGAAGTGCAACACGCGATTCCCGCCCCTCTTAACTACCGCGGCTTTCCCAAATCAGTCTGCACATCGGTCAACCACGTCGTGTGCCACGGCATTCCGGGTGACCGCAAACTAAAAGCAGGCGACGCCGTCAATATTGACGTCACGGTGATCAAGGACGGGTTCCACGGCGACACCAGCCGTATGTTTTTCGTCGGCAAGCCCAGCGTACAGGCGCAGCGGCTGGCGCAGGTGGCATTTGACGGCATGTGGCTGGGCATCAATGAACTCGCGGCAGGCAAGCGGCTCGGGGACGTCGGTGCTGCCATTCAGGCATACGTTGAAAAAAACCGCTTTTCGATCGTGCGCGAATACTGCGGCCATGGTATCGGCCGCGAATTTCATGAGGATCCGCAAGTGCTGCATTACGGCACGCGCGGTACCGGCCTCGAACTCAAAGCCGGAATGACACTCACAGTGGAACCCATGGTCAACGCGGGTAAGCCAAACGTTAAGCTCCTGCCCGATGGCTGGACCGTCGTCACCAAGGACCACAGCCTGTCGGCACAATGGGAGCACACAGTGCTGATTACACCGACCAGCTATGAGGTCTTGACGCTCGGTGCGGCGGATCGTGAAAGCTAGCTCTATTTTCCTTAATAAACCATGACTTACACAGCAGATGAATGGGCCGGGTCGTTCGCCGACGACGAGGCTCTTGGCATTCTGCGTGCGGCGCTGGGCAACGATTCGCCGGGCGGCAGCCGGGCTGCGCTCCATGCCGCCAGCGAAAATCTCAAACAACGCTTTCTCGCCGGCGAGTCCGTTGTCACACTGGTCCATCTGCGGGCAAGCCTCGTTGACGAATTGCTCATTCACCTGTGGCACAAACACGCGGGCGCCTGCACTGGCGCCGCGGCGCTGGTTGCGGTCGGCGGCTACGGCCGCGCCGAGCTGCATCCATCGTCTGATGTTGACATCATGTTATTGCTCCCTGATGAGCTACCGGCAGACAGCGAGACGCAGCTATCCGACTTCGTGACCGCGCTGTGGGACGTCGGGCTTGAGATCGGCCACAGCGTGCGCACGGTTCAACAGTGCTACGAGGAAGCAAAGAGAGACCTGAGTGTTGCGACGACACTGATCGAAGCGCGGCTGCTGCTTGGTCCGGACGCGCTTTACGCGGCAATGCAATCTGCCATCGCGGCACAAAAGATCTGGCCACCGACCGAGTTTTTTGCCGAAAAACGCAAGGAACAGATCGCACGTCATCACCGTTACGACGATACGGCCTATAACCTCGAGCCCAACGTCAAGGGCAGTCCCGGCGGCTTACGCGATATCCAGATGATTGGCTGGGTCGCAAAACGGCATTTCGGCGTCGCGACCTTCGATGAGCTCGTTGCACATAAGTTTCTGACAACAGGAGAGGTGCAACGACTGTACGACGGCCAGGAATTTCTTTGGCGCGTGCGCTTCGGTCTGCATATCCTGACGGGGCGTCGTGAGGACCGCATCCTGTTTGATCATCAGATCAATCTCGCGCAAATGCTCGGCTACGAGGATGCGACCTACACGCTCGCCGTCGAGCAGCTCATGCAGCGCTACTACCGCACGGTCATGGAACTGAGCCGCCTCAACGAGATGCTCTTGCAGCTCTTCGAGGAGGCCATCCTGATGGACCCCGACGCACCGCCGGAGCCACTTAACGAGCGCTTTCAGCTCAAAAATGGTTTCCTGCAAACGGTTAGCAACCAGGTATTTGCCCGCGACCCTTCCACCTTGCTTGAGCTGTTCCTGTTGTTGCAACAGAACCCGGACATTCGGGGCGTAAGTGCGTACACGATCGGCCTGATCAAGCGCAATCTGTACCGTATTGACGAGGAGTTTCGGCAGAACCCGCGCAACCAGCGTCTGTTCCTGTCAATTCTGCGGGCACCTGAGGGTGTTACGCACGAACTCAGGCGCATGAATCTCTATGGCGTGCTCGGACTGTACATACCGTCATTCGGTCGAATTGTCGGGCGTATGCAGTACGACTTGTTTCATGCCTATACAGTCGATGAACACACATTGTTCGTTGTCAGCAACCTGCGGCGCTTTGCATTGTCGCGGTTTGACCACGAATATCCGCATTGCAGCCGCGTCATGCAGGATTTCGAGAAACCCGAGATCGCCTACCTGAGCGGACTGTTTCACGACATCGCCAAGGGCCGCGGTGGTGACCATTCCGAACTCGGTGCTGTTGAGGCCGAATCATTCTGTCTCGAGCACGGGCTCAGCCAATACGAGGCACGTATCGTCGCCTGGCTCGTTCGCCATCATCTGATTCTCTCGACAACCGCGCAGAAAAAAGATATCGGCGACCCGAACGTAATCAATGAATTTGCCTCGCTGGTTCGCGACCCGATGCACCTCGACTATCTCTATGTACTGACGATTGCCGACGTGCGCGGCACAAATCCGAAGCTTTGGAACTCCTGGAAAGCAACCTTGTTTCGTGATCTTTACGAATTAACGCATCGTGCGCTGCGGCGCGGTCTCGAAAACCCCATCGATCGCGAGCAGTTGATTCTCGAAAAGAAGTCGCAGGCGCGCGAATCGTTTCACGCGACTGGCATCAGCGATGAACGCATCGACGCAGTCTGGAGCTTGTTTAACGATACGTATTTCATGCGCCATCGTTCGAACGAGATCGTCTGGCATACCGAATGGCTTGCTGATTCGGATACCGAATCAGAAATTGGCCTGCTCGACGTGCGACGACAGGAAAAAGGTGACGGCGTCGAGGCAGTTATTTACACGCCACATACACAACGCACATTCGCGCACGCGACGGCCGTACTTGACGAACTTGGCATGACGATCGTGGATGCTCGAATCGTGCCGCTGCAAAACGGCTACAGCCTCGATTCGTTCATATTCATGGAGCTCGACAAACGTATAGAGATCGATGAATCGAGAATGAACAAAATCCGACGCTCTTTGACGCGTGTGCTCACTGCCGGTGACGACAGCGTGGTCAGTGTGACGCGCGCCGCACCGCGTCAGCTTCGCGTGTTCAAGACGAAAGCCAGGGTCGACTTTGGCCAGAATGCCGCAGACGGACGCACCGTCATGGAACTGGTCGCGGCGGACCGCCCCGGACTCCTGAGCAAGATTGGCCAGGCTTTCATCGCACAGGACGTCGACATCACCGCTGCCAAGATCATGACGATCGGCGAACGTGCCGAGGACGTCTTCTATATCAGCGACACGAGCGGCGCAGCACTCGACAAGAAAGCGCAGGAAAAATTACGCAAGCAACTGGTAGCCGAACTGGACGATAATGGTGAAGCGACCTAGATCGCATCACAGACACAGGAACAAACATGCGAGAACTGATTGACGTCATTGAAAGAGGCTATGAGCAAAGCGGCCGCATGGACAGTGAGTCCGATAAGGATCAGCTTACTGACGCTGTACGACAGGCAATTTCGATGCTCGACGCCGGTATAGTCCGCGTCGCCGAAAAACTCGATGACGACTGGCAGGTCAATCAATGGCTCAAGAAGGCGGTCTTGCTGAGCTTCCGCCTTACAGACAACAACGTAATACCCGGCACGCACAGCATGTTCTACGACAAGGTGCCGATGAAATACGCCGATTACTCGGAAGAAGACTTCAAACGGGACGGCGTACGGGTGGTCCCCGACGCGATCGTACGCCGCGGTGCCTTCGTTGCGCCCGACGTCGTACTGATGCCCAGTTACGTCAACATCGGCGCCTACGTGGACTCAGGGACGATGGTGGATACCTGGGCTACCGTAGGCAGCTGTGCTCAGATCGGGAAGAACGTACATTTATCCGGTGGTGTCGGAATCGGGGGCGTGCTCGAACCGGTGCAGGCCGGACCCACGATTATTGAGGACAATTGCTTCATCGGAGCACGATCTGAGGTTGTTGAAGGCGTTATCGTCGAAAAGGGTTCAGTCTTGTCAATGGGTGTATACATCGGGCAAAGTACCCGAATCTACGATCGTGAAACCGAAAAGATCACGTATGGCCGGGTACCAGCCGGGTCTGTTGTAGTGCCCGGCAACCTGCCATCGAGTGACGGTAAGTATTCTTTGTATTGTGCCGTCATCGTTAAGCATGTTGACGAAAAGACACGATCGAAAACGAGTCTGAATGACTTGCTTCGCAACGCTGAATCACAGGACCTATAGTGCTAACAGTTTACGGAATCAAGAGTTGCGATACGTGCAGGAAAGCGCGGAAGTACCTTACCGAACACAATATCGAATTCAAGTTCCATGACCTGCGCGAAGATGGCCTGGATATTCAGATGCTCGAGCGTTGGACGCAGCGGATAGGCTGGGAGCGGCTCCTGAACAAACAAAGCCTGACCTGGCGCAAGATACCCGACGTCGACCGCAATGACATGTCGCGAGACAAAGCACTTGCTGCAATGATCGACGGCCCAACATTGGTCAAGCGCCCCGTACTCGAGGCCGACAACTTCATTGCCGTCGGTTTTTCCGAAAAACGCTTCGGCGACTTCATAGAAAACAACGACCTGTAGGAATGACACCGGTCGCGACCGTGACGCGAAATACGCGATTCGAATATCGATGACTGAAATTGATCAAGACCACCCCGATCACCCGGTGTTGCAGCTCCTCAGCGAGCTGATTCGTTGCCCGTCGATCACACCCGATGATGCGGGTTGCCAGGAGATTCTCGCCACGCGGCTTCGCCCGCTTGGCTTCGATTGCGAGCCGATGCCTTTCGGCGACATCACCAATCTTTGGGCCCGGCGCGGCGATGCTGGCCCTGTCCTGTGTTTTGCCGGGCACACCGACGTCGTGCCGCCAGGATCCGAAAGCGAATGGCAAAGCGACCCATTCGAACCGGTCGTCCGCGAGGGTCTGCTCTATGGCCGTGGCTCGGCCGATATGAAGAGCGGCCTGGCGGCGATGATTATTGCGCTTGAGCGTTTCATTGCAGCCCACCCTGAACACGAGGGAAGCCTTGCAATGTTGCTAACGAGCGACGAGGAAGGCCGCGCCAGAGACGGTACGCTCAAAGTCATCGAAACACTCCAGGCACGCGGCGAGCACATTGACTGGTGCGTGCTCGGTGAACCGTCGAGCCAGCAAACGCTGGGGGATATTGTACGAATCGGTCGACGCGGCTCATTGAGCGGGATACTGACCGTCCACGGCGTCCAGGGACATGTCGCCTACCCGCAGCTCGCCGACAATCCGATCAGCCGCTTTGCCCCGGTTCTGTCGGAGTTGCATACGATCGAGTGGGATCAGGGCAATGAATACTTTCCGCCAACGAGTTTCCAGGTCGTCGAGATTCAGTCAGGTCTTGGTTTTCCCAACGTTACACCGGCAAATCTGAATGCACGATTCAATTTTCGTTATTCGACCGAGTGGGATTACGAGCGGCTGCAGGTCCGCGTGCATGAGATATTCGATGCGCATCAGTTCGACTATGAGTTGAACTGGCACTTGTCAGGAGAACCGTTTCTGACGAAAACCGGCAAACTGACCGACGCAGTCAGCCGAGCGGTGAGCGATCAAACCGGCCAACGACCGGAATTATCAACTGGCGGCGGAACCTCGGATGGCCGCTTCATCGCCCCGGCCGGCACGGACGTCGTCGAACTCGGCCCGATCAACGAATCGATACACAAGGTCAACGAACACGTCCGAATCCAGGACGTGATCTCGTTAACTGCAATCTACGAGCGCATCATGCAGCTTATGTTGTTATAGCCGCGGGCTGGACATTTGTTGTTAGAAGTAAAGCGCAGCGTACTCGACAGGGTGCAAAGTCTCAGTCCGATCGTTAGTAGGCTATCGGACCGAGCCATGAAGACAACGAATGTCCTGGTCGCGATTATGCCGTCTTTCGCAGATTATTCCAGATACCTGCGATTCCAAGTCCGGTTACGCCGATGAACACCCATGCAGGCATTGACAGCCCCAGAAAACTCCAAGCGACTTCGGCGCATTCGCCGGAACCCTGAAAGACCATGCGCATGGCTTCGCCGAGCGGAAAATTCTCGAGCATATAGTCGAGGCCTGGCCCACAAGACGGCACCTCACTGGGCGGCAGGTTCTGCAGCCGCACGTGCCATCCGGCTACGGTCGCCCCATCGGCGGCGAATAGCCCGAGTAAGACCGCATAGACCCGCCGTCCCCAACCGCTCGGATCATGCAGGGCGGCAATCAGGAAAACGATACCGAGTCCAATAACGGCAACGCGCTGCAAGACGCACAGGGGACACGGGTCGAGCAGCAACACATGTTGCGCGTACAGCGCGAAGCCCATCATTCCAACACAGCACAAAAAGCCCGCAAGATTGAGTACGCGTCGTCCAGGTAAGGTCATGACTTCCTATTCAGATTCGAGTGCGGAGGCGTCAGAAATGCCAGTATGGCGAATATCTTTGCCCCGCACCATATAGATCACATACTCGCAGATGCTCCTGGCCGGAGTGTCCGCGCCGGCTACTTCCATTTCCACTGCGTGTCGAGCATCAGCCGGTTGTAGTCGCTCTTGCTGCCGGAGCTGAGGTCGGACTCGTTAATGTAGTACTGAGCACCGATCGTCCAGTTCTTGTTGACACCGTAGTTCAGCTGCAGGAAGTGACCTTTGTTGTCAGTGCCACCTCCGGCGAAATCCGAGTCTGTCAACAGGCCGAGCACGGAGTCGGCTTCTTTTTCGGCGTAATAATAAGAGAACTGCGTTTGGCCCCGGTCTCTGGCTTGCCCAACTCGGGTTCCGACGGTCCAGGCCGTATTCTCATCAGAAGGGTCGCTGTTGTTTACGTAATCGAGAAAGACGATAGTCGGCCAATCACCGAGATCGAACGCGGCTTCAGCGAAGACTTGCGTCAGCAAATAGTCGTAAACGTAGGTGCAGCTGGTGTCGGGCGTGCTACCGCACGGGAGACCACCGGTTTCGACAGCGGTATTGCCGAAAAAATCACCCGGATCACCGGTATCGCCGAATGTCGTGCCCTCACCCTTGGTCTTGATCGAATAGTAGCCAATACCGCCTTTGACTTTCGCGCTGCCAATCTCGCCTGCCGCACCGATTTGCGCGCCCCAGCCGAAGTTGTTGTTGCCCTTTGCGCTATCGCTCTCGAGATAACTGCCAATTGCGCTGGCAAAGAACCAGTCGCGCTTGTAGGCCAGAGCGAGGCCCTCCGGCGTCCAGTCTCCGTCCCACATCAGGGCCTGCTTGCCCACGCTTAACAACGGATTTTTGTACTTGCCGCCGAGCACGTGCAAGCCTTCAGCCGCTTCCCAGTCGACGTACGCCAGGTTCAGTGCAATGTCTTTCGACGAACCGCCACCACCCAGGGTCTGGTTGGCCGACACCGGATCGTCGCCGCCCGTGGCCAGACCGAAACCTACTTCGACATCGTCTGCCAGATCGGCCCGAATATTGGCGCGTGCGCGAATGCGGTTGCGGTTGCGCTCGGGACTGCCCTGAGCGTCGATGTTCTCGTAGCGATAACGAAAATCGCCGTCCAGCCTGATCCGGTCGGCCCATGATTCCGGGGCGGCGTCGGCGCCGGATTCCTGAACTTCCGCAACGCTTGTCTGAACGTCGGTGACAACCGTTACAGCCTGCGCTTGGGAACGCCTGAGCTCCGTGTTCTCAGCGGCAAGTTCGTCGAGCCGTTGCGACACCGCCGCAAGCTGTTCGCGCAGTTGCTCGAAGTCTTCGTCGCTGACCGCGCCAAATGCGGTGGACCAGGCGAATACATTGATCGCCAACAGTAGGAAGAGCTTTTGTTTCATCATGTACTCCGGGGCTTAACAACAGCACAATATTACAATTCCATTACGAGACCGGAGCGGGTTTTTGCGCCACTTTTTGCCGCAGATACGCCGGCACGATGTCCTGCGGTTCGACTGCATGCCCTTCCCGCAGCGCCGCACTACCAAGTCGTAGCAAGTGAGTCGCCCGCGGATGCAAGACATCCGAGATGTCACCGAGATTCTCGCGATTAGCGGCAAGCAAATCCGGGTAACGCTGCCAGCCGGCGCCTGCGGCAACGTAGGCCGCACTACCGAGCTCTGCAATTCTGTCGGTGCCATGCAATCGCTCGGGAAATACCGCGACCGGCAGCCTCGAATCGCCAGCTTCATAAATGCCGAGATACACTTCGTGCATGTGTGCGTCCTGGGCGACGATTACCTCTGTTGCCTCGCGCTCTGCGAAGACCTGTGCTGCAATCGCGGCGAGCGAGGAAACCGGAATGATATTCAGACCGGATCCGAAAGCGAGTCCCTGCGCAACCGACGCGGCGATGCGCATACCAATAAATGAACCCGGGCCGTTGCCAAGCACAATCGCATCGAGCTCAGGCAACGTTACGCCGGACTCCCGCAGCAGGGATTCGATCATCGGCATCAGCAATCGTGTGTGTTCGCGTGGCTTTTCCTCGTGCCGTTCGATCAAAAGCTCATCGAGTTGCAGCGCCGCGGAGCATGCGATCGACGACGTATCGAGCGCGAGCAGTTTCATGCGACCGCGCCCTTGCGTTCATGCGCGGCCAGAAATCTGCTGACGTCATCGATAGACGACGTCGCCGGCATCGGTTCCAGGCTCTGCAGAAACATCCGTCCATAGCCCTTCGATGTGACACGCGGATCGCAGAGCACGATGACACCATAGTCGCTCTGATCCCTCAGGAGCCGCCCGGCGCCCTGCTTCATCGCAAGCACGGCCTGCGGCAGCTGGTGCTCGGTAAACCCGTTGCCACCTTCGCGGCGAATAAATTCGAGGCGCGCCATCATCAATGGATCGGCAGGCGATGCGAACGGTAGTTTGTCGATCGCAACGACTGTCAGGGCCTGGCCGCGGACGTCAACACCTTCCCAGAAGCTCCCGGTACCCAGTAACACGGCATCCCCTGCCTCTCGAAATCGCCGCAGCAGATCGTCACGCGGAGCACTGCCCTGGGTGAGCAGTTTGCGCCCGCCGAGAAATCTCTTGTTCGATCGAAACCACTTTTTTGCTGCGTTTAATGCACGGTGACTCGTAAACAGACAAAACATTCCGCCCGACGTCATATCGAGCAGCGGCACGACCGATTCGAGCACCGCATCAGTGTGTCCGAAGTCCGACGGTTGTGGCAGGTCTGGCGGCAAATAGACAAGCCCGTTTCGTTCCACGGCGTAAGGACTTGGAAATGTCAGTCCGCTGACGTCTGCCAGACCCATGCGTGACGCGAAGTGCGAAAAGTCTTCGGCAACTGCAAGCGTAGCAGAGGTGAATATCCAGGCCTGGTGACCTTGATTGATCAGACCATTGAGCGTTGCAGAGACATCGAGTGGTGTCAGGTTGATACGCAGGCTCCGCGGATTGACTTCAAGCCACCGCAGACCATCCCAGCTGTCATCGCTTGCGAGCAAGGCGAGACGTTCCGTGGCGCTGGTCAATTGCTCGTGCAGCTTGTCGAGTTCCATTGAGGCATCTGCGATTTCGGCAACCGCCGTATTCAGTTTACCGAGCGCAAGTCGCAGACTGTCCAGTGGCTCGCGTATATCGGCGAGAATTTCACCAAGCTGGTGACGGCCCTCTTGTCTTGGCGCTGCGGCGCGCAGTACTCGAATCGCCGTCTGCAATGCGTCGATGCGGCGCTGCAATTCGGGCTGCTGAAACGGCATGGTCTCCACCCGAACCTCATCGACGAGTCGCTCGAGTTCCCTCGATCCCAGCGCGACACCAAAAAACTGCACGGCGAGGTCGGGTATCTGGTGCGCCTCATCGAGAATGATCGCCTCCGCTCCCGGCAGGAACTCAACAAAGCCCTCTTCCTTCATCGCCAGATCCGCGAGCAACAAATGGTGATTAATGACAACAAGATCGGCTTCCTGCGCCGCACGACGTGCTTTTACGACATGACACGCGGAATACTCAGGGCATTTCTGGCCCAGGCAGTTATCGACGGTCGAAGTCACAAGCGGCCAGACCTTCGAATCCTCGGCGACGTCGGTCAATTCGGCCCGATCACCGCTCTCGGTTCGATGTCGCCATTCGCGCACCGCAATCAGATCATCGATCACCGCCTCGCCGCCGTCCGCGTGATCGAGCCGCTCCAGGCAAAGGTAGTTGGCGCGGCCTTTCAGTAGCGCCGTCGAAACCGGGCGACCGACCGCTTTGCTGATCAACGGCAAATCGCGGTGATATAGCTGATCCTGAAGCGACTTGGTACCTGTCGAGATGATTGTCTTGCGGCCACTCTGCAGCGCCGGCAATAAATAGGCGAACGTTTTGCCCGTGCCGGTCCCGGCCTCCACGACGAGCTTATCGAGATTGGCGATGGTCTCGGCGACGGCCTCAGCCATCCACGCCTGACCGGCCCGTGGCTGAAACCCGGGCAGCAGCTTCTTCAAAGGGCTATTGTCGCCAAAGAATTCGGTAAGGCTCCTCACCGCGTAAAGGTTACACGGTTCGTTTCCGATTAAAAGGACCGACAGGTCGGCAAGCGCCCCGAAACTATTTGCAATAACACAGATTTGGTAGTGCAGAATGCATTCCTCTTCGTATAATTGCGCTTGCGAACTGGTGCACAGATACCACGCCTGACCATAGATTTTTTTTGCCGAGACATCCCGATGACAACCAGCCTCCCGCCGCTCCAACAGTGGGTCGACGAAGTTACCGAATTAACAAATCCGGACCGCATCCACTGGTGCACAGGGAGTGAGGTCGAATACGAGCAACTCATTGCAGATATGCAGGCGACTGGCACACTGTCTGCGCTCAATCAGGATGAATACCCGAACTGCTATTTGCACCTATCCGACCCGACCGACGTCGCACGCGTCGAGCACCTGACGTATGTCTGCACGGAAAACAAGGAAGATGCCGGACCCAACAACAACTGGATGAGCCCGGCGGACGGTCACGCCAAGGTTGACGCGCTATTTGATGGCGCGATGCGTGGCCGAACGATGTATGTCATCCCCTATTGCATGGGACCGATCGACTCGCCCTACTCCCGTTGTGGCGTCGAAATCACGGACAGCCCGTACGTTGTCGTCAACATGAAAATCATGACGCGTATGGGCGCAGCGCCACTCGAACGCATCGAGCGCGAAGGCAAATTCATCAAGGGCCTGCATTCGACCGGCGATCTTGATCCGGAGCGGCGCTTCATCATGCATTTTCCCGATGAACTCTCGATCAAGAGCATCGGTTCGGGCTATGGCGGCAATGCGCTGTTGGGTAAGAAATGCCATGCGCTGCGGATCGCGAGTTTCCAGGCACGCGAGGAAGGCTGGCTTGCCGAGCACATGTTGATCATGGGCCTCGAAAGCCCCGACGGCGAGACACATTACATCGCCTGTGCGTTTCCATCCGCCTGCGGCAAAACCAACCTGGCCATGCTGATTCCACCGCACTCGCTGCCTGGCTGGAAAATCTGGACATTGGGAGACGACATCGCCTGGCTGCATCTGGATGAAGATGGCCGGTTGCGTGCGATCAATCCCGAATCGGGCTATTTCGGGGTCGTCCCGGGCACGAATGCGAAAACCAACCCGAACGCATTCGACATGATCAGGCACGACACGATCTTCACCAATGTGGCGCGCACGACTGACAACGAGCCGTGGTGGGAAGGCAAGAAGGATGGCGAGCCAGCCTTCGACTGGCAAGGCCGTGAATACGACCCGGCGGATGGCAAAGCGGCACATCCGAACTCGCGCTTTACCGTCGCCGCAACCAACAATCCCAGCTATTCGAAACTGGCCGATGCGCCGGAGGGTGTGCCAATTTCAGCCATCGTGTTTGGCGGCCGGCGCGCGCGGTTGGCGCCGCTCGTCTATGAAGCGAAAGACTGGAATCACGGTGTACTGGTTGGCGCGAGTGTCGGCTCGGAGACAACGGCGGCAGACGCTGCCGAGGTCGGCGTAATCCGTCGCGACCCGATGGCAATGAAGCCGTTCTGCGGCTACAACTTTGCCGACTATTGGACACACTGGCTGTCGTTCCCCGATCGCACCGACAAATTGCCGCGAATCTTTCACGTCAATTGGTTTCGCCAGGATGGCGAAGGCAATTTCCTTTGGCCGGGTTTCGGAGAGAACATGCGTGTGCTGTGCTGGATTATTGACCGCTGCGAAAACCGTATCGGCGCTAAAGAGACTCCTGTGGGCTACCTGCCCGAGGACGGCGACATAGATACCAGCGAGCTCGATATCAGTGCCGCAACGATGCGCGAGTTGTTATCGATCGATATCGCACATTGGAAAAAAGAGAATGACCACTTCGGCGAATACCTGGACGGCTTTGGCGCCCGAGTGCCGGAGGCATTACGCGCAGAACAGCAGCGCGTTGCCGAGGAGCTGAATCAAGCGCTGTAGGTTGGCCGTAGACACGGCGATGCCCGTCTGCAGTAAAGCGCCGCACCGCGAACCAAGAAGATGGGCATTGTCCTGCCCGTGGCTATTTCAAGGTCTTGAAATGTACGGCCAGTGACGAACCGGGCCCCTCGGCACGACCGAGGCCGATCGTCCCTTCGCCACGAATCTCGGTGGAGTCGCGGCGTACGAAAGTCTCTTCACCTTGATCGCTTTGCACGAACGTACCGTTCGTGCTCTGGTCGACGAGCAAAAATTTGCCGCGGCGCATTTCAAGCTTGGCATGAATGCGGGAAATCAGATTGCCCTTGATCACGAGATCGTTGTCTTCGGCACGGCCCATGAGCACACTCTTGCGCTGATCGGTGACCGCAATCGTCTGGTCACGAAAACTAAGTTGCAGCGTTGAGGCCTTGGGTGGCGAACTCTCCCATTCGATCGTCGGCAGCATGCTGGTCGCTTCTTCCGGGTTCCAGAGCAACTCGAAGAGTGCGACTTCGTCGATCTTGCCCCGCACTGTCGCAAGGTCGATCTGGCGCGTCTGTTTCTGCAGGTCCGGGGTCATTTTTTCGACCGTGCCGCCCGAGATAACAATTTGCCGCGCCTTGGCCTGCGACGTCATGCGATTCGCGGTGTGCACGGCAGCGCCGAATATGTCGTTTTGCTCCTGCACCACCGGGCCGAAATGACAACCAATGCGGATCGAGACGGGGATGCGACCTTCTTGCTTGTTGTCGGCCGAGATACGCTTTTGCATCATCACAGCCGCACCCATCGCTTCTTCTACCGTCGCAAACGTAGACATGACCTCGTCACCAATTGTCTTGATAACGGTACCGTTGTAGTTATGAGTCGCATCTTTCATGATCTCCAGGCACAAGGCGACCGTCTCGCTGGCTTTGGTATCACCAAACTTGTCGTACAGCTGAGTGCTGCCGACAACATCTGCGAACACGATCGCGACTTCAAGGTCCTTTGCCATAATGTGCCCGTAACTACCTAAAATAGAAGCTATTTTTCAGCCACAATATACGCTATCCAGGCAAGATCTGCTTCACCCTTTTCGTCCGGTGTGAACTCGCCATTGCCCTCGCCATCCTCGTCTTCGCCCTCCCAGTACACGGTGACATTGCGAAAACCGGCCTCAAGCAACATGTCGCGCAGTTCCGGTGCCGTATACAGTCGCCAGGAATAGCTGAACGCTTTCTTGATCTTTGACCCATCCGGGAATTTGAAGTGAATGTAGCACTGCATGTGGTTTGTTACAGGATGGAACTTGGCCTGATGCCAGATATAGGTAAATCCTTTGAGCTTGGTTTTCTCTCGGGTTTCCTCAAACGACTCCGGTCCTCCGAACATGTCCATGAACAGAATGCCATCGTCCTTCAATGCACCGTGACAGCGACGCATGTATCCCACCATCTGTGCCCGTTCTTCGAAAATCCAGTAACTGAAATTGAATGCCGCGAGTATGTCGACCTTCGGCGTCTCAACCGTCTGAACGTCAGATTCGATCAGGCTAACGCGAGCCTGGTCCTCGGTTTCGAGGCGGCTGACCCGGTGACGGCGCCCCCACTCGAGTACCGCAGGCTCAATATCGACACCGATCGCCGAGTACTCGCTGCCCTGTTTCACCCACTCACAGGCGAGACTCGCAGTACCACAAAAATCCTCTCGAAATACGTAGGCCGTTCTGCCCGTTAACTCTCTGAACGTGTTTTTCAGGAAGCTGACCTCATTTTCGACGTTTTGCACCGAATCTTCATACAACTCGTGAATATCGGCTCGCTCGGCCATCGTCGGCCTCTTGAATCTCTTACCTGATTTGGCGCCCATTTTGGAATTACGCTCTGTTGGCTAATGTGGATCGCACATTCTATGCTGCAACCGGTATTGCATCCAGCGCTTCGA
>Ga0224508_10000373_pt1 | contig 44620 bp, 58 predicted proteins | sample SF_Jan12_sed_USG_4_FD_170157 | JGI IMG/M metagenome (GOLD analysis project Ga0224508, IMG submission 170157) | Sediment microbial communities from San Francisco Bay, California, United States - SF_Jan12_sed_USGS_21 | ecosystem: Environmental > Aquatic > Marine > Sediment | place: USA... | reverse complement strand
ATCACTATCAACAACAACTGTTACTGGAACCTTCATTCCTTCAAAATCTTTTGTCTTATCATTAATCGCTTTAATGACTTCCATAATGTTGACACCTAAAGGACCTAATGCTGGACCTAATGGGGGCCCTGCAGATGCTCCTCCTCCTGTTACAAGTGATGATATTTTTTGTTCTCCCATGTTTTATCAGCTTAATATGAAAAATTTAATCCTTCCTAACCTTCACTTGATAGTTTTAGATAATTGGCATCTACTGTTACTGGTAATTGATATGCTGCATCTAACAACACTACTGTCGCTTCTTCTTTTTCAATATCTATTCTGGTAATTGTTGCCTTCATTCCCTTAAATGGACCTCCTGTGATTTCTACTACGTTATCTACTGCTAATTGTGAAACTGTTGATTTTTTGATAAGGTATCCTTCAATATCTTTAAATTCTAACTCTCCTCTTAACTGGCCCCGGATATGTCTTACTCCTTCAACTGCCATATATGCATCACTTGGATTAATCGCTTCAATCACAACATATCCTTTCAGATTGTCAACTAGCAAAACTGATTGAATGTTAATTTGATTTGCATTTGCTTTTGCTTCTAGTAATCTCATTACTACTTTTTCTTGTCCTCCTGTGGTTCTAATTGCAAACAAATGTGATTTTATTTCTTCTGCCAATTTTATCTTCCAAACGTAATTACCGAAAAGACAAACTGAATAGTAAATCCAATAGCACCAACTCCTGCTATTCCCAATAATACTAATCTAAGATGTTGTTGATACTCATCTTTATCTGGTTTTTTGGCCATTTTCATAGTGTTGGCCATATTCTTCAAAGTCTGCCTTGGGTTCATTGCTGGGAATTAATAAGGTGTCCTTATATCTCTTATCTCATGGAACTGCTAATTGCGTATCAAAGTGATCCTGCCGGTTACAATATGGCAAAATTTCTTTCAAAAAAAATGACTCAAGATGACAATATTTTTCGCGGAAAATATTATGATTTAATAATAATTCCAACCCCTGCAATCTCTGCTGATTGGTTAGAAGAAAAATATGATTATGATGGATTTGTTTTTCTTTCAAAACATGCTGCTGAATCTGGTGTATTGGCTTTGACCTGTCATAGTACTGGAAATTTCTCTGAAGCCAAATTTGGTGGAAATGATCTACAGGTTGCTATTCCTCACCCCCATCTTCAAAAAGCATATCTTCAAACATTGAAACAAAATCAGTCTAATTTTTCAGAATTTCAAATTACCATTGAGGCAACACATCATGGACCTACTGCATTAACTAAACCATGTATATTCATTGAAATAGGTACCACCGAAAAACAATGGACTGATGTTTCTTTGTGTAATTCAGTAGCAAATTTGGTTCATCAGGTAATGTCGCAACCAATAGAAGAGAATCCTGTGGCAATTTGTTTTGGTGGAACACATTACCCATCAAAATTCACTAATGAATTACTTGATGGAAAATATGCCCTTGGAACAGTGATTCCAAAACACGCGTTAGAAAGTCTTGATGAAAAGATGTTTTCTCACATTCTTAGGCAAAACTATATGGCAAAAGTTGCCCTCCTTGATTGGAACGGATTAGGTTCAAATAAAAAGAAAATAACTAATCTTCTTGAATCAACAGATCTTGAGGTGATCAAACTTTGAATATTGAAAAAAAGATTTACAAAAAACTATTGGAAGTTCCAAAAGGTCAAATCACAACTTATGGAGAATTAGCAAAAGCTGTTGGATTGAAAAATGGACAACGAGTTGTTGGAAAAATTATGAACAAAAATCCTTATCCTGTGATTGTTCCTTGTCATAGAGTTGTAATGTCTACTGGAAAGATTGGTGGTTATGCATATGGTGAACATGTTAAAACAAAATTGCTAACTGATGAAGGTATTCAAATCCAAAATGGAAAGATTGTTGATTTGAAAAATAGTATCTATCGATTCTAATTCTTTCTTTTTACTTTAATTTCTTCCATCAAAGTTCTAAGATGTGCTTTATTTCTTACAGTATTTCCACCAACTTTTTTGTAGAGTGTCCAAAATTCAGGATTAGTCAAATCTTTCCTGTCTTTTGCAATCTTTAACAGACGTCTTAATGCGCGAACCTTAGCAACATATACTTCCTTTTTGCCTACTCGTGCACCTTTTCTGCCTTGCTTTGAACCTTGGGTTGTACCTCTTTTATTTTTCTGAGATTTCTTAGTTTGTGCTCTACCTCTAGATGTACCTGTAAATGACTTGATCTTGATTGTGTTTGCTGTAATCAAACTTCGAATATTTTCTCTTGTAATTGCATCTGCTATATCATCTAGATGATCTGTATCAAATCTTATTCTATGAACTCCAACACCCGTAACTCTGGCTGCAAGTCTTTTCTTAGCTTTAAGATTTACTACCACTTGCACTCACTCTCGCATTAAAAATTTTGAATTTACCTTCTACTGCTTTAACCACAATTTCTTTTCTCTTTTTGGTACCAACACCATGTCCAAATCTAACCCCGTCTTTTTTTGGATCTAATTTTTCTAAATCATTTAAGTTGTAAACTAAATTATCTGTGAATCCTGATGGGTGTAAACCTCTTGCTTCTTTGGGTCCGCCATATCCGACTTTAACAAGACCTGGACGACCTCGACTTTTCTGTTTTCGTTGATGATGATCAATACCTTTTGGCTTTCTCCAATTAGTTTGAAGCCTAACGTAACGCCAACTTTCTGGTCTTACAAATTCTGGATTATGTTCTTTTATTTCCTGTCTCTTTACAATCTTGTCTTTGTTGATTGGCATCAGAGTGACTCTAGAATTTTGAAATAAATACGTTCCTAGCCAAAAAATTTAGATAGGAAAGAGATAATAAGGAAACTTTATGTGAATCGAAATATCTCATGACTGACCCTGGGATTAAAATTATTTTTGGAGGCCTAATCCTCTGACTGAAATACTCGGTACAGCTGTAACTGACAAATTTTCATCACAATTGTCTGCCTTTGGAATCAATCCTTCCAAAGTCCACAGAAATCTCAGTGTGGATGAAATGGTGCGTATTGCAGTTGATAGAAAAGAAGGTGTCATAAACTCCACTGGTTCTCTTTCTGTAGATACTGGAAAATATACCGGAAGATCTCCTGATGACCGTTTTATTGTATATGATGATAAAACTCATGATACAATTGATTGGGGAAAAATCAACCATCAATTCCCAAGTGGTAAATTCGAGAAACTCCTAGAGAAAATGAAAAATTTTGTTGATAACAAAGAACTTTTTGTTCTTGATGGTTTTGTCGGCTCTGATCCCGAGAATCGTTTGGCAATTCGAGTAATTAACGATCATGTTTGGCAAAATCTATTTGCAAGAAATTTGTTTATTCGACCTACGAATGAAGAACTAGAAAGTCATGAACCTGAATTTACTATTATGTGTATTAATGACTTTGAAGCAATCCCAGAAATTGATGGTACCAGAACTGATATCTTTATTCTAATTGATTTAACAAGAAAAATTGTTTTGATTGGAGGTACTGAATATGCTGGCGAAATGAAAAAATCTATGTTTGGTGTAATGAATTTTCTTCTCCCAGATCGAGGTATTTTCCCAATGCACTGCTCTGCTAATATTGGAGACAAAGGAGATACTGTCCTATTCTTTGGATTGTCTGGAACTGGTAAGACTACTCTTTCTGCAGATCCTAATAGAAAATTAATTGGTGATGATGAACATGGTTGGTCAGACAATGGCACGTTTAACTTTGAGGGTGGATGTTATGCAAAGTGTATTAATCTTAGTCAAGAAGCAGAACCAGAAATCTGGAATGCAATAAAACCGGGAGCAGTTTTAGAAAATGTAGTACTTAATGATAATGTACCTGATTATGATGATAACAGTTTAACAGAAAATACTCGTGTTGCATATCCTTTGGATTACATCCCTGGTGCAGTAATTCCAAGTGTTGGAGGGCATCCCCGCGTGATAGTATTCTTAACTGCTGATGCACTAGGTGTCCTACCACCTGTTTCTAGATTAACAAAAGAAGGTGCTATGTATCATTTTATGTCTGGTTATACCAGCAAATTAGCAGGAACTGAAAGAGGCATCAAAGAACCAAAATCTGTATTCTCAGAATGTTTTGGTGCTCCGTTTATGCCTAGACCTGCTTCAGTATATGCAGAATTACTTGGTAAAAAAATCAATCAACACAATACCGTAGTCTATCTTGTGAATACAGGCTGGTCTGGCGGTCCATATGGGGTTGGAAAAAGAATTAAGATCAAATATAGTCGTGCTATGATTACTGCTGCCCTTTCAGGTGCACTAGATGTTGTAAAATATAGACATGATGATTTATTCAATTTAGATATCCCCACTGCAATAGATGGTGTTGATTCTGAAATCTTAGATCCAAAAAATACTTGGGTTGACAAAGATTCGTATGATCTTTCTGCAAAAAAACTAGCTCAAATGTTTGTTGAGAATTTTAAGAAATTTGAAAATGTTTCATCAGATGTTATTGACGCCGGTCCTAAATCCCCACAATAAATTATCTTCTTTTTATTAATCCTACAATTCCAACTATCGTCACAATAACTACAATTATCACTATCTGTTTTTCTGGAATCTTTATGATGTCTAGTTTGTATGCATCTTCTGGAATTGAATTGATTTTAATGGTGTTAAATGCATTTGATGTGTTTCCATTCACTCTAATTTTGGCATCTATCCAATACTCTGCATTTTCATAAATGTCGATGGATGCTCTTTTGTTTGATGTTGTAGTTGTAGAATCCGTTTTTCCATCTTTACTATTTGTAACTAAAATTTTTGCAAAACTCCATTCTTCTGGATGATAAATTTCAAAGGAAAGTTTTTGATTTTGTTGATTCACAGAAACTGAACCCGGTGTATAATGTACAAGAAATGGAATTACATATCGTGCATTCTCATGATTGACTATTATTTTTCCCTCATGATCTCCGAAATTTTCTTCCATCATCTCCATTTTAATTCTCAAAGTATTCTTTTCTAGAAAATATGCAAATTTTATGAATTTTGGTCCTTCAAAATTTACATCTAATTCTTTTAGCGAACCTTCAATCAGTTTTAGTTCAAACTGCTGATTCGCAACTGGGTTATTTGATGATAAATTTACTATAAAATTTGGTGGCATGATGATTAATTTTGCATCAAATGCATTTCCTATGTCTAGTCTACCTGCACCTGTTTCATGTATCGAAAATTCTTGTCCATATGCGTCTGAAACTGACTCTACGGTGGTTAGCAATAGGGATTTAATCTCGTGGTGATGAAGATTGGGATTTTTTTGAAGTAATAATGCTGCTGCTCCACTAACATGAGGTGCTGCGTAACTTGTTCCACTAGTAAAATTATACCCTGCATTGTTTTGTGTTGTATTGATGTATGCCCCTGGCGCTACAATTTCTGGTTTGATATAAAACGGTGATACGGGCCCTCTAGAACTAAAATGTGCCACAAAGTCTGGGTTATAAAACAAGTTCATTGTTGCTTTGTTATTATTTTTTATAGCTTCCTTGATTTCAAGTCCTTCTTTTCTATCAATGGACACAACTGGAATTTGTGGTTTGTATTCTGAGTCTATAAATTCATGTATTAATTCACCTAAAAAAATACCTGGTTTGTTATTGTATACAATCAAAGCTTTTGCACCTGCATTTGCTGCATTATTTTCTTTAATTGAAAAATACAATAATTCCCCTTCAACATCACTTCCTCTCTCAACAATTAATATAGAATCCTTGACATTGATTTCTTTTAATTCGTCATTTTTTCCATATCCCCCAAAAATTATTTTACCTGTAATTGATTCTTCTAATTTTGCAGATCCTACCATTGGAATTACAGTGTATGGTTTTTCATTTACTTCTAATGTTGCAACTAAACTGGAAGTTAAATTATTGTATGTTGCACCTACTGTGACTGATCCAAAATTTCTACCTGGACTTCCAATAGTTTCTAATCCTGGTCCATCATTTCCAGCTGCTGTAACTACAAAAATTTCTTTTTCTAAAGCATAGTTAACCGCATGCTCAATCTTAGTATTTGTTTTGTTTACTCCTAAACTAATGTTGATGATGTCTGCTCCATCTTCTATTGCTTTTTCAATAGCTTTTATGATTAATTCTGATGATACGCCTTCCCCATTTTCTGATACTTTGTAAGCAAGAATTTTTGCCTTTGGTGCAATTCCGATTACCTCTCCATCTGCTGCAATTACTCCTGCAACTTGAGTGCCGTGACCATTTGTGTCTATTGGAGGTTGGCCTTTCTGTATGAAATTGTATCCTCCAACTACTTTTCCATCTTGACCCCACCCAAATAGATCTGGGTGGTTAAAATCTACTCCTGTATCGATAACTGCTACTTTAATCCCAGTTCCATCAATGCCGTCAATTCTTGGAATTTCAGTTCCAACATATGGTCCACTATTCTTCAAATATGTTCGAATCTCATTCTCTGATTGTAGAGATTGGGATAAAATTAAACCTACAAAAAATACAATTATCAAAGAAAAAAATACTAAGAATTTCATAAATCTTCTAACTATTTTAACAAGTAAAAATGAATTGCTTGCTAAAGCAATAAATGGAATAAATTCCCAAACGTATCTATGGGAAAATACACTCTTCCTGAAATGCCATATGCTTATGATGCATTAGAACCTCACATTGACGCAAGAACAATGGAGATTCATCACACAAAACATCATCAAACATACACTGACAAATTAAATGCAGCCCTTGAAACATGTTCATCTGAGATTCAAGAAAAAGATATCATTGACATTTTGTCTGATATTAAATCAATCCCTGAAGACAAAAGAGGTGCAATTAATTTCAATGGTGGTGGTTATGATAACCATAGGCTATTTTGGAACAATATGAAACCAAATGGAGGTGGAGAACCTGGAGGATCTATTGCTGATGCAATCAAAGATTCCTTTGGAAGCTTCTCTGACTTCAAAGAGAAATTTTCATCCACTACAGCAGTAATTCAAGGCAGTGGTTGGGGATGGTTAGTATACAATCCTTCTTCAGGAAAGGTTGAATACAAATCAATGCCAAATCAAACCAGTCCTAGAACCGAAGGATTAGTGCCATTATTAGGCTGTGATGTTTGGGAACATGCATACTATCTTAACTACCAAAACAAACGACCTGCTTACATTACTGCATGGTGGAATGTAGTTAATTGGGATGAAGTAGAAGATAGATTCTCAAAAGCAAAATAAAGTTCTTATCTTTATTTTTTTATTCATCATTTCAAATTTTTTGTTTCCTACATTCCTATCTGTGAATGAATTTATAACCATCTGAGAAATCTTTGTTGTAAATGAGTGAAGAACAGGCACAGCAATTAATGCAACAAATGCAAATGCTTGAAACATATTTTTCTGATTTATCTCAAAGAGAAGGAACTTTTCTGAATGTGTTAAGAGAAGCAACCGCCGCAATTGAATCAATCCAATCTCTTAGTCAGAAATCTGAATCTGAAACTCTTGTTCCAATTGGAATGGGAACATATGTTCCTACAAAGATTTCTAGTAGTAACAAAATTATTCTAAATATAGGTGCCGGAGTTGCGTTGGAAAAAGATTTCCCTTCTGCAATAAACTATCTTGAAGCACGAATTAAAGAAATTGAGATTGCTTTACAGGATAATGCTGCTAAAAAACAAAATGCTGCAGCACAGTTAGAACAAGGAAAAGCACAAATCAATCAGTTAATGCAAGCTGCATCTCAACCAAGTTCAGGATAAAACATGTTTGACAAACTTCGTAGTGCGTTTTCTAATGCAGCGAAAAGCTTTGGTGAAAAAGAACTAAATGAAAAAGATATTGAAAATATTCTCTTTGAGTTGGAAATATCTCTATTAGAATCTGATGTAGCTGGTGAAGTAATTGATGCGATCAAATCTGATCTAAAAGAAAAATTAATTGGTTCTAAAGTTGACAAGAATCAAATTGAAAAATTTGTTAAAGATAGCTTGATTTCAAGTATCTCTGCTTTATTTGATGTTGCAGGACAAATTGATCTCTTTGAAAAAATTAATGAAAAAAAGAAACAAGAGCAGCCTTTTTTAATTTTGTTTGTTGGAATTAATGGCACTGGTAAAACCACTTCTTTAGTTAAAGTTGCCCATATGTTACAACAAGCAAAATATTCTGTTGTTGTTGCAGCAGCAGATACTTTTAGAGCTGGTGCAATTGAGCAATTGCGAGGACACACTAATCGTCTTAATCTGAAACTTGTTGCCCAAAATTATAATTCAGATCCTGCCGCAGTTGCTAGAGATGCAGTTTTGTATGCAAAATCTCACAAAACTGATTGTGTTTTAATTGATACTGCAGGAAGAATGCAAACAAGTAAAAACTTGATGGAACAAATTGCTAAAATCACCAAAGTTGTAAAACCTGACATGAAAATTTTTGTAGGTGATTCTTTAGCTGGAAATGATACTGTAAACCAAGCACGCGAATTCTTTGAACACGTGAAATTTGATGGCTCGATTTTGACAAAAAGTGATGCTGATGCAAGAGGTGGCGCTGCTTTGTCAATTGTAAAGGTTACTTCCACACCAGTTCTTTATGTGGGAATTGGACAAGAATATTCTGATCTAAAACCATTTGACAAGGAAACATTTCTAGAAACTATTTTTGGATCATTAAATGATGTTGAAATTAAGAAAACTCCAGAACCAACTCCAGAACCAACTCCAGAACCAACTCCAGAACCAACTCCAGAACCAACTCCAGAACCAACTCCAGAACCAACTCCAGAACCAACTCCAGAACCAACTCCAGAACCAACTCCAGAATTATCTTCCGATGATCCGTTTGAAGGAATTAATGATGCTGATATTGCAACTTATTCTGATTTGTTTGATATACCTCCACCTGAAAATGATCACGATGCTACAAAATTAGGAAATAAAATCCGTGAATGGATTAAGCATGGTAGAATCGAACCTGGTCAGACAAAAGTAGAAGAAAAAGTTGATGATGAAACTATAGATATTGACGATGATGATTTCCAAAAACATGATAAAGAAGAAAAGCCTAAAAAGAAACGAGGTTTGTTTGGGTTCTTTAAGAAATGAAACTAAAAACAAAAGATTTACTCACTTTAGCGGAATTAACTCCTAAGGAATTCTTAGGTCTAATTGATTATTCAATTAAACTAAAAAAGGAATTTAAAAAAAATGGAAACAAACCCATATTAAAAAATAAAACATTAACAATGATTTTCCAAAAACCTTCTACGCGAACACGTGTGAGTTTTGAAATTGGAATGTATCAATTAGGAGGTCATGCAATTAATTTAACATCTAATGATACCCAGTTATCGCGAGGTGAGTCTATCGAGGATACGGCAAAAACACTGTCACGATACACTAATTGTATAATGGCACGTGTCTATGACCATCAATTACTAAATAAATTATCTAAACATGCAAGTGTACCTGTAATTAATGGATTATCTGATTCTTTTCATCCATGTCAGATTTTAGCAGATTTTATGACAATTAAAGAAAATAAAAGAAAACTAAAAGGACTAAAAATTGCTTGGATAGGAGATGGAAACAATGTGTGCAATTCTATGATTTACGGTGCTGCATTATCCGGAATTGATATGTCTATTGCAACTCCTAAAGGATATGAACCAAACAAGACTGTTGTTAAAGAATCTCTGAAATTAACTAACATTGAACTAACTACTGATCCATTTGTTGCTACAAAAAATGCTGATATTGTTGTAACTGATACATATTCGTCTATTCATAATAACAATCCAAAAAGAATTAAAAAATTCCTTCCAAAATATCAAGTTAATTCCAAATTGATGTGTACTGCAAAGGAAAATGCGATCTTTATGCATTGCCTTCCTGCTAAACGAGAACAAGAAGTGACATCATCTATAATAGATGGTCATCAATCAGTTGTTTGGGATGAAGCAGAAAATCGTCTTCATACTCAAAAGGCTTTACTTGCTGCTCTAATTCGCGCTTAACGTATATAAGAGCAGATTCAAACTCGACTTCTATAGATGGCCTATTCAAAAATTTTAAGAAGACTTAGGGAAGAAAAGACCAATTATAAAAAACGTGGAACCATGTTAATGGGTAAACGTGATTTCATCACTGTGAATATAACTAATGAAAATACCCAAGTTCAAATTCTTAAACCTGGTATGACTGGTGACAAGGTTGTAGCTTCTGCACATTCTAGATATCTCCTTGAAAAAGGATGGAAGGGTTCTAGAAAGAGTGTACCTGCAGCATATCTGACTGGTTATTTGGCAGGTAAGAAAGCACTAGGTCAGGGTGCAAAGGATGCTATTCTTTATACTGGAACTAGAAAATATACACAAAGAATGGCAGCTGCTCTAAAAGGAGTAATTGATGCTGGTGTTCAAGTACCAGCTAATGAAGAAACATTTCCATCTGATGATAGAATAAACGGAGAACATCTTACTGTTAAAAATGAGGTTTCAAAAATAAAATCTACTATTGATACTGAGGTTAAATAAAAATGAGTCAAGCAACACAATCTAAAGGACCACAGGGAAGAGGTACTCCTGTATATGGACGAGGTCCACCAGGAGGACAAAAAGGAGGTAATGATCGTCCTAGAAGACCTAGAAGAGAACCTGAAGAAGAGGTTTGGGTTCCAAAAACTATCTTAGGACAAAAAGTTGCGTCTGGGGAAATTTCTTCCCTTGAAGAAATAATTGAATTAGGATTAAGAATTCAAGAAGCAGGAATCATCAAGAAATTACTACCTGATTTAAAAAGTGAAGTTGTAGATGTTGGCATAATTCAAAAAATGACTTCAAATGGTCAATCTACTAGATTCAAGGCAATTGTTGCTGCTGGGAATGAAAATGGCTATTTGGGAATAGGTCAAGGAAAGTCAAAACAAATGAGAATTGCTATAGAAAAAGCGACAAGTCAGGCATATCTGAACGTTAATCCTATCAAATTGGGATGCGGCAGCTGGGAATGTAGATGTGATCAAAAACACTCTGTTCCATTCAAAGTTAGAGGAAAGGGTGGAAGTGTTACAATTGAAATTATTCCTGCACCTCGTGGATTGGGTTTAGTTGCTGGTGGTAAAATTAAACGATTACTGGAATTGGCAGGCCTAAAAGATGCTTGGACTACCGCAAAAGGCTCTACTCCTACAATGAATTCTACTTCAAAAGCTATATTGGACTGTCTAAGACAGACGTTTAGTCAAGGTTGATGAAAATGGCAAATGCATATCTTGTTGTTAGAATAAAAGGTCAAGCAGACGTTCCTTATTGGGCTACTCATACCATGACTCTGTTAAAATTAGATAAAAAATATCGTGCGACAATTTTACCTGCTAAAGAAAATACTTTGGGAATGTTAAGAAAAGTTCAACATTATGTCTCTTGGGTTGAACTTGATACTACTTTGGCAAAAGAACTAATTGATAAAAAAGCAAGAAAATCTGGTTATAAAAAAATTACTTCTGATGATCTAAAAGAACTTGGTTTTGCAAGTTCTGATGAATTGGCAACGGCTTTATCTGAAGGCAAAGCTACTTTGTCTAAATTAAAACCTCTAAAACCTTGGTTTGCTTTAGCACCTCCAAGATATGGGTTCAAAAGAAGTACCAAGAAACTATATGGGCAAAAGGGTGTTCTTGGACAAAACAAAGAACTTGGTAATCTGGTAAGGAATATGATCTAAAATGGCAACAAGATTAAGAAAAACTAGACGGCTTCGAGGTGGAAGACACATGGGATGGGGACAAGTAGGTCAACATCGTGCAAGTGGTCATAAAGGCGGTCTTGGAATTACTGGTATGATGAAACATCACTATAGTACATTGTTAAAAGAAGATCCAGATCATTATGGTCATGATTCAACTAAACCACCTCACCCAAATATTACAAAGAAATGGGCTAGCATCCGAGATCTAGATGACTTGTTCATTAAGTTCGGTAAAGAAGAAGAAGGAAAGAAAATCATAGACCTCAAAAGTGCAGGATATGAAAAACTCCTTGGTGGCGGAAATCTAACAAATGCATATTCCGTCAAAGTACAACAATTTACAGCATCTGCCAAAGAAAAATTAAAAGCTGTTGGGGGAGAAGTGTTATCTGATAATGGCTGAAGGTAGCATCACATCTGTCATCAGAAAAGTCGTTTTTAAAGCAGAGCCATATCTGCCTCAGGTACCAAAACCAAAAAAGAAGATTCCCCTTCAAACCCGATTATTATGGTGTGGTGTTGCATTACTTATCTACATGGTAATGGGTCAAACACCATTATTTGGAGCAACAGCACCACAGTTTGATTTTCTAGCATTTGCTAGAGTTATTTTTGCATCTCAACAAGGAACATTAGTTGAATTAGGAATAGGGCCCATAGTTACAGCTGGACTCTTGATGCAATTGTTGCGAGGTTCAGACATTCTTAAATTTGATTTCAAAAAACCTGAAGAAAGAGGAATATTTCAGACAGCTACCAAATTGGTAACCTATGTTGTTATTGTAGCTGAATCTATTGTATATGCTATTGCCGTTTATGGTGGCGGTGTCTCTGAACCATATTTCTTGTATGTGATGATTGGCCAACTGATGGCTGCATCTATAATTATTATGTTCTTAGATGAATTAATCCAGAAAGGATGGGGACTTGGTAGTGGAATTAGTTTATTCATTATGGCAGGTGTTGCTCAACAAATTCTTTGGAGTATGTTCAGTCCATTACCTGCAGGTGATGGAGGGATGATTGGTATTATTCCATACATAGGAGAATCCATAATGAATGGCGATATGTCAAATGTTTTTTTCCGTTCAAACCAACTTCCGAGTATCTTTGGATTATGTCTAACTGCGGGAATTTTGTTAATACTAGTATTTACACAAGGAATGAAAATTGAAATTCCTATTGTCTCTACAAAATATAGAGGCTTTTCTGCTGTTTATCCTATCAAATTGATGTATGTGTCAAACATACCAGTAATTTTGGCTTCTGCTCTAACTGCAAATGCTGTTTTCATCTTCCAAATGTTGTGGGCAAACATGAATCCTCGTAATAATAATTTCTTTATGAATTTTGTAGCACAATTTGATCCAACCAGTCCGTCTACCCCTATTGGTGGTATAATTTACTACATTACTCCTCCTAGAGGTTTAGATGTTGCAATTTTAGATCCTGGACGTGCAGTAGGTTATGTTCTGTTTATGATTGGAATTGTAGTTGTATTTGGAAAACTATGGGTAGAACTTGGAGGTCTGTCTCCAAAGAGTGCAGCTCAGAATTTACTTGATGCAGATGTCCAAATCCCTGGATTTAGAAGATCAAACAAACCTGTTGAGGCTTTACTAAACAAATACATTCCATCAGTTACTATTATTGGCTCTATGATTTTGGGTCTTTTGGCAGGTGTATCTGATGTTCTTGGTGTATTTGGATCTGGTATTGGGGTTTTACTTATGGTTGATATTCTCATTAACTATTACACACAGTTAGTTAAGGAGCAAGTTGAAGTCGTTATGCCACGTTTGGGTGCTTTACTTGGCAGAAAATAAGAAAATTATAATGGTAGGAATCCCAGGTGTTGGAAAAACTACCTTATTATCAAAAATAGTTGAAACCCTAAAAAATCATGAAAAGAGTGTTAGTATGGTTAGTTATGGAACTTTAATGTTTGAAGTTGCCAAAGAAAATGGTCTGAAAGATAGAGATGAATTAAGAAAATTATCTGTATCTGAACAACAAAATCTTCAGAAACTTGCCGCAGAAAAAATTGCTGCGCATGACGAACAAATTATAATTATTGATACCCATGCATTTATCAACTCTCCTGAAGGATATTACCCTGGATTGCCAGAACATGTTTTAAAAATTATATCGCCTACAAATTTTATTTCTGTTTCTGCAAAACCTGAAGAAATCTACAACAGAAGAATGAAAGATGATACCCGAAATAGAGATAAAATCACTCTTGCTAACATTAAGAAAGAATTAGATGTTCAATCAGGCATGATTTCTGCATGTGCAGTAATCACTGGTTCTCCTGTTAAACACGTTCTTAATGGTGAGGGAAAGATTGATGAAGCAGCAGATAAAATCATTAATGCAATAGGACTGTAAAAAATGGATTTCAATTTTATACTACTTTTCATCGAATCAATACCTCTCCAATTTGATATTTTTGGAGGTGAAGATGGCAGACATGTTCTTGGTAGTGATGATCCTATGATTAAAGGATTGATTCTCTCAATGTTTGCAGTATCTGGATTTGGCATCCTTCTCAATATATTCAACTCTGCTGTTAGAAAGAAGATGGTTGATCAAATAAAGCTAAAACGTATTATGAAAGAAACACGCGCATGGCAAAAAGAAAGAATGGCTGCCATGAGGTCCAAAGATCAAGCCAAAATTAATGAGCTTAGCAAAAAATCTTCGTACATGAACAAAATGTCAATGGAGATGATGCAGATGAATATGAGGCCTATGATGATTACCTTTGTACCTCTAATTTTGATATTTTATCTTGTACTGCCACAATTGTTTTCATATACTGTTGCTTTATCTCCGATCCCACTAAATGTGATTCCGGGAGATTTCTTCCAATTAACATGTACTGCAGAGCAAGCAGCTAATGTTGATGATGTTTGTCCTGACGAAAATGCACTATATCTGTGGGCCTGGTATTTTCTTTCTTCGATTGCATTTAGTGGTATCATTATGAAACTAACAAAAACATCCATGGATCTCAGTTGACGAAATCTATTGTTATTTCTGGCCCTCCAGCAGTAGGAAAAACAACTGTTGCTAAAGGATTAGCAGAAGAATTTCAATTACAGTATCTTAGTGGGGGTGACGTACTAAAGGAAATTGCAAAAGAACAAGGTTTTGATTCTGAAGGTGATGACTGGTGGGATACTGATGATGGGATGAAATTTCTAAGCCAACGTGAAGAAAATTCTGAATTTGACAAAAAATTGGATGAAAAATTGATCACACTTTTCAATCAAGGTGGAATGGTAATTACAAGTTATACGTTACCTTGGCTAATTCAAGATGGAATCAAAATCTGGTTAGAAGGCTCTCATGCAAGTAGTACTAAGAGAATGCAATCTAGAGATAACATGAGTCCTGAAGAGGCTTATGAAATCACAAAAAAACGATTTGATAAGAATAAAGCGCTATACAAAAAATTATACAACTTTAATTTTGGTGATGACAAATCTGTGTTTGATTTGATAATTAATACTGATAATCTTACAGCACAACAAGTAATTGATGTTGTAAAAGAAACTGTGAGAAAATTACTATGACTCTCAAACAACTTGAAAATCTTATTGAAATTGATCAGGATATTACAGATGATGCATATGGGACATATTATGATAAAAGAACAATCAAACAACTGCTAAATTATGGTCTTATTATATTAGATAAACCTCCAGGCCCCACAAGTCATGAAACTGTAGCTTGGACCAAACGTATCTTGAAACTTCCAAAAATTGGTCATAGTGGAACTCTAGATCCTCAAGTTTCAGGAGTTTTACCTTTAGGACTAGGTGAAGCCACAAAAGCGTTGGGAGTTTTACTTTTTGGTCCAAAAGAATATCATGCATTAGGAAGAATTCATTCTCTCCCATCAAAAGAAAAACTTGATGAAGTAATTGCTCTATTTAGAGGAGAAATTTTTCAAAAACCTCCTCAACGTTCAGCTGTTGTAAGACAAACAAGAACAAGAACTATCTATGAATTTGAGGTATTAGAACAAAAAGAAAGATTGTTGTTGACCCGAGTTCTGTGTGAGGCAGGAACATACATACGAAAATTATACTATGATCTGGGAGAAATTCTTGGTCCTGGTGCTACAATGATAGAACTTAGACGAACTAGGGTTGATCAATTCTATGAAACTAATGGCCTAGTAACTCTACATGACCTTGCAGATGCATTTGCATTATGGGAAGAAAAAAAAGATGACACTAAATTAATGAAAATGATAAAACCTATTGAATATGCATTAAGTGAATTAAAGTCAGTGATAATTCGTGATTCTGCAGTAGATGCTTTGTGTCACGGCGCACAACTTGCAATACCTGGTATCTTAAAAATCTCCCCAAACCTGAAGGTAGGTGATATTGTTGGAATTTATACACAAAAAGGAGAAGCAGTTGCTTTAGCTGAATCGACAATGACTGAAGAAGAAATACGTGATGCTACAAAGGGATATGCCTTTGAAACAAAACGAATTATCATGGCTCCAAACACTTATCCAAAAAAATGGAGAACAAAACCGACTCCTCCAAAGGATTAAAAATCAAGAAATTATTTTAGAAGAATTGTTAGCAAAAAGTCTTGTAATTTTTATCTGTGTTGGTCTTATTTCCGGTTTTGCATTTGGTGTTTATCTGATTGATGTAAAAAATACTAGACAATTAGTTTTTGTTGATGGACCTTCAATCTCTATAGTTACTGAAAAATTTGATTTTAAAAAAAATGAAGAGATAAAAATTAGAATTGTCAATTCTGGTACTACTCCTCTGACTTTTTCTGATAGTTCTTATGGTCTTAGAATTACTGGATTATCTGGAATATTGATGTATTCTCCTATTAGTTCACAAGTAACATCTCAACTAGAGCCGGGTGATGAAATTGAATTTCTATGGGATCAAATAAAAGATGACGGTGATGTGGCTTTGGAGGGTCTTTACAAAATCTCTGCAAAAGGTACAGATGAACAAGGAAATAAAGTAGAGAAATCTACTACCGTTACAATTTGGAAATAGTTTTTCAATTCCGGAATAACATAATATATAATCACATTTTACCGAATACTTTTGTCGTAAGACTGTGCCGGGGTCGCCTAGCCTGGTAGGGCGCGCGCCTGGAAATAATTTACCATAAAGCGCGTTCTCGCAAGGGAACGGGAGTTCAAATCTCCCTCCCGGCGCCACTTTATTCTAATTTCTCTATAATCTCAGAAAATCTCCATGGGCCACACTGTGCATCTACATCCTCACTGTCTAGTAATCCTTCTTTATTTAGATGGTTTACAATGTGTGCTGAAAATGGTAAAGCCCCTGTTGCCCCCGGTGAATTATAATTCAAAATATGAAATGAAATGTCATCATCAAGTAATATTACATCTGGAACAAATTTCCCATTTTCATCAATAATTGATGATCTTATTCCTGCAGTTCCTTTTTCAGTGATTTCATCTGCATCTATTTTTGGCAAGAATCTCTTTACTCTATCAATCATTGTATTTTTTGATATTGATGATTGTATTTCATTTATTGCAAGTTCTTGAAACTGTTTATCAAAAATTGTTTTTCTTGCCCCTGATCCGAGCATTTCAAGTATTTTAGGAATAAACTCCTTGATGTTTTCTGTTTTATTGTACCCGTATGGACTAAACACTGGAACAGCATTTGGTCCAATCTCACAACTTCCATCTACTCTGATAATCCAATGAGGATCTAAAAATGGATAGTCTGGAAATTCAGGAACAGAATATACGCTTGTCTTTGTCAAGTTATGATATTTTTTTGGGGCTCTCCAATATTCTCCCCTAAAATGCACATCTGTAAGATTCTCTGCAATCCCTATACTGTGTGCAACATCTATTGCTTCTCCTCCTGCAGCATTTATCAGAAATTTTGCAAAAATTTTATGTTCATCATTTAATGTTATTCTCCACTCTCCGTTTTCTTTTTTTATTTCAGTAACTTTAGTGTCTAACAGGAATTGTGTATTATTGTTTTTACTGTCTTTCATAATTGAATTTGTAAATATTGAGTAATCTGCTGAACCATCTCTGTGTACATTCAAAGCTGCCTCGCATTTTATTTCAGGTTCTATTTTTTTCAACTCTGACTTGTCCATTAATTCAATATCTTCATCTTCTAATCCATTCTGTTTTCCCCATTTGAGATATTTCTCAAGAACCTTGATGTCTTTTTTCTTCAAGGCAACTTCAATTACTCCGTCTTTCTTAAATGGCAAATCTCTTAATTTGGCATATTTCTCCCACATCTCATATCCATGAAATGCTGCTTTTGCAAATAATTTCTTCTTCTCAGGATTGTACAAGTATGGTGCATGAACTTTTCCAGTATTCCTTCCACTTGTATGAAATGCAACACTATGGGCTTGCTCTACTACAACTATTTTTTTTGATTTATTTAGAAATGATAAAAAATATGAGATAGATACTCCAAGAATACCCCCTCCAATAATCACAACGTCAAAATTCTGTGTCAATAGATTTCAATAATGCTTTGTCTTAGTTGATATTAAATTAAATCTGTAACAATCAAGATTAATATCTAATAAAATCTTGATTCAATTTGTGCTACCTGACAAGTGCTCTGTAATGGAAGAAGGCAAACAATGTGTCAATCCTCCTGAATTTATTGTATCCATTGTTGCTGATAAAGATGAATACATGGTTGGAGTTACCTGTGAAAAACATAAACAAATTGTATCTGGTAAAATTGGAATTCTTCAAAATGAGGGGAAAATCCATAATGGTAAAATCACCTTTTCTCCTGTTAAAGCAGTTGGTACTGATTGCATCCATGGTGATGCAGACGATCTTGTGCAAATTGACATGAAATAACTCTAAAAACTGAAATAATTTTAATTTCAAGAGTCTTTATTGCTTTTCGATCTGTTGTCTGACTTAATCAAAATTGATGATATTTTACTTATTGTAAAAAATGATAGCGCTATCAGTGAAATTAGAAGTAATTTTCTTAGTATTCGACAAAAAGAAAAATGGATCACTGTTGGTGACAATGATGGTCCTGCACACATGCACATTAATTCTGATTCTATAAAATCCGTAGAGTTTGTGGAGGAAAAAAAACCTGAACGTACTAGCTTTAGTGTACAATTTTTTAATATACATAACAAGCGTATTTTGGCAGCTTTTTTTACAAAAATGTATGATGAATCTAAAACTCTAATCTCTGAACGAAAAAAAATTTATGATGATCTGAGTCAAAAATATCATTTTAAAATTCAGTTTTAAAAAAACCTTGTCTGAAAAAGACAAGGAGAAAAAAATTATTCCTCCGACTCTTTTTTCTTCTTCTCTTTTTCAGATTGTAGTTTAGCTAATTCTAATTCTTCATTAGTATGTTTGAATTTTTTCAATCTGATATTACTTTATGATTTAGATATAAAAACTGCACATTTTTCTATATTGCAATCTATGCGTGAAAGTCAATATCCTACCGAATAGATCGGTTTTTTTCCGCTAATTCCAAGATTCAAATTCTTTACCGTAATTTCTGCCATTTTTAATCTAGTCTCTTTTGTTGAGCTTCCTATGTGTGGTGTAAGTACAACATTTCGTAACTTTACTAACGAGTGTTTTTTATTAATTGGTTCTTCTTCAAAGACATCTAATCCTGCACCTGCGATAATTCCTTGCTTCAAAGCCATCACCAGATCTTTTTCATTTATTATTTTTCCTCTTGATGTGTTTATCAAAAATGCTGATCTTTTCATTTTTTTAAAAACCTTCATGTCAAACAAATGATTTGTTTCCTTTGTGTACGGTATGTGAATTGAAATGATATCGCTTTGTGTGATTAGTTTCTCAAACGAGGTGTATTTTACTTTTAATGTTTTTTCTTTGGTTTTGGAAATACGTTTTCTATTATGATATGACACTTTCATATCAAATGCATTTGCTCTTCTGGCAAGTGTGCCTCCAATTCTACCTAAGCCTAAAATCCCAAGAGTCTTATTTTGAAGATCTAGTCCTACGTAATCAAATGCTCCATAGATTGTATTCCATTTTCCATCTCGAATTATTTTATCCCCCTCTGAAACTCTTCTTAGTATGTCAATTAACAATGAAAATGTTAAATCTGCAGTTGCGTTTGTTAGTACTTCTGGCGTATAGCCTACCCAGATTTTCTTTCTCTTGGCATGCTCAATATCTATATGATCAAATCCCACGCTGTAGGTGCTGATTACTTTTAGATTATTTGCTGATTCTATGATTTCTTTGCTAATTTTATCATATGGGAAGCAGATCAGTCCATCTATCTCTTTTATTTTTGACAATAGTTTTTTTTGAGGGATTGGAATTTTCCCAGTATGGATTTCAATCTGATATTTTTTTCTTAATTCTTGTAATGCACAATTGTGTAAAGTCCTTGTAAGGAATACTTTTTTTTTCATCAATCTTGGGACTTATCTCAAACCATTTATACGATTTCTTTGTAACCTCATTATGTCTTCTGAAACTGAAGAAGAATTTGCTATTTGTGTGGAATGTGGAAATTCTATAGAAAAATGTATCTGTGTATGTCCTTATTGTGGTGAACGTGATAAATGTGAATGTGCATTGTTTGATGCTGCTACTGGTGGTTAGGAAAAATTAACCTTCATACTATTAAAATTCAGGAAATAAGTAAATGTCTGTGAGTTCTGTTGATTTTACTTGGCTAATTGGTGGCCCTCAGGGAAGTGGTGTTGAGTCTGGAGCAAATATTTTCTCCAAAGTTTGTGCAGAAATGGGATATCAAATATTTGGTAAACGAGAATTTTATTCAAACATCAAAGGACAACACAGTTACTTTACAGTTAGAGTTTCAGATACAAATATTCATTCTAATGTAAATGATGTAACATTAATGGTGTCTTTTGATGCCGAAACTATTTTCCGTCATTTTGATGAGGTTTCTTCTACTGGAGGAATTATTTATGATTCAGAATTGGAGGATGTCGAAACTGATAGAATTCATACTCTTGACTCCCCATTCAAAGAACGATTACACAAATTCCTTGAATCAAAAAATAAACCATTCACTATAGCAGGAGTGCTTGAACTCGCCAAAGAAAAAGGTGTCACTCTTTATCCCGTATCTTTTAAAACTCTCTTAGAAAGCCTTGCTCATGATGTAGATAATCAAAGATTACGTGGTTTGATCAGAATGTATAATGTGATTGGAGTTTCATTATCCTTGGGATTAATCAAGATGCCATCTGATTCTCTAATTCATTCAATTGATATGATATTCTCAAAAAAACCTCAAATTGCAGAAATAAATAAACAAGTAGCAAACTATTCTTACAATTATGCTTCCTCTAAATTTGAAAATTTTGAATATAGATTAATTGGAATTACAAAACAGCCTAATACCATTCTTGTTCAAGGTCATTATGGAACTTCAATTGGAAAAATGGTAAGTGGATGTAGGTTTCAATCATACTATCCAATTACTCCTGCTTCTGATGAAAGTGTTTACTTGGAGTCGCATGAAATTTTACAAGTTCAAAACAGCAGACCTGGTTCTACTGCAGTAATTCAAACCGAAGATGAAATTTCTGCAATGGGGATGATGATTGGTGCTGCATTAACTGGTACACGTTCATCTACATCTACATCTGGTCCTGGATTTGCATTGATGACTGAGGCATTAGGATGGGCTGGAATGAATGAAGTTCCTGTTGTAATTACTTTGTATCAGAGAAGTGGCCCGTCAACAGGTCTTCCAACCAGACATGGACAAGATGATTTACTCTTTACTGTTTTTGCAGGTCATGGTGATTTTCCAAAAATTGTTTATGCTTCTGGTGATATTGAGGAGAGTTTCTATGATACTGGTAGATGTTTTAATTATGCCGATAAATATCAAATCCCAGTGGTTCACATGATGGACAAATTTCTTTCTAGCTCTGTTATTACATGCAAAAAATTTGATCCAAACAAAGTTTCAATTGATAGAGGTAAACTGTTAGACAAAATTGAGGGTGAATACAAGAGATTTGCCTTTACTGGCGATGGCATTTCTCCTAGATCTAGACTTGGGTTAGATGATGGTGTATTCTGGAATACTGGTGATGAATCTGATGAATATGGACACATCTCTGAAGATCCTCAAATACGAATTAAGATGATGGATAAGAGGATGTCTCGACTAGATTTGATATCAAAAAAAATTATTCCCGATGATCAGGTAGTGTCTTTTGGAGTACATGACTATACAATAATCTCATGGGGTTCTACAAAAGGTCCGATTATTGATGCGCAATCTATGTTAAAAAAAGAAGGCATTAATGTTGGATTTATTCAAATAAAACTTCTTCATCCTTTTCCTGGAGAATATGTACAATCTCTTCTTAAAAATGCTAAAACATTGATTGACATTGAGGCAAATCATTCTGGACAATTGGGAAAACTCTTCAAACAAAATGTATCTAGAGAAATTGATTATTTTGTTTTGAAATATACAGGACGAGGTATGACTAGTACTGAAATTTATGATTCACTAAAGAAAATTATTGAAAATAAAGCTACAAAGAGGGAGATTTTGAGTCATGGCGCTTAAACTTGCTGACTATAAAACCGATGTACATAATGATTGGTGTCCTGGTTGTGGTGATTTTGGAATTGTCAATGCATTACAAATGGCATTAGCAGAGATGGGAATTGAAAGAGACAAGGCAACAATTTTTTCGGGAATTGGCTGTTCAGGAAAAACATCTCATTTTATCAATACATATGGTGTTCATACTATTCATGGTAGAGTCCTTACTTTTGCTCAAGGTGGTAAACTTGCCAATCCTGATATGACTGTAGTTGCAGTGGGTGGTGATGGTGATGGTTTGGGAATTGGAGCCGGTCATTTTGTTGCAGCTGGCAGACGGAATGTAGACATGACATACATAATTTTTGATAATGGTGTTTATGGTCTAACGAAAGGTCAGGCCTCCCCTACGCTCAAACTAGGTGAAAAAACAAAATCTCTTCCTTCTCCAAATACAAATTATAATGTAAATCCAATTGGTTTGGCAGTAGCAAGTGGTTTCACATTTGTTGCTAGAGGCTATTCCTATGATGTTAGGCATCTCAAAGATTTGATAGTAAAGGCCGTCAAACACAAAGGTCTTTCATTTCTTGATGTTTTACAACCTTGTCCTACGTACAATGATATCAATACTAGAGATTGGTATGCTGGTGTGGATTTGGCCAAAGAATCTATGGAGAGACATTCTAGAATTTACAAACTTGAGGATAGTCACTTTGATCCAATAGTACATTATGCAGAAGAATCAGAAGTCAACGAAAAATTATCTCAGGCCCTGATAAAATCTCTGGAGTGGGGAAACAAGATTCCTACTGGTGTATTTTATCAAAACGAACTTGTTTCTACATTTACTACTCGTTTGACTGATAAAATTCCAAATTATCTTGAAAATCCTCCTGCATCACAAAAGATTTCAGAAAATGGATTGCCTACAACTGATGTTTCAGAACTTCTAAATTCTCTAGAAATCTAGTGTATTACCTAAGAAGTTATAGACTAGTTTGTAGATTCTTTTGCTGTTGAATATCAACGAAGCAAATAAAATATTTCGAAAATCAATCATCAAAGGCTTCTTTGAACCACAACTTGTAAACCTAGATTTTAAAAAATCTCTAATAAAACATCCTTTGATAACTGATGATGGTTTAATGCAGTCTGATTTACTGCATGTATTTTTTGATGTTGATACTGGTTCTGATTATCCTGATGGAGATGAATGGTTTATTGTAGAGATGTTTTTCCCTCACGATGTAAAATTACCTGACAATCTAAAAGGAGTAGATTATTTTACCACTATCTCTACTGATGAAGGAAAAACTTACTGGCATCATCGTGAACTAGTTCGTTACAAATATGGAAAATCAAAAAAATTAGATGCAGCTTTAGAGTTTCTAGAATCAAAATATAAAGAACTTCATGAGTTACTAGAACCCATACAAAAAGATCTTAAATAATTTCTTTCCATAATTCTCCATTGAAAACATATTTCTTATTTTCAGATACTGCTTTATTGAGACGCCATCTGATTGATTCTGAATCAAATTTATAAATAATTTCAGAAATGCCTGATGGTAATTTTTTAGGATTTAAATGGTATGGCAATAGTTCTAAAACAAAATCAATCTTCTCTATGGCATTATCAAACCATTGTCTATCTTCAATATCGATAGTAAATACAATTCTTGGATTCCCAGAAAAATTAATTTTAATCTTTAATGCGTTTCCGCTTCCTCTCCTTCTCTTCATTTCCTTGAAAACAGCTTTGACTTTTTCCCAACGTTTAAAATCAAACCACTGAAAAAACGCTTCATCAAACGCCAGTGGAATCTCTATGTCTAAGAAGCTTACAAAATCCTCCTCATTTGATTCAATTTCATCTTGAATTATTGTAAAATGAGAATTCAGAAATCCATACAGAACTTCAATCTCCCATGGCGAAATACCATAATATCGTAATGTTGTTTTCAAGCTTTCTGACAATGATTTAAAATCTCAAAAATTGTAATTAAAGCTTCAAATCAAGTAAAATTGGGATAAATCGACCTCAAAATTAAAATTATATGGATAGAGTGGTTATTTCAGGTATGAAGAAAGAATATGTAGTGCGAAGTATTGATGCAGCACCTGATGGGGCACCATATGTAATTGTCTCATTATCCTCCATTAAAGATCTTAAAGAAGGGACCCAAAATCCCCCATCTCCTTTTGGTAGTCCAAAGGTAATGGGGTTTTCAAACATGAATGATATGATGAAGGATCTAAACAAGATGCTTTCTGGAATGGGAGGTACAGGAATGCAAGGCGGTCCCACTCAATTAAAACTTGAAATGCATGAATACAAAGAGATGGGTCTTGCAGTTGGAGATAAAGTCTTTTTAGAATTAAGTAAGGCTGAAACTTTGGGTGTTTAAACTACCAGATTGTGTTGAAATATTTCCAACCATAAAAAGCTCCTATTGTTCCAATTACAAATAACATTGGTTTCCACGCAAATACTGGGATACTTGGTGTTGCAAGTTTGACTTTGTAATTATCTATAATGGTATGGACATTTTGTTTGATTTTATCGTGCCATATACTGTAATCTACTTGATATTTTTTCAGAATTTCTTCTACCTCATAAACTACTGTGGTTCTCTGAGAGAAAAGATGTTGGAGGTAATCTCTTGAGACCTCCACTTCTGCATGAATTCCAATTAATCCTTTTTTCAGATCAACCATTCTAACATGCATCTCCCATGGTTTTTTTAATTTTAAATTTATGCCATTCCCGATTTGTCCTGGCTGTTTATGTTCAAATTTTACTTTAGTAAATCCCTCTTCTGTAAAAATTTTCATTAGTTCTTCAAAACTGTTTTTTACTACAATGTGAAGTTGTTCTACTCCGTCTTTATTGTCAACATCAATCTTATGTTTTAACCCATCAAGAAATGAAATTGTTTTAGGATATGTAGTAAGATATTCCATTATTTTGCCACCAGAATACCTCTATTTAAAGCAGAACTAAAATCTCTAGATATTTGGAGGATTTGAAAGTCCTCTTACATAAACACATAGATCTGGAGATATGGCCATTTCTGAGGGATTGATCACTCTATCAGTAAGTCTTGCATCTGAATTTCTTACTATGGCAAATGGTTTTGACTCTGCACCCTCTCCCATTTTGTGATTTGCGATTGTTGCAAGATTATCCACTACTGCTTGAAATGTGACCTTTAATGGATTATCGTCAAGATCTTTCTTTGCCCTCATATCTAAAACTGGTTCTATTCCGGCACATGCTACTCCTACCCCTGATGTTCCAATTCTTGCTGGCATTAATCTACTGTCTGCTAGAATTATTCCTACATGGATAAATAATTTTAAGAAGATTTTTCTACGAATTTGTTCTGCTACAAGAAACGGGTTTACTGGATATAGTATAATTTTATCTCTTTTTGCATTGGATTTGTCGATTCCAGCATTTGGTACCATTATATTATCTGATGATGTTATTACGAATCCTCCTATTCCGCCAAAAATCTTATCTGATTCTCTAATGATAACTTCAGCAATTTCTGGCTTTAACTGAAATTTTTTTGAGATATCTGTACCTTTATCTGAGATTTTAATTTTTTGTAAATCTATAATCCTTCCTTGAGAATTTGAGATATATTTTGTTGAAATTACTAGAACGTCTCCATCTATCAATTTTAAATTGTTTTTTTTTAGTGTTTCGAATAATGTCTCAAAAACATCAAATTTTCCCTCCATTCTGTTTGCTAAAAGTGGTAAAACTGACAGTTGCATAATATAATGAAATTCTTTTTCTTTTTTATTGTTCTGAATGTTGGTAATTTATCTACAAAGTTTATAACAAATAAGTAAAATTGCATGACTCTTGTTATTTTAGATTAAAAAGAAAAGAAGAGTTGCCTAAATTTTTGGCATAATACTGAGTTTTGATTTTACAGTTACTGCAATGATGCTTATGATGCAACAGAAGTATCATCATTGCAATAGTCCCAAATTCTGGAACAACTTGTTTTGTTACGATTTCTCCTGGATAGTCCACATACTGTTCATCATGACCAAATCCTATGAATTCTTCGGTAATGATCACTGGCATTGCATCTGATGCATCTAGAAGCAATGCTGAAGCTACATGGTTGTTGCTAAGGATACCTTTGTGCATATGCCCTTCTTCATCTAGTAGAACAGATGTTCCTTGAGTTGCTTTAATATTGTATGTGATGTGCCCATATTTTCTGTTCTGAAAAGCTTTTAATCTGTAGAACAAACTTTTTTGATTATGAATATTGTTGAGAAAATCCTTGCTCGTGCATCTGGGAAATCTAAAGTTTATCCAGATGATGTTATTTTTGCTAATGTAGATAAGGTAATGATTCATGATGTATCAGGACCTGGTGTCATTAAGGTATTTGATAAATTAAAGAAACAAGGAATTTCAGTTGATAAATTATGGAATCCTGAAAAAGTCTGGGTAGCTGAAGATCACTTTGTACCTTCAGCAGAAAAAATATCTGCAGAAAATATTGTAAAATTATCTAATTTTACAAAAAACTATGGAATTGAAAAACACTTCAAATATGGTATGGGGCAATACGGAATTTGCCATACTTTATCTCATGAAGAAGCAATGGTGATGCCTGGAGATGTGTATGTTGGAGGTGATTCTCATACAAATACCACTGGTGCATTAGGTGCATTTGCTTGTGGATTGGGACATACTGATATCGCTTATGTTTTGTTGAATGGAAGAATCTGGTTTAAAATTCCAGAAACTTATTACTTTAAGCTAAATGGAAAATTACCTGACCATGTCATGGCCAAAGATTTGATTCTAAAAATAATTGGAGAGATAGGAACTGATGGAGGTGCGTATCAAACCATGCAGTTTGGAGGAAGTGGAATTGACGAAATGTCTGTAGAGAGTAGATTAACTTTGTGTAATATGACTACTGAAGCAGGAGCAAAAAATGGGATTGCTGAACCAGATAAAAAAGTTGTTGATTATCTTACTAGTAGAGGTGCTACAAATATACAATTGATAAATGGAGATGATGATGCTGAATACTCCAAAGTGTTTGAATATGAAAGCTCAGAAATGGAACCTATTATTGCAAAACCATTTTCCCCTGAAAATATATCTATTGTAAGAGAAGCTCCATCTGTTGAACTTGACAAATCATACATCGGCTCTTGTACGGGTGCAAAATATGAGGATTTAGAAGCAGCAGCAAGAATCCTTAAGGGAAGAAAAGTAAAGATCAGAACTGAAATTTTACCTGCGGCTATTTCTATTTATCAACGTGCAATGGAAAACGGATTATTGAAAATATTCTTAGATGCTGGTGTGACTGTTGGGCCCCCTACATGTGGTGCGTGTTGTGGTGCTCACATGGGTGTATTGGCAAAAGATGAAATTTGTATTAGTACTACAAATAGAAATTTCCCTGGAAGAATGGGACATGTTGAATCTCAAACATATCTCTCATCTCCACTAGTGGCCGCAGCTTCTGCAGTTACTGGAAAAATCACTGATCCGAGGGATTTGGAATGAAAGGCAACATCATAAAATATTCTCAAGATAATGTCGATACTGATGTAATTATTCCTGGCCAATACCTAAAAGTACATGATTATGCTGAACTTGCTACTCATGCTATGGAGGGATTGGATCCTAACTTTCATTCAAAGGTAAAAGAAGGTGATTTTATTTTATCTGGAAGAAATTTTGGATGTGGCTCGTCTCGTGAACATGCTCCTATCGCTTTATCTCATTCAGGCATAAAGGCAGTACTTGCATTATCTTTTGCAAGAATTTTTTATCGTAATGCCGTAGATGGTGCATTTTTGTTACCAATAGAAATTAACGAAGACGCATACAATGAAATTTCCGAAGGTGATGAAATTGACATTAACATTTCTACCAACGAAATTAAAAATATCACAAAAAATCAAACATACAAAATGAAACCATTTTCAGAAATTATTGGAAAAATTATTGCAGCAGGTGGTCTTTTTAAGTATAACCCAGATCAGGATTAAAAATGGGAAAAACTCTTTTTGAAAAAATCTGGGAGTCTCATATTGTAGTTGAAAAACAAACTGGTCCTTCTTTAATCTACATTGACAGACATCTTGTACATGAAGTAACTTCTCCCCAAGCCTTTGATGGATTACGTATGAATAAAAGAAAAGTTCGACGTCCTGATCTAACTATTGCCACTATGGATCATAATGTTCCTACTGACAATAGGTCTCTTCCTATATTAGATCAAACTTCAGCAATCCAAATTCAAACATTGGAAAAAAATTGTAAAGACTTTGGAATCAAATTATTTGATATTAACAGTCCTGATCAAGGAATTGTTCATGTAATTGGTCCCCAACTAGGAATTACTCTACCTGGTTCTACAATTGTTTGTGGTGATAGTCATACATCAACTCATGGAGCTTTTGGGACTTTAGCATTTGGAATAGGAACTAGTGAGGTTGAACATGTATTGGCATCTCAAACTTTATGGCTTGAAAAACCAAAATCATTTGAAATTAGAGTTGAGGGAAAGAGAAGTAATCCTCATGCAGTTACTGCTAAGGATATTGTACTTTCAATTATCAAATCTATTGGAACTGGAGGTGGCACCGGTACAGTGATTGAATATCGTGGCCAAGGAATCACAGAACTTTCTATGGAGCAACGAATGACTATTTGTAACATGTCAATTGAGGCTGGAGCACGTGCAGGATTGATTGCACCTGATGAGAAAACCTTTGATTATCTTAGAGGAAGGAAATATACTCCAAAAAACTATGAGTCTTTTGTTGATTACTGGAAAGAAAATCTAACAACAGATAATGACGCAAAATTTGATAAACAATTCATATTGAATATTGATGATATTGTACCTCAAGTAAGTTGGGGTACAAATCCTGGAATGACTTGTGATGTTACCGAATCAGTTCCATTCCCTGATGAATTCTCTAAAGGTGATCTTAACCAAAAGAAAGGAGCTGAAAAAGCACTTGATTACATGGATCTTAAACCTGGAACTCCAATTGAAGATATTACAATTGATAGAGTGTTTATTGGATCATGTACCAATGCAAGACTGGAAGATCTTATCGAAGCATCTAAAGTAATCAAAGGACAAAAAATTTCGCCTAATGTCAGAGCAATGGTTGTACCAGGCTCTCAAATGGTAAAAAAACAAGCTGAAGAAATGGGTCTTGATAAAATCTTCATTAACGCTAATTTTGAATGGAGAGAAGCTGGGTGTAGCATGTGTCTTGGAATGAATCCTGACATCTTGTCTTCTGGTGAGAGATGTGCAAGTACCTCAAACCGAAATTTTGAGGGCAGACAAGGAACTGGCGGGCGTACTCATTTGGTAAGCCCTGTGATGGCCGCAGCAGCAGCAATCAAAGGACACTTTGTAGATGTTAGAAAGCTGGATTTGAATTAGAATGGAATCTTTCAAAAAAGTAATTAGTATTGTTACTCCACTTGATAAAGTAAATGTGGATACTGATCAAATTGTTCCAAAACAATTTTTAAAATTAGTTCAAAAATCTGGATTTGGGAAATTTCTATTTTATGATTGGAGATACGATCAAAAAGAGAATGTAAAATCTGATTTTATATTAAATGATTCTAAATACCATGGATCCAAAATTCTTGTTACAGGGGATAATTTTGGCTGTGGTTCTAGCAGAGAACATGCTGTTTGGGCACTTCAAGACTATGGATTTTCTGTGATTATTGCTCCATCTTTTGCTGATATCTTCTTTAGCAATTGTTTCAAAAATGGAATTTTACCAATTTCCCTAGATCAAAAAATTATTGAGAAATTACAACAAGAAGCAGATGCCATTGAAATAGACCTGGAAAAACAAATCATTAAAACTTCTTCTGAAGAAATACATTTTGAAATTGATTCCCACAAGAAAAAAATCCTCTTAGAGGGATTGGATGATATTGCACAGACTTTTCAATTTAAAGACAAAATTTCTGAATTTGAAAAGAAATCTACACTTCCGCCCATCTTGTGATTTTACTTAAAATTTTTTACTTTCTAAAACTATGTACAATTGTATCTTTCAGTCTAACGGTATGATTTCTGCTTTCTTCTTCTTGCACCAGGTCCGCCAAATTTCTTTGGTTCCTTTCGTCTAGCATCTCCACTAATTAGATACTTGTCAAATTCTGTGATTCTATTTCTAAGATCATCTCTGGTGGATTTTGGAAATGGGTGCTCTTTTGGCTCCTTTTTAGATTTTGTCCATCCTGTAAGTGCTCTTGATATTCCAGTAGCAACAGCACTGGCTTGACCCATAAAACCTCCGCCTCTCACTCTAACTGAAATATCTATTTTCTCCCTTAAATCCCCTGTTATCTCTAATGGTGCTAAAATTACTTCACGTGCAGTTTCTTGTGGAATCATTTCTACTGGAACATTGTTGATTCTAACTTTGCCTTGTCCTTTTGTAATGTAAACATGTGCGCTAGATGTTTTTCTAGTTGCAAAATAAATTTCAGTTTTTGGAGTTGTCATTCAGTCCACCCTATTACTCTGCCTACTTCTCCCATTGTGGTATAATTTGATGGAGATTTTTTAATTTTTGCTTTTTCAAATTGAATTTTCTCAAGTGATTTTAATTCTTTTGGAGAGCCAATGTAAGTTCTAAGTCTTTTATGTGCTTCAATTCCTGATGGTTTTTTTTCATATGGGAGCATACCTCTAATCATTTTTCTAATGATAGTATCCGGTCTTCTATAATGTACTGGCCCATGTTTTGGATTGATAATACTGTTAATCTCTAAAAACTCTCTATATTCCTTGATGATGTTGGCTCTTGTTCCACTTAGCATGATTTTTTCACAATTTACAAGTGAAACTCTATTTCCTTTAAGTAATAATTTTGCAACATGCGATGACAGTCTTCCTGCGATATGATCTGTTGCATCTACTACTATTGGTCTGTCGGTTCTGACCACTGTTTCTTGATTAGCCAAGTAGCATCACTCCTTTTCCAGTAGGATTTTGCTCAATTAAATCTGAATAACTGATTATCTTCCCACCATTTTCTGTAATTTTACTAGCTGCAGAATTTGAAATTGAGAATGAACATAGTGTAATTTTGTGAGGAACATTACCTGTTCCAAGGACCTTTCCAGGAAATATCACCGTATAATTTTCTTTTGTTAGTTGACCTATTCTATTCAAATTAATATCTCTTCTTGCAACGGAAGGTTTCAGTGCATATTCTGCCAATTTCCCCCATATTGGAGCCTCATTTTTTATTGATGCTCTTTTTAGATCTTTGGCCATACGTATAACCACTTGATTAGTCATGTGAATAATCCGGTTTAAAACCCAAATATAATGTGTATGCTTGTATTATTCTTCGATTTGGTTAATCATGTCGTTGAATTCACCTAATCTTTTGTTAACTTCATCTACTCCTGCAAGAATAATTTGCTCTGGACTGAGTGCTCCCGTTGATTCTATGGTGAGTATTCTCTCATCTTCTTTGTCTGTTTCAGTAAGCATAGAAATATTTGAAGAATTCCATTTTGCATGTTCTGTTCCGCGTCCTAATCTTGCATAACATTCAACTTTAATTCTTTGACCTGGTGCTAATTGAATGATTGGAATTTTATCTGAAATCGGTTTTATTGAATCATCTTCTGAAGATAATTCGCTTGAAAGAACGGTTCTTGTTGTATCTGAGTCCCCAGAATCTAACACTAACATAACTTTGCAGTTTGAACACCCTGATTCACTCTGACACTCACATTTGGATGGTTCATTAAATCTTGTCAAGTCTGTTTTTATTGGAATTAATCCTAATCTATGTGCTAAACCTTCATCTGGCAATACTGAAGAATTCTCTATTATATCGACTGTGTCAATTGCAAACACAGGAACACCGTTTAAACATACACGTCTAAGAGCGTTTGTATATTGCAGTGGAACACCCTTTATCTTTACAGACATTTTTTGATTATCTTTGGTAATTATCTCTAAGGATGACAAATCTTGAACAAAATCTTCAAAGTCCACATAAAAATCTAGCTAGTTTTATGTATAGATAAATACCAAATTATCATACCTATTTTAGAAATGACTGATGTTACAGTAGTACGATATTCCTTTGAAGGTGATAAATTTGAGATTTTAGTAAAACCTGATCCTGCTCTGGATTACAAACTGGGAAAGAAAAAAGATATTTCAGCAGTTTTGGTTTCTGATGATATTTACACAGATTCAGGAAAAGGTACAAAACCTGCAACGGAAAAATTACTCAAAGCTTTCAAAACTGAAGACCCCACTGAAATTGCCCAGATAATCCTTCAAAAAGGTGACTTGAATCTTACAACTGATCAAAGACGAAAAATGATTGATGAAAAGAAAAAACAGATTGTCGAATTCATTGCCAAAACCTATGTGGATCCTAGGACTCATTTACCTCACCCTCCACTGAGAATCGAACAAGCTATAAAAGATGCACGGGTTTCAGTTGATCCCCAAAAAAATGCAAATGAACAGGTAAAGGATATTGTTGAAAAATTGCGTTCAATAATTGCTCTAAAATCTGAGAGTTTGCAATTGGAAATTACAATTCCTGCACAATATGCTTCTCAATCATATGCTGTTCTCAAATCTGTAGGTTCTCTAAAAAAAGAAGAATGGCAAAATAATGGTTCTCTAAAAGCAATACTTGAAATACCCGCTGCAGCAAGGCCCAACGTGATTGATAGATTAGGTTCTATAACCAAAGGTTCTGCTACTGTTGAGGTTATACAATAATGGAAAACAAGAGAAAGTATGTTATTCCTGGTGATGTGGTAACTACAGGACCTTTCAGACCTGAACAAAACGTAATACTTGAGGGAAATAAAATAATCTCCACCAGTATTGGAATTTCCGAAATTTATGATGATTCTGTGAAAGTGATTCCATTAACTGGAAAATATATTCCCAAAATTAATGATCTTGTTATTGGAAAAGTTATTTCTCATACGTCTCTGTCTTGGGAATTAGATATCAATTCATGCTATGTCGGATTCTTGCCTGCACAAGATGTGTTTGGACGAGATTTCTCTGCACATGCTGATGAACTTACTTCAAAACTAAAAACAGGAGATCTTGTTGCTGCAAGAATTGCTAATTTTGATAGAACAAGAGATCCACTTGTTACAATTTCTGATAGGGATTTAGGTAAAATTGATTCTGGAGATTTGGTCAAAATCTCTCCAAGTAAAATCCCACGTCTAATTGGAAAACGTGGTACGATGATTCAAACTATCGAGATGGCAACGAATGCTGCTATCACAATTGGTCAAAATGGATGGGTGGTTGTTTTATGTGAATCTGCAGAGGGATTATTAAAGGCTAAAAAAGCAATCCAAATGATTGATGAAAAAGCACATGTTGCTAATTTAACTGATCAAGTGAAAGAAATGTTAGAATCAAAAGGTGAATCATAATGGGCGGAAGAGACGCAACAATGGTCCTATTGGACGAAAATGGAATTCGTTGTGATGGGCGAAAAATAGATGAGCCAAGACGTATTATGATTAAAGCTGGTGGATTAAAAAATGCAGACGGTTCGGCTTACATTGAGTTTGGTGATAACAAAATATTAGTTGGCGTGTTTGGCCCCCGAGATGTTCATCCAAAACATATGTCCAATACTGATACTGGAATTTTACGAGTTAGATATCATATGGAACCATTCTCTGTTGGTGAAAGAAAAAATCCAGCTCCTTCAAGAAGAGAAATTGAAATCTCCAAAGTAATCAAAGAAGCATTAGAACCTGCAGTTATGTTGGAAAAATTCCCAAGAACTGCAGTTGATGTGTTTATTGAAGTATTGCAAGCTGATGGTGGAACAAGATGTGCTGCACTGTCTGCAGCTTCTGTTGCATTAGCTGATGCTGGAATCCCCATGAGGGATATGGTAGCAGCTTGTGCTGCAGGTAAAGTCGCAGATACTGTAGTACTTGATGTTAATAATGAAGAAGATCAAGCAGGTCAAGCTGATATGCCAATTGGTTATATGCCAAGTCTTGAAAAAATTACCTTATTACAATTAGATGGTGTCTTGACTCCGGAAGAATACAAAAAGTGTGTAGAAGTGGGAATCAATGGATGTAAAGTTGTTTATGATTTACAAAAGAAGGCACTTCATGACAAGTACTTTGGTAATGGGGGCGATTAAAAATGGCATCTACTTCTGTTATTGATGAATTAAAAAAAGTCCAAATTCTTGAATTATTAGATCAAGGAAAACGAGTGGATGGACGTGCACTTGATGAACCTAGAGAAATTTCTATCGAAACTAATGCAATTCCTAAAGCAAATGGCTCTGCAAGAGTTCGTATTGGTGAAACTGAAGTTGTGTGTGGTGTAAAAATCCAACCTGATAGACCTTTCCCAGATATGGGCGACAAAGGTATTTTCATTTGTACTGCTGAATTATTACCTCTTTCACATCCTAGTGTTGAAACCGGACCTCCTGGACCTGATGTAATTGAATTGGCACGAGTTGTTGATAGGGGAATCAGGGAAAGCCATATGGTTGATTTGTCACAGTTAGTAATTGAGAAAGATAAATCCGTTGTTGGTGTATTTGCTGATAATGTAGTTGTTGATTATGACGGAAATCTCTTTGATGCCTGCTCTTATGCTGCTACTGCTGCGTTACTTTCCTCAAAAGCCCCAAAGTGGAATATGGTAAATGACGTACCCACACTTGCCGAAGGTGAAGAATCTCCAGTTCCAATCACCACAATTCCAGTATCTGTAACCATGGGAAAAATTGGAAATCATATTATTGTTGATCCAAATGGGGATGAATGGAGTAGTATGGATTCAAGAGTTACAATAACTAGCGATTCTGATGGCAATATTTGCGCTTTACAAAAAGGAGGCACTGATGGGTTCACCATGGAAGAAATTGTTCAATGTGGAGAAATCTCTGTCAGAGTCGGAGCAAAAATAAGAGAAAAACTAAAAGCAGCACAACAGGCAGGTCAATAAAATGGCAAAGGCAAAAAAATCTCTAAAAGGACTTGGTGCACGATATGGAATTAAGATTAGAAAACAATATACAAAAATTCATCTGCAATTAAAAGAAAAAAGAACATGTCCTGAGTGTGGTTCTAAGACATTCAGTAGAGATGCTGTGGGAATTTGGTCTTGTAAAAAATGCAGCTATAAAGTAGCTGGAACTGCATATGACATTAAACTTTAGTGCAAAAATTACAATTGATGCAAAAGATAAAACAAAAGCAATTTATGATTCTGTAAATATTGACAATGAATTTTACCCTGAAAATCCTGTAACAACTCAGATAAAACTGGACAAAAAAATTACTATTTATGTCGAATCTGAACATTTGGCACACTTGAGGGCAAATCTAAATTCCACTCTTAGACTTATTCAAACAAGTTATGATTCCATTGAATCTGTAAATGTTTAGCGTAATAATGAACATTAATTAGATTCAACTCTATCTGGCCTCATATCGGTAAAGATATAATGAAATAAATTTTTTGATTAATCATGTCGACTGGACAAATGCCTCCATGGCTTCAAGAACAATTAACAAAATTACAACAATCTCAACAAAATCTACAGTCAATCATGACTCAAAAACAACATCTTGAAATTGAAAAGGCAGAAACAGAAAAGGCCCTTGAAGAATTAAAGAAAGCTACTGATGGTGATGCTGTCTTCAAACATGCTGGTACTGTTTTGATAAAATCTACAAAACAGGAATTAGTTGATGAATTAGAAGAAAAACATGAGATGGCAAAAACTCGCACAACAGTTCTTGAAAAACAAGAAGTTCGTGTCAAAGAATCTCTTCAAGAACAAGAAGCAAAAATTACTGAAATGATGAAAGGTGGACCTGCAAATTCCCCACCATCTGAAGATAATCCTAGAAAGTAATTTTGTCTAATTTCATATAAGATATTAACAATTCTTTACATGAGATACTAGTGAAATTAGAAAATCTTAGAATTGTTGTAGATGAACGAGAGCGAAAAAGTGGAATCCCTGATCTTCTCAAATCAATTGGTTTGAATCTTGAAATGAAAACACTTCCAATAGGTGATTATATTGTTGCTCCAGAAACTGTTGTTGAGAGAAAAAGTATTCGTGATCTTATGGCTTCTGTTTTTGATGGGAGATTGTTTGATCAATGTTCTAGACTAAAAGAGCATTTTGAGCATCCTATTGTTCTGATGGAGGGTAATGTTGATGAGATTGAAGAAATTACCGAGAATCCTTTGATATTTTATGGCGCTCTCTCTAGTGTTGTTCTTGATTTTAAAATTCCAGTAATCCCTACTCCAAGTGCATCTCATACTGCTAAATTACTGGTGTCAATGTGTTCAAAAAAAGAATCTCACAAAGGCCCATATTTAAAAAAAATTAAAAAATCTTCTGATTTAGAACGGCAACAACTTTCTGTTCTTTGTAGTTTGCCTGGAATTGGAGAAAAATTTGCAGTTCGAATGCTTGAAAAATTTGGGACTCCTCTGAAAGTTTTTTCTGCTACTACTGCTGAACTGGGCAAGATTGAAGGATTAGGTGAAACGCGAGCAAAAAAAATTAAAAAAATGTTAGATTCTAAAAGTAAATTTCTTAAAAAATCAAACCAAAAAACTTTACATGATGTGTAACAATGCTAAAAATTTATCAAATTTTCACTTATTGTATTGATACAAATTAATTTGATTGAGGAACAACTGTGATTTGACAAAGTTACACTTTGATAATTTGTTTGTTGATGATGTGAAAAGTGACTAATTCTTGAGTAATTTCCTTTTTAATTCTGTCCCACATACTGGACACTCTTTTCCATTTGCATGATGAGTTCTACATCCAGGACAATAGTGAACCCACTTTCCTACATCTTTTATCCCCTGAGTCATAATCGGTGATATTTTTAAATCTAAATTTTTTGCTACATTTGAAATTGCAAAATCATCACTAATTATTTCTCCATTCATTTCAATACATAATGCAATAATTGACATGTCTTGTTTTGATAATTGCTGATAGTCTCCTGAATCTCTTGCTGCTTTTATTGCAATTCCTATTGCTTCTTTGTTTGGTTCTCTAATTTTCAATCTGTTAGTTTCAAGCAAAGTTCCTATGACATCATGATTTCTCTTTATGTGTTTAATCTCATCATAAACAAGAGATGTAGTATAGTAATCACTGGCAGATCTAAATGGTACTCCTGCATAAAATGCACTTGCATCTAAAATTTTAAAATCCAAGTCTGCTCATTTGTCTAAGCCCTCGTTTTTTTAATCTGACAAAGACTGCTGGCTTTTTGTATTTTTTGATAGTTATTGACTCTTCGTACCCTGCCATTTTAACAACTTGTGCATCCATTACAATATTGCAATCATGAGAAGATATGATTTCAATTTTTTCATCTGGAACTACAATTGATTCTAATCTGTATACTGGTGCAACTGGAGTAATAATTAGTACATCCAAACTTTCATGCAAAATTGGGCCTCCTAATGAAAATGAATGACCTGTAGATCCGCTAGGGGTTGCAATGATGACTCCGTCCATTTTTTGTTTTACTGTGTCGTTTTGAAATTTTATTTCAATCTCTGCAGTTTTAGTTAGGTTGGCTCTAATTACGTATATTTCATTTAATGCTGGTGGGAATTCTTTTCCTCCACAAGATGCAATTACTCTTGTTCTTTTGTCTAAGAAAAATTTATCTTTTAAAATTTGATTAATTGCATCATCTATTTCTTCAATTTTTATTTCAGCTAGAATCCCTCTATTTCCTCCTACATTGATTGTTAAAATCGGTATTTCGTTATCTAAATTTCTAAAAACTCTGAGAGTTGTTCCATCTCCTCCTAGAGTGATAACTAAATCTAGTTTTATCTTTTTTAATTCCTCTAGTGTTTCAACTTTTTTAGCTCCTTCCACTTCAATTGGTGAAATTGTATATACTGTAGATTTTTTTGCCAAAAGTTTTTTTGCAACATCTTTTGCAGCTTGCTCTGAGTCTTTTGAACCCACCTTACTAACCACTGCCACTTTTTGTAGTTTCAAGCAGTTCTTCTGAATTCTATTTACTTAAAAATGATATTTTTGATATGAATTAGAAAAACAAATAAGTATGAAAGCAAGTTCATACGAATCATGAGTTATGCACATCCTGAAGTTTTAGTAGATACTGAATGGGTATCACAAAACCCTCCTAATGAAAATAGAAAGCTTGTAGAAGTTGATTATGATCCTGTAAATGGATATGAAAAAGGTCACATTAATGGTGCTAGTCTAATCTGGTGGAAACGTGACATTAATGATCCTGTTACAAGAGATATTCTTGGTAAAAAAGAGTTTGAAGCACTAATGTCAAAAAATGGAATTACTTCTGATACTGAAGTTATTCTTTATGGTGATTTTAACAATTGGTTTGCAGCATTTGTTTTTTGGGTTTTCAAATTCTATGGTCATGAAAATCTTAAGATAATGAATGGTGGAAGAAAAAAATGGGAATTAGAGAATAGGGATTATACTACTGATGAGCCTCAAATAACATCTACAACATACAATGCACAACCTCCAGATGAAGGATTACGCGCTTATCTGTTTGATGTTAGTAGAGCACTTGGAAAAGAAGATACTGTAATGGTTGATGTCAGGTCTCCTGCTGAGTTTTCTGGTCAGATTACTGCTCCTCCGGAATACCCTATGGAACATGCACAAAGAGGTGGACATATCCCCAGCGCAAACAATATTCCATGGGCAACTGCAGTAAATGATGCTGATGGAACATTCAAGGCAGTTGAAGAATTAAGACAAAACTATGAACCAAAAGGTGTCACTCCAGATAAAGATGTGATCTGTTATTGTAGAATTGGAGAAAGATCATCTCATAGTTGGTTTGTTCTAAAATATCTCTTAGGTTATCCGAAGGTTCGAAATTATGATGGCTCCTGGACTGAATGGGGAAACATGATTGGAAACCCTGTGGAAAAATAAATTGCTTCTAGACCTTCCAATTCTTGAGAAAGGCTCTTTTTATTTTATCAAAGATGATGAAATGAATTTCATCATGGAAGATAAAACTAAGAGAGGTCTTACTGTAAAAGAAACATCTCTTGATGAAAAACTAAATGTAAAAGCCGATAAAGGCATGATTCATGACATGGATGGGATTGGACATTGGGTTCCAATTAGATGGTACTTTTCTAAAGATTCCTATGATTTGTCTCAGGTTATGATACACGCAAAAGAAATGGAAAAAAAATATACTAAACTACGAGAGCTTACTTGTCCTGATGACTGATAACCTTTTTAAATAAAATCAATCAGAAATAGAATATGTCCTTGCTTCTAAAAGATCGAGTTTGGTCAATGGAGGCACCAACTGCAAAACGTGGTGTATATCCGTTACATGGATTTAAACTTGGACTTTATAGGTTGCCTATTAAACTAGAGGACCCGGTGGAACTGAAATCTGTCCATGATGGCTTAAAAAAGGCATTTGAGATGGATATGTATGCTGATAGAATTTTTGCAACGTATCGCTGGAAAGAACAAAACATGGATGATCCAGATGCTAAAGGGTATGAGGAAGTTGAACTATCTGTTACCGTAGAAATTGTTACTGGCGAAGTGGTAGATATCATTTATCAGATTTTTCCAATTGAAAAGTTTGGTGATCCAAATTGGGTTAAAGATTATAGAAAGAAAGCAGACCACTTTGCTAAAATGATACTTGACACTATTTTACGAAATACTATCTTAGCTGATAAGATGGTTTCATATTTTGCAAAAACTGAAAAAATTTCCGAGGTTTCTGCTATTCAAAAACTTGAAGAATTGACACCATTGGCAAAAATTGTACTTGGTGCAAAAGCAAAACCCGTTGAGGCAACTGAAGATGCTGAGGATGATGATGGAGAAATTGAAATTCCTGATGGTGCCAAACCTGGACCAATTGACGTTGATTACAAATCAAAATTAAAATCATCTACTGCATATGATGCAGCTGAACACACTATCAAAACTTGGGGAAGAAAAGGTACTAGCAATGGCATTATGGGAGTTTGGGGAGAATTTGTTTCAGTAGATTATGATATCTGTGTTGCCGATGGCGGTTGTATAGAAGCATGTCCTGTAGGTGTCTATGAGTGGTTTGATACTCCAGGAAATCCTGCATCTGAAAAGAAACCGTTAATGTCTAAAGAACCTGATTGTATCTTTTGTCTTGCATGTGAAGGCGTTTGTCCTCCGCAAGCAATTAAGATTTTTGAGCAAAAATAATCTCCACTCGCAAGTATAAATAGCGAATAGTAATTCTTAGCAATTAGGGATATGGCAATCAACCCTTTCACCCAATTTGTCTTTGATCTGTTCATCTTTTCTGCCATTATAATTACTGCCTATACTTGCAATTTCTACTATCTTGCCTATCTTTCTCGTAAAAGAAAAGATGTGTCATCTACTACTGATTGGGGAACCCCCTCTGTTACAGTTCAACTTCCAATATACAACGAAAAATATGTTGCAAAAAGACTTGTTGATGCTGTATGTAATTTAGATTATCCAAAAGAGAAAATGAGAATTATGGTATTAGATGATTCTGATGATGATACTGTCGAATTACTTGCTAATACTGTTGATGATTACAAAAAACAAGGTTTTCAAATTGAACATGTTAGACGTGGAACCAGAAACGGATACAAAGCAGGTGCACTGAAACACGCCATGCAAACAACTGATACCGAACTTGTTGCTATTTTTGATGCTGATTTTATTCCTCCAACGTGGTTTCTTAAACGAGCAATTCCTCACTTTTCAACATCAAACATCGGCCTTGTTCAATGTCGCTGGGGGCATGTCAATGAAAACTATTCTGCAATCACACAAGCACAAGCACTTAGTCTGGACTTTCATTTTCTTATTGAGCAAAAGGCAAAAAGTAATTCTCATCTATTTATGAATTTTAATGGTACTGCTGGAATTTGGAAACGTGATTGTATTGAAGATGCTGGAGGCTGGCATACTGCTACCCTAGTTGAGGATCTTGATTTGAGCTATAGAGCACAAATGAAAGGATGGAAATGTGTGTTTTTGCCAAACATTGTAGTTGATGCAGAACTTCCAGTTCAAATGAATGCTGCCAAAAGACAACAATTTCGTTGGGCAAAAGGCTCTATTCAATGTGCAATAAAACTACTTTCTGATATTACTCTTAAACGCAAAGTCTCAATTGAAGCGAAGATTCAGGCATTCATACAACTAACCCGTCATATTGTTTATCCATTAATGCTAATACAATTTTTAGCATTGCCGATTCTATTAGCAGGACAAGTCAACCTCTATGTGGTTAGCATACTTCCAGCAATAACTATTGCAACCTATCTTGCAATGGGACCTGGTGCATACATAATGATTATACAGACCATGTATCACAAGTCGTGGAAATCAAAAGTCAAAATATTACCTGCACTGCTTGTCTATAATGCAGGAATGTCTGTAAACAATACCGTTGCAGTTTTTGATGCAGTTTTTGGTAAGAAAAATGAATTCCTCAGAACTCCAAAATATGGAATCATAACAAAAGATGATGATTGGAGAGACAAGGCATACAACTTACCTTTTACACAGACTACTCTTTTAGAAATATTCTTTGGCGTATATGGAATAATGGGAATCTTTATCTCCATATTTTCAAACAATCCAATCTTTGTACCGATCATTGGATTACAGGTTGTTGGATTCTTCTATATTGCTTACATGAGTCTATCTCATACACGATTTAAAAGAAATAAATCAAGTAATAATAGAGTAAGAACTGAGAAGGAAAAAATGGCAAATGTTGTTTACAAACTTTCAATGATTGGCATTGTTGCAATTATTGTTTTTGGAGGATTTATGGCAATTACTGGTTATGACAATAAGATCTATCCTCTTGATAGAATTCGAGGACATCTTGATGGTATTGTAGGCTCTTCTGATCCTGTTTCATTACGTGCTCATTTGTTAGCGATTCAAACCGATCTAGAAATTGTAATGGATGGTATGCGTGAAACAACTGACGCAAACGGTGAACTAGTTGCTAAAAACCCTGTTTGGATATTTTCTACAGAATCTACAAATTTTCTCAGGATACAAAGTGATGTAGAAACAATGCTTGCAAGCGTTGAAAAAGTTTCAACTGTTCCTAAGGATAGCTCTGCGTATCATACTGGAATGTTGGATATTAATGATAGAGCATCATCATTGAGGACCAACATTATGGATGCTACTCCTTATGCATATGCCAGTGTTGAAAACATATTATTTAGTACTATTTGGATTGCAGCAATCATTGGTATTTTTAGTGCCTTAAAAAGAAAGAAAGAACATCTCAAAGAAGCTGATGAAATAGGAGTTTAGGCAATACCCAACTCCTTTCTAATTTCATCTACTGCTCGAATTCCATAAATGTCCCTTACTTGCTGAATTCTTATGGATTCTTTTAACATGTCTCTTCCCATTACATTTGTTAAAATTGAATATAGATCACCAAATCTTATCTCCCATCTATCTGCACAATCTAAAATTTTACTTATTGCCCACTGTCTTACTTCGTGAGGAAGTGGTATTTTTTCACCTAATTCAATTGAAATTCTATCAAATAAATTTACAATATCTGTAGTTTGTATTGTCATCTTCTCAATATCTTTTATGTCTCCGTACTTTGATTCTGCATTCATTCGAATATTTGATTGATATTCTGACAGCTTTAACAATGCCATTATCTCTTTTGATGAATCACTTGATGTTTTGCTTGTGATATTTTTGACTGATTGGATTTCTTCAAATAATTTTGCAGATTTTTTATGAAATTCTACAGTTGACGCATCTTGTCTTTTTAGAATGTCTGAAACTGAAATTATCTTCTCTTCAATGTTATTTGTCTTATCAAATACATTTTCTTTGAAATCTGAAAAATCTTCTTGAACTGATTTGAGTCCTTCTCCAACAAATGCCGTTGAATCTGCTCTTTGTGACAATAATCCAATCTCAGTCTCAATTTTGTCTATTTTTCCAGTAAGTTCCTTGATGGATTCTAAACTCATATTGCTTATGGAATTTGTTTTTGATGCTATGGTATCAAACTGATTTTTGAGCCCATCAATTACTCCTCCTAGTGAGTCAATCCTTGAGGCTTTGGAAGAAATAGTGTCAATTGTAACTTTAATTGTATTTAATTCTGCGTTGAGATTTTGTGTCGATTCCATCTCTTTGGTAATCTTCTCTAGTTCTTGTTTGAAATTTTCAATAATCTGGGTTCCTGTATCCAATTTTGCTGTTTTTCCTGAAATCTCTTCTATGTTATTTTTTAATTTGTCTATCTGAGAACTAATCTCCAAAAATGAATCTGTTTTTCCTGAAACCTTTCTTAGATCATCTCTTACCTCATCAATTCTTTGAGCAATCTTGATGATCATTTGAGAATTGTTCCTAATTGAATTTATGCTATCTTCTACTTGTTGTGATAACTCCTGTGATTTTGATGTTTTTTGTAATTCTGAAATTCTGTTTATCTCTTCTTGTAATTTTGCTGTTTGATTGTTAATCTTATTTACTAGATTTGATTGTGTTCTTACTTGATTCAATCCTGCGTATATCTTTTGCGTATCGTCTTCTATGATGTTGATTTGTTTTGATTGTTTTTGAATCTGCTCTAGTGTTGATGTTAATGTATCTATCATTCCTTTCATTGACACTAAGACTTTTTGATTTTCACCAAAAATCTTTGACATTGCTTTGATCTCTTTTTGTAATGTTTTATTAGAATCTGAAACTGATGCTACTTTCTTTAGCAATATTGATGGGCTAGGCTCTTTTTTTGTTGTTTTTTTTACTTGATTAGTTTTCTTTTTTGCAGTTTTGATAGCCATGCAAATTAAATTAAAAATTTAATGATAAAAAAGTTAGGTCTAAAATAAAAAATGTAAAGAGTTACTTGTTTACAACTTCTGGTTCATGAAGTAATTCATGAAAGGTCTTTTCAGCTAAACCATTTGCTGTCTCGATAAACCCTTTTGGACAATATTCACATTGAATCATATAGTACGGTACCATACCGTACTATTAATAATCAGGTAATTACGATGTTACCAATTATGCAGTCAGATACCCCAGGTCATATCTCTACATCTTATTCAGTTGA
>Ga0224508_10000372_pt1 | contig 44668 bp, 50 predicted proteins | sample SF_Jan12_sed_USG_4_FD_170157 | JGI IMG/M metagenome (GOLD analysis project Ga0224508, IMG submission 170157) | Sediment microbial communities from San Francisco Bay, California, United States - SF_Jan12_sed_USGS_21 | ecosystem: Environmental > Aquatic > Marine > Sediment | place: USA... | reverse complement strand
CTGGGTCCGGCACTGTTCGATGCGCGCATTCGCACCGAGCCGGCCGATTTTGTCGTCACCGAATCGCTCGCAATCGATTTCAGCGGTGATGGCGAGCACGACTGGCTCAGTGTTGAAAAGACCGGTGCAAATACGGTCTGGGTTGCGGAGCAACTGGCGCGGTACGCCGGCGTCGCAGTGCGCGACGTAGGCTATGCGGGCCTCAAGGATCGGCATGCGATCACGCGCCAGTGGTTCAGTGTCCGCCGGCCCTCGTCGGAGGGCACGGACTGGCGACCATTCGACGCGCAAGGCGTTCAGATTCTCGAACACCACCGGCACAGCCGCAAACTTCGCCGTGGTGCGCACCGCGGCAATGCCTTTCGGATCGCACTCCGGGCGGACGTCGATGCGCTGGATCGGGATGTATTGGAGGCGCGCCTGAAGGCGATCACATTGGGCGGTGTACCGAATTATTTCGGCGAGCAGCGATTTGGCCGCGGTGGTGGCAATATCGAAATCGGGCGCGCTGTAGTGGCCGGCAAGCGGCTGTCGCGCAACAAGCGCAGCCTGGGAATTTCTGCCTTGCGATCCCTCGAGTTTAACAACGCACTCGGCGCGCGCGTGCATGACGGGACCTGGAATCGGTTGTTGCCAGGCGACATTGCAAATCTGGACGGCACGCGCAGCGTGTTCGAGGCGCAGGAGATGACGCCTGAAATCGAAAGGCGCTGTGCCGAGATGGACATTCACCCGGCGGGCGTATTGCCGGGTTTCGATGCGCTTCGCGTTGAGGCTGCTTACAGGCCGTTACGCATGCGGGTCACTGACCTGATCTGGGAGATGGAAATCGACGCCCTGTGGCTCGAATTCAGCCTCGGTCGTGGCAACTATGCGACGGCCGTAATTCGCGAACTCGCAGCCACCTCATGACGAGCGAAGGAGCACATAGATTGCGCCTGTCCCGCCGTCAACCTGCCTGGCCGAAACGAATGCAAGTACTGCGTCCCATTGCCGCAGCCAGCGATTAACGCTCATTTTCAGCACCGGGCCGCGATCGCCCGACCCCAGCCCCTTACCGTGCACGATCCGGATGCAGAGTTTGTTATTCCTCGCACAGCGCTCGATGAACGCCGCCAGCCGGGGCTTGGCCTCGGCGACCGTCATGCCGTGCAGATCGATCTCGGCCTGGATCGCGTAGCTGCCCCGCGCCAGCATGCGCATCGTCGTCCGGCTGACCGACGCGCGCTGAAAGCGCAGGCTGTCGGCATTGCCGTATTCCATCGTGTCGACGTCAGCGTGCAGGCTCTCGCGGAGAACCTCCTCGCGGTCTGCGGCCGCAAATCGCGCTTTGGGTTTGGGCTTTTTGCCGGGCTCGGGGGCGCGGCTCTCGGCACGCAATGGTTTGGTGCCCGTCATCGCGCGCCGGAACAGATCCTTGTCGTCGTCAGTCACGCCTCTTACTCAGGCTATGGTGTGGCCGGGACATTGAGTATAGTGAGCGCGTTCCTCTACTGCCAAATGAATCCCAGCCAGATCAACGCATGAAAATTCTTGTAAGCAACGACGACGGCTATCTGGCCACCGGTATTAACGTGCTGGCGGACGCCCTGGCCGAAATAGCCGACGTGGTCGTCGTGGCGCCCGACCGGAACCGCTCGGCGGCGAGCAACTCGTTGACGCTTCACGACCCATTGCGCATTTCGAAAGCCGGTGAGAATCGCTATCGGGTCAATGGTACGCCGTCAGACTGCGTGCATCTCGCACTGACCGGTTTTCTCGAGGAAGAGCCAGACCTCGTGGTATCCGGCATCAATCACGGCGCAAATCTCGGTGACGACGTTATCTACTCGGGCACCGTTGCAGCGGCAATGGAGGGCCGCTTCCTGGGCCTGCCGACGATTGCCGTATCGCTGGTTGGGCACCGCCTCACACATTTTGATACAGCCGGCAGGGTCGCGACGGAACTCGTCGAGCGACTGGCAAAGAATTCCCTGCCTTCCGATCTCATTCTCAACGTCAATGTGCCGGACCGGCCCTATGATGACCTGGCCGGGATTGTCGTGGCCCGCCTCGGATTTCGGCACAAGGCCGAACCCGTGGTGAAGTCGCAAGACCCCCACGGACGGACAATATTCTGGGTTGGCCCCGCGGGCCCGGGCCAGGATGCCGGCGAGGGTACCGATTTTCACGCGTTGAATCGTGGCGCCGTCGCGGTGACGCCGCTCAAGGTGGACCTGACCCGCCATGAGGCGCTGATGCAGTTGTCGGAGTGGCTGCAGGATGATTAATGTACGCGGCTCCAGACAGGGTATCGGCATGACGTCTGCGCGTACACGCGACCGGCTCGTGCAACGCCTCCGCGACCAGGGCATTCAGTCTGAGGCTGTCCTGATGCAGATTCGCGACGTGCCACGGCACCTGTTTGTCGATGAAGCACTGGCGAGCCGGGCCTACGAGGACACGGCGCTGCCGATCGGACTTGGGCAGACGATCAGCCAGCCCTATGTCGTCGCCAAGATGACCGAAGCGCTGCTCACCGGATTCGAAGGCGAATCGGTGCTTGAGATAGGCACCGGCTGCGGCTACCAGACGGCGGTGATGGCGCCACTGGTCAAGAAGATTTACACGGTAGAGCGCATCCCGGAACTCCTGAGAAAAACCCGGCAACGGTTGCGGGACCTGGATATCTACAACGTACAGTTTCGCCCCGGCGATGGTTGGGAAGGCTGGCCGAAATACGCGCCCTATGATGGCATCATCGTCACGGCGGCGGCCAACAGGTTGCCCGAAAAATTGCTGCAACAACTTGCGCCTGGTGGTCGCATGGTGATTCCGGTCGGTGAACCCGGATACCAGGAACTGACCCTCGTTACGCGGATGAACGATCACTTCGAGCAGGTATCGCTTGGAGGCGTAAGCTTTGTGCCGCTGGTGCCTGGATGAGGCTGTTCGGCCCGCTCTATGAGCGCGTCATAGAATGGTCGCGCCATCCGCACGCTGAACGCTACCTTGGTGCCCTGAGCTTTTCCGAGTCATCGTTTTTCCCGATCCCGGTCGACGTCATGCTGGCGCCGATGTGTGTGGCAGACCGCAAGCGGGCCTGGCGATATGCGTTGATCGCAACCGTGTTTTCGGTCATCGGCGGTGTGGCCGGTTACTTCATTGGACTCGGCCTGTTCGAGATTGTGGAGCCGTGGCTCGCCGATTCGCATTACTGGGACGCCTATCTCACCAGCCGTGCGTGGTTTGACAACTACGGCGTGTGGGCGATTTTCGTCGCCGGTTTCTCGCCGATACCGTATAAAGTTTTCACGATCGCAGCGGGCGTTGCAGCGCTCAATCTGCCGGGGTTTTTCATCGCGTCCGTCGTCGGCCGCGGTGCACGGTTTTATCTCGTCGCCGGATTGATCGTCCTCGGCGGCGAAAAACTGGAGCAGAACCTCAAGAAGTATGTCGAAGGAATTGGCTGGGCGGTGGTTGTCATCGTCGCCGCCATTATTGCCTGGTTAATGGTCCGTGGTTGATGCGCTCACAATTTCGACATCGAATGCTGCATGCGATTCTCGTCCTCGGAATTTTCCTGGTACTGGCTGCCTGCGGATCGAGTCGTAGCTGGCACGATCCGGCCGGACAGCATATTGTCAGGACGGGTGAGACACTGTTCTCGATCGCGTGGCGATATGGCAAAGACCCGAAGGACGTCGCGCGCTGGAATCGTCTTGGCGATGGCTCGCTGATCTACCCGGGACAGCTATTGCGACTGACGCCGCCCGCGGGCGGAGCAAGCAGATCGACCGGGACGACTACACGCAGCACGTCGAAGCCGCTGCCCAGGATTCCGGCGCAACCTGCGCCACCCTGGTCCTGGCCAACGAACGGCAAGATCAACGTCGGATTTGGCGGAAAACCAGGCACCGGAACCGGCGTACTGATCAATGGCAAAGCTGACCAGCCCATTCGTGCCGCGGCGTCCGGGTACGTCGTTTATGCAGGTGGTGGACTGATCGGTTACGGACAGCTTATTATTGTGAAACATAACGACACCTACCTAAGTGCCTACGGGTACAACGCGTCGCTACTGGTCAAAGAAGGCCAAAAAGTAAATAAAGGCCAGCGAATTGCGACGATGGGTGAGGGGCCGGAACGCAAGCCGCGACTGCATTTTGAGATCAGGCGCAATGGCAAGCCGGTTAACCCGCGACAGTATTTGCCTGCGAGATAACTCGACTTAAGTCTGGAATCACGGCAATCGCTCCTTGCGCGACCAAGGAGTCAAACTTGCGCAATGCAAGTAAAAATGCCCGGAAAGCCAGCGGATCGCACGATCCGACACGGCTTTACCTCAGCGAAATTGGTATTTCGCCGCTCCTGACTGCGGACGAAGAAAAAAAGCTTGGGCGACGGGCCCAGGCGGGCGACGAGTCGGCGCGGCAACGCATGATCGAGAGCAACCTGCGGCTGGTCGTCAAGATTGCGCGACGCTACCTGAACCGTGGTTTGCCGCTTCTCGACCTGATCGAAGAGGGTAACCTCGGCCTGATCCACGCCGTTAAGAAGTTCGATCCCGAACGCGGGTTTCGATTCTCGACATATGCGACCTGGTGGATCCGGCAGACGATCGAGCGTGCGATCATGAACCAGTCAGGCACGGTGCGATTGCCGATTCATATCATCAAGGACATCAACTCCTGCCTGCGTGCGACAAGGCACCTGCGTAATGAGTACGATGTTGCGCCGACGAACGCTGAGATTGCCGCGTATATGGGCCGCGCAGTATCCGAGGTTGAGCGGCTGATGTCGTTGCACAATCGGGTCACGATCCGGGCGGGCCGGTCCGAGGATGACACAGGCCCCGTCGACCGGCTGCAGGCCGAACGCGATGCTGAACCGTCGCGCTGTGCGCAGAAAGATCTTGTCAACGACATCGTCGATCACTGGGTTTGTGAACTTGGCGAAAAGCAACGCGCGGTGGTCGAACGTCGATTCGGTCTGCACGGCTACCGCCGGTGCACGCTGGAGCAGATCGGCGAGGAAATCGGCGTGACACGCGAACGAGTTCGGCAGATTCAATTGGATGCGCTCAAGAATCTTCGCCTGATGATGGAGAGCCACGGTATTTCGGGCGACGTGATCCTGGACTAATGAGCGTGACTGGCTGTTCCTTGACGGATGAAGAGTTTCAGGAGCGCCGGGCGCTGGCGCGAGAATCCCTGCTACCCCACATTACAGAGACCCGGAAACTGGAGTCCGGGTTGGAACTGACTTTCCCCGAGACGGACACGCTCCGCGCAAGTGCCGAGGCATTCGTCGCCCTGGAGCGTCAATGCTGCGGATTTCTGACGTTCACGATCACACCACCCGATCAAGGTCTCGCACTCACCATCGAAGGACCGCCAGAGGCCCAGGCGACGCTGGAGATGCTCACCTTAGCCGTCGCAGGTGCGTCGTGACGGATGCTGCACGCAATAGCAGCGGACTGCTGCTCGGCGAATTTCGGATTTCCCCGAAAGCAGTCGCTCAGATCGGCTGATATTTAGTGTTCTGACCGGCAGATAACGGCCAACAGTGGCCATACACTGAAGACGTTATCTTCAAAGCGGAGGTGAGGCTGACGGAATGTCAGCCCCAACCTCGTGTTTACTCTAGGGCGCAGGAAAAAAGAAGGCCAGCCACCAATGAATGCTGGGCCCTACTGGCGTCTTAATCTGCGCAGGCATGATGCTGGGGTCAAGCATTCCATGGGGCGCAATCGCTACGTGAATTTCCGCTCCACGCGGGTCCTGGAGCCCTACGCCACCAAATGGCGTTTCACCGACAGATATATGTCCCACCATCTGGAGGTTGCCGCCACCGGAGACGTGTCCTGAAACATTATAAACGCCACCTTGAGCAGGGGTGTCCCCTATGTCGTCACTATTACAGGAATCTGTGCACAGTTCAGGGTTGTTAAACACAAATGCCCAGCCGGTAAATACTTCTGGATGGCCTGGCACAGCTACATCCGGATAAGTATACGTACCGGCCATCGGTGTTGGCATGCTGAGAGAAATGGTAACGCCTTTTTTGCCACGAATGAGTGTCGCACCATTCTCCGAGACCACCGGGCCGGCAGAACTTTGCCCAACCACGTCGACGGTTTCTCTTGTAGTTCCCTTGCCCAATGCTTGAGTACCAATTAACAGGCAGACTGCAAATAACATCAGTGCGTGCTTTTTCATTTTTTTATCCCTTGGGGTGTTGGCGATACTGCGATGTCGTTCCTACCGTCATAAATGTAGTAGAAGGTTGGTCGGTTCGCCAGCTAATTAACATAATCGAGTTACATTCGAGCGGCACGAATGACCGCTTCGGGTCAAAAGCAGTCTTACAATTGTCTATTGGCCGAACGTCTGCTATTCGGCATTTAGCAGACGTCGTTTAGAGACGCGGCGCAGGCCTCTGTCGGAGATACTCAGTTGCAATGAATCGTCACCGTACGATCAACCAGTCTAACGTCTTGTCGTTCGCGATAAACGTTAGATCCCGAACCCATGTGACTGTCCATAGCGAGGGCACCGGCTGCGTGCCGGTCCAGCTCCTCGTAATCGCCGTCTCCACACCTTCGCCTGGCCTGGCTGTAGCAATCCGACCAATTGTCCTGGCAGTGCACGGTAAAGGCAGCTGGTTCCATTTCATCAGCAGGTGAATCACTGGTCTGTTGTGCACCGCACGCGCACAGGACGGCGCAGCAGCAAACAAAGGCTGCTCGCAGGCTGTTATCGAATCCTCGGGACATCATGCCCAAAGTCTAGTTGATGTTAGGACAAGTGCCTATCGAAGTGCTCATGAATCGCCCACATACAAACAATGTAGGGATTTAGCTCCACCAAAAAAGGAGGTACCAATTGAATCGCTCGATTGCAATGCCCCTTGGGTGCTTCGCGGTATTGGTCTCTGCATTCGCGCTAGCCGTACCCGCAATGGCCGACGAAACTGATGTCAAGGTTCCTGACCCTGGTTTTCGGCCCGAAAGTCAATACGCTGCCGCGTTTATCGACACCGTGGATACCGCAACGATCGCGGTCTATCCTACGCTGATTCGGAGGTCTGAAAGGACCGCCCATGCGTTCGCATCACAACAACAAGTTGTTGCTTTCATCAACGAGCAGGGTATTGCCACGGCCGAATCCGCCAGGAAGCGTGTCGATCTGGGCGCACCGAGAGGCAATTCCCAGTGGGAGCTGTTCCAGAGCGACCTGAATCGCATCGCAGATGCGTTGCAGAGCCGGCTGCCGGATGCGCAATACCATCTCCTGCTGGAGTTCGTCCTGCCTGAGAGCGATCAGAGAATATTCGGTGTCCACTGCTACGTCCTCGATCAACAAGGACAGAATGCATTCTCGTTCCTTTTGAATTCCCATCACGAGTTATTTGTCGATGCCAAGCTGGTTGCCAAGAACTCATCAGAAGAAGCGCGCGCCAAATTAATGGACAAGGCGACGCGCGTAGCGCTGGCTGCCCTGCAGGCACAGATCGAACAGGCGCGGATACCGCTGTCCGAGTGATCCTATAGATAAAGCACGGCAGCCACCTGCCGGCCTTCGCCTGCAAGCACGTTAAATGTGCGAGCCGCAGCGCGCGTATCCATTACCTCGAAACCAACGCCCAGGCGCGCAAACGTGAACATCAGCTCGCGCGATGGAATGACGTGAGCTGGTCCGGTGCCCAGAACGATCACTTCGGGAGCGGCTTCGAGCAGCAACGCAAAATCGTCGCCAGTCAGCGATTCAAGTGGCTTATATTCCCAACCCTCGAGCACGCCCTGCGTCGTAAGTGCCACGGTTTCAGTCCAGCGCCGATCTCCGATGCGGATTTCCCGCTCGGAGACGCTGCGAATGGTCAAAGCCGTCGGCGATTCAAGTGTGAACTTCAAAACCGGTTTCCGTTACCATCGTAGATCGATAAGCATCATACAAAGCCCGCGTAATTCCGCAATCGCTGTGACCCTCCCTTATGACAAGAATGCAGCTGTCGTTGTGCTGCCGGCCATCGGCGGGCAACGCCTCCAGGATGCATCGCTAAGGACGTGGATGTCGCGTGCAACGCTGCGCCAGGCTAGCGAACCCAAAGAACTGCTGGCAACGGTGCTGGGTGCACTAAATCGCCCATATCCGGAGCAGGGGCTTGCGGCGCTCAGAATGTGGGGACAGACGAGTGACCGGCCGACCGTCTGGATTGCCGCAGCCGACCCCGTTTACCTCGAGCCACGCCTCGATCACCTGTGCCTGCACATGCTGGGCGATGACCTGGTGCCAGCCGCAGATCACCGGGCCGTTTTTGATCACCTGCAACTCACACTGGCGCAAGAGTCGGGGTTCGGTTTCGCGCGCATTGGCAATTGTGGTTACGTGCGCAGCGAGGATCCGATGGCGACGGCGAGAATGCCGGCACTCGTGGTCAACGGGCAGGTCCCGAACGACTTCATGCCGGGCGGCGAAGATGCCGCCGACTACAGGGGATTGCGCAGCGAAGTGGAGATGGCGCTGCATGACCACGAGATCAACCTGCGGCGCCAGTCCGAGGGGCTGCCGCCGATCAATTCCTTATGGCTATGGGGCGGCGGCCTGGCGCCCGAGCAACAGACCGAACCGAACCCGCCGCTTTTCTGCGGCGAACCGCTCGTGCGCGGCTACTGGTTGAGCAGGACAGCGGTCGTGGAACCCTGGCCGGGAACCATCAAGGCGTGCCTCGAGGCTTCGATCGCGGGATTCGTCGCGGTCCCGGATATCGAACCAACCGATATCGATACCGTGCAGGCAATTCTCGACGAGCTGCGCTCGGCGCTCGATGCCGGCCGGATCAGCCAGGTCAGGCTGTTTTTTGCCGACGGCATCGAGGCAGACGTTGCCCCCGGCGATCGCCGGCGATTCTGGCGCCGCACGTCACCGTTGTTGCAGTAAGGCCAATGCAGAAAATAAGACCGATCGTTATTCGTGCGATTCCGGAACCGGCATTAACGCCGCAGCTCGGCACGCTCGACCCGGTTCGCGCCAGGCTTTACGCCTCCCGTGGTGTGACCAGCGCGGCGGAACTCGATTACGGCCTGGCCGGACTTGCGCCCGTCAGTTCCCTGGAAAACATCGAGGCGGCAGTCGAGCTGCTGTGTGAGCATCGCGATCATCGCATCATCATCGTCGGTGACTTTGACGTTGACGGCGCGACCAGCACGGCACTGATGCTGCGCTGCCTGCGTACTTTCGGTTTTGCCGATGTCGACTATATCGTTCCAAACCGTTTCGAGTACGGCTACGGCCTGACGCCTGAGATCGTGCGCGTTGCAGTCGCACGCGAACCTGCCCTGATCGTCACGGTCGATAACGGTATCTCGAGCGCCGCGGGTGTCGCCGAGGCGAAACAGCACGGCATCGCGGTGCTGGTTACCGATCATCATTTGCCGGGCGCGGAAGTGCCCGACGCCGACGTCATCGTGAATCCGAATCTCGAGGGCAGCAGCTTTCCGAGCGGCAATCTCGCCGGGGTCGGCGTCGCGTTTTACCTGCTGGCGGCACTGGGCCGGAAACTCGATAGTGAGGGTCACCCGGGTGCGGCGAAGGTACCTGCGCGCTACCTGGATCTCGTGGCCCTGGGCACCGTCGCCGACGTCGTGCCGCTCGATCACAACAATCGCATCCTCGTGCAGCAGGGGCTTGACCGAATTCGCCGCGGCCTGACCGTGCCAGGAATCGAGGCTTTGCTGACACAGTCGGGTCGGCTGTTGTCGCGGACCATCAGTACGGATCTCGGTTTTGTCGCAGGGCCACGCATCAATGCGGCAGGCAGGCTCGAGGACATCTCGGTCGGTATCGAGTGCCTGCTAGCCGACGACCCAGCAGTTGCCACGCAGCATGCCCGCACGCTCGACCAGATCAATCGCGAACGTCGGGACATCGAGGCAACGATGCGTGAGCAGGCCTTTGCGTATGTGAATTCGCTCGACCGACGCGACTGGCCGTCGTGTGTCTGCGTTTACGAGGAATCGTGGCACCAGGGTGTCGTCGGTCTGATCGCTGCGCGGGTACGAGAAGTTTGCCACCGGCCCGTCATCGCGTTCGCGAAAGAGGCTGATGGCCAGCTCAAGGGCTCGGCACGCTCGATTCCTGGTGTGCACGCGCGGGATTTGCTGGAAGCGGTTTCCGGCATGCATCCCGGGCTGATTGTTCGCTTCGGCGGTCACGCAATGGCCGCCGGCCTGACGATTGCGACAGCGCATTACGACAGGTTCTCGGCGGCAGTGGCAGAACAACTGGATCGGCTGTACCCCGATGCCGATTTCAGCGGGGCAATCGTTTCAGATGGCGTGCTGCCGGAGACTGCGTTCGACCTGCAATTTGCGAGAACGCTGCGCGATGCGGGGCCCTGGGGTTCAGGCTTTCCCGAGCCACTCTGGAGCGGAGACTTTACAGTGCTCGAACAACGCACGGTTGGCGAGAATCACCTGAAGCTGCGTGTCTCTCCGGCAGGCGGCGGCCCGCCGATAGACGCAATCGCCTTCAACCAGGCCGGACCCGCGTTTCGCGGTGTGGTGCAACTTGCCTATCGCCTTGATGTAAACGAGTTCCGCGGCATCGAATCGCCACAGCTCGTCGTTGAGCAAATTGCCTCCTTGCACGACGGAACAGCGTGATAAGATCGCGCGTCGTCCGCGACCCAAAGCGAAAAGAAAATGGAAACCAGTTCGATCAGGCAACAGATAGCCGACCTTGCTGAACGCACAATTGCGTTGAGGAGGTACCTTTGACTATGAGGCCAGGGCGGAACGTCTGACCGAAGTTCAGCGCGAGCTCGAACAACCGGACGTCTGGAACGACCCCGAGCGCGCGCAAGCGCTTGGGCAGGAGCGCGCAAGGCTCGAACAAATCGTTGTCGTGCTCGATGAGCTGACGTCAGGCCTCGATGATGCCTCGGAGTTACTCGGCCTCGCGGTCGAAGAAGATGACAGCGACACGGTGGACGAGGTCGTCGCGGACCTGGGCGCTTTCGAGACGCGTCTCGCCGGCCTGGAGTTTCGGCGCATGTTCTCGGGCGAGATGGATCCCAATAGTGCGTATCTCGATATTCAGTCAGGCGCCGGTGGCACCGAGGCGCAGGACTGGGCCGAGATGATTCTGCGCATGTACCTGCGGTGGGCGGAGGCCCACGGGTTCAAACACGAGGTGATCGAAGCCTCCGCGGGCGAAGTTGCAGGCATCAAGAGTGCGACGGTTCACGTCATTGGCGACTACGCCTACGGCTGGTTGCGCACCGAGACCGGCGTGCATCGGCTCGTGCGAAAATCGCCGTTCGACTCCGGTAATCGCCGCCACACGTCATTTGCGTCTGTATTTGTGTCACCCGAGGTCGACGATGACATCGACATCGAAGTTGATCCGTCCGCTTTGCGAATCGACGTGTACCGCGCCAGCGGTGCCGGCGGCCAGCACGTCAACCGGACCGAATCGGCCGTGCGCATCACGCACTTGCCGACCAACATCGTGGTGCAATGCCAGAACGACCGCTCGCAACACAAGAACAAGGCACAGGCGATGAAGCAACTCAAGGCAAAACTCTACGAGCTCGAACTACAGAATCGTCGCGCCGAGGCATCGGTTGTCGAAGAATCCAAAGCCGACGTCGGCTGGGGCAGCCAGATTCGTTCCTATGTGCTCGACCAGAGCCGTATCAAGGATTTGCGTACCGGCATCGAAACCGGTAACACTCAGGCTGTTTTAGACGGCGGCCTCGACAATTTCATCGAAGCGAGTCTCAAACAAGGACTGTAACGTGGCAGACGAGACCCAACAGGACGAAAGCAAACTGATCGCCGAACGGCGGCGCAAGCTCGACGCATTGCGGGAACAGGGCAATGCTTTTCCGAACGACTTTCATCGCAATGCGATTGCCGATGAATTGCAACAGACCTTTGCGGATCATGATGATGAGACGCTGCGCGAGGAAAATGTCGAGGTAGCGGTAGTTGGTCGCATGATGGTCAAGCGCGTCATGGGCAAGGCGAGTTTCATTAAACTGCAGGATCGTTCCGGCCAGATCCAGGTGCGTCTCGAGCGCGACCGGCTGCCGGAAGGTCTCTACCAGGACTTCAAAAAATGGGATGTTGGTGACATTGTCGGCGCATCGGGTTCGCTATTCAGGACGCAAACCGGCGAACTGACCGTCATGGCGGAATCGATCCGCCTGCTGACGAAGTCGCTGCGCTCGCTGCCGGAGAAATTCCATGGGCTGGCGGACCAGGAGACCCGCTATCGGCAACGCTACGTTGACCTGATCGTGAACGAAGAGAGTCGCGCAGTGTTCCGTACGCGCTCCGCGATCGTCGCCTACATCCGCGCGTTCCTCGACGCCCAGGATTATCTCGAGGTCGAAACGCCGATGATGCAAACGACGCAGGGCGGGGCGATCGCCCGACCGTTCACGACGCATCACAACGCCCTCGACATGTCGCTGTTCCTGCGCATCGCGCCCGAGCTCAACCTCAAGCGGCTGATCGTAGGTGGCTTCGAGCGGGTATACGAGATCAACCGCAATTTTCGTAACGAGGGTGTGTCAACGCAGCACAATCCCGAGTTCACGATGCTCGAGCTGTATCGTGCGTACGCGGATTACGAGGACCTGATCGACATGGTTGAAGCCCTGATGCATGGCATGGCCGATGCCGTGCTTGGCGGTACGATCGTGAATTACCAGGGCGAAGAGTTCGACTTTGGCCAGCCGTTCCCACGCGTGACGGTCGAGGACGTTATCCGGCAGTTCAATCCCGATATTGATATGTCAAAGATTCGTGACCGTGACTACCTTTTGGGCATCTGCAAGAACCTCGGCATTCCGGTCAAGGACAGCTACGGGCCCGGCAAGCTGCAGATTGAGATTTTCGAGAGGACTGGCGAAGACAGTCTGCGCAAGCCAACGTTTGTCACGCAGTACCCAACTGAAGTCTCGCCACTGTCCCGCTGCAACGATGAGGACCCGTTCGTCACGGATCGTTTTGAGTTTTTTATCGCCGGCCGTGAAATTGCCAACGGCTTCTCCGAGCTCAACGATCCTGAGGAGCAGGCAGAGCGCTTTCGGGCGCAGGCGGCGAATCGCGATGCGGGCGACGCGGAAGCCATGGCATTCGACCACGATTACATTCGTGCACTCGAGTACGGCATGCCGCCGACTGCAGGAATCGGTGTCGGTATCGATCGTCTGGTGATGTTGTTGACCGACTCGCCGTCGATCAGGGACGTGCTGCTGTTTCCGCATATGCGGCCGGAAGTGTTTGATTAGCGCACACCTAATGCCCCAAAAAAATCACTGGGAAAAAGTCTACTCCGACAAACCAAGTGAACTGCTGGGTTGGTACAAGCCTCGTTTGCAGACTTCCTTGACCTGGATTAAGGAACTCATCCTGGACGCGGATGATTCGATCATCGACGTCGGTGGGGGCGCATCAACATTAGTCGACGATCTGTTGGGCGCCGGCTACCGATCGATCACGGTCCTCGACATTTCTGAGAAAGCGCTGTCTTCGGTGAAAGCGCGGTTAGGCAAGAAGGCAGAGTTGGTTACGTGGATGAATGGCGAAATCACTTCGGTCGATCTGCCAGCCCGTCAGTACCGATTATGGCATGATCGAGCAGCGTTTCATTTTCTCACTGAGCCTGATCAGCAGCGGAAATATCGAGACCAGCTTCTAAAAGCGTTAAAGCCGGGCGGGCACGTGGTTATCGGTGCTTTTGCACCGCAAGCGCCGCCAATGTGCAGTGGTCTGCCCGTGCAACGATATAGTCATGACCAGTTAAGCAACACGCTCGGCGCGGAATTTGAATTAGTGCGCCACCAGAAGGAACGACATTTTACTCCGGGCGGCGTAGAGCAAATGTACCTCTATTGCCATTTCCTTCGTCGAGTGGCCGCATAACGCCCAAGAGCTGTCGTTGACCTAAACCCCGGCTGAATGGCTGGAAATGTCCCATAGCTGTCATCTACTGTTAAAGAGAAATCGGGTACGCTGCGTGGCGATTTTACCCGACGATACTGGGAGCGATTCTGTTTGGAATTGGTGTTGCCCCGTTGGTTGAGCGATTTCGAGAATCACACAATCACACAGGACTTGGTTTGGCTGGAGCTCTGATCAATAACCGGTCTTTTGGGCTGGGCTCGGCGGCTTTTGCTGACAGCGGACATTCAGAATTTTTCTGTGTACGCCCCGCTTCCTTCGACAAGCCATTGAAGACTTCCCGAGCGACCCGAAGTTCGCCGGGCTCTCGATCGCCAAAAACACCAGGCTACTTTATGCCCGGTGATCCAAGCAAGATTCTGCCGTTTGTCGTCGCACCTGGTTGGAATTGCTGATTGTACCTAAGCAAGCAGCGGCTCTTTGGCCGCTGCCTGCAACGTTACCTGATTGTCGATTTAAGAGATATTAGCTTCCGAAGTAGAACCGAGTCAGAATCGCCCAGCCGGTCGAATCTTCGCCCGTTTCGACTTCACCGCAGATCGCGAAGTTGTCGGTGAACTGGACCTCGGCACCAAACCCGAACAGCGTGTCGCTGTCTAGAATGTCATCACCGTCGGCCATCAGATCGATACCGCCGACCTCGGAATACCGCACATGACCGTTGAGTTCCAGCCAGTCATTGACTTTGCCGCGCAAGCCGACGTTGGCGCCAATTCCCGCGTTATCGATGCTAATGCCATCGATGTCGGCAATCAGGTCTGAGGGCTGGAGGAGATCGGATTCGTCATCAATCACGACGGTTACACTGTCAAAGTCCACGTCCCGGCTATCCCACGAAAGTTGGGCAAAGCCGCTGAGCCTTGGCGAGAAGTCGTGATTGTAGCCGAAGCCGACACGCCAGTCCGTGGCGTCACCGCCTGACGAGGCAGTGAGGCCAAAGTCCATGGGCGTTTCGTCCATTTCGGTGATCGTCCCTGACCCGCTCAACCGCAGATCAGTATCGGTATCAGCATAGGCGGCGAAAACGTGCCAGTTGGGGTGAAAGCCCCACGAGCCTCGCAGGCCGAACCCGTTGCCGTCATCGACGTCGATGCCAATATCTGCGGCAATGTCTGCCGTCATAACCGTGTCAATGTAAATCGTGTCTGCAAGCGACTCCGAAGCCGAAACGTCCATTCCGTTGTTCATATACGCGGCGTCCAAGTAGCTATAACTGATCTCCTGAGCGTGCGCGGCAACCGGGAGGATCACCAAGCCGCTCAAAATTGTGATAATTGGTCTCGTCTTCATAGGAATCTCCTTCATGGATTACCGCACCGCTCCGGGCACGGATCAGAAATTCAGTTTTCCGCACAATCATATGAGCACGAAGAATGAGCTTACGCATTGATATATGTCATTGCCTAGGGCAATCGAATTCGATCAAGTTCCTATAGGAGCCAGTTGTTTGCGATATCCTGCGGTCAATCCATTACGATTTGAATTGGATAGCTTCGCAAAATATTTGCGCGCCGAGCTATCTGTTACACCACCTGTCCATCTGAACCACGATATGACGTCCACGTTTGGCCGTTAGAGGACTGAAAAAATTGATCATTCCCCCCGCATCAGCCGACGATTCTAAGTGCATCCCAGAATTGACAAGAATCTACTTGTCGGCACTTAAAGCATTGTCACACTGCAGGTCGAATCGATTTGATTTCGAGGAAATTTCAAATAGGTGGAGTCCAGATACAAGTCATCATCTGGCACCTGTTTCTGCTCGCCATTTTTATTTGGTTTACTGAGGAATTCATTTTTCGGTTTTGGCCTGGGCAGGAATTGACTTTGGAGTACCTATGAGAATTCACACATTCGAGAATGCCGTAATGGGGAGCGAAGCGTTTATTAGGCACATGCACCTTCACGCGAGTCACCTCGACGGTCTCAACGCCGCATTGGCCGCCGGAGACCTTGAAGCGGCCCAGACACCGGCCCACTGGCTGTTGCGACACGAGGAAGTCGCCGGTCACCCTGCTGACTGGCAACCGCACATCAACAGTATGCGCGATGCAGCGCGCGCGGTCGCAAACGCGCCCGATATTGGAACGGCACGCGCCGCCGCGCAGCGCATCACAGAAGGCTGTCGCGGTTGCCACGCCGCCGCTGGAGTCGAAATCGACTTATCCAGCTTGAAGTTGGACTGACAATACCGCTTGACGGATCGCGTACCCACAGGTAGCACGATCAATCAATTTCTCTGGCGTCCGCTCCTGGCCGTTATCGGACGGTCTATTTTGCTGATCTAGGGCGACCTGGACGTCTGCCATAGGCCCGAAAGCGGATATCCGAAATATTGCGCGCCTGTTCGGGGTGTTATTCTCAGTGGCTTACAGAATTGTCTCAAGCACCAATGTTCAAGTAAGTACACCTAAGATAAGACTTACCAACCGCAGCGGGAGTATTCACAATGACTGATACTCTTTTTAAATGGGATGAGTCCTTCCTGATTGGTATAGAAGAACTGGATCACGAACACAAAGTACTGATCGACGATATCAACAGGCTCCATGACGAACTGGCAAGGCATGGCCAAAAGTCAAAAATCAAGAATTGTCTTGGGGATATTTACGCACGCATGCAGGCGCACTTTGCGCTTGAGGAGCATGTCATGCAGGAACACAAGTACAAGTTCTTCGATGAGCACAAGCGCGAGCACGATGAATTTCTCGATAGTTATACCGAATACATGTTACAGATTCTGAATGACACCGGCGCGTCTTCCGGAATTCCCATCGAAGACATCCTCAAGCGCTGGGTCATGGACCACATTATCACCAGCGATAAGAAAATGAGCCTGATTGTTCAGGAAAAAGGAACTTTTAAAACAATGCCTCGAAAATGAATATGGTGGTTGAAATGGCCGCTATATGCCCGAAAGCGGACATTAGGACTTAACTCAAGTGTCCACCAAACGTAGGCAAGACCACAAAGCGGTCACTCCGCCTGGTAGGAAGAACCAATCGTCACAACAAGTAGCAGACATGGAATTAGCTGAAATCTGGCGGTACCCGGTCAAGTCAATGCTGGGAGAGCAGTTAGATAAAGCAAACGTCGGTCCCGGAGGTATTCAAGGAGACCGGCGATGGGCAGTAGTAGACGCCGAGTCTGGCGTATCGTTGAGCGCGAAGCGCTACGCCGACCTACTGCGATGTCGAGCGTGGACGAGCGACAGCGAGGTGATCATCAGCCTCCCGGATGGTCGTGAATACCTGGCTGATTCAGCCGAAGTAGCATACGGCCTATCCGAACTCCTGGGACGACAGGTTATTACGCGATCAGCCGACGCTACCGAGACGATACAACACGAGTTTCCTACGGCCGTTACGGAGGGCGAGGGGGAGCCATTCCTGTACGAGCCGGAAACCGAAGCGTTTTTTGATTGTGCGCCGTTGCAACTGCTGACATCTGCAACTCTGGTTGAGCTACAGCGACTACTGCCAGCTTCAATAGTCCACCGAGCCCGATTTCGCCCGAATTTTCTGATCAAAACCAGTGAGATTGGCTTCATTGAAAACGACTGGGTGAATAAAGACCTGACCCTTGGGTCGTTGAGTTGTCAGGTGTATGACGACACCCAGCGCTGCATTATGGTCGCTTTGGGTCAAGGGGACCTTCCGCGTGACACCGACGTCATTCGAATGATTCTGAAGTCCAACGAAGGTAGAGCGGGAGTCGCACTGAAAACGATGGACTCCGGTATGGTGCGATGTGGAGCTAAAGTTCAGGTCCTCGCTTAGTCGACGAATCTCCGCTGGTTCTTATTGATCTTAATCGCCACTTCTAGCCGTTTGCAGACAGTAAATATTGATCAATTCCGTCGCATCGACCGATTGAAGTCACCCCTCGAAAGCGGACATTCGGTTAATATCGCCCTAAAGGACCGCTACTGATCCGAAGCGGACGTTCTCAGTAAACGGGTAATGGCACGACTAAATCAATAGATTCTGTTACTCAGCGCAGGGGAGAAGCGATTATGCCAACTGAATACAAAGGATCTTGTCATTGCGGGAGCGTCCGGTACTCGTGTACAGCCGCGCCGGAACTCACTTTTTTTTGCCACTGCAGCGACTGTCAGCGTACCGCGGGCAGTCCCTTTTCTGTGGAATTAATGATTTCGTCCGAGTCGTTCGAGATCCAGGGGGAACTGGAAACCTACACCGTAGTGGGGGACTCTGGAAAAGAGGTACATCGGCGATTCTGTCCGCGATGCGGGTCTGGTATTTATCTCGAATGTGATGCTGATCCCGGTTACGTCTTCTTGAAGGCGGGAACACTAAATGATGCAGGTTGGGTTAAGCCTGACATGCACATCTTCACGGGAGCAAAACAACCTTGGGTCGAACTCGGAGATACACTCCCACGGTACGAAACAGCACCCGACGGGTGACCGTTTCTGGCCGAAATCTGCCGTCGAAACCAGGGCTTTTTGGCCAATTTGAAGGTCCGCTATCGGTGGAATCGGACATTCAGCTATTATCTGGCAGAAGGGCCGCTAATGACCCAAGGCGGTCGTACCACACCAAATGACAATCGGAGACCAGCGCGTGAGCGATGAAAACAAGAAAGAAACTTCAGAAAAGACCATAAGTGATGATGCACCCAACGATCCTGTACCCGAAAAGGACGCGCCGGACTCAGCGCCAGGCGGCCCCAATTTCACGAAAGGGCCTGACCCGCTCGCCGGAGTGAAGAAAAGCGCTACCGACGCGTTGGCCAGTATGGAAGGGAAAACCGTGTCTATGAAAGTCTATGTCGGTACAATTATAGGCGTCGTCATATTGATGCTGTTGGCTCGTTGTGGCGGTTAGTAAATATCAGCATATATCTTACTGTCCGATACTTCCTCTGAGGACTTGAATGTCCGTTTTGCACCTCGTGGTGGCCATGGAGCTTTTACGATGACGAAGGGCTGCTAATGACGGTGATTTCAGATGATCATCGCAACACTTTATCTTAGATGCAAAAGTTGAGGTGTACTTATGGGCAGGGAAATTGGCTACGGTTTTACAAACGCGCAACGACAAGAACTTTGGGATCGCTATCAGCGTGGAGAGTCACTGAACGCGATCGCAAGAGCATTGGGTAAGAGGTGGTCGTCGATCTATAACCTTTTGAGGCCGACCGGTGGTATCCGCCCGGTGCCGAGGAATCGATCACGGTTGGCGTTGACGCTGGTTGAACGCGAAGAGATTTCCCGAGGCATCATCGCAGGGCAGACGATCCGTGAGACGGCCAGGACACTAGGTCGTGCACCCTCGACAAGGCCGAGTACCCGAGAGATGAGCGATATCAAGTGTCCCACGAGACCATCTATCAAAGTCTGTTCATTCAAGCCCGCGGTGCGCTTAAGAAAGAGCTGACGGCGCACCTGCGCTCACAGCGGACCATACGGCGGTCGAAGCATGCCAAGAGCAAGGGTGTCGGACAGGGTGAGATCAGGGATATTGTCTCGATCCGGGAGCGACCGGCAAGCATTGAAGATCGCGCGGTGCCGGGTCACTGGGAGGGGGACTTGATCGCAGGTTCGAAGAACACGCATATCGCTACCCTGGTAGAACGCAAGACCCGCTATGTGATGCTGACCAAGATCAACAGTCGAGACACGGACACGGTCATTAAGGCGCTGATCAAGCAGTCGAAGAAGTTACCGAAGGAGCTCTACAAATCGTTGACCTGGGATCGTGGCAAGGAGCTTGCCAATCACAAGTAATTTAGTATTGCCACTGACATCAAGGTGTACTTCTGTGACCCGCGAAGCCCCTGGCAGCGTGGCTCGAATGAAAACACCAACGGCTTATTGAGACAGTACTTTCCCAAACGAACGGACTTATCGGTACACTCACAAGCACGCTTGAACAAAGTGGCACGTCAACTGAATGAACGACCACGCAAGACGTTGGGTTTTCGCACGCCGGCACAGAAGTTTAACGAATGTGTTGCGTCCACCGTCTGAAATCACCACCCAAAGCGGACCTTTCTAAGTACATCCCAGAATTGACGGGACTTCCCGACCTGTTACATTTTTCAATTCGATAAAGGCAAACCTGGCCAAAGTAAGGTACGCAAAGCCACGGGTCCTCGCTTCCGCCGAGGACCCATGGATGACCTTTCGAAGTACCCAAGATTGCCGGGCTGCTGGTCAGCATCTAACAAACCTTGGAGACAGCCATGAAAAAGAGCACAATTATTAAGTCGGCGTTGATCTTATTTGCGTTATTGATGTCAGCACCAGTCGTATCTGATCCGCCGGCTGAATCCGGACCTAATGTTACGCGTTTTGAAGACAGTCTCGTTGTTATCAATGTGGACACAAATGCCGGCCTGACAGCCATGCTCGGTTTCGACCCGTATGAAGCTTGCCAATTCATATTCGATTTCGACACCGTAGCCATAAAACAAGTCGATATTCCGTCTGCACCGGAGAGAATTGTAGATCAGTTCAGCGGCTACGTGCGGGCCTCGGTCTGGCCGTTTGTAATACCTGCGGACGTAGTTTTTCCTGCATGGTGCGAGCTGATCGACATCTATCCACCGCTGGCAACGGGCATGGTCGACATAAACGGCACCGATAATGATTTATTAGTCTTTACCTACGTCAACAAGAATGAAAACGCTTTCGGTTGGAACGCCCACGGAACTTTGTACGATGACAACGACGGTAGAGTATTTCACCTTACCTATAGAGCTCACTGGGGTGGGGATGGCGACGACCCTGACGCACCATTTTTCGAAAACACAAAGATAAAACTTAATTAGCGACAAATGTGACTCATAGTTCAGGGAGAGTAAAAGAGATACTTTACGAGGCCCGCTCATTTTCAGCGGGCCTTTTCCTTAATTGGATTTGCGAATCGGAAAAAACCGTGCTCGCTTGCGCAATTGCTTCCAGCGGACAACTGGCGATGACTAAACGTGCTGTTGACTAGCGAATTGATACGGTAGCTGCACATGCCGCAATGCGCAGCCGTCAATCGCCAGGTCAGCATCAGCTTTGTCGACGGGGACGACCGCTAGCAGATCTGTGCCAGTCGCGTTCACGACTTCGCCAACCACCCGGTCACCGTCGTAGACTTTAGCGCCGGCTGATACCGGCTCCGTTGATTCGAAGCGCAGGCAACGGCGTTTCGTTGCGCCCCGATAGTGGGTCCGGGCGACTATCTCCTGGCCCGTGTAGCAGCCCTTGTCGAGGCTGACAGCGCCGAGCAGGTCGAGGTTCAGCATGTGCGGCGTGAATTGCTCCGACTGCTCACGGCCAATGAACGGGTAACCGTTCTCAATCAGAAATACCGGGTCCACGGTCGTATCCGCAGCTTCGATCGCGAACTCGACCCTGGAGCGAAAGCGAAACACAGCCAGGCGCTGGACAATTTCTTCGGCGAGATCTTCCGGCGCGGACAACGCATAACCGGACGATATCGGTGCGACCGTGCCGAACCAGACCACCCGGCCTTTCGGATTGCACCAGGCCGCAAGGATTTCCGCCTCGGAACTGAGGATCTCAAGGTCATTGGTCAACTGGCCCTGCAGAAACTCAAAGGCATCGGGACCGGTAACCTTGATCGTCGCAATCGGTAGCTCTGACATCTCCGTCCTGTGTCTGGCATAATTTCGGAATGGCCACAAAGAATACCGAAAAAGACCAGTCCGACAAGGCCGACAATGACAAAAAGCAGGAGCTGGAACGGCCGAAGGAGATCGGCGGCCGTGACGGGCCGGATCCTACGCGCTACGGCGACTGGGAAAAAGCCGGCCGCTGCATCGATTTTTAGACAGGACAAGTTACGCGAATGAGCACTCCCGACAGGCCTCTGTCGCCGCATCTTTCGGTCTATCGCTGGCCGATCACAATGACGTTGTCGATTCTGCATCGCGGCACCGGCATTGCGATGTCGTTCGGACTGGTCGTTCTCGCGGCCTGGCTGGTCGCGGCAGCTGCCGGAGCGGCAGACTATGCGCGTTTCACCGAGCAGATGTCGACCCTGATCGGCCGTCTGTTCCTGATCGGCTGGAGCTACGCCTTCTTTTATCACCTGGCAAATGGCATCCGCCACCTCGTGTGGGATACCGGCCGCGGCCTCGAAAAACACCAGGCCAACGCATCGGCGTGGTTCGTGCTGGTGCTCTCGGTTCTGCTGACCGTCGGCCTGTGGGTGCTGCTATGAGTTTGCGCTCGCCGCTCGGCAAGGTTCTCGGGCTCGGCACCGCCAAAGATGGCACCGACCATTGGTGGGGCCAGCGTATGTCAGCTGTCGCACTGGCGCTGCTGGGACTTTGGTTCACCGTTTCGCTGCTGCGCTTGCCCGGATTCGAGCACGCTCTGGTTGTCGATTTTATCAGCGCTCCGCTCAACAGTGTCCTGATGGTGCTGCTGTGCGCGACGCTTGCTTATCATTCGTATCTGGGCGTACAGGTCGTTCTTGAAGACTACGTGCATGGGCCGGGACTCAAAGTGGCATCACTGACCGCGTCGAAATTCGCACATGTGTTTGTCGCGGTGGCTTCGATCTATGCCGTACTGAAGATTGGACTGGGCGCGTGAGCGATTACGAGTTCATCGATCACAGTTACGACGTTGTCGTTATCGGTGCTGGCGGCGCAGGGTTACGCGCGACGTTCGGTCTTGCGCATGCGGGATTCAGCACCGCCTGTGTAACCAAGGTTTTCCCGACCCGCAGCCACACCGTGGCAGCGCAGGGCGGGATCAGTGCCGCGCTCGGCAACATGGGCGAGGACGATTGGCGCTGGCATATGTACGACACGATCAAGGGATCCGACTGGCTCGGCGACCAGGATGCGATCGAGTACATGTGCAAGGAGGCGCCCGACGCGGTCATCGAACTTGAGCACTACGGCGTGCCGTTTTCGCGCACCGAGGACGGTCGGATTTACCAGCGACCGTTCGGTGGCATGACGACGAATTACGGCGAGGGCACTGCGCAGCGCACCTGTGCGGCAGCCGATCGCACGGGACATGCGATGCTGCATACGCTGTATCAGCAATCGCTCAAGCACGAGGCCGAGTTCTACATCGAGTACTTCGCCGTCGACCTGATCATGGAGGACGGGGCTTGTCGCGGCGTCGTGGCGATCGATCTCGCCACCGGGCGTTTGCATCGGTTCCTGTCCCACCAGGTGATTCTTGCTACGGGCGGCTACGGTCGCGCGTATTTCTCCTGCACGTCGGCGCATACCTGTACGGGCGATGGCAACGCGATGGTGGCGCGCGCCGGTCTGCCGTTGCAGGACATGGAGTTCGTGCAATTCCATCCCACCGGTATTTACGGTTCGGGCTGCCTGATAACGGAAGGCTCGCGCGGTGAGGGCGGCTACCTCACCAATTCCAATGGCGAGCGTTTCATGGAGCGCTATGCGCCGAACGCGAAAGATCTCGCCTCTCGCGACGTCGTCAGCCGATCGATGACGATCGAGATTCGTGAAGGTCGCGGTGTTGGCACGGAGCAAGATCACATTTACCTGCACCTCGAGCACCTCGGCGGCGGGGTTATCGAGGAACGCCTGCCCGGTATTGCCGAAACGGCGAGAATTTTCGCGAACGTGGACGTGACCAAGGCGCCCATTCCCGTCCTGCCCACCGTCCACTACAACATGGGCGGTATTCCCGCGAACTTCAACGGCGAAGTTGTAACGCTGAAGGACGGCGATCCGGAATCGGTCGTTCCCGGACTTCTCGCTGTCGGTGAGGCTGCCTGCGTGTCTGTGCACGGTGCCAATCGACTGGGATCGAACTCGCTACTTGACCTCGTCGTCTTCGGTCGGGCGGCCGCACACTATTGCGTGGAAACGATGACCCCGAGTGTACGCCACAAGCCACTCGGCGCGAATGCCGGGCAAAACAGCGTCGAGCGTATCGACAAATTGCGGTATGCGCAGGGAGACCGCTCTACAGCTGATCTCAGAAATGAGATGCAGCGCATTATGCAGAACCACGCGGCTGTATTCCGCACCGGCGAGACGCTGGACGAAGGCAAACGACTGCTCGATGCGACCTTCGCGTCACTGGGCAACGTGCATGTCTCGGATCGCTCATTGATCTGGAACACCGATCTCGTCGAGACGATGGAGCTCGAGAATCTCATGATCAACGCGATGACAACCATTTCCTCAGCTGCGAACAGACTGGAAAGCCGCGGCGCCCACGCGCGCGAGGATTACTCGGAGCGCGACGATCAAAGCTGGATGAAACACACCTTATCGTGGATTGATGATGCCGGCCGTGTCTCGTTCGACTATCGGCCAGTGCATCAGGACACGCTGACCGACGAAGTCGAAGCCGTTCCACCCAAGGCACGCGTTTACTAGGAGCTGCACGTTGGCCGAATTCAGACTGCCACCCAATTCAAGGATCCGGAAGGGTAAGCACTTTGCTGCTGCCAATGGCGCGAAGAACGTGCGCCGTTTCGCCGTGTATCGTTATGATCCCGATAGCGGCGAGAATCCGCGCGTCGATACTTACGAGGTGGATCTCGATACCTGCGGACCGATGGTTCTTGATGCACTGATCAAGATCAAGAACGAGATCGATCCGACCCTGACTTTTCGTCGCTCCTGCCGCGAAGGTATTTGTGGTTCCTGCGCAATGAACATTGACGGCGGCAATACCCTTGCCTGTACGCGGGCAATCGACGCTGTGCGCGGCGACGTCAAGATTTATCCGCTGCCCCACATGCCGGTGGTCAAGGATCTTGTACCTGACCTGACGAACTTTTATGCGCAGTACGCATCGATCAAGCCCTGGCTGCAAACGCGGACGCCACCGCCGCCGAACCGTGAGCGCCTGCAGAGCAAGGAAGACCAGGAACTCATTGACAGTCCGGCCGCGTGTATCCTCTGTGCGTGTTGCTCGACGAGTTGTCCGAGCTACTGGTGGAACAGCGACCGCTACCTTGGGCCGGCGGCCTTGCTTGCCGCCTATCGCTGGCTGGTCGACAGTCGTGATGAGGCGACCGGCGAACGGCTCGACGAGCTGGAAGATCCATTCCGGCTGTATCGCTGCCACACGATCATGAACTGTACGCAGACCTGTCCAAAGGACCTGAATCCGGCCAGGGCGATTGCCGAGACCAAGAAAATGCTTGCCGAAAGGCGTCATTAGGACGACATGCCGGATTCACAATTGCGCTGGCAATGCCGGCGGGGGATGCGGGAACTCGATGTTTTGCTGACGGCTTACCTCGAACGCCGCTATGACGAGGCCGGAAACAGCGAAAAGGCCGCATTCCGGAAACTTCTGACCCTGTCCGATCCCGAGCTTGTCGGGTATCTGTTGCAGAAGCAAACACCCGCAGCGGATATCGCCATTGTCATCCAGCACATTCTCGACAGAACTCAGGCCTGAACCGCGGCTGCGCTGGCTGGTTGTCCTCAGTGGCGTTGGGATGCTGCTGCTCGGGCTGGTCGTCATTTCCTCGATGTCCGCCGGGGTCGCGGTCCGGGTGCCTGGCGCACTCGCCTGGTTGGGTGTCGGCGGGTACCAGCTTCATCGACTGGTCCGGTGTTACCAGTTGTGTCGACGGATCCGGATCAACGAAGACGGCAGTGCCGAGATTGCCACTGCCGGTGGCGCCTGGCGCGTGGCAGAACTGCAGACTGGCTCTGTCGTGCTGCAGCGAATCGCCTGGTTACGCATCGACGCCGGCGGGCGCCGGAAGTTTGCCGAGCTGTTCGTTGGCAATTGCCGGGAGAACGAGAGCTGGCGCCGCCTGCAGATCATTTGGCGGCACTTGGGGAGCGCCGCATGAAGCTGCTACCATGCCCCGGCGGTGTGACGGGCCCGGGCCAATTCCGGCGGCAGATCCGGCGCGGTGCGAACTGGATCACATAATGCGTATGGATAGAGCCTTATCAGCAGAACTTTCGGGGGTCCCGCCGGTCTATCCCGGAGTCGAGCGGTTGAGCCTCGATATTGATGGGGCCCAACCGCATGTCGAATGAGTCGACGGACAAGGAGCTGGTCAAGCGGGTCCAGAAGGGCGACAAGGGTGCATTTGACCTGTTGGTGCTCAAATATGAGCATAAAATCGTCAATCTGGTCATGCGGTACGTACGCGACCCGGAGACGGCGCTGGATATTACCCAGGAGGCGTTTATCAAGGCCTACCGGGCACTGCCACGATTTCGCGGCGACAGCGCCTTTTACACGTGGTTGTACCGGATCGCCGTGAATACCGCGAAGAACCACCTTGCGGCGCTGCGACGTCGACCGACGGATATAGAGCTTGACCTGCAGGATCCGGAACAATACGGCCTGCACGCGAAGCTCAAGGAGACCGATACTCCGGAAGGGGTGACACTGAGCCAGGAGCTACAGGACACCCTGGAACGGGCTATCGCAGCACTGCCGGATGATCTGCGCACCGCAATTATCCTGCGCGAGCTGGATGGAATGAGTTATGAGGAGATTGCACAGACGATGGACTGCCCGGTGGGCACCGTGCGATCGAGAATTTTCAGGGCCCGCGACGCCATTGGCAAGAAAGTGGGTACCCTGATTCGCTAAGCAGGCGGGGAAACATGAACGACGCAATAAAAATGCAAATATCGGCTTTCGTGGACGGCGAATTACCCGACAACGAGTCCGAGCTGTTGCTGCGGAGGCTGACCCAGGATCTTGAACTGCGGCAACAGGCCGCAGAATACCTGGCGATGGGGCGCGCTTTGCGCGGCCATCGCGTGGTTGGCGGGATCGAGCATCTCCGCGAACGGATTGCCGCTGCGCTGGACGATACCTCGCTGCAGGAGGAGTTTGATTCGATCGAACCGGTGTCGCGTCGCTACCTGCGCCCGGTTGCCGGCGCTGCGATAGCTGCGGCCGTCGCACTCGTAGCCATCGTCGGATTGCAGCAAGTCGGCGGATTTTCGGACGTCGAGATTGCGCCTGTGGCGGACGTTACTGATGGTGCAGGCGCCGGCCCGAGCTATACGGTTCCGGATGCTCATCGCGGCTTGCACAACATGGAGGCGGGCGATCTGGATGCGCTGCGAGCGACGTTCGAACGCCGCGCCGACGAGATAGTTGAAGCCGAGCCCGACGATGATGAAGCTGATGCCGCGGATGAAGACACCGAATCCGCAGCAACCGAGGCTGGGCAAACGCCTTAACGCAATGACTCCACGCCGCCGCAACTTGAGCCGAACCGCCTTTATCGTGTTCAGCAGCGCGCTGGCGCTCGCGGTCTACGTGCAGGCACAGGAACCGACACCGAACGACTGGCTCAACAAGATGGCCAGGGCAGTCCAGACGACGAATTACGAGGGAACCGTTATTCGCGTTTCTGAGGACAAGTATGAGGCGCTCAAGGTTGTCCGCGTCGTCGCTGACGGTGTGGTTCGTGAAAAAATAGTTACCCAGGAGGGCAATGGTCTCGAGATCATTCGCAACGGTAGCGAAGTGCATTGCATTCTCCCGGACAAAAAATCGGTGCTCGTCGACGCCTGGAATGAGCAAAGCAGCCTGTTCTCGACGCTGCCATCAAGCGATATTGGCCTTGGTAGCCAGTACGACGTGCTTTTTGATGGCAAGGAGAGAATCGCCGGCCGCAAGACGGTTATCCTCGCGGTTCGGCCGCACGACGAATTTCGCTTCGGCCATCGCGTCTGGTTGGATGTAAAGACCGGGTTCCCGTTGAAGACCATGCTGATGGGTAACGACGGCATCGCAATTGAACAGGTCAAGTTTGCAGATATCGCCCTGGACAAGGAAATCCATGCCAGTGCCTTGCAGCCCACCAACAGTACGGACGGATTTCGCTGGATTACCGAGCCAAGTCGCAAGGTTGCCCGAGCGGTTGAGGCAGGCTGGAACAGCGACGGCCTGCCGCCAGGATTCCAGGTGTTATCATCGCACGCGGAGGAATTGCCGGGCAGCGATACCACCGTCACCCATATCCTTTTGAGCGATGGCCTGGCCAACGTGTCCGTCTTCGTCCAGCCGAGCACCAGCGAACAGGCCGTCGATCGGTCCCAGGTCGGTGCTTCCAATTCCTTCAGCTATGCGATCGACGGCCACGTCGTCACCGCCATCGGTGATGTGCCGGCCGCGACAGTCGAGCGGATCGCGAGGTCGATGCAACCGAGATAGCTCGGTCACCTGGCGGGGATTGCCTGTCAAAGCACTGCCCTAGCTGCTATAAGTTCGTCGATGAATAACCCCCAGGGCAGAATCCAGTCACTACAAGGCGATGCGAATGGCATGCGCGCAGTTGTCGGCATCGATGTTGCCGCCGCTTGTCCGCGTTGCGCTGCCGGCAAGGGTTGCGGGGCCGGATTGCTGGCTGATGCCGGCCGGCAACGGCAGGTCGAGGCAACCGTCATCGAGGGTCTGCAACTTCACGAGGGTGACCTTGTCGAGGTCGCGCTTGCGCCGGATAATCTCTTGCGCGCCGCGCTGATTGTCTACGGTTTACCAATGGCGGGCGCAATTCTGGCTGCGCTGCTGGCGTATGCGTTGTCGCTGGGGGACGTGGGTGCCGCGGCTGCAGCGCTGGCGGGGCTCACGTTGGGGCTGCTTCTCGGGCGCTGGCGATTGCGGCGTGAAGCCTGCCTCAGCCGCTTCGTGCCGGTGATCGAGAAGATAATCACCGACACGGTGCCCACCGGCGGCTGAATGGCACTACTCCGGGTATACAGCCGTGAGGGGTGCCACCTCTGCGAGCAACTTATCGAGGAAATCCTGCCCCTGATTCGCGGCCGACTGGATCTCGAAGTCTGTGACATTGACACGCGCGACGACTGGCGGCAACGCTACGATACAGAGATTCCGGTCGTGGAATATGACGGCGAGCTCATCTGCCAGTATCATCTCGATCGCGACGCACTCGCAAGGATCCTCGGTACCCACCCCTCATGAAGCACATCCGCAATTTCTCGATCATCGCCCATATTGATCACGGCAAGTCGACGCTGGCCGATCGCTTCATTCAGCATTGTGGCGGCCTCAGCAGCCGGGAAATGGGTGACCAGGTGCTGGACTCGATGGACCTCGAGCGCGAGCGCGGCATCACGATCAAAGCGCAAAGCGTATCACTCGACTATACGTCGAATGATGGCGAGACCTACGAGCTCAATTTCATCGATACCCCGGGGCACGTGGATTTCTCCTACGAAGTGTCGCGATCGCTCGCCGCCTGCGAAGGCGCATTGCTCGTGGTCGATGCAGCGCAGGGCGTCGAGGCACAGAGCGTCGCCAATTGCACGACGGCCATCGACCAGGGACTCGAAGTACTACCCGTACTCAACAAGATCGATCTGCCGGCGGCCGATCCCGAGCGCGTAAAAGAGGAGATCGAAGACATCATCGGCGTCGACGCGCAGGATGCGGTCGAGGTCAGTGCAAAAACCGGCGACGGAGTGCCAGACTTGCTGGAGGAGCTGGTCAGCCGAATTCCGCCACCGGAAGGCGATCCTGAGGCGCCGCTGCAGGCACTGATTATCGATTCCTGGTTCGACAATTATGTCGGTGTCGTATCACTGGTGCGTGTCGTTAATGGCACATTGCCCAAGCGCGGCAAGATTACGATCATGTCGACCGGTGATTCGTATGTTGCGGATCGGGTCGGCTGTTATACGCCGAAGATGGAAGATCGTGATCAGTTGAGCACCGGCCAGGTCGGATTTGTGATCGCGGGCATCAAGGATATCTACGGCGCCCCGGTCGGCGATACGCTGACGTTGGCGCGGCAGCCCTGCGATGAGCCGTTACCCGGGTTCAAGCAGGTTCAGCCGCGTGTATTCGCCGGCCTGTTTCCGATCCAATCCGATGATTATGAGAACTTTCGCGAAGCACTGCAGAAATTGCGGCTGAACGATGCTGCGCTGCACTTTGAGCCCGAGACATCGGCGGCGCTTGGTTTTGGTTTCCGTTGCGGTTTTCTCGGCATGTTGCACATGGAAATCGTACAGGAGAGGCTCGAGCGCGAGTATGACCTCGAGTTGATCACCACGGCCCCGACCGTGATCTACGAGGTGGTGAATAACGCCGGCGATGTTATCCACGTTGACAATCCATCGAAATTGCCGCCTGCCAACGAGATTGCCGAACTCAGGGAGCCGATCATAACGGCAAACATCCTGCTGCCTGAGAAACATGTCGGCTCCGTGATCAAGCTGTGCATCGAAAAGCGTGGCGTGCAGAAGCAAATTCGCTATCTCGGTGCGCAGGTGTCCCTAGAATACGAAATACCGCTCGCCGAAGTCGTGCTCGATTTCTTTGATCGTCTGAAATCGGTCAGCCGTGGCTATGCATCGTTCGACTATCACTTCGAGCGATTCGAACCCGCACGCCTTGCACGCCTGGACGTGCTGATCAACAAGGAACGTGTCGATGCGTTGTCAATAATCGTGCATCGCGACAAATCGCAGGCGCGTGGCCGCGATCTTGTAGACCGTATGCGCCAATTGATTCCGCGGCAGATGTTCGATGTCGCCATTCAGGCGGCGATCGGTAGTCAGATCATTTCCCGGAGTACAGTCAAGGCACTGCGCAAGAATGTAACTGCCAAATGTTACGGCGGTGATGTGTCGCGCAAGCGCAAGCTGCTCGAGAAACAAAAGGCCGGCAAGCGCCGAATGAAACAGGTAGGATCGGTCGAAATTCCGCAGGAGGCATTTCTTGCCGTCCTGCGCGTTGACAAATGAGTAATGTAATTTGAGCATAAACCTGGCACTTATCCTGACGTTACTAACCGTGATCACGGGTATCGTGGTCGCGTTAGACAAGTTCTTGTGGAAACGCGCCGAGAGAGAGCAAGGCGGATCGGCGGTGTTGGATGTCGTCGTTGAGTATTCGCGTTCGTTTTTCCCCGTCCTGCTCTTCGTCCTACTGATTCGTTCTTTTGTCTTCGAACCATTTCGAATCCCGTCCGGCTCGATGATGCCGACGCTATTGCAGGGCGACTTCATTTTCGTCAAAAAGTATTCCTACGGACTGCGCCTGCCGGTCACAGAAACAAAGATCCTGGAGACTGGCGAGCCTGAACGCGGCGATGTCGTGGTGTTTCGCCTGCCCAGCAATACTTCGGTTAACTACATCAAGCGTGTCGTGGGGCTGCCAGGTGATACGGTTCTCTACGAGCGGCATCAGCTCACAATCAATGGCGAGGAAATTGCGTTCGACCAGCATCCTGAGGCCACAATAGATAGCCCCCGGTTCATCGAGCAGCTTGGTGAGCGGGAGCATGAGATTCTGATCGAGAATGAAAACTACACTCGTAATGATGGTGCTTACGTAGTGCCGAATGGCCACTACTTTGTCATGGGTGATAATCGCGATAACAGCCTCGACAGTCGCTTTATCAGTGCGATCCCCGAGACCCATCTTGTTGGCGAGGCTGTGCGCATCTGGATGCACATGGACGGCCTGAGTATGCCGCGCTGGGAGCGCATTGGCACCAAGATCCAATAATGTGGTGCAAGTCACCGATTTGGCCTTTAAAATCGCGCTAAATATGGCCTAATCAACAGCTGGAGACGACTCAGGCACTGACTCTGAGTCGGAAACGCGGCATGAGACGAGTAACAGGCACAAGGTACAGAGGGCTTGCGAGACGCCAGGCGGGAATGACCACCGTCGGTTTCTTCGTTCTGGCTGCTTTCGTAGGGCTGATTGCTTTCGGTGCGATGCGCCTGACACCGGTTTATCTGAACTACTTCAAGATCGTCGGCGTTATTGAAGGTGTCTTCGAGGAGTTTGACGGACAGAATGCCAGTCGCGCGGTCATTCGCACATCATTGTCGCGGCGCTTCGATATTGAAAGTGTCAGCGTGATTACGTATCGCGATGTCACTGTCACCGCGGTCGACGGTGGTTTGGAGGTTGCGGCTGTTTACGACCATCCAGCTCCCTTTATCGGCAATATTTCATTCACGGTGCATTTCGATAAGTCTGTTGTTGTTCGTCGCTGATAAACGTGTTGGATAAAGCCGAGACCTGGCTCAGGGATTCGCTGGATTACGAGTTCAACGATGTTCGGCTTCTGCAACAGGCACTGACTCACCGCAGCGCCGCCGGTGAGAATAACGAAAGGCTCGAATTTCTCGGCGATGCCGTGCTGGACTTCGTGATCTCCGAGGTCGTATTTCGCTCCCATGCCGACGCGCCCGAGGGTGATCTCAGTCGACTGCGTTCATCCCTCGTCAAAGATACTTCCCTTGCCGAACGTGCTGCGGCTCTTGGCGTTGGTGAGCACCTGATTCTCGGTGGTGGCGAACGCAAAACGGGCGGGCACCGGAGGGAGTCCATCCTCGCCGATGCACTGGAAGCGATCTTCGGTGCCGTGTTCCTGGATGCCGGGTTCGAGGCCGCACGCGCCGTCATTGAACGGGCTTTTGGCGAGCGCCTGCACGATCTGCCGGCCATTGACGAATTACGTGACCCAAAGACTCGGCTCCAGGAGTGGCTGCAGGCACGTGGACTCGGTTTGCCCGAGTACGAACTGGTGGGCGTCAGCGGCAAGGCGCATCGACAGAAATTCGAGGTAAGCTGCAAGACCAGCGATGGTGAGATCGCGACCGGTGGCACAGGAACGACACGACGCAATGCGGAACAGGAATCCGCTGCAAAGATGCTTAAGGAACTGGCGGGCAGCGACATGACATGACGTTACCCCGGTGCGGCTTCGTGGCGGTCGTGGGGCGGCCGAATGTCGGCAAGTCAACCCTGATCAACGCCATCATGGGTACTAAGGTCAGCATCGTTACGCACAAGCCACAAACCACCAGGCACCGAATCCTCGCCGTACACACGACGGCAACGACGCAGATGATATTCGTCGATACACCTGGCCTGCATCGCAAAGCGGGCAAGGCGATGAATCGCCTCATGAACCGCACGGCCGCAAACGCACTCGCCGAAGCGGACGTCGTTCTGTTCGTGAGCGAAGCGACGCGCTGGGTCGACGAGGACCGTGATGTCTTGCGGCGGCTCAAGTCCTGCAGGGCACCGGTGGTTGCAGTGCTGAACAAGGTCGATCGGGTGCATCCGAAGGAGCGCTTACTCGCGGCAATCGCCGAGATGGCGGAGCGTTACGAATTTGCAGAAGTTATGCCAGTATCGGCCAGCAAACACGATAACCTCGATGCGCTGTTGCAGGTGATACCGGCTTACTTGCCCGAATCGCCGCTATTGTTTCCCAAGGACATGCAAACCGATCGCAGCGCCGCGTTTCAGGCGTCTGAGGTCATTCGCGAGAAACTGACGCTGCTGCTTCACCAGGAATTGCCGTACGGGCTGACGGTGCAGATCGAACGCTACGCAGAAGAGGGCGAGCGGCTCTTGATAGACGCGGTTATCTGGGTCGAACGCGATAGCCAGAAGGGCATCGTTGTCGGCAAGGGCGGCAGCGTTTTGAAGACGGTGGGCCAGTCCGCCCGCCTGGAACTCGCCGAGCAGCTGCGCCGGCCCGTCCATCTCGAGCTGTGGGTCAAGGTCAAGGACAACTGGTCGGACAGTGACAAGGAGTTGCAGCGCTTCGGTTACGATGCGCCCTGAATAGCCATGCTGAAACGGGTCGAGCAACAAGCCGCCTATATCCTGCATCATCGGCCGTTTCGCGATTCGAGCCAGATTCTCGACGTGATTACGATGGAGCATGGCAAGCTCGGCCTGGTCGCGCGTGGCAGTCGCGGTGCGCGATCTCGCCTCAAGGGCGTGCTGCGGCCATTCATGCCGCTCGCCATATCATGGGTCCAGCGTTCGGATCTGGGCACGCTGACCGGCGCCGAAGTTCGCGGCGCGCCGCTGCGCCTGTCAGGCGATGCGCTGCTTTCAGGCTACTACGTCAACGAGTTGCTGCTGCATTTCCTGCATCGCCACGATCCCCAGCCGGAGATCTTCGATGTGTATGCGAAGACCATCGAAGCGCTGGCGGCAACGGATAGTGTCCCGGCATGCCTGCGGCGGTTTGAAATCGAACTATTGCGCCACGTTGGTTATGCGCTGAACCTGGACCATGAGTCCGGCACCCATGACCCGCTGCAACCCGATGCGCATTACGAGTACCGATTTGAGCAGGGGCCCGTGCGCGTCGAGCGCACCGCCGGGCCAATGGTGTTCAGTGGCTCCGCACTGCTGGAGATCGGTGCTCAGCGGTTCGACGAGCCCGCCGTATTGCGCGCGTCGTCCAGGCTGCTGCGGGAGGTCATCGGGTTTCACCTGGGCGGCAAGGAATTGAAGAGCCGCAAGGTGCTCGTCGACCTGCATCGCGCTAGAATCGCCGGTTCCTGATACGAGGCAATCCGGTGACAGAGTCAATGCCACTCCATCTTGGCGTCAATATCGATCATGTCGCGACGCTGCGCCAGGCCCGCGGCACACCGTATCCGCGACCGGCGGAAGCGGCCGTTGTCGTCGAAACGGCGGGTGCGGACAGCATCACGGTGCATTTGCGTGAAGATCGGCGCCACATCCAGGACAGCGACATCGCTGCGATCAAAGAAGTCATGCGCACGCATATGAATCTCGAATGCGCGGTTACCGACGAGATGCTCGGGCTTGCCGTTGACGCGGCTCCTTCGGACGTTTGCCTGGTCCCGGAAAAGCGCGAGGAACTGACCACCGAAGGCGGCCTCGATGTGAGCGGACAGCCGGACAAGGTGCGCGACGCCTGTTCCCGCTTGTCCGAGGCGGAAATACGGGTCTCCCTGTTCATCGATCCCGAGCCCTCGCAACTTGAGGCGGCCGTTGCTGCGGGTGCCCCCGTGGTCGAGTTGCACACCGGCAGTTATGCCGATGCCGACGGCGTTGAGCAGGAACGGGAACTTGCACGGATCGTCGAAGCCGCCCGTATCGGCGCCGAACTGGGCCTGACCATCAATGCGGGTCATGGACTGCACTATGGCAATGTCGGGGCCATCGCCAGGATTCCCGAGATCGTCGAGCTGAACATCGGTCATGCCATCGTTTCGCGCGCGGTATTTGACGGCCTCGCGAGGGCCGTCAGCGAAATGAAGCGCCTGATGCAGGATGCGCGCGAGGGATGATCATCCGATGATTTTCGGCGTAGGCACCGACATTGTCGAAGTATCCCGCATCCAGGCCACTTACGATCGTTTCGGCGAGCACTTTGTACGGCGGCTGTTGATGGAGGAGGAGCTTGAGCTTTTTAGTCGCTCGAAGTGGCCGGTCAGGTTTCTTTCGATGCGTTTCGCCGGCAAGGAAGCAGCCGTAAAAGCGATGGGAACAGGATTTCGTCATGGTATGTGGTTACGGGATGTCGGCATCGTCAATAACGACTGGGGGCGGCCGCTGATCATCTGGTCAGAGCGCGGCCGGAATCTCTGCAACGAAATGGGCATCGGCGCCGGCCACGTCAGCCTGACGGATGACGCAGGGCTCGTAATTGCGTTCGCCGTCGTCGAGACAGCCTGAACGAGGGTTACCTGGAATGCACTGTTTCTCATTCGATATCGAGACTGTTCCCGATGTGGAGTTCGGACGACGGCTGTGGGACCTCGATGGCCTGTCCGACAGTGACGTCGCCACGGCAATGTTTTTCAAGCGCCTGCAGGCGACCGGTAGCGAATTTTTGCCATTACACCAACATCGCATCGTCGCGATTTCCGTCGCGCTTCGCACGGGCGACAGTTTCCGCGTGTGGAGCCTCGGCGATGAGGAATCCGACGAGGCGGAACTGGTGCGGCGATTCTACGATGGCATTGAGCGCTATACGCCGGACCTTGTCTCATGGAACGGCGGCGGCTTCGATTTGCCGGTGCTGCATTACCGCGCCCTGAAGCACGGGATCCAGGCACCCCGGTACTGGGAGACCGGCGATGGCGATCGCGAGTTCAAGTGGAACAATTATCTCAGCCGTTTCCACTGGCGACACATCGACCTGATGGACGTGTTGGCAGGGTTCCAGCCGCGTGGTCGCGCCAGCCTGGATCAGACCGCGATCTTGCTCGGCTTACCCGGCAAGCTCGGGATGAGTGGTGACAAGGTGTGGGACAAATTCCAGGAGGGTGGTATCAGGGAGATTCGCGACTACTGTGAAACAGACGTGCTCAACACCTGGCTGGTGTTTCTGCGCTTCGAATTCATGCGCGGCAACCTCGACGCCGCTGGTTTGAAGCGCGAGTGCGATCTTGTCCGGGATTCGCTGCAGGCCATGGACGTAGCACACCTGAACGAGTTCCTCGCGGCGTGGCCGGCTGCCTGAGTCGTATCCGTGTCGCGACGTCGCCGTGAGCCGGAAACGGCCCGTATTGAATCCGTAAGCCATGATGGGCGTGGCATTGCCGCAGTCAGCGGCAAGAAAGTATTCGTTGCCGGCGCACTGGCCGGCGAGGAAGTCCGATTCCGGCGGCGCAAGTCGAGGCGCAACTTCGACGAGGCCGAACTGCTGGAGGTCCTGGAACCCTCGCCGGACCGTATCGAGCCGCGCTGTGAGGCATTCGGCCGTTGTGGCGGTTGTGCATTACAGCATGTTACTGCTGAAGAGCAGCGCGCCCTTAAGTTCCAGGCATTGCAGGACAACCTTGAGCGCATTGGCAAGGTCAATGCCGGTGCGTGGCTGGAGCCGATTGTCGGGCCGACCTGGCATTATCGGCGGCGCGCCCGGCTCGCAGTAAAAGATGTGCCTGGCAAGGGCAGGGTGCTGGTCGGTTTTCGCGAACGGCACGCGCCGTACATCACTGACATGCATCGCTGCGAAGTGCTGGCCTCCCCGGTGGATGCGCTGCTCGACCCACTGAGCGAGTTAATTGGCCGCTTGTCGATCCGCGCGCGATTGCCGCAGATCGAAGTCGCCGTCGCCGACAACGCGGTGGGCCTGGTATTTCGTGTTCTGGATGTGCCAACAGACGATGACACGGCAGAGCTGCGGCGTTTTGCCGAAGACCACGGTGTACGCATTTACCTGCAAAGCGGTGGCGTCGACTCGGTGGTCCTGCTGCACCCCGAACCGCCACAGGAGCCGCTGTATTACGCGCTGCCGGAATACGATGTCCGCGTCGAGTTTGACCCAATCGGATTCGTGCAGATCAATAGTGAGGTCAACCGGCAGATGGTGCACCGAGCACTTGAACTGCTCCATGTCGATGCGGACCACCGTGTGTTGGACCTGTATTGTGGCATTGGCAATTTCTCGTTACCGCTCGCCCGCACCGCACGCGAAGTACTTGGGGTCGAAGGCGACGTGTCGCTCGTGGCCGCCGCCAAAGCCAACGCCACCAGCAATGATCTCGCGAACGCCGATTTTCGCTGCGCCGACCTCAGCAAGATCGACGGCAAGGAGGCCTGGCTGCGGACCGGTTGGGACAGGCTGCTGCTCGACCCGGCGCGAAACGGAGCGGCGGAGGTCATGGCGAACATTGGGACCATCGCTCCCGAGCGAATTGTCTATGTATCCTGCCACCCGGGAACGCTCGCGCGCGACGCAGGCACCCTCGTCAACGAGCATGGATACCGGCTCGAGGCTGCGGGGATCATTGACATGTTTCCGCACACGGGCCACGTGGAGTCGATCGCCGTATTCAATAAATAACATAATTTCAATTGATTACAGCAGTTTTGTAGAATTACTATCACATACTGGCTGGCCGGCTTGAATCATGCCGGTGCGCGGCACTAACCTAGCCTCAGCTCACCTGGGACTTCACGCATGTCACTTGGACCTGTGATGCTCGACATCGACGGGACCGCACTTAGCCCTGCGGACCGCGACCTGTTGCGAGAACCCGCCGTAGGCGGTGTCATTCTTTTCACGCGCAATTTCCAATCGCCCGCACAGATTGCGGACCTGGTTGCCGAAATCCGCGCGCTCAGGAGCCCACCGCTGCTGATCGCGGTCGACCACGAAGGCGGCAGGGTGCAGCGATTTCGCGAGGGCTACAGCGAGATACCCCCGATGCGGCGCATTGGACACGCTTATGACAGCGATGCCGAAGACGCCCTCGTCATCGCCCGCAAGGCAGGTTGGCTGATCGCGTCCGAACTGCGCGCAGCCGGTATCGATCTGTGCTTCGCACCCTGTGTCGACCTGGACTGGGGCGTCAGCGAAATTATCGGTGATCGTTCCTTTCACGCGAAGCCCGATGTCGTCGGTGAACTCGCGGCGGCGTTTTGCCGGGGCTTGCGCAGTGCCGGCATGGCCGCCGTCGCCAAGCACTTTCCCGGTCACGGCGCGGTCGTAGCAGACTCGCACCTGAAACTGCCGGTGGATCGCCGTGAATATGGCATCATCCTCGACGACATGCGTCCGTACGACAAGCTGATCAGCAATGGCCTGATCGCCGGCGTGATGCTGGCTCACATCGTGTACCGCGAAATGGACCCCATTCCTGCCGGGTTTTCGCCTTTCTGGATCGAGCGCGAACTGCGCTCGAGACTGGGGTTCGGCGGCGCGGTTTTCTGCGATGATCTGAGCATGAAAGCGACCGCCGATTATGGTCCGATGCCGAAACTCGCTTCGCGGGCGCTCGAGGCTGGGTGTGACATGGTGCTTGTCTGCAACGACCGGCACGCGGCAGAGGCAGCGGTTGCCGCACTGAACGACTACTCGAATCCGCTGTCACTGGTTCGATTGGCACGGCTGCATGGTACAGGCCACGTGCTGCGTGAAACCCTGCTGGCGAGTGACGAATGGCAGCAGGCCAATGCGGCTGTAATGCACTGGCGGGATCGACCGCCGCTGGAACTCGACGCATGACGTCGATCGGGACCGGAATCCTCGAGCAGGTAATCGCGGCGTCTGCAGAGCCACTCGTCATCGTTCGTGTGGATCACCCAGACTGGCCCGTCGTCTTTAGCAACACGGCCTTCGACGCAATTGGCGGCGAAGACACCCGCGAGCGGCCCTTCGCTGACGTGATCGAACAACTGGTGGGACGTGAACTGGCACTCGAAATTTCGGAGACTCTGCGATCGCAGCAGGAAACCAGTTTCCCGGTTGAGTCCGGTGGCAAGGAATACCTGCTGGCGCTGAAGCCGCTGCGGCTGGACGGCGAGGACGCCGCGCAATTCTACGTGGCCTACTGGCGCGGTGCTGCAGGGGCAGGCGCCGTCGCCGGCAGCGAGATGCATCATGCACTGCTGAAGGCAAAACGAAGAATCCGTGATCTTGCCCGCGACGATCCCGTCACGGGTTTGCTGAACGAACGCGCGTTCCGTGATGTCCTGGAGCATGACTGGGCCGTTGCGGCCCGCGAAAAGAGCTCGCTGGCGCTGGTCGCCTTTACACTCGACGAGTTTGACGCTTATGTCGATGTTTTCGGCAGGCACGCCGCGGACTCCTGCCTGCGCCGTGTCGGGCAGGCGGTTCGGCGCTGCCTGCGACGTGCCAGCGATGTCGTCGGGCGTTTTGGCGGGGACAGGTTGCTGGTGCTCTCCCACGCGTCTGATGAGGCCGGGGTGCGCGAATTCGCCCCACGTATTTCCGCCGCGGTGCGCGAGCTGGGACTGCACCATCCGCGCTCATCGGTCGCGAAATTTGTGACTGTCTCGTTCCAGGTCGCAGTGTCAGACAAAGCCAGCGCCGGTCGGTCGGCGCGGGAATTTCTTGACGCACTGCTGGACGAAGCCAGCAGCTAGCTAGGCGGAATCGGGGTCAGCTTCGATTTCCGGTTCCTCTTCCTCTTCTTCGACGCGGGTGACTTTGGCCAAGACGCCGAATTTCGGATGGTCGAAATACCGCACATCGCCATTCTTGAGAATGCGGTCTTCCTGGATTCGATACCGGATCGCGCCAGCCTTGGGACGTACCGCGGTTTCAAATTGCAGGCGTTCGTCACCGAAGCTCCGAGCCGGCTCGCGGAATTCCTGGCGCTTTTCGTCGTTGCTGACCGGGCCGTCGAGACTCAGGTCAACGACCAGGTGCAGGTAGCGGCCGAGGTAAAGCATGAAGCTGCCCTCGAGCCCGTCGGGTATCGCGCCAAAATAGGCCAGCTCGAGCGCCACTGATTCCTCCAGCGGCAATGTTGCCTGGGTCCAGCCCGTGTGCATGATTGGCTGGTACGCATCGAGTCGCTGAAGCCGTTCGAGCGCGCTTTGCATAGAGAAATCGTCGTCGATCATGAGCACGGGCTCCATCGACAATAGGGCGAGGCCTGAGTCTGTCGCCAGCGCTTCATCGAGCGCGTCATCGTTGGCACGGTCGACGTCAGTAAATGTCGGAATCGGATTGCCGTCGGCGTCGATCGCGACACCGCCTGGCCCTGCGTCCATGTCGAGCGGCACCGGTCCATCCGCGGGAACCGGCACTTCGTCGGGTGGAAATACTTCGGTACCCACGGAGACGTTTTCCGCATAGGCAAAGACGATGATCTCCACCGTGTAGCGGCGCGGTTTGGGCACCGCTTCGGTATCGTCATCCTGGGCCCAGGCATTTGGCAGCGCCAGCATTGTCGCCAGGAGGCCGGTGATGAGTCGAGTCGTTTTAATCGTCTGATTCCTTGTGTCAGCAGGCAAGGGCCGCGGGTTCTTTGACCGTCAGCGTATCCAGCAGTTTCTCCACCATCACGAAGCGATCTTCGAGCTCGGCAAATTCGCCCTTGAACTGCAACCGGTGTGAGCCCGCGAGCTTGAATGTCTGGTCGTCATTTTGCACTAATTGCACGAGCGCGACAGGATCGATGTAGCTTTCCTGGCCAAAAACCAGGTATCCGCCCTTGTCGGCGGCATCGATCTTTTCGATGCCGAGCTGGCTGGCAGAGCGCTTGATGGCAGCAATGCGCAGCAGGTTTTTCGCGGGCTCGGGCAACAGGCCGAAGCGATCGATCAACTCGACCTGGAGCTCTCTGAAATCCTCTGTCGTTGTGGTCGACGCGATGCGCTTGTACAGAATCAGGCGCAGGTGGACGTCGGGCACGTAGTCATCCGGAAGCAGGGCGGCGACGTGCAGGTTGATATCGACGCCCGCATTCAGCGGGCCATCGAGATTCGGTTCAGTGCCTGCTTTCAGTGACTCGACGGCGCGTCCCAGCAATTCCATGTACAACGAGAAGCCGATCTCCTGGATCTGGCCACTCTGCGTGTCGCCAAGCAGCTCGCCGGCACCCCGGATCTCGAGATCGTGGGTCGCGAGCGTGAATCCGGAGCCCAGGTCTTCCAGCGAGTCGATCGCTTCAAGCCGTTTGATAGCATCGGCGGTCAGGACGGCTCGGGGCGGCGCGACCATATAGGCATACGCGCGATGGTGGGAACGACCGACACGGCCGCGAAGCTGATGCAGCTGCGCAAGTCCGAAGCGATCGGCGCGATTGATAATGATCGTATTCGCGGTCGCCACGTCAAGACCGCTCTCGACGATCGTCGTACACAGCAGTATGTTGAAGCGGCGATGATAGAAATCGAGCATGACCTGCTCGAGTTCCCGCTCAGGCATTTGGCCATGCCCGATACGCAGGGTCGCCTCGGGCACCAGCTTCGCCAGTTTCTCCTCTACCTCGCCGATGTCCTGGACCCGGTTATGAATGAAGTAAACCTGTCCGCCACGCTTGATCTCGCGCAGGCAGGCTTCGCGAACCAGTACGTCACTCCATTCAGTGACAAACGTCTTGACTGCGAGCCGCTCGGCCGGCGGTGTCGTAATCAGCGACATGTCGCGCAGGCCGCCAAGTGCCATGTTCATCGTTCGGGGTATGGGGGTTGCGGTTAGCGTCAGGATGTCGATCTGGCTACGCAGGGATTTGATCGCTTCCTTGTGGCGAACGCCAAAACGATGCTCTTCATCGATGACTACGAGGCCGACGTCCTTGAGGTCTTTCGTGTGTTGGAGCAGCCTGTGTGTGCCGATAACGATGTCCACGGTGCCTGAGCGCATGCCGTCGATAATCGATTTAGCGGCCTTGCCCGACTGGAAGCGCGACAATACTTCAACGCGCACCGGCCAATCGGCGAAGCGATCTCTGAATGTCTGACCATGCTGTTGCGCAAGCAGCGTGGTTGGTACGAGAATCGCAACCTGTTTGCCGCCATGAACTGCGGCAAATGCTGCGCGCAGCGCGACCTCGGTTTTGCCATATCCCACGTCGCCGCAAACGATGCGGTCCATCGGGCTGGCGGACGTCAGATCGGCGAGAACCTCGTCGATGGTGCGGTCCTGGTCAGCGGTCAGGTCAAACTGAAAACCGCCTTCGAACGCCCGGTATTCATTCTCGGGCCAGCAGAAACTGTGACCCGGGCGTGCGGCGCGGCGCGCGTAGACATCCAGCAATTCGGCCGCGACATCGCGGATCTTCTTAACAGCGCGGCGCCGCGCTTTGGCCCATTGGTCGCTGCCTAGGCGATGCAGTGGGGCGTTCTCCGGCGAGGCGCCCGTGTAGCGCGAAATCAGGTCGAGCGCGTGTACCGGGACATAGAGTTTGTCGCCATCAGCGTATTCGAGATGCAGGAACTCCGCGTTAATTCCGCCGGCCTCGAGCGTCGTCAGGCCGAGGTAGCGGCCGATGCCGTACTCCGCGTGTACGACCGGCGAGCCGGCTTCGAGGTCGTTGAGCTGGCGGATTATCGTTTCCGGATCCCGCTCGGCGCGGCGCCTGCGGGAGCGTTGCCGAACGCGCTCGCCGAATAGCTGTTGCTCGCCGATAATCGCAACGTCGGCATCAGTCAGGAGCACGCCATTTTCGATCGGTGCGATCGCCACGCCGATGCGCTGCTGCGATTCAAGGAAGGACTCCCAGTCGTCGATCCGCGCAAGGTCGAGCCCGCGGCCCGTCAGCATGTCGTAGACCTGCTCGCGCCGACCGGCGGAATCCGAGGTAAACAGAACCCGGGCCGGCGTCGACTGCAGGAACTGCATCAGCGCGCCGGCCGCGTCCTCATAGCGGGCCTCGATCTTGAGCGCCGGCGGCATACGCGTCGCGAAATTTTGTACGTGTGGCGCGTCAGCCAGTGTTTGTGGCGAGTAACGAATGAGCGGCCGTTCGTTCAACCGTTCCTGCACGGCCGCCGGTGTTGCAAAGGTCTCGGTCGGCTTCAGGATGGGCCGTTCCGGATCGAGGCGGCAGAGTTCATAGCGCTCCTCGATCTCAGCCCATGCCTGTCGCAGGATCGAATCGGTGGCGTCGATTGCGATGACAATGCAGTTATCGGGAAGATAGTCGGCAAGCCCGGCCGTCGAATCGAAAAACAGCGGCAGGTAATACTCGATGCCACCATGCGCTATACCGTCGGAGACCTCACGGTATACGCGTGACTTTGCGGGCTGGCCTTCGAACCGCTCCCGGTAGCGTTCGCGAAAGCCGCGCACGGCGTCGGTATCGAGGGGAATCTCGCGCGCCGGCAAAATCTCGACTGACTCGATGACGTCGCCCGAGAGCTGCGTTTCGGCCGAGAAAAAGCGCAGGGATTCGATATCGTCGTCGAAAAAATCGACCCGAATTGGCTGATCCGAACCCATGGGAAAGATATCGATCAGTGAGCCGCGGACGGCAAACTCGCCGTGCTCGGAAACCTGTGGGACGCGCAGATAGCCTGCGGCAACGAGCGAATCGACAAAAGCATCGCGAGGCAATGTCTGTCCGGTTGCAAGCGACAGTGAGCGTGCGGCGACGTAGTCAAGCGGTGGAAGTCGCTGCAGCAGCGACGGCACAGAAGCAACGACGACACCGCGCCGCAGGTCACGCAGCCCGGCCAGTACGGTCAGCCGCTCCGAGATGATGTCCTGGTGCGGCGAAAATGTGTCCCACGGCAACGTTTCCCATTCCACGAAATGCTGCACGTCAAGTTCGCTGCCACCAAAGAAACGGAGCTCCGCTTCAAACTGGTCAGCCTGGCGCGGGTCCTCGGCCAGGAGCAGCAGGGGTGCGTCCGTGTCGCGGGCGAATTCGGCGACGGCCAGCGGCGCACTCGCGCCGATCAACCGGCCCCAGGCAAGGCGGTTGCCGGGATCGGGCGATGGCATCGTCGAAGGTACAAGCAGGCGGGTGTCGGCCACGGTTTGATGGGCTGCTACAACGGCCCGCGATTATCACACAGTCATGGGGCTCACGGTGCGACGAAAAAAAAACGCCCGGGCAGCGTGCTGCCCGGGCGCTTGTGCTTCTGTACGGTGTCGCCTACCGCTTGACGACTGCGTGTATCACGCGATCGTATTCGAAGAAGACGACAAAATCCCTGTAGTCCCACCGGGAAATCGGCGGATCGCCGACCGCAGCCTCGCGGGCCTCGGGAATGCCGAATTTTTGCTCAACACGTGCCGCGGTCATGCCCCGGGTCGGCCGTGCATCGCTGGCGTCAGGCGTCGTGCCTTCCATCTGCAGCGTGTCAGCATGAACAATGCTGGTGAGCCCGAGCACCAGCGCGATAAGAGTCAATTTGCGCAGCTTTGCCATAGCGACGTCTCCTTTCAATGGCGTCGACTATATCACTCTAAGTGAGGCCAAAAAACCTATGATTTCCAAGGTTTTTTGTGTTTTCCCGTAAAGTGTGAAATCCGTCACGATTCCGCCCGATGTGGTTTAATGCGTGGCGATGATCAACCCGGTCGAACTCTTTGTCGGGCTTCGCTACCTCAGAGCCAAGCGCCGTACCCGATTTGTCTCGTTCATCACGCTGATTTCGCTGGCGGGTGTTGCGCTGGGCGTCGCGGCCCTGATCGTGATCCTGTCGGTCATGAATGGCTTCGAAGGTGAACTGCGTTCACGGCTCCTCAGCATGTCGGCGCACGGCTTCGTGACCGGGCCGGAACGGGTGACCGAAAACTGGCGTGAACTGAC
>Ga0224508_10000371_pt1 | contig 44668 bp, 41 predicted proteins | sample SF_Jan12_sed_USG_4_FD_170157 | JGI IMG/M metagenome (GOLD analysis project Ga0224508, IMG submission 170157) | Sediment microbial communities from San Francisco Bay, California, United States - SF_Jan12_sed_USGS_21 | ecosystem: Environmental > Aquatic > Marine > Sediment | place: USA... | reverse complement strand
TGGCGCTGACACTGCCGCTGCCGCTGCCGCTGCCGCTGCTACCCCTGCTTCGGCCCAACCAGTGTCCGCAACATCCCCTCCACCACAATGTCCCCGCCCTCATCCCGGAGCGTGACATTGACTTCGTATTCCTGCCTCGCGCTCGACTCGATGGGCGGGGTGCGGCATTCGCCGGTGATGGGTCCGCGCGCCTTCTTGATGTAGTCGAGGTTCATGCCGGCGACGATGAAGCGTGCGTCGTCGGGAAGCGAGTAGCCAAGCGCGAGGTTGCCCGTGAGCTCGACGAGGTTGGCGAGCGCCACCGCGTGAATGCACGAGAGGTGATTGCGGACCGCGCGGCGATCAGAAAGCGTGACCCGCGAGTACCCGTCCCCGAGCTCTTGAACCACCGCAGCGATGGAGCCGGTGTACGGGGCCATCTGCCCTACCAGCCGGCTGTACAAGCGCTTGCCGCCAGGAACTCGCTCCAATCGATTCCAAACGTCTCGAATGAAATTCCTTTTGGATTCGGTGGTTAGTGCTTCTGCTCGAAAAAAAGTGCTGACCGCCATGACATGAACCGTAACACACCCGGAGACCGGTCATATCAGGGGTACAACCTCTCCTTCATAAACCCCCTGCCTGGTTCCACCGGTCTCACCAATCGGCGGTTTCCAGGCAGGGACTTCAAGCGCTGATGAGCTCGCCAAGCCTGGCCAGGCTCTCGTGGGTACCGCCCAGCATGAACTCCAGATGCTTGGAGGTCATGAAGTAACGGTAGAGCGGGTAGTCCCGGTCGAAGCCCATCCCGCCATGCACGTGCTGCGCGGCAGCCACGACCCGGGCGCCTGCTTCGGAAGCGAAGAACTTCGCAACCGCGAGCTCCTTGGCGGCGTCGAGGCCTTCATCGAGACGCCAGCAGGCTTGCCACATCGACGAACGCATGGCCTGGACGTCGATGTAGGCGTCGCCAACCCGCTGGGTCACGCCCTGAAACGTGGCGATGGGGACACGGAACTGCTGGCGTTCACCCGAGTAGGTGGCGGTCATGAAGAGCGCCTGCTCGGCAATGCCGTATTCGACCGCGCAGATGGCGAGGTCGGTGCGATCGACGAGATACCGAAGGACCTCCTCGCCCTGCTCCGTGCCACCAAGCAGGTCAGCGGCAGCCACCGGAGCGTGGTTGAGCTCGAGAAGCCAAAGCGGCTGGCCGTTGGTGCCCCGCTGCGCGCCTAGGCGCACGCCATTGGCCTTGGGATCGACCAGCAGCACTACGGTCGAACCGCTCTCGGTGCGCGCAGGCACAACGATCCGTTCGGCGACGTCCGCGTAGGCGACATTGCTGAAGCGCCCGCGGACGCGCCAGCCATCTCCGTCGGCCTCGGCGACGGCGGAAGGGTTGAGCGGATTGCGGCTCCCCGCATCGACGAGCGCCGGGGTCAGGATCGTACGGCCCTGCGCAATTCCGCCAAGGAAGCGGTCCTTTTGCTCCGGCGTCCCAAACTCTGCCAGAGGAAGCGCGCCGGACACGAGTGTTTCGATCGCGGGAATCGGCGCCACGGTGCGCCCAACCTGCTGGAGCAACAGACACAGCTCGGTCAACCCCATTCCGGCTCCGCCATACTCCTCGGCAATGGCGAGCCCGAGCATTTCCGATTCGGCGAGCTGCCTCCACGCGCGCTCGTGGAACCAGGTGCCCTCTTTGGCGAGCGCCTTCAGCGACTCGTCCGTGACGATGTCGGTGAGCACCTGCTTGACGAGATCTCGAATGCTGTTTTGATCTTCGGTGAAGGAGAAATCCATGTCGGGCCTCGTCAGCGTCGTCCGAGGCGGGGCATGCGAAGGCCCGCCTGGCAAATGATGTCTCGTTGGATCTCGTTGGTGCCGCCGCCGAAGGTGAGCACCAACGACATCCGGTAGTACTTCTCGAGCCGCCCACGTAGGAGCGCGCCTTCGGAGCTATGATGGAGCACACCGGCCGCTCCATGAACCTCCATCAGCAATCGAGACCCTTCCACGTAGAACTCCGAGCCGAAGACTTTGATCGCCGAGGCATCGGCCGGCGAAAGCGCATCTTTGGCAATGCCCCAGGCTTGCTGCCAGTTGAGCAGCTTGAGCACCTCGAGCTTGGCGTAGACGCGCGCCAGATTGCTCTTCACCCAGGGCAAGTCGATGACCATGCCTCCGTCGCCGTTTGGCGTCTTCTTGGCCCATGCGATGGTTTCGGTGCAGATCTTTTCGAGCGGCCCAACCGAACAGAGCGCTACGCGCTCGTGGTTGAGCTGCGTGGTGATCAGGTGCCAGCCCTTGTTTTCGCCGCCTACGATGTTCTCGGCCGGAACTCTCACGTCGTCGTAGTACACCGCGTGCACGTTGTTCTCGCCGAGCGCGTGCATCGGTGTGATCTGAACGCCTTCGGCATTCGCCGGAACGATGATGATCGAAATCCCCTTGTGCGGGGGTGCATCGGGGTCGGTTCGGCAGGCGAGCCACATGTAATCGGCGTGGTCGGCCAGGCTCGTCCATATCTTCTGGCCGTTGATCACATAGTCATCGCCGTCCCGCACTGCGCTCGTCTGAAGCGAAGCGAGGTCGGTGCCGGACCCCGGCTCGGTGTATCCGATTGAGAAGTGACACTTGCCCTCGAGGATCTTCGGCGGGTACTTGGCCTTCTGCGCCGCCGTACCGAACTTGAGGAGGGTAGGCCCCACGGTGTTCAGGGTGAGGATAGGAATCGGAAAGCCGGCACGCTGCACCTCATCGAAGAAAATGAACTGCTCGATCGGGCCGCGGCCCTGGCCGCCGTGCTCCTTGGGCCAGCCAATCCCCAGCCAGCCATCGGCGCCGAGCTGCTGCATGGCTTGGTGATAGAGTGGACCGCCGCCCTCCGCTCGATCGAGCTCCGCGAGGAGCGCGTCGCTGATCAGCTGGTCGAAGTACGCACGAAGCTCGTCGCGCAGCGCTTTTTGCTCGGGGGTGTAGTCGAAATACATGGCCTCATGCGTTCCGGCGAAGCCGCCGGAGTGAAACATGTTCTAGTTAGCCATGCCTCCGATGCAAGCCGACGCCGGAGCGCCAACGAATAAAAGCCGGCTCGCGTGAGCCGGCTTTCTATTGAGACGTCCGAAAACCCAGTGCTTTACTCGGCCATCTTCTTCAGGTCGGCCTTGGCGTCAGCGGCGGCAGCTTCGGCGCCTTCCTTTGCGTCAGCAGCGGCGGCTTTGGTGTCCTCGGCAGCGCCTGCGGCTGCTTCCTTGACGTCCTTTGCGGCCTCCGCTGCGGCTTCTCCAGCTGCTTCAGCAGCTTCTCCGGCGGCTTCTCCAGCTGCTTCAGCAGCTTCTCCGGCGGCTTCTCCAGCTGCTTCAGCAGCCTCCGCCGCTTCGTGCGCCGCATGTTCCGCTGCGGCCGCAGCCTCATCGGCGGCTTCTTGTGCCTTCTTGCAAGCCGTCATGGCCCCGCAAAGCGCGAGGACCAGGCCCAATCGAAAAATGTTTTTGGTCATAGTGATTCTCTCCGTTGATAACGCGGGGTACACCACGAACACCCACATTCCCCGCTTCAGGCGTCGGAAGTAGCGGCTTAGCCCAACCGCGTCAAACACGGCGCGTACACGAGCGCACGCCGACCTCGGACCGCACTTGCGAGTCGTTAGGCGCCCCAGAACACCGGCGATCGGCGTAAGGTCTCGCAAGGACACGGGAACGCGTCTTGTACGGACCTGTTCTTTCGTCCGTTGAAAAAGGATTACTGCAATCTGGCTGTCGGTTCATTTCCAATTGTCATTTTGTGTCAGGCCTGCGCCGGCTTGTCGCTCCGATTCTCGAGGGGAGGACGGCCTTCTCGGCGAACGCTCGGCCTGCTACTGATTCGGCGGCCATGAAGCGAATCACGGTGGGCATCGCGGGTTTGCTATGGGTTGCGGCCGCGGGATGCTCAGGAGCGGCGCCGCCGGAGCAAATCCGACTCGATGCTCCAGCGGCGGCGCAGCACGTCGTGCACGTTGGCCGACTGACCGACGGACAACGCTCGTTCGAAGGCAGCGCATGGAACTCGGAGACGGCCGCCATCTTCCGCGGAAGCCGTGCCTACGTGATCTTCGACCTCGGCAAGGTGACACCCATCGACGCCGTGTACCTTCAGGGGGACAACAACGACGAGTTCATCCTCGAGATCTCGGAGGACGGCGCCCGCTTTACAACCCTTTGGACTGCGCCTGCCGTGGGCCCGCAAGGCCTCCGCGCCCGGTGGGAAAGTGGCCTCGGTGGAAGCGCGCGTTTTGCGAAACTGAGCGCGTTCGGTGGCGATGCCAGCGTGAGCGCGAGCGAGATTCAACTCTTCTCCGCGGCACCTTCGGTCTGGCCGCCCAAGATTCCGGTCTTGGTCGAGTTCGAGTCGTCGATCTGGTCACGGCTTTCGTTGCTCTTGTTTGGCGTGCTCGCCACCTTGGCGGTGCTCTTTCACCGCCGAGACACGCGAAAGCCGCTGTCGAACCTGTTGTGGGCGGCGACTCTGCTTTCTGCCGGGATTGCAGGCTATTTCATTTTCCTGATCTGGCCGGTCGAGGCGAGCGTAATCGACGTGTCGCGCGCCGTCCCCGCGGCGGTGGCCTGCGCGGTGGTCCTGCGGCTTGGCCTGCGCCCGGAGCACGCCCGCAAAGGGCTGCTCACCGGCCTCCTCGCCGCCATGGCCTTCATGTCGATATTGACATTCTACAACCTCGGCCATCCACAGTTTCACGACTTCGAGGGACGAAAGCCGACCTATGTCCATACCTGGGATATGCGCGTGTACTTCCCGTTCGTGAAGTATTTTGATGAGCTCGGCTACGACGGTGTGTATCTCGCGAGCGTGAAAGCGTATGCCGACGATAAGCTCGACGGGTCGCTCGATCGAATCAAAGGCACCCAGCTTCGGGACTTGCGGGACTACGAGATACGAACCGTTTCCGAAGTTGCCGAAGAGATCCACGCCGTGAAGGATCGCTTTTCTCCAGAGCGATGGCTCGAGTTCAAGCAGGACATGTCCTATTTCTGGAACGCGATGGGACCGGGGGCCTATTTGAACAGCCTGCGCGACCACGGTGGGAATGCGACCCCTGCCTGGCTTCTCGTCGCGTATGCGATCTACGGCTCGGCGGAAGCAAGTGAGCCCACGTTTCTCTGGGGTGCGCTCCTCGATCCTCTGCTGTTGCTGCTCTTCTTCATTGTGGCGTGGCGCACCTTCGGGCTTCGGACGGCGCTCGTGTGTCTGGTCGCCTATGGAGCAACGACCATTTACCAGTTCGGAAGCAACTGGGGCGGCTCGACCCTTCGAAACGACTGGATGGTCTTACTAGGGCTGGGCGTCTGCGCGCTGGCATCGCGGCGCTGGTTCCTGGCCGGGCTGCTCCTCGGCTGGGGCGCGATGATTCGAGCATTTCCCGTCCTTGCGCTCCTGTTCTTAGCCGCACCGATCGCGTGGAGGCTGCTCGCAGCCATGCGGAAACGTCGAGGCGGCTCGGACGACGACGCCAGCCCGCTTTCGCAACTGCTTCCCCTGGTCAGGGTCGGGGCCGGGGTCTTCGTCGTGGCGGTGGTTCTGGGCGGTTTGTCGGCCAATAGGTTCGGTATCGAACGGTCGTGGGGCGCGTGGTCCCAGAAGATCTCGATGCACGCCAACAAACCCAATGTGAATCACATCGGGATGATCGCCTCGGTGAGCTATGAGCCCGACAACCTCTGGCACCATCTCCGCGCTCGGGGCGAGGACCCGGAACAATGGGGACCGCTGACTGAGCAAACCATGAAGGATCGGCGTTGGATCACGATCGCCGGCATGCTGTTGTACACCTTGCTCGGCATCGTAGCGTGCAGACGACTGCGGCTCGCCGACGCAGCGGTGATCGGGACCTTGATGATCCCGATCTATTTCTATCCCGCGAACTACTACCTGCACATCCTCTTCATCTGGCCGTTGCTTCTCGCCTCAAGAGCTGGGCCAGATTCGAGCAGAGATTGGACGCTGATCGCGGCCGCTGTGCTTGGCTTCTGCTCGCTCCAATGGTTTGGCTGGCTCATTCCCGGCCAGTACGGGCAGTTCACTTTGTGGAGCGGAATGTTTCTCGGCTTGATCGCCATCCTGCTCGTCATCGCCCTTCACGCGAGCAAAGGGGCAGCTATTTCCGAAACTGTTTGAAGTCGGGCGGGCGCCTTTCCATGAACGCAGAGAACGCTTCCATGTTGGCCGCAGAGCCCATCAGCTCCGCAAACCCCTCCATTTCGAGCTTCCGCGCGAGCGCGACTTTGTCACCGTGCATCGCCTTCATGATACGCTTGATCGCGACCAGGGAGTCGATCGGCCATTGCGCCATTTGCCGCGCTTTCTCGACCGCTCTCGGCAAGAGCTCGGCGTCTTCGAAAACTTGCGTCGCGATCCCGTACTCTAGCGCCTTGTCCGCGCCAAAGAGCTCGGCGGTGAACAGCAGCTCCGCGGCCTGTTTGTGGCCAATCGTCACCGGCCCCAGATACGCAGCCGCCGCCTCGGTGACCAGCCCAAGGCTCACGAATGGAAAACGCAAGTTCGCGCTCTGCCCCAGATAGACGACATCGGCATGAAAGAGCACCGTCGCGCCAAACCCGATCGCACAGCCCTTTGCCGCGCAGACCAGCGGCTTCTCGAATGCGCAGACCGCGTCCATCATCAACTCGAAAGGCGGCTCCTCATCCCGATTCATGTCGATCGCCGAAAGATCGAGCCCCGAGCTGAAATCATCGCCTGCACCCGTGAGCAAGACAACCGCAACCCTCGGGTCCGTGTTGGCTGTCACGAAAGCATCCCGAAGCGCCAGAAACGCTTCCGAGTTGAACGCGTTTCGCCGCTGGGGACGATTCATCGTGACGGTGAGAACCCCGTCGTCGTCGAGGTCCGTGAGGATGAGCGCGTCGGCCATGTGGACTCCGTAGCACACCCGTCGGGGCCACCCCGTAAAGTCGATGCTGCGCATCGCCCACGGGGCCAGGTGTCAGCGCTAGAAAGCCCGGCCGCCGTTCTCCCTCACCAACCGCAACAACTTCTTGAGAACCACCGAGCGCACCTCGCCGCTCTCCATCGCTCCCGCGTGCAGTAGGTGCACCGGGCGGAAGACATGTGAGGCGCCGATGAGCTCGCCGTCGTGGCTCTGCGCGGTTGTTCGGAACTCGGGGCTGAGCTCGGACGCGGGGAAGCCGTCGCCGGCCGGGAGCGCGAGCCGAAACTTCTCGGGCAAGCCGGTGAAGAGGCCTTCCTCGGCACAGACCACGTTGGCCAAACGGCCGCTGACCCGTTCATCGGACTGTGCCGTGCGCCGAGTACCGAAGAACTCGGCGACCGGGCCCATCGCCGCGCCAACCGCAAGGAGCGTCGCGCCGTTCCAGCAGAGCTGGCGGGTCCAATCCTGCATGCGCTCGCTTCGGGTCGCACCCGGACGCGTCGCGATCACCGCGAGGCTGCCCAAGTTGCCTTGCATGGCCGAGGACGCGAGCAGTGGCCCTTCAGCCACGTCGAAACCATAGACACGCAGGTCGGCCGCGAGCTGGAAAGCAGAGCCGTCATGCACGACGGTCGCCTTTCGGTGCGCTCGGGCTCGAATCTGAGAGTGTCGGTCTTGTGCTTGGTTTCTATCTGTCCGTGCCATCGGTCGGGCTCCCAGCCCCTCCCAAGACGGCTTCAGATTTTTAAACCAAGAAGGCCGCCCTGAAAGGCGGCCTTTGAGCGACAACGCGCGCAGGCCACCTCAGTCGGTGAACCAAAAAAAGTAGCGGATGTCGCGGTGAGTGTTCATCTGAGCTCTCATATTACGACTCCATGGCGAAGGGTCAAGCACCGGACCAACGTCCCGATGGAATCAAGGGAAACTGACCTGCATCACCCAGAAAGACGTACGTCCATGCGAGGGCTGAGCCGCTCGGTGTGACCGCGTTGATGAGGGAGCGTCGATACAGCGAGGTCGGGCTTTCGTAGCCCATGAAGTCCTCGTAGGAGTCGAGCTCTTGGAGCGCTGCGGCAACGTCGTCGAGCTCGTAGAGCTCGCCGTGCACGGTTCCCCCTTGGCTGAGCACGAGCCCGGGATACCAGTCGATCTGGAGAAGCGCCGCATCGGCGACCCGAGCGGAGCCGTGCGCACGAAGCACCTGGGAAGCCAACAATCCGTGATTGCGCTCGCCGCTCATCAGGGTGCCGTAGGTGAAAATCGCGCTGGGGATTGGCGAAGCGGGCGTGTTGCTGGCTGCCTCGAGAAACGCTTCGTGGCCGTGCCCGAAACGCGAAAGGCCGCGCGCGACGATCTCGCGGTACGCCGGCGATGGAGGCACGAAGGGGCCCACACGCTCCTCGCACACGCAATAGGTGGTTGCCGCATGAGCGCGCCCGTCATCGGTCAACGCGGTAACCGAGATTCGACGGTAGTACCGTCCGAACACACCTTCTTTCGCGTCGAGCCCTTCCCAATCGTGAACTCGAAATAGCGCGCCGGGGATCACCGCACCGCGACGCGGACGAATGTCGAGGGCGCCGCCCTTTCGAAGACGGGACTGGTAGTGGAAGACCAGCTCGTGATCGGGGAGCCATGCGGGGCCGAGGGGATCGATGGAATCCGCGTCGAATCCCTTATTCGCGCACCAAAGGTTCCAGTTCTGCAAATCAAGATTGGACCCGTAGGCAAAGTAGAACACACGGCAGTGTAGCACCGGCGCCGAAGCCCCGTCGGCGATGCGCAGCATCGACTCTACGGGGTGGCGCTGCGGCCGCGCCTGCCCTACCCTCGGCCCTCGATGGACCGCGACCTCTCAGGCCGGTGCGGAACCTGCGGTTGGTACACTCGCAAACGCGAGGAGCCCGACGGGTCTTGGGTAGGGGATTGCCGGCTTGGGCAGGGCCGTTGGCCCCTCAAGGACATGGCGACCTGTTCAAGTCACAAGTCCAAAGACACCCCTTGGGAACAGGCCCTCAAACGAAAGCCCGCGGCTGGGGTGCCGCGGATGTATCGCGATGAACCGGCGCCGAAACCGCGGCCGATCATTCCCTCGGAGATTGGAATCGACATGGATCAAGAAACCTTTCGACAAGTTCTGCGCGAAGTTCTCCTCGATGAGCTCGGCGTCCGTGAGGTCGAGCTCGGGGACCGCTGGAACGACGGTGAGCTGGTGCTCATCCCGGGCAAAGAGGGAACCCAGGAAAAACGCATCCCCCTCGACGTCTTCTTCAAGAAGATCGTCATGGTCCGAGACAAGCTCCGCGTCCTCGAACAAAAGGTCAACGGCAATAAGAACCTGAGCGACGAAGACAAGGTCCAACTCCAGCAGTACATCACCGGCTGCTACGGCTCCCTCACCACCTTCAACGTCCTGTTCAAAACCAAAGACGATCAGTTCGCCGGACAGAAGAAGTAGCCGCACTGGGGCGCGGAAAAAAGCGCGACACGGAATGCGACCATCAACCACACAATCGGAGAACGGCTCGTAGACGCGTCGATTAGTGCGTTAGGCCGAGGGCGTCTCGGTACCAGGCGTCGCTTGGGGCGTTGTGATTCCAGTAGTCGTCGATGATTGCCCGGCTCCGCACGGCCGTCGTGCGTTGCGGTCCGACGTTCTCTTCCCATGCTTGGATGACGTAGGGGAACTTCGGCTCGTAATAGATGATCAGGTCGCGGCCCAATGCGGGATATTTCACCTCGACCGCTGCAACGGGATGATCGATCAAGTCGGTCTCGACATCGGACTTCCGAGTCACCTCGGCCGGGTACGCGCGCAAAGCCTTGTGTCGCATCCGAATATAGTCGAGCGCAGGTATCAACTCCTGCTTGCCAACGGGGATCGCCGAGGGATCGATTCGAATCTGCGCCCAGATCCCGTCCTCCAACCGCGCGATCGGCAGCGTCGTTTTCTGGTCGGCGTCATCTTGGAAATACGAATGCAAAACGGCATGGAGGCCGTCGTCTCGACGGTTGATCTGGGTGTAGACATTTCCGCACCATTCCTGAATCGTGCTGCTCAGCTTGAGCGTCGGCCCCCTCGGTGGAAGCGCGGGCGTGAACGACGACGTCATCAAGGTGTACGGGTAGATTCCGGTATAGAAGCGCCGGTAGGCATTGAGCTTCAGCACAGAGATCCCGTCGGGCGAATCCCCGTGTTCCTGCTTCACTTGCAGGCGTGGAAGGAAATCCTCGGTGACGAAGACCAGGACGGCTTCTCCATCGTGCTGGTCGCCATATCTCGCTTGCCGAAGCGTGTAGCGGGTGAGCTCCGCGCGCCCCTGATACCAATAGCTGTCGAAGGCCGGGTACCGCTCTGCAAACGACTCGGGTGAGGGCACTCTGCCCTCGTAGATGTTGTTCGTACCCGATGTAGCCGCTGGACCGCCCGGGGAGGCGTCTTGGCACCCCGCAGCGATGAAACAAAGAACCGATGTACGAAGCAGGAAGCGCATCATGGCGAACCTCTAAATCATGCCGAGCTCGAGCTTTGCCGCTTCGGTCATTCGTTCGGGCGTCCAGGGTGGGTCCCAGACCAACTCGACGTGCGAGGTAGAAACACCTTCTACGCGACCCGACTTCTCGGCGACCTCTTCGACGATCGCGCCGGCGACCGGACACGCAGGCGCCGTCAGTGTCATTCGAATTTCGGCGCGGCCGTCTTCATCGACCTCGACGCCATAGATCAAGCCGAGGTCATAGATGTTCACGGGGATCTCCGGGTCGTAAATCGTCTCGAGCGCTTCGATGATGGCGGCCTGGACGCGCGCAGGATCGACTGGCGTAGCGGGCTTCTCTCCGCTCCCGCCGAGCGCCTCGGTGATCGGCTCGGTGGGTGGATGGTGCGGTTCCGTCACCGGCAAAAACACGTGGTCCGACGTGGTCCGCGGTTGGATCTTGTGGATCTTCAAACGTTCGATGTCGTCGCCCACCAATCTACTCCGTCGTTGCTTCGCCGCTCTGGTCGTGAAGAGCCTGTTTGAGCGTGTGCCAGCCGAGGGTTGCGCACTTGACGCGCATCGGGAACTCGCGGACGCCGGCGAAGACCGCAAGCTTTCCTAACGCTTCGAGGTCATCGTCGGAGCCGTCGTCGCCCGTGACCATGGTATGAAACTTGGAGAACAGGGCGTCGACCTCGGGGACGGTCATGCCCTTGATCGCCTCGGTCATCGTGGAGCACGATGCCTGAGAGATGGCACAGCCTTGGCCGATGAAGCCCACATCGGAAATCGTCTCGCCGTCCAGCTGCAGACGCAGCGCGATCTTGTCACCGCAGAGGGGATTGTAGCCACGTCCTTCTCGGTTGTGCGGCTCAGGGAACCTGTGGTTCCGAGGGTTCCTGCCGTGGTCGAGAATCACTTCCTGGTAGAGCTCGCGGAGGTCCATCAGCCGAACAGCTCCTGCACTTTTCGAAGTGCTGTGCCCAAGGCATCGATGTCGCCGCGGCTGTTGTACATGCCGAGCGATGCCCGCGCGGTCGCGGCGATGCCGAAATGCTCCATCACCGGCTGCGCGCAATGATGTCCCGTCCGAATGGCGACGCCCTCGGCATCGACGATCGTGCCGATGTCATGCGGATGCGCCGAGTCCATCAGGAAGGAAAGAACCGCGACCTTGCCCGGCGCGGTGCCGATGACGCGCAACCCTGGAACCGCTTCGAGTGCTTCGGTCGCATAATGGAGCACGGCGTTCTCGTGTGCGTGAATCAGCCCCGCATCGAAGGACGAGAGGTAGTCGATCGCCGCACCCAGGCCGATCGCCCCGGCAATGTGCGGCGTCCCCGCTTCGAACTTGTAGGGAAGATCGTTGTAGATCGTCTCCTCAAACGTCACCGAGCGGATCATGTCACCGCCACCTTGGTAGGGCGGCATCTTGTCGAGGAGCCGTTCTTTGCCGTAGAGCACCCCAATGCCCGTCGGGCCGTAGAGCTTGTGGCCGCTGAAGGTATAGAAGTCACAGTCGAGCGCCTGCACGTCGACATCGACGTGCGAAACGGCCTGCGCACCATCGAGCAAAACCGACGCGCCGCGCTCGTGCGCAAGCGCGATGAGCTCTTCCACGGGCAGCACCGTCCCGAGCGCATTCGAAACGTGTGCCATCGCGACCAAGCGCGTCCGCTCGCTGAGCTTCTTCTCGAAAGCTTCCCGCAAGACCTCTCCTCGGTCGGTCATCGGCACCACCACGAGCTTGGCGCCCGTCTGCTGGCAGAGGATTTGCCAAGGGACGATGTTTGAGTGGTGCTCGAGCTCGGTTACCAGAACCTCGTCGCCCTCACGAAGCGAGCTGCGCCCCCAGCTTTGCGACACCAGGTTGATCGCCTCGGTCGTTCCACGGGTGAACACGATCTCGGTCTTCTTCGAGGCGTTCACGAAGTTGCGAACCTTCTCGCGTGCCTCTTCGAAGCGAGCCGTCGCCCGCTGCGAGAGCAGATGAACCGCACGGTGAATGTTGGCGCAGTCGCGGGCGTAGACTTCGTCCACCGCGTCGATCACCGATTGCGGCTTGAGCGTAGTGGCGGCGCTATCGAGGTAGACCAAGGGCTTGCCGTGTACGTCTTGATGAAGCGCTGGGAAGTCCGCGCGCACCCGCTCGACGTCAAACACCTCGGAGGAAGCAGCGACGATGGGCGACACCTCGTTCACGTGACCTCCCGAATCTCGTCACCATGCGGAATTCGTGAAAGCAGCGCCTCGCGCATTCGAGCCCGTGTCGGCTCATGGCTCATGCGATCTACGATCGACTCCACGAACGCATAGGTCAGCATCGCGAGCGCGAAATCCTCTGGGACACCGCGTGCACGAAGGTAGAAGAGCTGGTCCTCGTCGAGCGCGCCCACGGTGGCGCCATGGCTACAGATCACGTCGTCTGCGTCGATCTCGAGATGCGGCTTGGTGTGAATGGTCGCCGTATCGGAGAGAAGGAGGTTGCGATTCTCCTGGTGCGCCTCGGTCTTCTGAGCGTCGCGGTGCACGATGACGACTCCATCGAACACTGCGGTACTCTTCCCGGACACGATGCCTCGGTAGGTCTGCCCGCTGCGGCAGTGGGGCGCCTGATGCTCCACCAAGGTGTGGTGGTCGACGTGATCGTCTCCGTCGGTCAGATACGCGCCGTCGAGCTGACACTCGGCGCCCTTGCCCTGCAGCAGGCAGCGTACATCAAAGCGCAACAGGGCGCCGCCCAGGGTCACGACGGTGGAGCGGTAGCCGCTGTCTGCATCTTGACGAACATCCACGCGACCGATCTGCAGGCCGGCGTTTTCGTGAACACGCACGTGGTTCATCTTGGCGTTGCGACCGAGCTCGACCTCGACCACCGAGTTGCTCAGCTGAGCGGCTCTGCCGCCAGCATACGTCTCGATTAAGGTCAGCTCGGCGCCCTCGCCTGCGGTAATCAGCACGCGGGGGTAAACTACGCCTGGCTCCGATGATGTAGGGCTCGTATGGCTGATCTCGATCGGCGCCTCGACGACTGCGCCCGCAGGAACGTCGATCCAGAGCCCATCGCGGAACAGCGCTGTATTGAGCGCAGCAAAGTGGGTAGGCGCGCCGCCCAAGTCGAGCCGCCCTTGCAGAAGCTCAGGCTGTGATTCGAGGACCTCGGTCAGGCCGCGGACCGTGACACCCTCGGGAACCCCCGAAACCAGAGCGGGAACACCCTCGTCATCCCGCGAGAACTCGGAATCGACGAGCGAGCGAACCGGCGTGAAGCGCCAAGCCTCCGTGCGCTTGGTGGGAAGGCCCTGCTCGCGGAGCGTCGCCGCAGCCCGTCCACGGAGCGTGCGCAACCAATCCGGCCCCGTATCGAACGAGGCGGGAAGACTCGCGAGTAGCGTCTGGCTGGTTGCCTCTGTCACAGCTGAGTTGCGTCCCGGACTTCGCTGTACCCCTCTTTCTCGAGCCGTTTGGCGAGGTCCTTGTCTCCGGTTCGAACGATCTGACCGTTGATCAGCACATGCACGACGTCCGGCACGATGTAATCGAGGAGGCGCTGATAGTGCGTGATGACCAGCAGGGCCCGATCTGGCCCGCGAAGGCCGTTCACACCTTGCGCGACGACCTTGAGCGCGTCGATGTCGAGGCCGGAGTCCGTCTCGTCAAGCACCGCGAGGGAGGGCTCGAGCATGGCCATTTGATAGATCTCGTTTCGCTTTTTCTCGCCACCGCTGAAGCCATCGTTGACCGAGCGCTTGGTGAGCTCGTCCGGCAGCTGAACCAATGCGGCCTTCTGCTTCGAGAGCTTCATGAAATCGATCGCATCGAGCGGGTCTTCTCCGCGATGTTTTCGAATGGCGTTGAGGGCGGCCTTCAGGAAATAGATGTTGCTCACGCCCGGAATCGCGACGGGGTACTGAAAGCCCAAGAAGACACCCTCGGCGGCGCGAAGCTCGGGCGCCATCTCGAGCAGATCTTGCCCTTTGTAGAGTACGCTCCCTTTGGTGACTTCGTAGCCCTCGCGGCCGGCGAGGGCGTACGCAAGCGTGCTCTTCCCGGATCCGTTCGGCCCCATGATCGCGTGCACTTGCCCCGCCTCGATGTCGAGGTTGATCCCCTTGAGGATGGGCTTGCCGTCTACTTCGACGTGCAGGTCCTCGATCTTCAACATCAGCCGACTGCTCCTTCCAAGCTCACGCCGAGGAGCTTCTGCGCCTCGACTGCAAATTCCATGGGCAGCTCTTTCAAGACTTGCTTGGCAAAGCCGTTGACGATGAGGCTCACCGCATCTTCTTCCGAAAGCCCACGCTGCCGGCAGTAGAAGAGCTGGTCGTCTCCGATACTCGAGGTCGTCGCTTCGTGCTCGAGCTTCGACGAGGCGTTGCGCACATCGACGTAGGGCACGGTGTGCGCCGCGCATTTGTCCCCGATGAGAAGCGAATCACATTGGGTGTAGTTTCGGGCGTTGGTCGCGCCACGGGAGATTTTCACGCCGCCCCGGTAGGTCTGCTGTCCATGGCCCGCGCTGATACCCTTGGAAATGATGGTGGATTTCGTGTTCTTGCCGAGGTGGATCATCTTGGTCCCGGTGTCGGCTTGTTGACGGTGGTTGCTCAAAGCCACCGAGTAGAACTCCCCGATCGAGTCGTCGCCCTTGAGAATGCAACTCGGGTATTTCCAAGTGATCGCCGAGCCTGTTTCGACCTGCGTCCAGCTGATCTTCGAGCGGGCGCCCTCGCAGAGGCCGCGCTTGGTGACGAAGTTGAAGATGCCACCCTTCCCGTTCTCGTCGCCGGGATACCAGTTCTGCACGGTGGAGTACTTGATTTGGGCGTCCTCGTGCGTGATCAGCTCGACGACCGCGGCGTGCAGCTGATTTTCGTCCCGCATCGGCGCCGTGCAGCCCTCGAGATAGCTCACGTAGCTACCCTCGTCCGCGATGATGAGCGTCCGCTCGAACTGTCCGGTGTTGGCGGCGTTGATCCGGAAGTAGGTCGACAGCTCCATCGGGCAGCGCACGCCCTTTGGAATGTAGACAAACGAGCCGTCGCTGAAGACCGCGCTGTTGAGTGCCGCAAAGAAATTGTCGGAGACGGGTACGACCGAGCCCAGGTACTTCTTGATGAGCTCGGGGTGCTCCTTCACCGCCTCGGAAAACGACATGAAAATGACGCCGACCTCCGAGAGCCTCTTCCGGAACGTCGTGGCAACCGATACGCTATCGAACACGGCATCGACCGCGACACCAGCCAGGATTTCCCGCTCGTGGAGCGGAATCCCCAGCTTTTCATAGGTCCTGAGGAGCTCCGGATCGACTTCGTCGAGGCTCTTCGGCGCGTTCTCGTTCGTCTTCGGCGCCGCGTAGTAGCAGATGTCCTGATAATTGATCTTCGGGTAGCTGACCTTGGCCCAGGTCGGCTCCTTCATGTCGAGCCAGCGCCGATAGGCTTTGAGTCTCCATTGGAGAAGCCAATCGGGCTCTTGCTTCTTGTTCGAGATGAAGGCGACGATCTCTTCACTCAAACCGGGCGGCGCGTACTCCTGTTCGATGTCGGTGATGAAACCGGCGTCGTAACGCTTCTTGAGGATGTCGTCGATTTGTTCCGTTGCTGCTGACATGAGTTACTCCAACTCAGTGAACGTCGTTGCTCTGCGTGCCGGCGTCGCGCATCCGCTCGGCATCCTTGCCCGAGAGCGCGATCGACACGAGCTCCGCCGTGCCTGGGAACGCCATGTCCGCCAGGCTGATCTCGGACAGGGCGCGGTGGACCGCAAGATTGATGCGCTGCCAGTTGGCCCGGACCCCGCAGTTGGTTTCATACTCGCAAAATGAATCGGTGCTTTCGTCTGAGCACTCGGTCACTGCAATCGGGCCTTCGATCGCTTCGATGACCTCGTTGATCCCGATCTGCTCGGGACGACGAGCAAGCGCGTAGCCGCCTTTTGCACCGCGCTGCGAGATCACCACGCCGGCTCGCGCCAGCTTCTTCAAGACCTTGCTCGCGGTCGGTTCGGGGATTTGGGTCTGCAGGGCCAGGTCGCGGGCAGCATGTGCCCCGTCCGCGGCGGCCAAGTGGCTGGCCAGCACGACTGCATAGTCGGTCATTTTCGAAATTCGGAGCATTTTCAGAGAGTTATATACCGGACCGTTTCAGTCCCATATGTGGATCTAGAGTACGGCTGCCTGGGTGTCAAGGTTGGCCCATGGCCAAGACCTTCGACTCATTCAACGACAAGCTCCGGAGCTTCATCGACCGGCAGAAGATGTTCTTCGTCGCGACCGCACCGTCGACTTCCGAGGGGCATGTCAATGTGTCGCCAAAAGGCCTCGCGGGCACCTTCGCGGTGCTCGACGATCGCACGATCGCGTATCTCGATTTCACTGGGAGCGGCGTCGAAACGATCGCCCATCTTCGCGAGAATGGCCGCATCTGTTTGATGTTCTGTGCATTTGAAGGCCCGCCGAGAATCGTCCGCGTGCACGGTGTCGGCGACGTCGTGGAGCCATCCGACGACGAGTTCGAACGCTTGCGCGACCGGTTCGACGACTACCCGGGGGTGCGCTCGATCATCCGGATTCGCGCAAGCCGCATCAGCGACTCCTGCGGTTACGGCGTGCCGTTATACGACTACCAAGGCGAGCGTGATCAACTTCCGCGCTGGGCGGACAGCAAAGGCGAGGATGGTCTCGCCAAGTACCAACGGGACAACAACGCCGAGAGCCTCGACGGGCTACCGAGCTTGCTCGGGAACCAATAAGATCGGCATGGGTGAGACGCGAAGGCAACGCGAGGCCGTGCTTCCGACCAGCAATCGGCCCAGCACACCTTGCCTATGCGTGCCGACGACCATGATGTCGGCCTGGACCGCCTCCGCCGCCTTGCACATCGCATGCGAGGCATAATCAGCGGAAACCACTTGGTGATGCTCGGCCCCAGGCGCATGCTCGTCGACGTACGCCGCGAGTTTTTTGCCGGCTTCGAGCTTGCTCTGGTCGCGCAAGACCTGGCGCCAGGTGCGCTCCTCGTCGGGCTTCTCCTCGCCGCCAGCCGGGATGACGACATTGGCAATGTGTAGCTCGCCGTTCACGCGCGCGGCCGCGCGCTTCGCCCAGGTGACGGCGGCCAAAGACGATGGAGAGAAGTCGGTGCCGACGAACCAGTTCGTGCCTTCGAGCGCGTCGGGAATGGGAGCGTCACCGGTCGCGACGAAGACCGGGCGGTCGGCCGCGCGGATTACGCGCTCGACGGTCGAACCAAGAACGAGCTCTTTGGTCCCCCTGCTCTCGACCGATCGAGGTCCGTTCGACCCATACGCGCCGATGGTGATCAGGAACGCGCCTCGATCGCCCGCGAACTCCGGAATGACCCGCCATGGCCTGCCGCGAACGACGAATGTTTCGCATTCGACACCTGCGGCAACGCAACGATCCCGCTCCTTTTGAAGCTCGGCCTCGAGCACGGCCTCGTAGTGCGAAGCGTCTGCCCTCGCGGCCTCGGCCGCCGCCTGAAATTCGGGGGCCTCCGGCCACCAAGAATCCGTGTCATCGAGGACGTGAACCAGGTCGATCCGCACGCCGAAGGCCTTGGCCGCCGCGATCGCGAGATCGACGGTTCGTGGGCCCGCTGAGGTCAAATCGGTTGCACAAAGAATGCTCGCTGCTGCCATGCGCAAAGCATAGATCAACCCGTTGGAGGCGCACATGGTCGGCGCTACGCTAGGGCAGACCAATGGACGACGCGCCGATTTACATGGACCACCACGCGACGACTCCCGTCGACGAGCGGGTCCTCGCACGGATGCTTCCTTACTTCGTCGACCGGTTCGGCAATGCTGCGAGTCGGGTGCACGCCCACGGCTTGGCCGCCCGGGATGCCGTAGAGCTTGCGCGGGCCGAGGTCGCGGGCCTGGTTGGGGCCAGGCCCCAGGAGCTGATCTTCACCTCGGGTGCGACCGAGAGCGACAACTTGGCGATCCGCGGGGTCGCCGAAGCGCGCAAGGCCGACGGCAATCACATCGTCACCGTCCGCACCGAGCACAAGGCCGTGCTCGATAGCTGCACCACTCTCGAACGCGAGGGCTGGCAGGTGACCCGCCTCGACGTGGACGAAGAGGGCCTGGTGTCGCCCGATTCCATCGCCGCTGCGCTCACCGACCAGACGGTGCTGCTCAGCGTGATGCTTGCCAACAACGAGGTGGGCATCGTGCAGCGCCTCGCCGAGATCGGCGCGCTCGCGCGGGCGCGCGGCGTCTTGTTTCATTGCGATGCGGCTCAGGGCGTCGGCTACTTGCCGTTCTCGGTCGAAGATCTGCAGATCGACCTAGCGAGCTTCTCTGCGCACAAGATGTACGGTCCCAAAGGCGTGGGCGCGCTCTACGTACGGCGGCTCGTGCAGACGCGCGGGATGCTTGCGGCGCAGATGCATGGCGGTGGGCACGAGCGTGGGCTGCGCTCGGGAACACTCAACGTGCCAGGTGTCGTAGGCTTTGGTGCGGCGGCGACGATCATGAAAGACGAGGGCAAGACGGAGGCGGCGCGGCTCGAGTCGCTTCGAGATGCCCTGAGGGATCGGCTCCTCTCTGAGCTCGAAGAAGTACGGTTGAACGGCGCGGCCGCTCCGCGGCATCCAGGAAACCTCAACTTGTCGTTCGGCTACGTGGACGGCCCTCGACTGCTTTTAGATCTCAGCGAGGTGGTATCCGTCTCGAGCGGCGCCGCCTGTAGCAGCGCGACCGAAGGACCCAGCTACGTACTGGAAGCCATGGGCGTGCCGAAGGCATGGAGCGCCGCCTCCGTTCGCTTCGGGCTCGGGCGGCACACGACCGCGGACGAGGTCCAATCCGTCGGCGATGCCGTGGTTGAAACCGTCTCCCGGCTGAGAGAGCGCTCCCCTCTTTGGGCTCGAAGGGCCAGCGGAAAGCCGGTCGAATGGTAACGGAGCCCGTAACCTGGCGAAACCGTGCGTCCCGCCTTACATAGAGAGAGATGAGCGAAGCGAAGGGCATCACGCTGACACCGAAAGCCGTGCAGATGGCGAAGGCAAAGCTCGCCGACGCCGGCGAGCCCGTCGAAGGGCTGCGGCTGGGCGTCAAAGGCGGCGGCTGCTCCGGCTACTACTACGTGTACGATTTCGCCAAAAAGGTCCGGCCCAACAAAGATTTGGTGTTCGACTTCGACGGTCTCAAAGTCGTCGTCGACAACCGAAGCATCGAGTTTCTCGCGGGCGCCGTGCTCGATTGGGAGCAAAGCCTGATGAGCTATGGGTTCAAATGGACGAACCCAAACGCAACTGGCGACTGCGGTTGCGGCGAGTCCTTCGAGGTCAGCTAGAAGCCCTGTTCGAGCGGCACCGGAATCGGATTCGGGAGGTCCACATAGGGCTGAAGATCCTCGGCAGTACAATCCAACGGAAGCGCTTCGGGTGAGTTGAGCTCGACCGAGCGGCAGCAGCGATCGAACGCCGGCTCGGGGCCCCCCCTCCCAGGATTGGCGCAGGGCTCTGGAATTGGAAGCTCGACCGGCGCGACTTGGTCGGCGATGCGGGCCCGGATTCCTTGGAAGCTAAAGGCTACGCCAGTCGCAGTGCATTCATCGTCGGGGCTTCCCACATCGGGATCGCTGCGGAGATCGAGATTGTCGGTGAGCAGGCCGAGGATGCTTCCCTGAAGTGTCTCGTCGCAAACCCCCAGAGGCTCGAGTGCGGAGACCAGCTTGCCCGCAGGGAATCGACCCGCGATCAGGCCCTTTTCCAATGTCTGTCCGTCTTCGCTGAGGTCCGCGATCACAAATCCGTTGATCGAAATCGAGAAACTGCCGGGGCCGGTCAAAAACACGAACGTGGAGCCCGTATCCAGCGGGAGCACGACACGGCGGTTGCTGATGTAGGCATCCGTTTGCCACACCACCGGTCGGTCGAGGTCTCCGGTAATCAAGGTCGAAGGGTCGACAAAAAAGTGGTCGTTCCCATCCCACGCCGGGTCCGGGGCCTCTTCCGTGGAGCCCGGCAGCATCAGGCGAGAGCCACTGGACCCTCCCCACTCCAAGTCGGAGATGTCGTCGAGAGACGTTCCATCGACGGCAAAGAAGGTCGACACGTCAACCTTCGCGTCGTTTGGACTGCCGTTCCAATTGCGCAAGCGCATGAGGACCGTACCCCGACCGCAGCCCTGATTGAGTGCGATGTTGTCCTCGAGACAGGCGACCAGGCCTACGACCGTCGGTAGGACGTATTGTCCAAAGGCGTTGTCGATCCCCTTTTGCCCGTCGAGGGGGGGCTGCCCGTTGGCCGCGACGCACTCGGCGGCATCGAGGACCGACACGGTGTTCATCCCGTCCAGATCGAGGCCGAACCGTCGCCAGCGATCCCCGGACTGGTCGAGCGATACGTTGCGGAACGCGAAGACCGCCTCGACATCATCGGCCTCTGAGCTGGTGCTCGCCGGAGGACGAATCGGAACGCCCGCCAGCCCCTTGTCCACCAGGCTGGCGTCGTAGACGCTGCAGGCCACAGCGGCCGGCAGAAGGGCCACGAGCAAGACGTTGAAAGAGTTCTTCATCGGTTCCACGCCGTCCACGACGTCTTAAAAATCTAGCATCAACATAATAGAACAGCGACAAAAGACTCCCAGAGATTGTACGATGCCGCACAAACAGCGCGCGAGACCCGTCTCCATCCGGGCGGGGCCTAAGGGCCGGCCATTTCGCCGGATGTGGGGCGTCGAGACCAGAATGCGGCCAGCGCGCTACCGATGATGCAATGGGTAATCGCCGAGATCGCGCTTGGAATCACGGTGAGCGGGTTGGCGAAGTGGGCTTGCGCAAGGACCGCACCCAAGCCGGAGTTCTGCATTCCGACCTCGATCGAGGTCGTCCGCGCGACCGTGCCAAAGCCCCCGCTGAGACCGCCGAACAGGTAGCCGAGAAAGAAGCCAAAGGCATGCGCCGTGACCACGGCGCCGAGCAACTGCAGCCCGGATTCGAGCACGGCATCCTTCCGCGCCCCGAGTATTGCCGACACGATCAGAACGATCATGAGCACTGCAGCTGCTGGTGCGACGGGGAGTAGCTTCTCGGTGAGCTTCGGCACGTAGCGTCGCATGAAAAGCCCTAGCGCAACCGGAAGCAGGACCACCTTTGCGGTGCTGAGAAACAGGGCCCAGCCGTCGACGTCGACTCGGCTGCCGACGATCCAAGTCGTGAGCAGCGGCGTGCACGCAGCCGCGAGCATCGTCGAGAACGCGGTCATCGAAACGGAAAGCGCGACGTCGGCCTTGGCCAAGTAAGCGATCACATTGGAAGCCGTTCCGCCCGGACAGCAGCAGACCAACACCAGGCCGACGGCAAACGCGGTGGGAAGTTGAAACAGATAGCCCACGCCCCAGCCGAGCAACGGCATGACCGTGTACTGCAGGAGCACTCCCCAAACAATGGGCGCAGGGGAGCGAAAAACGCGCGAGAAATCTGAAAGCTCGAGCGTAAGCCCCATGCCGAGCATGATGATCTGCAGCCCCGGCGTGATCAGCCCGTACTCGAGAAACCAGTCGAAGGCCGGCGGGTAAATGAGCGCTGCGACACCGCCGAGGGTGACCCAAAGGGGAAAGAACCGAACGAACGCAGCCACGAGGTCGCCATGTAGCACAGCATGCGTGGGCGCGGGCCGAGCGAGACGCCGTCGTGCTTCCATGCTAGAAGTCCCGATCTCATGTTTCGCCCGCCTACCGACGACGTCCGGATCGACGACCTTCGCCCTCTGATCCCGCCCGCCATCTTGATGGAAGAGATCCATCCCGGGGAAGAATCAATCACGCGGATCGCGACCGAGCGCCAAGAGATCAGCGACATCGTTCACGGCAAGGATGACCGACTGCTCGTGGTCGTCGGCCCGTGCTCCATTCACGACGCGGACGCTGCGCTAGAGTACGCCCAGCGGCTCAAAGCGCTGCGCGATGAGCATGTCAAAGATCTGTTCATCGTCATGCGCACCTACTTCGAGAAGCCACGCACCACCGTCGGGTGGAAGGGCCTGATCAACGATCCCAACCTCGACGGAAGCTTCGACATCAACCACGGACTGCGCGTATCACGCGGCTTGCTGAGCGCGCTGGCGGAGTTGGGCCTGCCGAGCGGGACGGAGTTCCTCGATCCGATTTCGCCGCAGTTCGTCGCGGACCTGGTGTCCTGGGGAGCAATTGGCGCGCGAACGACCGAGAGCCAGGTTCATCGCGAGCTGGCGAGCGGGCTGTCGATGCCGGTGGGCTTCAAGAACGGGACGCGAGGGACGGTGCTGATCGCCGTCGAAGCGGTGAAGGCGGCCCGGAACCCGCATCATTTCCTTTCGGTCACCAAGCAAGGCCTGACGGCCATCGTTGCAACCAAGGGCAATCTGGATTGCCACGTCATCTTGCGCGGCGGCGGCGGCAAGCCGAACTACGAGCCGGAGCACGTCGCCTCGACGGTGGAGATGCTCGAGGCGGCCGGGCTCGAAGGTCGCATCATGGTCGACTGTAGTCACGCCAATAGCCAGAAAGACCACGAGAAGCAGGCGGGCGTCGCGATCGCGATTGGGCAACAGCTCGCCGAAGGCAGCACCAAGGTGTTCGGGGTGATGCTGGAAAGCTTTCTGGTCGGCGGGCGTCAAGACAACAAGCCTGGCACCGAGCTCCAATACGGGCAGAGCATCACGGATGCGTGCATGAGTTGGGACGTCACCGTGCCCGTCCTCGAAGGCCTGGCGGACGCGACTCGAAAGCGCCGAATGGCAGGAACCTGAGCGAGCTCGAGGCTCTAGAACGGGGCCGGCTCGGGCACTGGAACTCGAATGGCGTTCGAGAGGGAGTCGAAGCGCGCTGCCTTGACGACCTTCTCGAAGGTGTCGCAGGTTTCCGCCCTCGACTTGCCGCTCAGCCATTGGCTCGGACAGCAGCGATCCACCTGGATGGGCCCGCTGTTTGCGCAGGGCTCGAGCGCTGCTCGTGAAGATGCTGCGAGCCCTGCAACCTGGCCGACCACCGCGCTGAAGGTCACGCCCACGCTGAAGGCGTCGCATTCCATTCCGGTTCGATCGTGTTCCGGGAAGCCGACGATATCGGCAAACTGCCCGATGAGCGATTGCATGAGCTCGGCATCGAACGCGCAGAGACCGACCTTTGGCGTGATCTGCGCGAGCTTCTCGAGAGTGAGCCGGCCTGCGAAAAGCCCGCTCGTGAGCTTCGTACGCTCTTGATCGATGTCGCCCATCAGATAACCGCCGTTGACTGCGATCGTCATGTCGCCGTCACTCGGCAACGTGCCGTCACCGGCGATCAGCTCGAACGCGGTGCCTGGAGCTAACGGCACGACTAGGCGGCCGTGCGACACATAGGCATCTGCTTGCGGTCTCTTCGGCAGATCGAGGCTAGGCTGGCCGGATTCGTCCGCATCGAAGTCGTCTGGGTCGAGGTACCAGTAGTCCTGTTGCTCCCAGCGGGGAGGCGGCGCGTCGACACCCGGGCGCCCGCTCAGATACACGAGATTCACCGGATCGGAGCCCTCAAAACCGACGAGCGCGGGATCTTCGCTCGTGGCGTCAACGGCGTTGGTGAGCACCACCGATACGCTCGCGTCATTGTCGAGCCCGTTCCAACCCCGAACCCAAAGCAGTATCGTGCCGATCCCGCGGCCCTGCGTCAGCGCCAGGTTGTCTTCGAGGCATGGGAGCGCGGTTCCTACCGCTGGCAATAGAAGCGAGCCGATCGCATTGTCGACTCCTTTCTCGCCGTCGACCACGGCCTGGCCGACGACTTCGCCATCGACCGTCGGCGGCTCGCAGGTGGCGTCATTGGGACCAGTCGTTATCGCCGAATCGAGATCGATGCCAACACGTGCGGCCATCTCGGCAGACTGCCGGAGAAAGATTTCGTTGAACGCGAAGAGGAGCGACTCGCTGTCGTCTGGAGAGCTCGTGTTTGCGGCTGGCCGCGCGGGCAGGCCCGCCACGCGACCATCGATCAGGCTCGCATCGTAGACCGAGCAGGCAAGCGCGAAGACGAGCGGGCACAGGCCGGTAAGCCGGCTAAGACCACGCATCGCGTCGCCGCGTCTCCTCCCCACGGCTACAGGGTAGCAAGCTGGCCGTACAGGCCAAGAAACCCTAAGCCGAAGGCGCCATCGTTCGGATGAACATCTCGACCATCTCCCAGGGTAGATTCGAGGGCAGATTGAGGATCGGGAGGTCGATTCCGTATTCGCGCCGGCGCTTCAGCTCCGAAATGCAGTGTTGAGGGTCGCCCGCGATGCTGAGCGCTTCGATCATCTCGTCGGAGACCGCATCGGCTGCCTGCGACCGGGTCTTCTTGTCACCGTAGAGCTCGTCGACCCTTTTGCACTCGTCTGCGTATCCAAACCCGCTCAGAAGCTCCTTGTAGTAGTCGCCCATGCCACCGATGTAGAAGGCGATGATCTGACGGGCCTCACGAACGCCCGCCTCGCCGAGCGGGATGACCGTCGTGAATGGCGCCGTGGTGATTTCGTTAGGGTCGCGCCCCGACTTGGCTGCGCCGTCTGCGATCCAAGTATGGCCCTGGTCGAGCTTGGTGTACGGCCAGAACGTGGGAATCCAGCCGTCGGCGAGCTCGCCGATCGAAGTGATCGATTTCTGTTTGAGCGCTGCGACGTAAATCGGCACGTCGACGCGAAGCGGTTTCATCGCGAGCTCGAAGGGCCGGTAGTCGTGAAGCTTGGCGCCGCTTTCGGTGAGCCGCTTTCCGGCGAGCAGGGTCTTGGTCACCCGGATCACATCGCGTAGCTGAGTCAGCGGCTTGTCGAACTGGCGCGCGTGAAAGCCTTCGATGACCCGCTTGCCGCTCGTACCCATGCCGAGGATGAGACGGCCTTCACTAATCTCGTCGACCGTCGCTGCGTTCATCGCCATGAGGCCGGGCGAGCGGCTGAAGCAGTTGACGATCCCGGTGCCGATCTTGATCTGCTTGGTGTGCACCGCGATCTCGGTCAGAAGCGAGAAGATTTCGTAGCCCCAGGCCTCGGGAATCCAGAAGGAATCGTAGCCAAGCTCGTCCGCGAGAATCGCGGCTTTCAGATAGAGCTTGCGGTCGTAGTCTTTCCAGAATGGGAGAAGCCCGGTTCGTTCGGTCATCGATTGCCTCCGGAGCTGCAAGTAGCCCCGTTGAGATGGGGTTTCAAGAGCCTGCTCGCCTTGACAGTGTCCGGCGATTCATGCGACGAGCCTGTCTCCGCAGGAACCCCAACGGATGAAGATCGACGCCGGATTGCTGGTCACCGACATGAAGCAGGTCGCCACGCGGGTTCACGAGCTCGAGGAGGCCGGCTTCGACGGATGCTTCACCTTCGAGGGACCGCACGAACCGTTCATGCCGCTGGTGCTCGCGGCCGAGCACTCGAAGCTCGAGGTCGGCACCGGCCTCGCAATCGCCTTCGCACGTACCCCCATGACCGTCGCGAACGTGGCGCACGACCTGCAGCAGTTTTCCGGTGGCCGCTTCTGGCTCGGGCTCGGATCGCAGATCAAGCCGCACATCGAAGCTCGATACAGCATGCCCTGGGGCAAACCGGTTTCGCGCATGAAGGAGTTCGTGCGGGCCCTTCGGGCAATCCTCGCGAGTTGGAACGACAACGAGAAGCTCGACTTCCGCGGAGACTTCTACACGCACACGCTGATGCCGCCGATCTTCAATCCCGGTCCGGCCAAGGGCGGCGCGCCGCCGATCTATCTCGGTGGCGTCGGGCCAAAGATGACCGAAGCGGCAGGCGAAGTCGCGGACGGCATGCTCTTGCATCCCTTTCACACCGAGCGCTCGCTCCAACAAGTGATGCTGCCGAACCTGACGAGAGGCTTGGCCGCATCGGGGCGCGAGCTCTCCGAGTTCACCCTTTGCGCACAGGTCCTGGTCGTGACCGGCAAAGATGAGGCCGGCTTCGAGAGCGCGCGGGCCATGACGCGAAATCAGATCGCCTTCTACGCATCGACGCCTGCGTATCGCAGCGTGCTCGAAGCCGAGGGCTGGGGCGAGCTCCAGCCGGAGCTTCGTAGGCTCACCAAGGAGGGCCGTTGGCACGAAATGGCCGCGCTGATCGACGATGAGCTCCTGGGCCGCATCGCTGCTGTGGGCACGCCCGATGAAGTCGCCGAGATCTTGCACCGGCGCTACGGCTCCCTCGCAGGAAGGCTCGGCTTTGCGTCGCCATTCCCGCTCCCGCAAGGCTGCGCGTCCGAGATCATCAGCAAGCTGCGAAGCCAGTCTAACACCGCATGACCGGACCTCGCTGCATTCCGCTCGAAGCTATTTCCAATGAAGCCGTGGGCGGCAAGGCCGAAGGGCTGGTCCGTTTGCTGGACTACGGGTTCGATGTACCTCCGGGCTTCGTCGTGATGGGCGCCCGCTCCGGCCGCCTGCCAGACGACCTCGACGCGCACTACGCCCGAATCGGCGCAGGCAAGGTTGCGGTTCGGTCCTCCGCCATCGGAGAAGATTCCGGTGACGCGTCCTTTGCCGGGCAGTACGAGACGGTGTTGAACGTCGAGGGCAGCGAGGCTCTTCGCTCTGCGATCGAGGACTGTCTTCGTTCGTTGGAGAACGCGCGTGCCCTTGCATACCGCGACGAGCAGACCGGCCAGCGCGAAGCTCAGATGAACATCGTCGTGCAACGGATGGTCGATGCGCGGGCAGCCGGTGTGCTGTTCACGGCACACCCCGTGAATGCTCGACGCGACCAAATCGTCGTCGACGCGGTGACTGGCCTCGGCGAAGCCTTGGTCAGCGGACGGGCCGTACCAGACCATTGGCTAGTGGCGCGAGACGGCTCGGTGATCGAGCGCGAGCTTCAGGGTGACGAGCCGATCTTGAGCGATGCCGAGCTCGCTCGTTTGGTCGACGGGGCCCTCCGCGCCGAAACAGGGTACGGCGCACCGCTCGACATGGAGTGGGCCATAGACCAGGACGGTTCGCTTCGATGGCTCCAGGCGCGGCCGATCACGCAGCTTCCGGCGGACCCGAACGAGCTCGACACCAAGCCAAACCCCGACGACGTCTACACCTGGTGCAACATTGGAGAGATGATGCCGGGGGCGGTCACCCCGCTGACGTTTTCGGTGACTGCGCGCGGCATCGACCTCGGTATGCAGGGGGCTTACCGGCGAATGGGGGCCAAGGTACCGCACAGCGACGAGCTTCGATACGTGGGAATGTACTTCGGTCACCTGTTCCTCAACCTTTCGAACTTGTCCGAGCTCGCGTCCGCCGTGGCCGGGTCGAACAAAAGCCAGATGTGCATCGCGCTTTGCGGCAGAGACATCGAAGAGCTTGCCGACCCGGAGCCGGAACCGTCCTGGCGGCGGGCGTTCAACGGCGTCCGCTACTTCTCGCTCCTCGTCTCGGCCGCAAAGCATCGCAACGACCTCGATGCGCTTCTGGGAGGCTTGAACCTGCCCGCGCGAGGCACCGCGAGGCAACTCTACCGTGCGATCGACGAGAACCTTCCGCAGATCTGGCGAGCGTACGAGCTCCATCTGCTGTCTTCATCATCGGCCGGCGCACTGAGCCCCATCTTGCTCGGCGTCCTCGCGAAGGGAGAGGAGCCGACTCAAGCGCATCACGCAGAAGTCGCAGACATGCTCGCAGGCGCGAAAGACGTCGAGAGCGCCGACATCGCCGAGGGGGTCGAGCGGCTGATCGACCTGCTGCTCGTGCAGGAGCGGGCCGAGGAGGCCTTTGCCACAGCCGATCCGGACGCTGCGCTTGCCTGGCTTTGTTCGAACGAGGCGGGCGAGGCGAGCTTGGAGTTTGCGCAGTACCTAGCAAGACACGGTCATCGCGCGGTCCGGGAGCTCGAGCTCCGGCAAAAGGAATGGGCCGTCGATCCGGCTCCACTGATCGGCTCCCTGCAGTCTGGCCTGCGGGCCCGGCTGGAATTCGGCGCGCGTCACCGACCCGCGACCCGGCCTCACGCTGCCGCGCAGGGCCATCCAATCCTTCGACGGCTCCTACCGTTGGCGCACGCGGCCATTCGGACACGCGAGCACACCAAGTCCGCGCTGGTCGCGGTAACGACGGCGTTCAAGCACGCGTACCGGGCGCTTGGCTCGCAGCTTATGGAGGAAGGTTGCTTGACCGACCCGGACGCGATCTTCTTCCTGACCCACCAAGAGCTCGGCGAGCTACTCGTTGGGCGGCGGGAGCTCTCCGACCTCGCGGTATCGAGGCGAAAGGTCATCGACTACCAGATGCCGCTTCACTTCCCCGAAGTGTTCCGCGATCGGCCCGAGCCACTGGGACTAGAGCCGTTCACGAACGGCGACGGGGCGCTCGTTGGCAAACCGGTGAGCCGCGGCAAGGTCACGGGGCGTGCGCGCGTCGTCGAGACCCTCGAACAGGCAGCCGCGCTAGAGGCAGGTGAAATCTTGATCGCGCCCATCACCGACGTCGGCTGGACGCCCTACTTCAGCCTGATCGCCGGCCTCGCCACCGACGTCGGGAGCGCGGTGTCGCATGGCGCGGTCGTCGCACGGGAATACGGCCTTCCGGCAGTTGTGAACCTTCGAGTCGCAACCACCAGCATTCAAACCGGCGACTTGGTCACGCTCGACGGAGACCGTGGAACGCTGACGCGCGCCTGAGCGGAACGAGGCTCCCGGGGCCCTTGACTTCCAGGGTCAATATGCGATCGGCAAGCCCCTAAGGAGCTACCATGGTCGCCACGATCGGACTCACCGGCTTGCGCCCGGACCCGACCCGAGTGTCTCGAATCGCGTCCCCCCCTTACGACGTGATCAAGCCAGGCACCGCACTCGAAAAGCTGCTCGAACGAGAGCCGAGCTCGCTCTACCACATCATCTTGGGCCCAGAGCCTGCAGCGGCGCGCGATCGCCTCCTCGCAGACGGTTCGCTCATCGAAGACGCCGAACCAGCGTACTACGTATACGAGCAGACCTGGGAAGGGGGGCGTCGAACCGGCGTCTTCGTGGCGGCAGAGGTTTCGCCCTACCAGGCCAAGCAGATCATTCGTCACGAAAAAACCTTCGACGACAAGGTCAAAGGTCGCATTGCGATGCGGCGCTCCACAGGTCTTCACATCGGGCCGGTGTTCGTTTTGACGCGGGCGCCGATCGCCTCGATTTTGGACCAGGCGAAACAAGAGGCGGACCCGGTCTACGACTTCACCAGCAGGTTCGGCGGTTTCAGCGAGCTGGAGGGCATTCTGAACAAGGTCTGGCGTGTGCCCGAGGCCAGCGAGACGGGGCGTGCGCTCCAGGCGGCGCTAGGTCCCGAGCCTTTGTACATCGCCGACGGTCATCACCGTTACCACGCGAGCCTCTTGAACGAACAGACTCATTTCCTCTGCTACGTCACCGAGGAAGCCGTGATTCAGGCGTACAATCGAGTCATCAACGGCGTTCGTCCCTTCTCCGAGATTGAAGGCGACCTACTGTTGCGGCCGGTCGATTCATTCCGCACTCCCGAAAAGCACAGCTTCTGCATCTACACCAAGAACGGCTGCTTCGAGCTCGATGCGCAAGAGGTTCCAAACGACGTCGTCGGACGCCTCGATTGCGCGATCCTCGAGCGTGAGCTCTACCCAAAGCTCGGGCTGACCCACGACATGGTCGTCGATCCCGCTCACTTCGACTACTACTCGGAGTCCGCCCTCGACGAAATGAAAGCCGCCGTCGACCGCGGCGATTACGACATGGCGATTGCGCTGCACCCGGTGAGCCTCGACGAGCTCATGGCGGTGGCCGACGCCGGTCTCGAAGATTCAGAGGTCGTCATGCCCGAAAAGAGCACCTTCTTTCAGCCCAAGATTCTCTCGGGCCTTTCACTGTACCGGTTCACCAAGAAATGAGTGCGCTGCCGCAGTACGGTAAGCACCTGCATCCGAGCGCGACCATGCGCGCGGTGCTCATCGACCGATACGGCGGTCCGGAAGTGCTGCGCCTAGCCACCGTCCCTCGTCCGGTTCCGACACGAGGCCAAGTACTGGTTCGGACGCGCTTCATCGGGGTGAATCCCAAAGACGTCATCGTCCGCAAGGGGAAGTTCCAAATTGCGACGGGCAAGAAGTTCCCACTGATCGTCGGGCACGACATCGCCGGGGAGGTCGTCGAGGTCGGGCTTGGCGCCGATTTAGCGAAAGGCGACCAGGTCTACGGAATGATCAACGACTTCGCGGGCCGTGCCTACGCGGAGTACGCCGCCGTAGATTGCCAGCAGCTGGCCAAGGCGCCGGCCTCGATCGAGCTGGCGGCGGCGGCCGCCGTTCCGCTGGCCGCCCAAACGGCGCTGCAAGCTCTGCGCGACGACGCGCAGCTGAAGGCGGGCCAGACTGTCTTGATCAACGGTGCGTCCGGTGGTGTGGGGGTGTTCGCGATACAGATCGCCAAGATCCTGGGCGCGCAGGTCACCGCCGTATGCAGCCACCGAAACATCGATCTCGTAACTGAGCTCGGCGCCGATCGAGTCATCGATTACACGAAAACAGAGCTCGTGGAGCTCGACGAACAGTTCGACGCGATCTTTGACGTGTTTGGCAACTACCGCTTCGACAAGCTGAAGAAGCTGCTCTCGGCGCGGGGCACGTACGTCAACACGATTCCAAGCGCGCGCATCTTCAAAGACGTCGCCCGAAGCTTCGTGCGCCGAAAGCGTGCGAAGCTGGTGATCGTGAAATCCAGGCGAGACCAACTCGACTGGCTGCGCCAACAGATCGACGCCGGCCGCCTTCGTGTCGTGGTCGACCGTTCTTTCCCGCTCGCCAACATCGCCGAAGCCCACCGATACATGGAAACCAAACGAGCCCGCGGAAAAGTGGTCTTGGCAGTCGATTAGTCAGGGGACAGTCATGGATTTTACGTACAGCGATGAAACGCAAGCTCTGATCTCCCGCCTTCAGGCATTCATGGAGGCGGAGATCTATCCAAATGAGGCCGCAGTTCGCGAACAGCACGCTTCGCTTTCGGACCGATGGGACACGCCGCCCCTAATCGAAGAGCTGAAGAAAAAGGCGCAGAATGCGGGCCTATGGAATCTGTTTTTGCCCGAGAGTGAACGCGGTGCGGGGCTCACCAATCTGGAATACGCACCGCTTTGCGAAATCATGGGCCGCGTCGCGTTTGCACCGGAGGTCTTCAACTGCGCTGCCCCAGATACCGGCAACATGGAAGTGCTCGACCGCTACGGCACGGAGGCGCAAAAACGCAAATGGTTGGAGCCCTTGCTCGAGGGTCGCATTCGCTCGGCGTTTGCGATGACCGAGCCCGACGTGGCCTCGTCGGATGCGACCAACATCTGCACCGAGATTCGCCGTGACGGCGATGAATACGTGATCAACGGCCGCAAGTGGTGGACGTCCGGCATCATGGACAAGCGCTGCAAGATCATGATCGTGATGGGTAAGAGCGATCCAAACGCCTCGTCCCACCTTCAGCAGAGCATGATCCTCGTCCCTCGCGACGCGAAGGGCGTGACGGTCGAACGCTACCTTCCGGTATACGGGTTCGACGACGCGCCCCACGGGCACGGCGAGGTGCTCTTTGAAAACGTCCGCGTTCCCGCGAGCAACATGCTCCTCGGCGAAGGTCGCGGCTTCGAGATCGCGCAGGGTCGTCTGGGCCCGGGGCGGATTCATCACTGCATGCGTCTGATCGGCGTGGCCGAGCGGGCGCTCGAGAAGATGTGCCTACGCTTGATGAGCCGGACAGCGTTTGGCAAGAAGATCTACGAGCAATCCATCTGGGAAGAGCGGGTGGCAGATGCTCGGATCGACATCGAATGCGCTCGGCTACTGACGCTCAAGGCGGCGGACATGATGGACAAGGTCGGCAACAAGGCGGCGCGCGCCGAGATCGCGATGATCAAAGTGAAAGCGCCGCTGACCGCGCTCAAGGTCCTCGACGACGCCGTTCAGGCACACGGTGGCGGAGGGGTCACCACAGACTTTGGCTTGGCCGAGACCTGGGCCCAAAGCAGAACCTTGCGACTCGCCGACGGGCCGGACGAAGTACACCGGCGGGCCGTCGCGCGAATCGAGTTCAAGAAGCACGCGGTGCAACGGGGTTGAAGTCCCTTCAATCGACGACGAAGGTCAGGGCGGCGTCAGTACGACGAGCTTGGCAGCGCTTGGCAGCGGTTCGTCCGAGCGGATGAAGCTCAAATCCCCATCGTCGCTCACTGCGAACAAAGGAACTGCATCCAGTCCGAGCTGTTCGCGCATTTGCTCCAACGTGGGGGTCTCCTCGACCGCCGTCACCGTCACCGCGCCTCCCGATTTCGCCAGCGCTTCCAGCTTGCCGAGCGTAGCCCCGCCCGCAAACGTATGCGCTTGAAGCTCGCTTGCGTAGCCCGGCATCGGACGCCCTCGATGGCTGCTCGGTTGAATCTGATACACATTGTCCGCTCCGAAGAGCCTGAGGAAATGCGCGGCCGCCAGCGTGTTCACGTCGTCGTTGGGGGTCAGCGCGAGCAGATACCCGATCCCGTCCAAGTCGAGACTTCGCAAGACCCGGCGGGAGAGGACCTCGCCCTTCACGACCTCGAGACCGAGTGATCGGGCTTCTTCGACCTTGCCCAGATCGGAGTCGACGAGGAGTGCCGGAAACCCTTGCTGCCGTAGGGCCTGGGCGATCGTCCGGCCTACGCGATCCGCACCGACGATGAGCACGCCCTGCGGCTTCTTTTGGGCGAGCCCAAGTCGCCTCAGCAATGGAACTGCCGAAAGACCCGAAGTAAGAACGGTCAGCGCGATGACTGCGAAGGTGATCGGCATGAGAATGGACGCTTCCTCGTAGCCGGTTTCGACGAGCTCGAGCGCAAAGAGCGAGGAGACAGCGGCTGCAACGACGCCTCGCGGGGCCATGGCGCCGAGGAAGATACGCTCACGCACCGAAAGGCCGGAGCGAACGGTCGAAAGCAACACCGAGGCCGGCCGAGCGACGAAGATGACGACCGCCACGAAGGCCAATGCAGCGATTGGAAGCCCGGTGATGTCGCTGAGCTGCATTCGCGCGGTGAGGAGGATGAAGAGCGTGGATATCAGGAGGATGCGAACGTGCTCGGTGAACTCCAAGCTCTGCTCCATGCTGACCCGCTTCTGCGACGCCAAGGCGATGCCCATGATGGTGACGGCAAGCAACCCGGATTCCTCTTGAATGTGATTCGCGCCCGCGTAAACGACGAGGGCACATGGAAGAACGACCGCATTGTGGAGGAACTCCGGTAGCACGTCGCGCTCGCGAAACCTCACGAAGAGAAACGCAGCGACGGAACCCAGCAACAGGCTGACCAAGGCCGCTTTCAAGATCCCGGCGCTCACCACCGTGAATGCACGGTCGATCTCCTCTGCGCGGATACCCTGAAAAACCAGCACCGCGAGAATCGCCCCGATCGGGTCGTTGATGATTCCTTCGAGCTTCAGAACGGATCCCACCGACCCCCGTGGACGCGCATGACGCAGCAGAGGGCCGATGACCGTTGGACCCGTGACGACGAGAATCGCTCCGAGAAGAAGGGCGAGCTCGACTCGCAGCCCGAGCAGGTAGTGCCCGGCGGTCGACAGAATCGCCCAAGTGATCGGAATCCCAAGAACGATCAATCGCCGAACCGGCGTCGCGACACCCTTGATCTCCTCCCAACTCGCCGTGAGCCCACCTTCGAAAAGAACGACCGCCGCCGCCAGTGCAACGAAGGGGAACACGAGCGATCCGAGAACCTCGTCCGGCGCGAAAAAGCCCGTCAGCGGCCCTGCGATGAAGCCCACGGCAAGCAGAACCAAAATGGATGGAATCCTCAAGCGCCATGCGATCCACTGTGAGCCTGCGCCGAGCGCGACCAGCGTCACGATTCCATTAATGGTCTCTTGGTGCATGGCTCTCGGCGAATCGTCTCGGAAGCTGCTTTGCCATAAGCCCGATTGAGTCGTACAACCCCGCAGATGATTCCCGAGGAGATTGACCTGAATGAGCTCAGGCGCCAACTGGCGGCGCGCTTCGGCGAAGCGCCTCCCGCAGGGTACGTGCGTGGAAAGGGTGACCTTCGTGCCGCAGTGGTCGCGATTCTGAAATGCTCCGAGCTAGAGGCCGAACAGCTCGTCGACACGCTCGAATCCCGCCGGCTGATCCGCTACCAGGGCGACCCTGCCGAAGCGATCGACCAGCTCGAGAACCTCTGGCGCTTGGATGCCAGCTAACGGCGCCCGAGCTGCCCGGAGCGGGTCTTGTCAGCAAATCAGGATCGGGTACGCTCGACCGCAATGATTCTTCGAAGGCTTTTTTGGGTTCCGCTCGCGGTCATCATCGCGTGCAGCAGTGGTAGCAGCAACGTCGGCAGCGATTTGGAGCGCCGCGTGGACGAGCTCGTCGCTCAGATGACACTCGACGAAAAGGTCGCGCAGATGTCGGGTGACAGCGGGGTCTTCTTGCCTGAGGGCGACACGCTTTGGAATGTCCCGGGCGTCGAGCGGCTGGGCGTTCCGCCCTTTAAAATGGCGGATGGCCCAAGGGGGCTCGGCCCGATTCAAGGCGCGACCACGTTTCCCGTCGGGATGGCCCGCGGCGCGAGCTGGGAACCCGGCATCGAGAACCGTGTCGGGGCAGCGATGGGCCGTGAGCTGAGGGCTGCAGGTGGCAACATCTTGCTTGCCCCGACGATCAACATGCTGCGGCATCCAAGCTGGGGCCGTTCGCAGGAGACGTACGGCGAGGACGTGCACCTGCTCTCACGCATGGCTGTCGCGTTCGTCCAAGGCGTTCAAGAGAACGCACTGGCCAATCCGAAGCACTACGCCGCAAACAGCATCGAGGACACGCGCTTCGAGGTCGACGTCACGATCGACGAGCGGACCTTGCGCGAAATCTATCTGAAGCAATTTCGCGCTGCCGTGCTCGAGGGCCAAGCGGCCTCCGTCATGAGTGCATACAACTCGGTCAACGGGCAGTTCTGCGGCGAAAACGAGCACCTGATCAGAGACATCCTCAAGGGAGATTGGGGATTCGATGGCTTTGTTTTGTCCGACTGGATCTTCGGGACGCAGTCGACGCTCGGCTCGGCGCTGAACGGCCTCGATATCGAGATGCCGATCGCAAGGTTCTACGGCGAGCCACTGCTGATGGCGGTCCAAGACGGAGACGTCCCTGAGCCTCTCATCGACGATGCAGTCCGTCGGATGGTGCGAAAGAAGCTACAGTACGGGCTCGACCAGCCGAGCGGACTCGACGAAAGCGTGATCGGAAGCGACGAGCACTTGGCGATTGCCAGGGAAGCGGCGGTGGAAGGCTCCGTGCTACTGAAGAACGCGTCAAACGCCCTACCCCTGGACGCGGGCGCGGGGCAACGGATTGCCGTCGTCGGGCTCCTCGCCGACACGCCGAACACCGGGGATGACGGAAGCAGCGATACTATGCCGGCGTTCGTGGTGACGCCCCTGCAGGGTATCGAGGAAGCCGTGGGCGAGGCGGTCGTAGTTGACCACATCGCGAAGGACGTTCTCGATAGCGATGACCTCGTGGCAATCGGAGCAGCGGATGCGGTGGTCGTCGTGACCGGGCTCACGGCCGAAGACGAAGGCGAAGGGCTCATCGGCGCAGGCGACCGGCTCGACCTCGACCTTTCCCCGGAACGAGAAACACTCATTCGAGACGCCGCCGCGGCAAACCCTCGAACGATCGTCGTCCTAGAAGGCGGGGGAGCGATCACGATGGGCGACTGGCTTCCCGAGGTCGAGGCGCTCCTGATGGTCTGGTACCCCGGTCAAATGGGCGGCTACGCCATCGCCGACTTGCTGTTCGGCGTTGCGAACCCATCGGGTAAGCTGCCGATCACCTTCCCCACCGGCCTCGACCAACTGCCCCCGTTCGACAACGTTTTGCTCGATGTGACGTACGATTACTTTCACGGCTATCGATACGTCGACCGCAACGGTGCGACGCCGGAGTTTCCGTTCGGTTTCGGCCTGAGCTACACGACGTTCTCCATCGACAATCTCCAGGCGAGTCAGTCCACGGCCGTTGCTGGCGATGTCGTACGCTTCAACGTCGACGTCACAAACACGGGTTCGGCGGCGGGCGCGGAAGTGGTGCAACTCTACGCAACGTATCCGGGGTCCGCGGTGGAGCGCTCGGAACGTGACCTCAAAGGTTTCGTGAAAGTGATGCTGGAACCAGGGGAGAGCCAGACTGTCGAAATCTCGCTGCCGGTGAACGACCTCGCCTACTACGACGTCGCCGAATCTGCCTGGGCACTCGAGGCGCTGGAACACGCGATTCACGTCGGCACTTCTTCCCGAGATCTGCCGCTGTCGACCACGCTGAGCGTCGCCGCTCAAGCTCCCGTTTCGGTGTACTGAGGTGAGGGTTCATTTCCGATTCTCGACCGCCTCGCCTAGGAGGAGCACATGCGACGATTGACTTGGGGGCTCACGGCACTCGCAGTGATGTTGGCTGGGATGGCGAGCACCGCGCTTGCGAAGCCGGGCGTAGAGAGCATCGACTTTCCAACGGACGGCGGCATCCAAGGCCGTGCGGACGTCTACGCATCGAAGGACGAATCGGCCACTGTGGTCCTCCTGTTTCATCAGGCCGGATGGAGCCGTGGGGAGTACAGGGAGATCGCCCCGAAGCTCGTGAACGCCGGGTATCGGGTGATGGCGGTCGACCAGCGTTCGGGCGGCGCTGTCAACGGAGTTCAGAACGAGACCCATCGGCGAGCCACGAAAATGGGCCTGCCACGTAATTACCTGGATGCCTACGCAGACCTGGAAGCCGCGCTTCGCTACGCGCGCAAGGAGCTGGGCGCCGAGCAGATCATCGCGTGGGGTAGCTCCTATTCAGCGTCGCTCGTCTTTCGCTTGGCGGCCGAGCATCCGAAGGTCGTGACGGCAGTGTTGGCGTTTGCTCCAGGCGAGTACTTCGAAAAGCAAAAGAGCCCGGTCTACATCTGGAACTTCGCCAAGCGCGTGAAGCAACCGCTCTTCGTGACCTCCTCGAAAAAAGAGCGGGCGCAGGTCAAGCCGATCTTCGATGCATCCCCTGCCAAAAAGAAGATCCTCTTCACCCCGGCATCGCGAGGTCAGCATGGGTCCCGCGCGCTGTGGGAGAAGTTCCCGGATCACGATGTCTACTGGGCGGCCGTCAACGGCTTCCTCGAGAGCTATGCCCCGCCCATGCCGGCCCCTGCGCCCGACTAAACCCGCTGGAACCCGCGCCCAGCTGCGCTAAAGCGGGCCTGTGAGCATGCACCCCCGCGACGCTGTCTTGGACTTCGAACAGGCGCGTCTTGCGGGTCGGCAGCTAGGGGCGGACATCGACATCGCGCGCCAGCTCGTTCCGTATGAAGCGCACCGCTGGCACCGCGGCGATACTCCTCACCCGACGCTGCAACTCGACGACGTCTCGGCGATTCCGTTCCTCGCCGATATCGCAGGGGTCGAGGAATATCAGCACCGGGGCCGGCTCAGGGCTGGCGACCACGACCTCTATGTGACCGTCACTCCCGCCGTTGCGGGCTACGAAGCCTATTGCCACGACACGCTCCAACTGGGAGCGCCGGAGCATCTGGTCGCTGATCGGGTGGGCCCGCCGATCGCCGTTGCGCGAGCGTGCACCAAGGGAGTTACCCGCGCGCGTCTCATCGAGAGAGCAAGCGCTGCGGGCGGCATGACCATTCACCCGTACATGGGCATCAAAGATGTCTGGGAGCTCGCGGCAATGCTCAGCGTGGACAGCCGCAGCCCGATACGCGTGCTCGCGCCACCGCCTCCGGTGACTTGGATCGCCAACGACAAGTCCGTGTTCGACGAGCTCGTCGAACGCGTGCTCGGACGCGAGGCATTGGTCGAAACACGGATTTCTCGGGACGTCTCTGGAATCGAAACCGATCTGCGAACGCTGTCGCAGCGGTACGAACGCGTCGCGCTCAAGCGGACGAGGTGCGCATCCGCGATGGGCAACGCGGTCTTCGCATCACGTGACTTGCGATCGGACCAGGACGCTGAGGAGATGGTGCAAGCGTTCTTACGGCGTACCGAATGGCCGGACGGAGAAGAAGTGCTCACGGTCGCGTGGCTCGATACCGACCTGTCGCCTTCGACGCAGCTTTGGATTCCACCTCTTGGATTTGGCGACCCGCGTCTCGACGGGATTTACGAGCAGATTCTAAAAGGCGAAGAGAAGGTGTTTGTTGGAAGCCGGCCCTCGACCCTTCCCGATACGTTGAACCAAAAGCTCGCGAGCGACGCGTTGATGGTCGGCGCAGCGCTTCAAGAGCTCGGGTATGTCGGACGCTGCTCGTTCGACCACCTGGTCACAGGCGACCCGGACGGCGTGTTTCACGTGGTGTTCACCGAATGCAACGGCCGTTGGGGCGGCACCAGCATGCCGATGAGCCTGCTCGACCGTCTGCTGAACCAGCCACGCCCGGCGTACCGTGCACAGGACGTCGTCTACCCCGAGCTCGTCGGCGCGCGGCTCACCGACCTCCTCCGGCTCCTTGGTGACCTCGTCTTTCAGACCGAGACTGGCAAGGGTCGCTTCATCCTCTACAACCTCGGCCCCCTCGATGGGCACGGCAAGTTTGACGTGATTTCCATCGGCGCCGATCAAGACGACGCCGAACGTGGCGTGCTCGAGATCCTTCCGAAGCGGCTCGGCTTGTGAAACGTGCTTGCGGGCGCCTGCGCTGTCACCCTATGGTCGCCGTATGAGCGAGCAAGGACTCTCCGATCGCCGAATCCAATTGATTCGTCTCGTCTGCTTTTTCTTCGCGTCCTCCTCCTTCGTCATCGGTGCGTGGATGATGATCGACCCCGCTGCGGCCTGGGGCTCGATGGGGCTGAACGTCGGCGACGATCCATTCGTGCAAGCCCTCTACGGCGGCGCGATCATGGGCGAAGGCGCCATGTTTGCGCTCGGCGTCGTCTGGCCAGTTCGCTACCTGGTGTTCTTCCAGTATCTCGTCATCTACAAGACGCTCGCCTGCATCGCGGGGATCGCTGTCCTGTTACGCATGGAGCCCGCCCCGATGGGAGCCTGGGCCGTGATCAGCGGCTGGGCGTTCGCAGGCCTGGTTTCAGCCGCGGTCTTTCCGTGGGGAAGCTGGCCCGACGTGGAGAGCTGGTACGGCGCCCGCGGAGTGAAACCCTGACCGCCTGGTGCTAGAGTCGCCTTCCGATGTGGGAATGGTTGAGCGAGATCTACAGCGAGCCATTGTTCTGGCTCTTTCCCGTTGCTGGAACGGTCCTTGCGCTCGTCTCGTTCTTGGCCTTCGCCGTTCCCTTTACTCTGCTCGCCTGGAAGCAACCCCAATGGGCGGAGCCCTATCGAATTCAAGCACGCAAGACCGGCCGCCGCGCCATCGTGGGCCCCGCCTTTTGGCACGTCGCCCGCAATAACTTGGTCTTGGCGATCGTCACGCTGGGTGCGTGGCCTTTGCTTCGGCTATCGAACGTGCATGCAGGGCCGCTGCCCGCCTGGTGGGTCATCGTTCTTCAGCTGGTATTCTTCATCCTGCTCGACGACTTCTTGTTCTACTGGATGCACCGCGGCCTTCACGAGAGCCGATGGCTGTTCAAGAACGTTCACTCGATTCACCACCGCATCATGACGCCCTGGGCGATCACCGGGAACTACATGCACCCGATCGAGTTCGCTCTGACGGGCACCGTCATGCTGATCGGCCCGCTGCTCGTCGGCGCACACGTCGTCACGCTCTACATCTGGATCGTGCTTCGCGAATGGGAAGCTGCCGAAGGCCACGCCGGTTACGACTTCCCCTGGAGCCCCACCCACCTGATGCCCTTCAGCGACGGCGCCACGCACCACGACTTCCACCACGCAAAGGTGAAGGGCAACTACGCCGGTTTCTTTCCATGGACGGACGCGGCGTTTGGCACGCTGTGCGCTGGGTATGCGGAGCATTTGGCTAAGCGGAAGAAGCTGAAGGCGGCGGCGTAGATCACCGGAGCGCGGAAAAAGACGCGACACGGGGCTGCGTCGCGCCTTTTTCCGCGCCCGTGCCTACGTAAACGTCGATGGAGAAATACGAGGGGGTCTGGCCGTGATGCGACTTCCCATGAATGCATCTGCATAGGAGAACCGATCCGGAGAGCGTGTTTGCTAGTCAATCCTGCTCGCCCGCGTCCGCAGCCCGCCCGGGCTTCTCGAACAGGAGTAAAGCCTGCTATTCGAGCCACGCACCCGCCGCGCCCCCACACTCCAAACGAAAAACGTGCGCGTCACGGTACTCTATTGCCCAACAAAACCTGACTCCCACCTGGCACGCCTGATGCATCAACACCACCCGGCTTCGTAGCGCGATGCCAAGAAGGGAGGTTGTGACGCGAATATTCTCATGGACTCTGGCGCTGTCAGTGACAGCACTCATGTCGGTTGGTTGCACGAACACCGCGGGTGAGGTGTGCGGTCCGGGGACGTTCAGTTTCAGCGGCGCGACGGGGGTGGTGACAAGGGACGTCTGCTTTCACCCACCCGTCCAGACGATTCCGTCCGTCGACGGCTGCGACATCTACAACTACCGAATCCCGCCGGAGGAAGACTTTTCAGACTACATCGACATCTTCTGGGACGAGGATCCGGGGTGCGAAACGAACGACTTCGATGGTTCATTTGAGCACGACATCACCGATACAACAAGTGGCGCGGTGATCCGGACCGCCCGTTTCAATTTGAGCGGCACATCCCCCGGTATGCCACCTCAGGCACCCGGCAACCAAGTCATGGGGAGTGGCGACTACAACACCGACGCTGGCGATGACGCGGATGTGGTGGAGGGTGGTTGATGGGCGTGGGGCCTGGTCAGGTTTGGTTACACCACCCGCCCACCCCCACCCGTAATCCTCCCTGGCGCGGCGGTCGCTGCGCTTCGCCTTGCCGGCGCGTTGCGCCGTGCTTCGCCGTTCCGGCTCGCGCTGCCGCCTGCTGTCTTGTGGGGGCGGGGGGTGACTCCTGTGCTGCCCTCCTCCGCACATGGATATTAATGGAGGGGCGCGGAATAAAGCGCGATATGGGTCGGAGTCGACGTCGCAAGTGACAATCGGCAAGACAGCAACCAGCGCCGATTGGCGCGCGCGCCGAGGCGAGGCTTGCGTGGTCAAAGCCCCCAAGTGCATCCGACCACATTTGCAAGCCGAGCCGTTCGACGCAGGCCCGTGTCGCGCTTATTTCCGCGCCCCGGTTGCGCCTTACTGCGACTCTTTCCGCTTCTTAAGATCCAGCGCGGCCCGGATCCCCTTTTCGCGGATCACCTTCAGCTTCAACCCGGTCTCGGTGAGCTTGAAGAATCGCTTTCCGTACTTGCGCAGCTTCTTTTTGTCGATCTCGAAGCCGAGCCCGGGGCGCCGGAAAGGCGGGAGCATGCCGTTCTCGTTGGGCAGGATCGGGTCGATGATACCTTCGCGAAACTCGGGAATCCACGACGGCTCTTCGAGCGGGTACTCGAGTGGGTGGCTGTTCTTTTGATCGGCCAGCGCCATGTTCCAGTTCACGTAGAAACCGATGCCGTTGGTCCAAGTGTGCGGCGAGTAGATGCGATCGTGTTCGTGGCAGGCGTCGATGACCTTCTTGACCTGGGCCATGCCTCCGGCAAAGCAGGCGTCCGGCTGGTAGATGTCAAAGCAGTCCTTCTCGAACATGATTTTGATCTCGTCCCAGCCATGGTTGAGCTCCGCGCCGGCGATCTTCACCTTCGAAGCCTTTTTCAACGCCGCAAGTCCGTCGTAGTCGTGCCAGTCGAGCGGCTCCTCGAGCCACGAGATCCCGTTGTCGTGACAGGCCGCGGCGAACTCGGTGGCCCGCTTCAGATCCCAGGCTGGCACGCGATCAACGATCGACACCAACCAGCCCTGATTCGCATCGACACCAAGAACGAAGTCATCACCGATCCCTTTGCGTACGACCTCGATCTGCCGAATGTCTTCAGTGAGACGTGGGCTCTTCACCCGCAGCTTAGCCGTGCGGTATCCCCGATCTTTCATCCGAAGCAGCTCGTCGATGCGCTGCTCGGGCGGATGCACTTCGCCCGTCGAGAGGTAGACCGGAAGCGGGCGCGGCGTGCCACCAAACAGCTCGTACACCGGCTTGCCCGCGGCCTTGCCCTTGATGTCCCAGCAGGCCGCTTCCAACCAGAAGTTTCGCCACCCCAAAAACCCGGCTTGCTTGAGCAAGTCCTGCACGCGATCGATGTCGGTGGGATCCGTTCCGAGTAGATACCCGCCCAGCAGGTCTCCGAGGCCCTGCCGCTCTTTGCCCATCGACTGCCCGGCCGCGAAGCCCTCGATCCCCTGGTCGGTCACCAGCTTCGCGAGCGTGAAGCGGTTGTGCGTCTGCGGGTACCCAGGAATCCACGACGGCCAAAACGTCTGACGAAGCGGAACCGAGACGTGAAAAAGCTCGATGGACGTGATGCGCATGTTCGCTACACGCGCTCTCAGGCAGCCGTATCGGGAATTTCGGGCGTGTCGATCTCGGAGATGGCTGAGTCGATGTCCTGTTGGCTGAGCTCGTGGCGATGGAGCTCGCCCGAGAAGTAGGCCTCGTATGCCGACATGTCGAAGTGACCGTGGCCGCAGAGGTTGAAGAGGATGACGCGCTTTTTGCCCTCCTCCTTGGCTTCCTTCGCCTCGCGAATCGCCGACGCCACGCCGTGATTGGCTTCCGGTGCAGGGATGATGCCCTCGGCGCGCGCGAACAGCACGCCCGCTTCGAAGCTTTCGATCTGATCGACCGCCTCCGCGTCGATCAGCTTGTCGTGGAGGAGCTGACTGACGAGCGCACCCGCGCCGTGGTAGCGCAAGCCGCCGGCATGGATCTTGGCCGGCACGAAGTTGTGACCCAAGGTGTACATGGGAATCAGCGGAGTCATCCCGATGGAGTCGCCGAAGTCGTAACGGAACACGCCGCGCGTGAGCTTCGGGCACGACGTGGGCTCAGTGGCCAAGCAGCGGATGTTCTGACCCTCCGCAAAGTTCATCCGAAGGAACGGAAAGCTGAGCCCGGCGAAGTTCGATCCACCGCCAAACGGCGCGATGACCACGTCGGGCAGCTCGCCCGCCTTCTCCATTTGCTTGATCGCTTCTTGCCCCATGACGGTTTGGTGCGTGAGCACGTGGTTCAGCACACTGCCGAGGGAGTAGTTGGTGTCGGGGTCGGTTGCCGCGCGCTCCATGGCTTCGGAAATCGCAATGCCGAGGCTTCCAGGCGAGTCGGGGTGTTCGGCGAGGATCTTGCGACCCGCCTCGGTCTGCGGGCTCGGCGAGGGAATCACCTCCGCACCCCAGGTATTCATCATCAGCTTCCGGTAAGGCTTCTGGTCGTAGCTGATACGCACCATGTACACCTCGCAGCCGAGCCCAAAGTGCTGACAGGCATAGCTCAGCGCGCTTCCCCACTGGCCAGCGCCCGTCTCGGTCGTGATCCGCTTGACGCCTGCTTGCTTGTTGTAGAACGCCTGAGCGACCGCGGTGTTCGGCTTGTGGGACCCCGCCGGGCTGACGCCCTCGTACTTGTAGTAAATGTGCGCGGGTGTATCGAGCGCCTTTTCGAGCCCATGCGCCCGGTACAACGGAGATGGGCGCCAGCTCGTGTAGATCTGTCTCACCTCTTCGGGAATCGGAATCCACCGGTCTTGGCTGACCTCCTGCTCGATCAATGCCATTGGGAAGATGGGGGCGAGCGCCTCGGGGCCGATGGGCTCCTGGGTTGCCGGATTGAGCGGCGGCAAGGGCTTGTTCGGCATGTCGGCGACGATGTTGTACCAACGCTCTGGAATTTCGTTCTCTTCGAGGGTGATCTTGGTTTGCTTCATGGCGTCGGGGAGCCTACCAGCGCTTTGCGTCGTAGACGACCCCTACTTCGACCAGAAATGACGTCCGGCCCGATGACCGACTCCAAACCAGCTGAGCTCCGCCGATCCCTAGGTTTTTGGGCGCTCGTCTTCTACGGCGTCGGGGACATCCTGGGCGCCGGCATCTACGCGCTCGTCGGCAAGGTGGCTGGGGTGGCGGGGAACGCAAGCTGGGCCGCATTCGGGGTGGCGCTCGTCGTAGCCGGTCTGACGGCCCTCACGTACGCCGAGCTCGGCGGCCGCTTCCCCCGAAGCGCAGGCGAGTCGTTCTTCACCGAGCAAGCGTTTGGGCGCCCGGCCCTCTCGCTGCTGGTCGGATGGATCGTCCTCTCCTCGGGCGTTCTTTCCTTGGCAACCGTGTCGGTCGCGTTCGGTGGCTACATGACCGGGCTTGTCCCGGGGCTGCCGCCAT